>WNFV01008367.1_pt1 | contig 21342 bp, 25 predicted proteins | sample 5400101 | NCBI WGS metagenome assembly WNFV01 (sample SAMN13153361, study PRJNA577476) | soil metagenome | isolation source: 115 cm soil or saprolite under grassland replicate 1 | place: USA:California | collected 2016-06-15 | reverse complement strand
TGGTGATAGCGGCCGCGCCGCCTCCGCGCGCCCCCGGCTGCCCGCCCGGCGGAAACCCCGACCAGGCGGCGAACATCGCACCGCCCGCGCGGCTGCTGGTCGACACGCTGCAGAGCGATCCACAGGTGGTTACGCGGGGGATCGGCGCGCTGGTCGTGAGGTTCCACGTCACATCGACGTGCGGCGGCCCGGTGCAGGGCGCGCTCGTCTACGTGACCGCGACGCCGTACAACCAGTTCGCGATTCCGCCTGAGGTTGCGACCGGCGCCGACGGCTGGGCCCAGCTCGTCCTCCAGCGGCTCTCCGGCTTCCCGGTCAGCCGCAAGCAGCAACTGCTCGCGATGTTCGTCCGCGCCCGCAAGCCGGGCGAGAATCTGCTCGTCGGCATCTCCACGCGGCGGCTCGTGTCGGTTCGCGTCAACTTGAGCCGGTAGGCGAACCTCCGCTAAGAAACCCTTACCGCCAGAGAAGGAGGAGCCATGGCTCGTCGCACGGTGCTCGTCTCGGATCTCTCAGGAGAAGAGATCCCGGACGGTAGGGGCGCAACAGTAACGATCGACTCCCGGGACGCGAGAAAGGGAACGATCATCCTCGACGTAACCGATAGCGAGGCCGAGCAAATGGGAGCAAGGGGGCGAAAGCAGGCGAGGCGAAGCAGGCGGTCGAAGTGGGTTTCAGACGTTCCAACTGGGCCGAGGCCGATTGAAGCAGTTAGGACCTCGACGGCGGCGTTCGTCGGCATATCGCCACGCCAGCAATCCTCTCGTCGAAGCAGGTGACAGACGGCTCGTCCCGCCCGGCTCTGCGCCGGGCAGAGAACGCGGGCCGGAGGCGAGCTGCCGTGGGCAGCCCGCCTCCGATCGCTCGCTCAGGCAGCCGCGGAGAACTCCTCGGCCCGGCCGCTTTCGCGTGCCTTGCCCGGCACCGCCTCGAGCGCGTGCACGATGTGCTCGGTGGCGAGCTCGTGCGCGACAAGTCCGGCAAGCGCGATGACGACGAACCCGAGCGCCTCGCCGAGCGAGAGCCAGGTCAGGGTCGTGCCGGTGTAGACGACCGAAGCCGCGACCGTCCAGATCGCGAGGGCGCCGGCCGCGCCGTCGAGTGCACGCTGAGCCGAGCCGCGTGACCGGTCGAGCTGAGCTGCGCCGAGAACGGCGACAACGCCGAGACCGACGCCAAAGGCAAGCCAGCCCGTGACGCTGGAGCTGAACGCCTGGCTCGCCACGACGATGAAGCCGCCTACGAGTGCGAGCGCGACGTTGCTGATGAAGTGGCCGGCGCGATGCGCACGATCACGCCGTACCCACAGGCTGCGCAGCGAAGCTCGAATTCGGCTCATGGCGGGTGACGCTGTGCGAGCGTATGGCACTCACACGGCCAACGCCTCGATCAGCGTCCCCGACGCCAGTCCGCTCGCGACGTCCCGTCCAACCCGCCCCAGGACCTCAGAGCTGAATCGATCCTGGTCGAAACGTGCGACGTCGAGGCCGAGCTCGCCGGCATACCGCAGAAGGTCCTCGTCCTCGAGCCGCTTCTTGCGACCGTAGAGCAGCTCGTGCATGTCCCAGAACCGGTGAATGGCGGCACGTTGGCGATCTGGATCTCACACCGTGGTGATCGAATCGGTCATCTGATCGGCATGGGTGTCGCTGAGATGACGCCCTTCGCAGCGCACTGAGATTTCCGCGCGGTTCGGGCCGCGTCGAGCTTGAGCGCTGGGTAGAGAGAAGCGCGAGCCGCTGGATTCCGGACGACGCCTGAGCTCGAACTTGACCCACTGAGCGCGTGAAGAAATCGAACAGGTCCAACTGGTAAAGTGGACCGAGATCATGTTCGTGCGCGGGAATAGGTCGAATGTCTCCTAGGGGTCGTGGGCGTCCGAGCCGCGAGGAGGTTCTGCGCACTCTTGACCGGGCGATCGATGACCTCCGCAGCGTCGGCGGGTTGCCGCTTCCGGTCGAGGCGGACGCGATCTGGGAGGGCATCTGGTTCGAGGAGGCGCATCACTCGACTGCGATCGAGGGCAACACCCTCGTTCTCAAGGAGGTCGAGCGACTACTCCGCGAAGGGAAGGCGGTCGGCAGTAAGGAGCTCGCCGAGTACCTCGAAGTCGAGGGCTACGCGAAGGCGGCGCAGTGGGTGTACGCACAGGCAGGCGAGCAATCTCCCGACTGGTCGGCCGGAGTGCGGATCAACCTGACCGAGTTGCGCCAGATCCACCGGCTCGTCATCGAGCCGGCTTGGCTGCACTCGCCGCCGGAGGGCCTGGACCAGCGCGAAGGCCCCGGCTCGTTCCGTCAGCACGACATCCGCCCGTTCACCGGCGGGATGACACCACCGCCGTTCCCGGAGGTGCCAGCGCTCGTCACCGACTGGCTGGGCGGCGCCAGTCGAGGGCCGGCCGACGGTCAGCATCCGATGCTGTTCGTGGCGGACATCCACGCCCGGTTTGAGCGGATCCATCCCTTCCGCGACGGGAACGGGAGGGTCGGCCGCCTGGCGACGAACCTCCTGCTTGTCCGGCACGGATATCCGCCTGCGGTCATCTACAAGCGCGATCGGACGCGGTACCTGAATGCGCTCAGAAGGGCGGATCGAAGCGACGCGGGGCCGCTCGCCGAGATCTTTGCGCGGGCGGTTACTGACGGCATCTACCGCTTCCTGCTTCCGGGCCTGGCGGGGCCGCATCGACTCGTCCCGCTTCGGTCGCTGGCCGACTCCGAGCTCTCGGGCAACGCGCTCGCTGTCGCGGCCAAGCGCGGCCGGCTGCGTGCCGTTCGCCGGACGGATCAGTGGTATTCGACAAGGCAGTGGGTCCAGGACTACAAGGACAGCCGCTACAAGCGTGCGTGAATCCGACCCACTCGAGCGTCGCGAAAATCGAACGGGTCAACTTCGCTACTCGTCTAGTTGCGCGATCCGCGAGGAAGTGTCGGCTCGGGCGAGGTAAGAATCGACCAGCGCCGGGATCGGGACGGTCCGGCGTCCGGCGCGGCTCCTCGCGACAGTCGCGCGACAGTCTCCCGATGTCGATAGCGATCACGTGCGGTCGCCGCGGAGGGCCTCTGCAAGAATGAAAGAAAGAAAGAATTCCTGCAGATCAGCCACTTTTTGCAAGCGGGAGAAGTGCCCCCGGCAAGAATCGAACTTGCGCACGCGGTTTAGGAAACCGCGCGCGCGTCAGGAGAAGACGCTGGTAACGCGAGGATTCGAAGAGCAGAATTGCAGCCCAGACCCTGGCGGGACCCTGGCTGCCGATCTTCCGAACTCAGGAAGCTGAGCCGCAGGCTGCGTAGCAGGCGGTCGTTCGCTCGGGCCATTGCAGCAGGAGGCTACGACGACTACTGCATCCTGTGCGTGTCGCCCTCGACATCACCGGGCAGCGAAGCAGGCTCGGGCCAATCTTCGCGCGCCGGCGCTGAAATGGTGTCGGGTTTGTAGCCGGCTAGCCTGAGGATCAGCCTGAGTGACTCCCGCGGGCCAGGCCAGTGTCCCTCGATCAACTCTTGGTCGCTCCCGCTCAGGACGTAGCGTAGAACGAAGGCGACGATGACGGCATCGTCGAGGTAGCCCGCGACGGGGATGAAGTCGGGCACGAGGTCGAACGGGAGCGCCAAGTATGGAATCAGTGCTGCCAGGATTAGCTTTTTCCGCCGGGGGACGCGGGGGTCGGCGAGGAGCCGCCGGAACAGCACGATGCAGTCCGGGACGAACCGAGCCACTGCTCGAGCGGTGTCCTTCCGGCCGACGATGATCAACGTGAGGACGAAGATGAGGTAGACGGCGAGCGCTGCCCCGGCACTCGCGAGAAGCCAGTACCACAGGTTCACGGGCGATCGCCCTCAACCGCGCGCAGCTTCGTGGGCGCGGTCGTAGAACCTTCTTCGGGAAGCTCGGCGGCGAGCGCTTCAGCCTCGAAGGCGGCAAGCTCAGCCGCGCAGCGCTCGACCGCCTGTTCTGCCTCGGCCCGTTCTGGGGCGTCGAAGTAGTCGCGCGCCCTGACCCGAGCGAACCATTTCCGCAGGCGCTCAAGATCGGCCTCGGATTCCTCCACCTCGGCGTAGGTGGCCCGTCCTCGCTTCCGCTCGTAGGCGATCTCTTCGAGGAACGCCGGCACGCGCGAGACGATCTCCTGGTACTCATCGCTCCGCTCGGCGGCGAGCTGAGCGATGACCTGACGTTCCTCATCGGGGTCGGTGATCGTGATCGTCAGTAAGCGACCGTCGCCGCCAGAGCGGCGCAACCGGTCGAGCAGTCTCGCTACCGCTCGGGCGGTCTCCGGGCGGTCGGGTAGAAGCACGACCGAGTTCTGGAGGTAGAGCGCTCCTAACGATCTCAGCTTCCGCCAGGCGTGCACGCGCAGCGTCGAGGAGGCGGCCGTCGAGACGGTAACGAGCAGCCAGCGCTCCGCTGCTTCGCGTGATGACCGCGCCCTTCCCACGTCCGTTACATTACCGATGTAACGTACGTTTCTCTCCAGACGGAAGGAGCAGTCTTATGCAATGCCCCGTTGACAGCTCAGATCTGCTCATGGCTGAGCGACACGGAGTCGAAGTCGACTACTGCCCGAAATGTCGCGGCGTCTGGCTCGACCGCGGCGAGCTAGACAAGATCATCGCGCAGGTGGAACCAGCGAGCAGCGAGAGAAGAGCTAACCGCGACTACGACGACGGACGCGAGGACGAACGGGGACACGGCCGCAGGCGGGGCCGGCTCGGCACGTTCTTCGAGGGGTTCGGAGATTGAGCTCAGAAGGCAGAAGGGTTCCTGATCCAGCTTCCTAGTAGTCACACCTTCAGGCGGGGGCGGATCGCGCTCGAGACGGGTGCGCTGGTGGTCGTGATTGTGCTGGCCAAGTTGCTCGTGCGCGAGTTCTCCGGGGAGTTCATCGCTCTCAGCTCGATCTACACGAGCGTCGTCGGGGGCGGCATCTTCGTGATCGGTCTGATCGTGGCCGGCACGCTTTCCGACTACAAGGAGAGCGATCGGGTGCCGGCCGAGATCAGCGCCGCGCTCGAGAACATCTACCGGGACTGCGCCGCGATCAACGAGACGCTTCCCCAGTTCGACCTCGAGACTCTGCGCGAGCGCCTGCTCGGAATCGTCTACGCGTTCAGGGCGGACCTGTCATCGACCGACGGCAGGTCGTGCCTTGCTGCGATCGAGGAGCTCTCCCCCTCGTTCGTCGAGCTCGAGCGCCTGGAAGTGCCTGCCAACTACATCGTCCGTCTCCGCGGCGAGCAGGGCGCAATCCGCAAAAGCGTCCTGCGCGTCTACCACGTGCAGCGCACCGAGTTCCTGCCCTCGGCCTACATCCTCATCACAACGATCGTCGCTCTCATCATCGCAGTCGCCCTCTTCACCGACATCGGCCCTCTCGATGACTCGCTCCCGATCGTCGCCTTCCTGTCCTTCTTCTTCATCTACCTCGTCCGGCTCCTGAAGGCGCTCGACACGCCCTTCCGTATCGACGAGCGCACGATGGACGACGTCAGCCTGTTCCTGCTCAAGGAGTTCGCCCAGCGAGCGAGCGCGGACGCCGAGCAACCCTCCTCGATGCGCGCCACGGCCGCGACGTGAAGCCTCGACGCCGTGGCCTCGCCAGCCGGTCAGGAGCAACTCGAGAGATGCCGACGTCTCCCGACTCTGCGAAGTGCGGGTGGTGACCCCCAAGGCTTCGGCGCTGGCGGTCGCGGCAGCCATCGCGCCGGGCGTTGCGTGAGCGCGAGCCTTGAGCGCCTGATCCGCGACGCCCGGGCCGAGTCGCGTGAGACCTACGCCACGCCACGAGGACGCCGGAGGTTCCTGGGATCGAGAATGGCGCGTTCTCTTCGGGATAGCCCTCGCATGCGTCGCCCTCGTCGCCTACACGCTTGCGGGCGCGCTCCAACAGGACGGGGATTCGAGAGGTGTCGATGACACCATCGCCGATGTCTGCACGATCACCTTCTACATCTCCATTGCGACGCTCGTCGGGCTTTTCGTGATCGCCCTGGGACGACGCGTTCGCAGACCGAATTGACCGCCAGCCATGAAGATCGCCTTACCGAAGCGCTGCACGCATTACTCAGGGAGCGGACAAGGGCTTGCTAGCCTCGAGCCTCGGATGATGATCGGAGCAAAGAGCTTCTGGTGGGCTCTCGCCAGCCTTCCACTCATGATCGTCGGCGCGCTCAGCCCGTGGGCCCGCACGCTCGGAGGCAGAGTCGACGGCAGCCAGGACGAGTTCGTTCTCTTGCTGGCGATCGTGGCCGGGTTCATGCTCCTTTTCCTGGCCGCATCGGAACGACGCTGGCTTGCCGTGATCCCGCTGCTCGCCGGCCTGACCGCCGCGGCGCTGACAGGAAACGACATCACCGACATCGCCGACTTCGCCCCGCAGGTCAGCGGCCGCTTCGTCAGCGTCGAATGGGGCATCTATCTCGCCCTCTTCGGCTCCACGAGCCTCGTGCTCGCGTCCGTGCTGCTGTTCGTCGAGACGACGCGAACCCGAGCGGGGGCGGCACCAACCCGATGTCGGCTGGGGAGGCACCTGGTTCTCACCGAGACCGCGCGGCGCAAGGCGTTCGTCCAGGACGCCGCCTCGTTCACTCCCTATGTTGCCGTGGAGACCAGTGGGGTCGAGGTCGAGAAGGAGGGGACGCTGTTCTTCCTCCCCACACGCCAGAAGGCGGGAAGAGACCGGTTCATGAAGGCGGAGTGGAAGGAGAATCGGCATCTCCAGCGCGCGCTAGACGCTCTCGAGCAGGTCGGAGTCGAGGTTCCGCGGACGATGTTCGTCGACGTGGGAGCCCACATCGGCACGACGACGATCACGGCCATCCGCCGGTTCGGGTTCGAGTCAGCACTCGCCTTCGAACCGGAGCTGGGCAACTTCCGCCTTCTGCGCGCGAACCTCGCCTTCAACGATCTCGAGACGAGAATCCAGACTCTTAACGTCGCCGTCTCCAACCGGATCGGCAAGGCGGAGCTCAAGCTGCGCCCGTCAATGGGCTCGAAGCAGCGCCTGCTTCGAGGCGACGAGGTCGCGGCAAACAGCGTCCGCGTTCCGCTAACGACACTCGACGCTCTCGTCGAGGACGGAAGCCTCGATCCGGCGGAGGCGAGCCTGCTCTGGCTCGATATCAAGGGTCACGAACTCGAAGCCTTGCAGGGCGCCCAGGCGCTGCGGGAGCGATCGGTGCCGATCGTGATGGAGTTCATCCCACGCGAACTCCGACGGGACGGCCGGCTGGAGGCTCTCCGCTCGTTGCTCGGCGAGCACTACACGCACGTGCTCGACCTGCGTCTCCGGCCGGACGACGTCCCTGACATCCGGCCGCTGGACGCCCTTCCGAAACTCGCCGAGCGCTACAAGCGCGGCTTCACCGACCTGCTCGTCTTTCGCCTGCCAAACGCGTCGGCGATCGCCGGCGGCTAGCATGAATCGAGTTGTGAACGCTCGTAGCCGGAAGAAGCGGTCGACACGGCAGGCCTGGGCGGAGCCGCGTTGGCATCAGGCCGGTGTCAACCTCTACCCATCCGAGCGTGCGCTCTTCGAGGCTGAGCTTGGGCGGGTGATCCGTGAGCAATCGATCGTCGGCCATGTCCCCGATCGGCCGCTGCTCGACGCTACAGACGACGTGATCACGCTGGGGTCGTGCTTCGCGGGCGAGTTGACGACCTTTCTGAAACGGGCAGGGTTCCTCTCGCGTCGGATCTTCATGCCGGAGGGGCTGAACACCACCTACGCGATGCTCGACTTCATCTCGTGGTGCGTCACAGGCGAGGCGACAGGGGACGGGTTCCGTTACGAGCGACTCGAAAGCGGTGACATCCGCGAGTGGTTGCCGCAGAGGAAGCGGGAGACCTACGCGGCGAGCATCGCAGAGGCGGGCGTGTTCGTGCTCACGATCGGCCTTGCGGAGGTCTGGCAGGATCGCGAGACGGGAGGGGTCTTTTGGCACGGAATCCCGGAGGAGATCTTCGATCCCGACAGGCACGTCTTCCGACTGACGACCGTCGAAGAGAACGCGGACAACGTCAGGCGGATCGTCGAGCTCGTCCGTCAGGTCAATGCCGACGCTCCGATCGTGCTGACGCTCTCACCCGTTCCCCTGAAAGGAACGTTCCGCGAGCTGGCCTGCATGAGCGCCGACTGCGTCTCCAAGTCGGTGCTGCGGGTCGCGATCGACCAGGTAATGACGGAAGCTCCTCGCGGGGTCTACTACTGGCCCTCGTTCGAGATCGTCAGATGGGCAGGAGCACATTTCTCCTGGCCGGCCTACGGACTCGACGACGACAAGGCCCGACACGTCAGCCGCCGTCTGGTCGCCGAGATCGTCGACGCATTCGTGGAGTCCTTCTACACCCCGGAAGCCGTCTCAGCGCTGCAGGTCATCCGCCCCGGTGTTCCACCGGACTGAGACAAGTTCGGTCGGTCTTACGAGTCATGGCCGCCGGAGACCGTTTTCCACGAGTCCCACGTGATGTGGAGGATGACGAGGGTGATGACGAGTCCGATGATGGGATCAGCAACCTGAGCGCCGAGTGCGACGACGCCCGCGCTGGCCAATACGCCGAGGCTCACGAAGCCGTCAACGCGGGCGTGGTTACCATCCGCAACGAGTGCAGGGCTGTTCAGGCGATTGCCCGCACGAGTGCGAATCTGTGCCGCGATCTCATTGCCCACGAAGCCGATCACCCCAGCCGCTGCAAGCCACCACAGGTGCGTGAGCGTGTGAGGGTGGATGAAACGCAGAATCGTCTGAACGAGCGCCACGCACGCGCTCGCGAAGATCGCGAGCACGACAGCAAGCCCCGCTAGCCTCTCGCCGCGCGCACTACGCAGGAAGAATGCAAGGCCGAGGGGGATCGCCGTCGACGCGTCCCCGAAGTTGTGGATCAAGTCGGCCAAGAGCGCCACGCTCAACGTGAGCGCGTAGATCAGCGTCTGCGCGACCGCCGTGACCGTGAGTACCGCGAGACTGATCGAGACGGCGCGGATGCCGGCTCTGGATCGCGTGATCGCGGGGTCGATAGGCCCGTCCGTGCCGCCTTTCTCTACCTCGCGGCGTGGATGCTCGCGTCAGCCATCGCGCTCATCTGGGCCCGGCCCGAGCCGTTCCCTCATGGGCCACCAGCGTAGCTCTTGTCCTTCCAGACCCTGACCAGACCCTGGAGACCCTCGCTAGACCCTGTGAATAGGGTCTAAAACGGTACCAAGCGGTTACAGGCGGGGCAACTGAGGTAGATCCTCAAATCGTCCGATTTGCGGGTCTTTTCGGCACAACCCGCTCCAGTAATGAGGATGCCCCCGGCAAGAATCGAACTTGCGCACGCGGTTTAGGAAACCGCTGCTCTATCCACTGAGCTACGGGGGCGCGCGGCCCCAGTGTAGAGCGGGAGCGTGATCGTCAGCTTTCTCCGATCTCAGCAACGCGTGCCGAGGGTCAGCCCAACGACAGGGCGCTAAGCTCAGCGCGTGGGCGAGCTGCAGGAGCTGCTGGACTCACGGTCGGGGGAAGCCCTGGATCTGCACGGGGAGTACGTGAACCCGCAGATGATCAGGGTGCTGCGCACGATCGGCTTCGATCGCGACTGGGCGCGAACCGAGGGCGCCTACCTCTTCGACACGGACGGCGAGCGCTACCTCGACTGGCTCGGGGGCTTCGGGATGTTCAACGTCGGGCGATCGAACCCGCGCGTGCGCGACTGGCTCGTCGAGGCGATGGAGCGCCAGACGCCGAACGCGCCGCAGATGGGAATCTCGCCGGTGACGCCGCTCCTCGCCGAGGAGCTCGTGCGTCGCGCGCCCGCCTCGATCGGCAAGGCGCTGTTCACGAACAGCGGCACCGAGTCGGTCGAGGCCGCAATCAAGCTCGGCCGTGCCGCCACCGGACGCAAGCGCGTCGTCTGCGTCGAGCACGCGTTCCACGGGCTCACGCTCGGCTCGCTCTCCGTGAACGGCGAGGCCGCCTTCACCGACCGCTTCGGGCCGTTCCTGCCGGGAGTGGCGAGGGTTCCCTTCAACGACCTGGACGCGCTCGAGGCCGAGTTGCGCGGCGAGGACGTCGCCCTCTTCATCGTCGAGCCGGTGCTCGGCAAGGGCGTGGTCCTGCCCGAGGCCGGCTACCTCGAAGGCGCCCAGCAGCTGTGCCGCCGCTACGGGACGCTCTTCTGCCTCGACGAGGTGCAGACGGGGCTCGGGCGCACGGGGCGGTTGTTCGCGGCCGAGCACTGGGGCCTCGAGCCCGACCTGATTCCGCTCGCGAAGTCGCTCTCCGGCGGCTACGTCCCGGTCGGCGCGCTGCTGATGAGCGACGGCGTCTACGAGTCGGTGTTCGACTCGCTCGAGCACGCGTTCAGCCACGGCTCGACCTTCGCCCCGAACGACTTCGGCATGGTCGCCGGGCTCGCCACGCTGCGCGAGCTCGACGACCGTGAGCTCGTCGAGGCGTCTGCGCGGCTCGGCGACCTGCTGCTCGAGCAGACGCGCCCGCTCGTCGAGCGCTACGAGGTCGTGAAGGACGTCCGGGGGCTGGGCCTGATGTGGGCGATCGAGTTCGGCGAGCCGAATGCGGGCAGGACGACCTGGCGGATGCTCGAGCGCATGCAGCCCGGAATCTTCGCGCAACTCGTCGTCGTACCGCTCTTCACCGGTCACCGCATCCTCAGTCAGGTTGCGGGCCACAAGGTGAACATCGTCAAGGGCCTGCCGCCGCTCGTCCTCTCCGAGGATGACGTGGAGTGGTTCTCGCGCTCGCTGGACGAGGTCGTGCAGGACGCGCAGAAGATGGGCAAGGCGATGACGAGCTTCGCGCTCCGAGCCGCCCGCGCCGGGCGGCGCAAGCCGGCGGTCGGGTCTAGAGCTGCTCGCTGACCTCGGCGTGGCGCTCGGCGATGCAGCCGCGCGCCCACGTCTCGGCGACCGCGACGAGGCGGCCGGCGAGCTCGCCGATCTGGAAGTCCTCCACCGGCAGTGCCTCCTGCGGGATCTCGATGCGCACCTGATGGACGTCCGCCTCGCTGACCGGTCCGATCTCGAAACGCGTCTCGGCGGCGATCTCCGCGTTGCCGATCTCGGGCACCAGCGCGGCGCCGAGATCCTGGATCTCGGCGGCCGTCGCCTCGCGACCGGCGAATATCCCGAAGTTGACCCGGATCTCGAGTCCGGGGGCCTCGGGCAGGCGTACGGGGAACGCGAGCATCGTGTCCATGTCTCCATAATCCTTGCCCTGCCAGGAGCGGAGCGTAACCTCACCTGTTCGAGTGAACCGCTCTGCGCGTCAGGCCTCTCGCGGCTCCCAGCGAAAGGTGTGCGTGGCGAGGACGAGCCCGGCCAGTCCCCAGGCGGCGACGACCGCGGCCGGTTCCCAGCTCGACCAGATCGTCTGGTCGAGGAGGACCACGTCGCGCATCAGCCGGATGAAGTGCGTGAGCGGAAGGATGTCCGCGATCACCTCCAGGAACCGCGGATAGGCGTGCGGGGTCCAGAACGAGCCGGACAGGAACGACGCAGGCAGGTAGATCGCGTTCACCACCGCCGACGAGCCGTCGCCCGAGCGGATGACGCCCGTGAGCGCGACGCCGAGCCCCGCGAAGGCGACGGTCCCGAGCAGCAGCGCGAGCACGAGCGAGAGCCACTGGCCGGGGACATCCACGCCGAACATCACCCTCGCGAGGACGATCAGCGCCGCGGCCTCGATCGCGTAGACGATCGCCGTCGAGATGACCACCCCCGCCAGGTACGTGGACGCAGGCAGGGGCGTCGCGCGCAGGCGCTTGAGGATGCCGGACTCGCGGCGTAGCACGAGCACGATCGCCAGGCCGGCGAAGGCCGTCGAGGCAACCCCGTACCCGAGAATCCCGGCGAGCAGGTAGGAGGAGCCCTTGACGTTGTGCTCGGCCTTGATCCGGTCGTCGCCGTATACCGAACCGAGCAGGATGAAGATCAGGATGGGGAAGAGGAACGTGAAGAAGGCGAGCTCGTAGCTCCGCCAGTACAGTCGCTGCTCGCCGCGAAGCTGGTGGAGGAGCAGCCTCACGCTTCCTCCTCCTCGGCCGTCAGCGCGAGGTAGACCTCCTCGAGCGACGGCCGGCGCACGCTGAGACCCTCGAGCTCGCGGCCCTCCGCGAGCGCCTGCGCGGTCAGCTCGTGCAGGACGCGCGTCGGCTCGTGCGTGGAGATCAGGACCTCCTCGCCGCCCGAGCGATAGCGGATCTCGGTCGCAGGGGCCGCGCCGCTGAGCTCGGCCGGCTTGCCGATCGCGACGATCTGCCCCTCGCGCAGCACGGCAACGCGGTCGGCCAGGGTCTCCGCCTCGTCGAGGTAGTGCGTCGTCAGCAGGATCGTCTTGCCGAGGGAGCGCAACGAGCGGATCACGTCCCAGGCGGCTCGGCGTGCAGCGGGGTCGAAGCCCGTCGTCGGCTCGTCGAGGAAGAGGATCTCGGGGTCGCCGATCAGGCCGAGCCCGAGGTCGAGTCGCCGCTTCTGGCCACCCGAGAGGGTCCGGACGCGAGCGTCCCGCTTCTCGGTGAGGCCGACGAGCTCGACCACGCGGTCGACCGCGAGCGGCCGCTCGTAGTAGCCGGCGAAGAGCTCGAGGCTCTCGGTCACGTCGAGGTTCTGGTACATGGCCGAGGACTGGAGCACCACCCCGATCCGCTCCCGCCAGTCGAGCCCGGCGCGTTGCGGGTTCTCGCCGAGCACCGAGACGGCCCCCCCGTCCGGGCGGCGGTATCCCTCCAGGATCTCGACGGTAGTCGTCTTGCCCGCTCCGTTAGGGCCGAGCAGTCCGAACACCTCGCCGGCCTCGATCTCGAAGTCGATCCCGCGCAGCGCTTCGTACGCGCCGTACGACTTGTGCAGGTCGTTGACGGTGACCGCTGCCACGGGGTGATATATCTACCAGATATTCGGTAGCCGGACCGGATACGACATCAAGCAGAAGATCGAGATCTCGACCGGGTTCTTCTGGGGCGCGAGCTACGGGCAGATCTACCCCGAGCTGAAGCGGCTCGAGCGGGACGGACTCGTTGCCGCCGAGGCCGATCCGCGTGGAGGTGTCAAGCGCACGGCCTATCGGCTCACCGCAGCCGGCGAGCGCGCGCTCCACAAGTGGCTTGCCGACCCGGGCGCCCAGCTGTTCGAGCTGCGCGACGAGGCGCTACTGAAGCTCTTCTTCGGCGATCTGTTGACGGACGACGAGCTGCTGGCGAACGTGCGGGCGCGCCGGGAATGGTGCGAGCGGGTGCTCGCGCTCTTCCACGAGATCGACGAGATGCCCGTCCGGGGCTGGGGCGAGCGCAGGTCGCCGACGGAGGCGCTGCACTACGGCCTCGAGCTGATGGAGTGGATGCGTGACTGGTACGCGCGGAAGGAGCGCGCGCTCAAATCCCGCTCCGGCACCGGCAAAGCCGGCACCTCTGCTCCTGGGTGACCTCCGTCGAGCCTACGGTCACACGTCGAGCACGGCGACTCCGCCCGGCGGGAACGCGGGCTTCGGTCCGCCGCTGAGCTCCGCGGCGATCTGGCCGCAATCCGGCTGATGGCCGACGACCACGACCTCGTCGCCGCGGTCCGCGACGGCTGCCCGTACGTCGACCGCCGTCGCCCCCGGCGCCAGGCGCTCGTCGGCCTCGGGCTCGCAGCCGAGGGCACGGCAGAGCTCGGCCGCCGTCTCGCGAGCCCGGAGCAGCGGGCTCGAAAGCACAGCGTCGGGCCGCGCCCCCTCCGCAGCGAGCCGTGCGCCAAGAGCTCGAGCCGTCTTCCGTCCCACCGCGGTCAGGGATCGCAGGTCGTCGGGCTCGCCCGAGGCTGCCTCCGCGTGACGCACGAGGTAGAGTCGCACGCCTGTCAGGATAGGGTCAGCTGCGCTCAGCGGCGGGGCGTCAACGTGTAGACACGTTGGTGCAGGTGGACGCGCACGAGGTCGAGCCCGTGTTCGATCAGCCAGTCGTCGACGGTGTTGAGGACGTCGACGACCGCCCGGTCCGGGTTGCCGAGCAGGGTCACTACCACTTCGTAGGCTCCGTGTTCCTCGCTCAGCTCGGTCGGAAACGCGTGCAGGCGTTGCATGAGCGCACGCGCCAGGTCGGTGCTTGGCGTCTCGACTCGTAGCGGCTCGGCCACGACCCGCGTCTCCTCCCTGCTCCCGTTACCCCGACTCGGATGGCCCGAGGCCGCCGGTCGATCCTACGGCGAAGACGCGTCGCGTGTCCAGCTTACGGTACGTCGTGTGCGACGTCTTCACCGACACGCCTCTGACGGGTAACCAGCCGGCCGTTTTCAGCGCGACGAATCGCGGCGGGCGGCGATGTCGTCGAGCAGCCGCTCGTCGCCGGCGAACGGTTCGCCAGGTCGCGGCCAATGGAAGACGACGTCTGTGAATCCGAGGTCGCGCGCCCGATCGACGGACTCGGCGAACTCTTCCGCCGTGAGCGCAGACGGCCGCAGCGTGTCGAGTACCAGGTAGCGGTCGAGGTCGTCCGGCGGCCGATCGGCATCGGCAAGCGAAGCGTCGAAGCGCCGCGAGAGATCAGCAACCGTTCTCCACCACTTCTCCCGATCGTTCGCCGCGCCGCCCGTCGTCACCCAGCCTTGGCCGAGCCGCGCGGCGAGACGCATCGAGCGTGGGCCGATGGCGGCGATCACGAACGGCAGCCTCGGCTGTTGCGTGCAGCCAGGGATCATTCGGGCGTCGACACTCGTGTAGAGCTCGCCGTGCACGGTGGTCGCCGGTCGGGTGAGCAGCTGGTCGAGCATTGCGACGAACTCCTCGAAGCGGGCGACCCGCTCGCCAGGCGACAGCACCGCATCACCCAGCACCGTTGCGTCGAACCCGGTTCCACCGGCGCCTACTCCGAGGATGAAGCGGCCCTCGGACAGGTCGTCGAGACTCATCAACTCCTTGGCGAACGGCACGGGATGACGGAAGTTCGGCGACGCCACCAGCGTGCCCAAACGGATGCGCTCGGTGACCAGCGCAGCCGCCGCCAACGTCGGCACGGTGGCGAACCACGGCTCGTCGACGAGAGCCTTCCACGAGAGATGGTCGTACGTCCAGGCGTGGTCGAAGCCGTATTCATCGGCGCGCCGCCAGCGCGCCTCGTCCTCCTGCCACCGACCCTGGGGCAGGATCACAACGCCAACGCCGACGCGCATCAGCCCTTGCCGAGGTCGCGGGGTGGGAAGACCACTCGATCAAGTCGAGGATCGTCACGGTTGCGGCAAAAGCAACGCAGAAAGGCCACGATGGGCACGATGACCGCCTCGTCTACCTTTGGCAAGGTTGCCACTCGGCGGTGGCTGTCCAGACCAGCGGTTTTGCGTAGTCGTGGTTCACCCGGAGGTAGCCTCGATCGAAGCGATGAGTCTTCCTCGGCTGGGCCGTCTTATCCTGCGGCGGGCGTTACTCAAGCCGCGGATCCGATCGAAAGGACACGAGAGAGATGAGAAAGCTGATCGTGAGCACCTTCTTGACGCTCGACGGGGTCATGCAGGCCCCGGGCGGACCTGGAGAGGACGACAGCGGCGGCTTCGCGCACGGTGGCTGGTCGGTGAACTATTGGGACGAGCAGATGGGTCGGGTCATGGGCGAGGCGATGAGCACGCCGTTCGACCTCGTTCTCGGACGCAAGACCTACGACATCTTCGCCGCATACTGGCCAAACGCCCCGAACGAAGACGCCAAGCCATTGAACGACGCCACCAAGTCGCGTCGCGGAGTCAGCCCACGCTGGAGTGGGGCCCCTCGGTCCTGATCGATGACGCGGCCGAAGGCATCGCGGCGCTCAAGGAGGAAGACGGGCCAGAGCTGACCAGTACCGCCTGTGGGTCTTCCCCCTCGTCATCGGGTCGGGCAAACGCCTGTTCTCGGAAGGCACCATCCCCTCCGGGCTGAAGCTCGTCGACAGCAAGGTCTCCACCACTGGAGTCGTGATCGGTACGTACGAGCCGGCCGGCGAGATCGTCACAGGATCGTTCGCGCTGGAATGACCGCGCTCGTAGGTTCGAGTCCAGTCGCCCCCATTCACGTGTTGTCAGGACTACAACGAAAGTCCTGCAAACGCGTGGGTGGTGGGTGGTGGGGTGGTGCTATTCCGATCGCTCCCAAGAAGAGAGTGGGCTAGAACCAGGCCGAGAGACGAGAAGGCGTGGACGTACGGTTCGGCCGTCGTCACGACCGGATGTTCCTATTGATCGAGGTGCTCGGCCCAGGTAGTGTCGCCTCACACGAGGTTTCGGCACTGATGAAGGGAGGGGAGATGAGGTTGTGGACTGCGGTAGCGTCGATCTTCGGCGCTGTTGCGCTCGTCGGGGTTGCATCTGCGGGCGCGACACCTCCCGACCATTGGTCAGACAGCGGCTCATATGCGGACAGTGCGAGCTGCGACGGCTTCACGAACTTCTACAGCGGCACGTTCGCCGTGAGCGGCAAGACGATGTACGACAAGAGCGGCAACCCGATCAAGGACGTCATCCACCAGACGGTCACCGAGCTCAACTGGCGCTCTGGCACGAACGACCAATACACCGTCTACGGAGACTTCAAAATCGTCTACGACTACGCCACGGACACAACGACCTTGAACGGCAAGATCATCAAGGTCACGTACCCGGGCCTGGGCGTCTTGTTCCACGACGTGGGGAAGATCATTCACTTCCCCGGGGGCGTGACCGTATTCCACGGCCCCCACGACGTTTGGGTGCAGGGCCAGGACGCGTACTGCAACGCGTTTCTCGCGATCGCCAACGGTAAGTAGCGCCGAAGTCATCGAGGGGACCCGCGTGACCGGGTCCCCTCGCTCCTTTGCCCAGATGCGCTCGACGGCTAAGCAATCCTGTTCGTTCCCGAGCCCCTAACGCATCGCCAGGAGTTCTCTCAAGGGTTCTGTTCGAAAGATGCCCAGTTAGGACCGTCTCGAAGCCGCAATCGCAGGTCCCTCGCCGGCCTCAAGCGTCGGAGTTCGTCGGCGCCATGATCGCGTCGAGCCGCTCGAGACTGGCGGCCGGCCACAGGGCCTTCATGTCGTAGTAGACGTCGAACGCGGGCGCCGAGTCCGGGAGCGTGATCCAGGACAACTTGGATCTGGTGTAGATGTGTACGTCGGGCACAACGCTCGAGGGCTGGTCGAGCGTGCCGCCGCGGACGAACCGCACCACCGGACGTCCGTACTGGCTGAAGACCGCCACTTGGCAGGTCGGACAGCGGAAGATCCGCTGCGTGCTGCCGTCGTCGCGAGGCACGTCGACCGGCTGCGGGTCGCCCGCGAGCAGCTCCACGCGGTCAGCCTCGATCAGCAGGTTGATGACGAAAGCGCTTCCGGTCTGCCGCTGGCAGTTCAGGCAGTGACAGCAATGCGTGAAGAGCGGATCGGACGTAAGCCGGTAGCGAACTGCTCCGCAGGCGCAACCACCCTCACGTGGGACGCTCATGATCTCCTCCTCGAGGAACAGGGCGAGGGAGTCTGGACAGTACCCAGTTTCCCGCGCCTCCTCGGTCAGGGCATGCGCTTGGCGACTGTGCCGCTCCGATTGGTGACTGGACCTCAAGGCATCCTGACGGCCGCTGTTCCACCTACGAGCGTTACGCTCGTGGCTTGGCGACCTTCCGTTTCAACGTCGTAGACGTCTTCACGGACACGCCCCTTACGGGCAACCAACTCGCAGTCTTTACGGACGCGCGCGAGATCCCAGAGGATCGCCTCCAGGACCTCGCCCGCGAACTTGGGTTCTCAGAGACCGTCTTCGTCTATCCGGCGACGGCCGAGGGCGCGCACGCGCGGATCCGGATCTTTACGCCCGGAATCGAGGTGGCGTTCGCGGGGCACCCGACACTCGGCACGGCGTTCGTCCTCGCCGGCCCGCTCCAGCTCGGCGAGATCCGGTTGGAGACCGGCAGCGGCGTCGTGCCGGTCCGGCTCGAGCGCGAGGGCGCGCGCATCGTCTTCGGCCGGATGGAGCAGCCGATCCCGAGCGTGGCGGCGTACGAGCACGAGGCCGAGCTGCTCGACACGATCGGGGTCGAGCGGTCCGAGCTGCCGGTCGAGGTCTACGACAACGGCCTCCACAACGTGTTCGTCACGCTCGGCTCGGAGGCAGAGGTGGCCGCGCTGAAGCCCGACCTCGCCCGGCTTTCGGACGTGGGGGAGGTGCTCGGCGTGAACTGCATCGCCGGCTCGGGCACGCAATGGAAGACGCGGATGTTCATCCCGAGCGGCGGGATCGCCGAGGACCCGGCGACCGGCTCCGCAGCAGGCCCCCTCGCCCTGCACCTCGCCCGCCACGGGCGGATCGCCTTCGGGGAGGAAATCGAGATCACGCAGGGCGTCGAGATCCGGCGTCCGTCGAAGCTGTACGCACGCGTGGACGGGAGCGCCGATCACGTCGAGCGGGTCGAGGTCGGCGGCTCGGCCGTCGTCGTCGCGCGGGGCGAATTCAAGTTCTAGAGAGACACGGCCTGGATCTCAGGGAGCTCGATCGCGAGGCCGCGCCAGAAGCGGCCGCCGTCGCGGGAGAGGTAGAGGCGGTTGCGCGCCGCGTAGAGCACGAGGTCGGGATCGTCGGGCGAGATCGCGACGGCGCTGCCCGCGGGCAGCCCGCGGCCGGACTCGCGCCAGGTGCGGCCGGAGTCGTGCGAGACCACCAGCGGCGGCTTCGTCCCCACCACCGCGACGATCGTCGAGCCCGCTTCGGCCGCGGCGACGACGAGCGGGAGCGAGAGCGCCGGGCCTGCAACGGCCTCGATCGTGCGCCCGGGGTCGAGCTCGATCACGACCTCCTCGTCGAGATCGACGACGGCGAGGCCGTCGGTCGTCTGGACGTGGGCGATCACGCCGCCCGTCCGGCGAGGACGTCTGCGACGAGCGCCGCCGCCCTCCGAGCCGCGGCCGTCGGCGGATTGCCGTGGCTTCGTGCGGCGAGATAGGCCGCAGCGAATGCGTCGCCGGCGCCGGTCGGGTCTGCGCTGGACACGCGTCGCGAGCGGACGAGCTCGGCGACCCCGTCCGCGAAGACGATGCAGCCGCGAGGGCCGAGAGTGACGACGATCTCCGGCACGCCGAGGCGCCGGAGTGCCTTCTCGTCGAGGCCCTCGACGAGAAGCTCAGCCTCCTCCTCGGCGAGCTTCAGGATCGAGACCGAGTGCAGGAGGGTGGGGTCGTAGTCGGCGTCGAGCTCGAGCGGCCCGGTCCGGCCCGGGCGGACGAGCCCCTGGCCGTCGAGGGAGAGGCGGCGGCCGCGGGCGAGCGCGGCGAGCGTCTCGGGCGGGAAGTCGCTGCGGGCGAGCGGCCCCACGTGCACCCAGCGCGTCCCGGGGAGCCGCACCTGGTCGGGCGTCCAGGGGTCGGCCACGGCGTCGATGGTCATCCGGCGGCGGTCGCCGTCGTAGGCCATCGAGAACGCGGCGGTCGCGGTCGAATCCCGCCAGAGAACGGGCAGGCCGAGCCTGGCGAGCGGCGGGAGCAGCAGGCGCCGGTCCGGGGCCGCGCACTTCGCGACCACGACGGCGCGGGCTCCGAGCACATGCAGGGCCCGGGCAGCGTAGAACGGGCAGCCGCCGATGTGGGGCGGTCGGCCGTCCACACGGTCGAGCGCGAGCGAACCGACGACGGCGAGGTTCATCGGCCCCGGGCCGCGAGGGTGCCGAGCAGGAGCAGCGCGCCGACGGCGGCGACGATCCGGACCGCTTCGAGCGCGACTCCGCCCTCCACGGGCACGGTCGCGGCGGCCAGCACCACGGCGCCGGCCAGCACGACTCCGAGTGCCAGCATCGCGAGCAGAGCTGCCCGCCGGGCCAGAAGCCCCGGCTCGGGCTTCCCCGCCCGCAGCTCGAGCGCCGTGAACGCGAGCTCGGCGACCAGGAGGAGGCCGACTCCGTAGAGGGGCGCGCGCACGTCCACGGTTTCGTCCCGGACGAGGAAGAGCCCCGCGTACGCGCCGCCGAGGACGACGATTGCAGGCGCGACCAGGCCGGGGATCCGCAGCACGAGCGCCGCCAGGAGAACGAGCACGCCGAGGGCGCCGATCCCGCCCAGCAGCCACTGCGGGCGCTCGGCGGCCAGGGCGGCGAAGGCGGCGAGCAGGGCTGCCCCGGCGACGGCCGAGGCGCCGAGCGTCAGACGCGCACGACTCTGGCGTAGCGCCTGAATCTCGTTACCTCCTGGATCGGGGCCGCGAGCGGCTCGTCGGGCCGCCACGGGGCGACCGGAACGCCTGCCGCGAGGAACTGGGAGCGCAGGGTGTCGCGTTGGAGCTTCCAGATCCGGTACGCGATCTCCTCTGCCCGGTCGGGTCCGGGCTCGACGAACGCAAGCGGGGACAGCTCGATGACGGCGACATCGAAGCCGCGGGCGCGCAGGTCGAGGAGGGCGCGGACCGAGCGCTCGTCCAGCAACGGTGTCAGCGCGATAACGAGCGCCTGCGGCGGGAGAGTCCGCGCGGGCACGATGTCAATCGCCTTCCAGGCGTAGCTGAGCGAGATCTCGGTGTCGAGCAGAGCGTCGACGATGCGATAGAGCTGGGCGAGGCCGACGCCGGGAGCGAGCCAGCGCAGCATGCCGCCGAAGGAGACGAAGCCGACCCGGTCTCGCCGCCGGATGTAGCGGGCGGCGAGAGTGGCGGCGGCACGGACGGCGAGATCGAGCGTTCCGGAGGCGCCGCGGCGCGCCTCCGCGAAGCTGTCGAGGAAGAGCACGACGTCCATGTTCCGCTCGGGGTGCTGCTCGTTGACCCAGAGCTCGCTGCGCCGGGCGCTCGCGCGCCAGTTGATGCGCCGCATGCGGTCGCCGAACGCGAACGGGCGCAGGTCGGCGAACTCGGTGCCTTCGCTCTTGCGGCGCGACAGCTCGTCGCCGGCGTAGAGCTGGGTCTCGGCGGGGCGGAGGAGCGTACGGAGCGCTTCCTGGCGGGGGAAGACCTTGAGCGGGGTGGAGCACTCCCAGCGCCCTGAACGGACGACGAGCCCGAAGGCGTCGCGCACGCGCACGTCCACGTCGCCGATGCGGAACCCGCCCCAGCGGTCGGCCCGGAGCCGAAGGCGCAGCGTGCGCGGCTTCCCTGCCACGACGTGGACCGCCGCCGGGTTGTCGCCCTCGACGAGGCTGATCTCGGGCGGCAGCTCGAGCAGGACCTCCAGCCGCTGGACGGTCCGCTCCGCGGCGATCTCGACCTCGATCCCGACCTCGTCCCCCTCCAGCACGCGGTCGCGGTCGAGGCGAAGGTCGACACGCAGGCCGGGCTCGCCGGACAGCAGCAGGCCGGCGCCCAGCACGAGGAGGAAGGGCGCGGCCAGGATCGCGAGCTCGGCGCGACGTGTGATGAGCGCTGCGATCAGGCCGAGGCCGGCGAGCGCCGCGTAG
>WNFV01006994.1_pt1 | contig 21349 bp, 19 predicted proteins | sample 5400101 | NCBI WGS metagenome assembly WNFV01 (sample SAMN13153361, study PRJNA577476) | soil metagenome | isolation source: 115 cm soil or saprolite under grassland replicate 1 | place: USA:California | collected 2016-06-15 | reverse complement strand
ACCAACGCGGCATCAGCGCGACCTTCTTCCAGGTCGGCCGCGCCGTGCGGCAGTACCCCCAGGTGACCGCACGACTGGCTCGCCGCGGCCACGTCATCGGACACCACGGCTACGCACACCGGTTCACCGTCGGCTTGCGGCGCAGAACCCTCGACCGGGACGTGCGACTGGGACTGGACGCCTTTGCCGGCGCAGCGATCCGACCCGCGCTGTACCGGCCGCCGTGGCTGCTGCGAACAGTGGTGCTCTGGCCGGTGTTGCGGCGCTACGGGCTGCACGTCGTGTCCGGTGAGTTCTGTCACGCTCTCGAGGTCTTCCAGCCCAGCCCTCAGCGCATCGCGCGCCGCGCACTCGCGAAGGTCCGCCCGGGCTGCATCCTCATCTTCCACGACGGGTTCGACGGGCGGGGAGGCTACCGGGGATCGACCGTGGAAGCCGTCAAGATCGTCGTCGAACGGCTGACCGAACAGAGATACAGCTTCGTCACCGTCGACCGCCTGCTGGGAATCCCGGCCTACCGAGCCACATCGAGCCCAACGATCACCGGCACCGAACCCTGACGAACCGGCAGGAGCCCGCTGCTGCCTTCCTACTACAAAGAATGTAGTACGCTCCTCTACTACATCGATCGTAGTAGAGGAGCCGGTTCGGAAGTGAACGAGTGGTTGTTCGAGCAGGTCAACGCGTTCGCCCGGGCGACGCCGTGGCTGCATGTCGCGGCGCTGGGATACGCCCGCTACGGCATCGTGGTGTTCGCCGGCCTGCTGGTCGCCGGCTGGTGGGCGGGGCGCCGAGCGGGCGACCCCCGACGGGTCGCCGCGGCACTCGCGGCGGGTGGTTCCACCCTGGTCGCAGTGGCCGTCAACCAGCCGATCGTGAACACGGTCCGCGCGGCACGCCCCTACACCGCCCAGCCGCACATCCTGGTGCTCGCCGACCGGAGCAGCGACTTCTCCTTCCCGTCCGACCACGCCACGATGGCCGGCGCGGTCGCGGTCGGCCTATGGTTCGCGTCGCGCCGGATCGGCGTCGTCGCTGCGGTAGCAGCGCTATTGATGGCGCTCACCCGGGTCTACATCGCCGCGCACTACCCGGCCGACGTGGCCGCCGGCCTGCTCCTCGGCGGCACTGTCGCGGCCACGCTCTGGGCCGTCGCGCACCGCCCACTCGTCCACGCGGTCACCACCGCGGCCGGGACCCACGTCTGGCCGGTGATCACCGCGCGCAGGGTCAGTTCGCGACGGTGAAGCGTCGGCGGCGGTGTGCTGGGCGCTCGATCTCGTCGACCAGCGCGACCGCGAAGTCCTCGGCGGAGATCTGGTCGCCGGCCGGGGAGTCGAGACCGGTGCGGTACTCACCGGTGCGCTCCCCCGGCGCGATGACGGGCGCCGGCGACAGGAACGTCCAGTCGACGTCGTCACCGAGACCGCGGAAGAACTCGAGCGCCTGCGCGGCGGTCAGGGCCTCGGCCTTGTAGATCTCGGGGAAACCCGCGCTGTCGACCAGCCGCACGCCCTCGACGAGCAGGCTGCCGGCGCCGCCGATCACGACCAGCCGGGCGTCACCGGCGTTCTCGGTCAGCGTCCGCAGCGCGTCCAGGTACTCCTGGTGGTCTCCGCCGGTACGGCTCGGGCCGATCGCCGACAACACCACGTCGGCCGCGGCCGCCACGACCTTCGCCGACATCGCGTCGCCGGCGTCGCCGGTCACCGCCGAGACGCCGTCCGGCAGCGCACCACCGGACCGGGTGACACCGGTCACCTCGTGACCCCTGCGCACCGCCTCGGCCGCCACCCGGCTGCCGACCATCCCGCTCGCTCCGTACACCGCGATCTTCACCGTCGCTCCTCCTGGATCTCTGTGGTTCTTGACGGGATTGACGGTATCTATTGGTTACTGGCTACTTCAACGTGCTATAAGTACCTTGTGGTAACCAGGAGGATGCGTCGCGGGGACATGTTCGACCCGGACTGCCCGACCCGGCTCGTGCTCGACCGGATCGGCGACAAGTGGACCGTGCTCGTCGTCGAGCTGCTCAAGGACGGCCCGCTGCGGTTCACCGAGCTGCGCGCCGGCATCGGCGGCGTCGCCCCGAAGGTGCTGACCCAGACGCTGCGCCGGCTGGAGCGCGACGGCATCCTGACCCGCACGGTCTACCCGGAGATCCCGCCGCGCGTCGAGTACGAGCTCACATCGCTCGGCAGGTCGCTGATCGCCCCGATCGACGCGATCACCGACTGGGCCGAGACGCACGTCTCCGCCATCGCAGCGGCGCGTGAGGCGTTCGACGCTTCCTAGGACAGCGAGGCGTGGTCGGACACGCCCGTGGTGGCGAGGCCCTTGGCCTTGAGGTCGGCGCGGAGCTCACGCGGCAGCGAGAAGATCAGGCTCTCCTCGGCGGTGGTGACCTCCTGGACGTCGGCGTACCCGCGCTCGGCCAGCCACGTCAGCACGTCGCGCACCAGCACCTCCGGCACGCTCGCACCGCTCGTCACACCGACCGACGTGACCCCGTCCAGCCAGGCCTCGTCGATCTCGTCGGCGTAGTCGACCAGGTAGCTCGCCTTCGCCCCGTGCTCCAGCGCCACCTCGACCAGCCGCACCGAGTTCGACGAGTTCCGCGACCCGACCACGATCATCAGGTCCGCCTCCGGCGCCAGCTTCTTGACCGCGGCCTGCCGGTTCTGGGTGGCGTAGCAGATGTCGTCGCTCGGCGGGTCCTGCAGCTTCGGGAACCGCTCGCGCAGCCGTCGTACGGTCTCCATCGTCTCGTCCACCGACAGCGTGGTCTGCGACAGCCAGACCACCTTGTCCGGGTCGCGGACGACGACGTCGTCCACGTGGTCCGGGCCGTCGACGAGCACGATGTGCTCCGGCGCCTCGCCGGACGTGCCGACGACCTCCTCGTGACCCTCGTGCCCGATCAGCAGGATGTCGTGGTCCGACGACGCGAACCGCCGTGCCTCGATGTGCACCTTCGTGACCAGCGGGCAGGTCGCGTCGATCGTCTTCAGCTGCCGCTTCGCGGCCTCCTCGTGCACGACCGGCGCGACGCCGTGCGCGGAGAAGATCACCGTGGCGCCCTCGGGCACCTCGTCGGTCTCCTCGACGAACACAGCCCCGCGCCGCTCCAGCGTCTGCACCACGTGCTTGTTGTGCACGATCTCCTTGCGCACGTACACCGGCGGCCCGTACAGGTCGAGTGCCTTCTCGACGGTCACCACAGCCCGGTCGACACCGGCGCAGTAGCCGCGCGGAGCGGCGAGCAGAACACGCTTGGTCATGGTCTCAGGCTGGGCAGTCACGGCACCCATGGTACGGACTCCTGCCAGACGGCCGCGGTGTCTACTGGTGTCCAATGATGCTGCGGTCCCCGGCGCTGGTGGGGCGCGGTGAGGAGGTGGCCGCCGCCCGCCGGGCGGTCACGGCCGCACGGCAGGGTGGCGGCCGGACGGTCCTGGTCCTCGGCGAGGCGGGCGTCGGCAAGTCTCGGCTGATCGCCGAGGCGAGCCGGCTGGCCACCGAGCTGGGGATGCCGGTGCTGTCCGGGCAGGCGGTCGAGGACTGCGGCCCGTTCCGGCCGGTCGCCGAGGCGCTTCTGGGTCGGCTTCGCGATGGTGACCCCGGTCTCGCCGAGGCCGCGGAGCTGCGCCCGTACCGGTCGGCTCTCGGGCGGCTGCTGCCGGGGTGGGCCGACGCCGGGCCCGAGGTGCCGCCAGGCGTCGATCCGGTCGTCGTCGTCGGCGAGGGGGTGCTGCGGCTGCTTCGCCTGATCGGCGGCGAACAGGGCTGTGTCCTGGTGCTCGAGGACCTGCACTGGGCCGACCGGGACACGCTGGCGCTGCTGGAGTACCTGGCGTCGGTGGTGGCCGGGTCACCGGTACTGCTCGTAGGTTCGTCGCGCACCGACGACGTACAGCCGGAGGTGCTGCGCAGGCTCGCCACCAGGGCGACGGTCACCCGCCTGCCGCTGGTCAGGCTGGACGCCGGCGCCACGGCGCAGCTGGCGTCGGCCTGTGCGGGCGGAGCGATCCTGCCGCCCGAGGTGCTGGACTTCCTGGTCGGCGCTGCCGATGGGCTGCCGTTCCTCGTGGAGGAGCTGCTCGCCGGGCTGATCGAGAGCGGCTGCGTGGATCCCGGCAACGGCTGGGTGGTGCGTGGACCGCTGAGGGCCCGGGTGCCGTCGACGCTCGCCGAGCTGGTCGGCCGGCGGCTGGCGGGGCTGACGCCGGACGCTCGGCGAGTGCTGGATGCCGCCGCGGTCGCCGGGCGGAGCGTGGAATGGAACCTGCTCGCGGAGGTCACCGGCCTGCCCGAGGACGGCGTCACCGCGGCGCTCCGGGAGGCCGTGTCCGGTTACCTGCTGGACGCCGGTCCGGTGCGGTTCGAGTGGCGGCACACCCTGGTCAGAGACGCCGTCCTGGCCCGGCTGCTGCCACCGGAGTGGACCCGGCTCGCCGCTCGGACCGCCAGGGCGATGGAGCACCGCGACCCGGAGCTGACCGGCCCCGACGCCCACCTCATCGCCGACCTGCATGCGCGCGGTGGCGACCCGTCGCGCGCGGAGGAGATCCTGCTGCGGCAGGCCCGCCGCGCGCTGGCGTCCGGTGCCCTCGGGAGCGCCGAGGAGCTGCTCGCGCGAGCGGGCGCCGGTACGCCGGTCGCGATCACCCGCGTTCAGTTGCTCGCCCTCACCGGGCGGGGCGAGGACGCGCTGGCGGCGGGCGAGACGGCCTTGCGTACGGCGTCCGGAACCGACCGGGTCGAGCTCTGCCTGCAGCTGGCCCGCGCCTCGATCGCCACCGCCCGCTGGGATGCCGCCGGGGAGTACCTCCGGCGTGCCGGGCAGACCGGCGACCCTCGGGTCGCGGCGCTCACCGCGGACGCGGCGTACGGCGCCGGCCGGGTCGGCGAAGCCCGGGCGCTCGCCGAGGCGGCGGTACCCGCAGCGGAGCGCGCCGGCCTGCCCGGGGTCGCCTGCGAGGCTCTAGAGGTGCTGGGCCGCTGCGCGCGCGGCGCCGACTCTCCCGCCGAGGCAGCCGCCGCGTTCCAGAGGGCCGCGGATGTCGCGGAGGCGCACGGGCTGGTGCCGTGGCGGATCCGCGCGCTGTTCGGGCTCGGCACGGTCGAGTCCCTCGATCGCGAGACCTCACCGCGGCTCGAGACGGCCCGCGAGCTGGCGCTGGACGCCGGCATGCTGGCCCAGGTCGTCGGGATCGACCTGATCGGGGTCGACGCGATGATGGTGATCGACGGCCCGGTGGCGGCGGTCCCGGTCGCCGAGCGGACGGCCGACCTCGCCGGCCGTTTGCGACTGCCCCAGGTCCAGGCGATGGCGCTGCTCGCCGTCGCGGAGGGGCACGGCGTCGGGGGGAACGGCGCGGCGATGGCTGCGGCTGTCCAGGCGGCCATCGCGCTGGCGCCGGCCGCGCCCGACGTGGTCGCCGGCGCGTCGGCCGCCGCGGCCGTGGCGGCCCTGCTGGACCGCGACCTGCGGTACGCCGCCGACCTGCTGGACCAGGCCGCCGCAACGGTACGGGAGCATGACAGTGCGGCTCCCCTGCACCACTGGGGGCTGTGGGCACTGCTGCGCTCGGTCGTCGGTGACGGCGACCGCGCCCGCGAGGAGCTGTCCCGCTCACCGATGGTCGGCCGCGCGGTCAATCGGGCCGGCCTGCGGTACGCCGAAGCCGTCGCGGCCGGACGCCGCGGGCATGCCGGCGAAGCAGCCGAGCTCCTCCGTCAGGGCGACGAGCTGCTGACCGTCCAGCACTGGTGGCGACGGCTGCTGCAGCTGCTCGTGCACGAAGCGGCGCTGGCGGACGGCTGGGGCGATCCGGTGGCCGGTCTCCGAGCCCTGCTCACGGAGTTCGAGCAGGCCGACGATCAACGGCTGGCGCGCACCTGCCGGGACCTGCTGCGCAGCGCGGGGGCGCCGGTGCCTCGCCGCGGCCGCGGCGACAGCCAGGTGCCGTCGAAGCTGCGCGCGATGGGCGTGACGAGCCGCGAGATGGACGTGCTGCACCTGGTCGCACAGGGACTGACCAACGCGGAGATCGCCGGCCGGCTCTTCCTGTCCACCCGGACCGTCGACACGCACGTGGCGAACCTGCTGGCGAAGACCGGTTCCGCGACCCGCGTCGACCTCGGCGTACACCTAACTCGGTAGTCGTCACCGATCCGCCGCGGGTGGCCTCGGCCGACGCTGATCCGCATGACACACGACCTGTACGGCCTCGCACTGTCCACCACGCCCGCGGCGGCCGCCGCTTACGACACCGCTCTGGGCCGGATCCTGCGCGTGCAGGCCGGCGCCGAGGATGCGTTGTACGACGCGGTGCGGCTGGACCCGGAGTTCGCCCTGGCGCACGCCGGGCTCGCGCTGCTCGGCCACGAGTACGGCGTGACCGTCGACGTGGCCGCCGCCCTGGAAGCCGCCGAGCGCTCGCGACGCCGATGTACCGACCGCGAGCGCAGCCAGATCGCAGCGATCGCCGCGCGGATCCGCAGGACCAGCGGGCACCGGATCCAGGACCACCTGGCGGCGTATCCGCGAGACGTGCTGATGCTGAGCGTCGCAGTACCGACGATCGCGTTCGCCGGCGCCACCGAGGTGCCCGAGGAGGCGTGGGCACTGGTCGAAGGGCTGGCACCGGCGTACGGCGACGACTGGTGGTACCTCGGCCTGCTCGCCTTCGTCCGGCAGGAGCAGGAGCGCTGGTCCGAGGCCGCCATCCTGGCCGAACGGGCGCTGGACGCCGAGCCGGCCTCGGGGCACGCCGCGCACGCCCGGGCCCACGTCCACTACGAGACCGGCGACCATGCCCGCGGCCTCGCCTGGCTGGACGGCTGGATCGCAGGCTCCGGGCTGGGCAGCCACCACCGGGCACACTTCTCCTGGCACGCCGCGCTGCACGAGCTCGCCGACGGCGACGCGGACGCGGTTCGCCGGCGCTACCGCGATCAGCTCGCGCCGCCGCAGGTCCGCGGCGCCCGAGCGCTGGTCGACTCCGCCTCGCTGCTGTGGCGCGGCGTACTCGATGACGTCTGGGACGGGCCAGTGCCCATCCGGCCGGTGCTCGACGCCGTCGACCAGGAGCTGCTGAGCAGGCCGACGACGGGCTTTGGCGCACTCCACGCGGCCGTCGCCCTCACCACGGCGGGTGACAGCGCCGAGCTGGCCGACCTGCAGGCATACGCCGCGACCGCACCGACGGCTGTGTTCCGCGAGGTGGTCGCGCCGCTCGTCGACGGCATGCGCGCCTTCGCCGAGGAGCGCAACCACGACGCCGCGGACGAGCTCACCGCGCTGCTCCCCCGGTTGGTGCGCCTCGGTGGCAGCGCGGCACAGCGCGAGGTCGTCGAGGACACCCTGCTGCACGCGCTGCTCGGGGCAGGCCGGCTGGCCGAGGCCCGCGCCCTGCTGGTCCGGCGACTGGACCGCCGCCCCTCGCGGCGCGACCTCTGCCGGCTGACCCGGTCCTACCGCACACCGGCACCCGTCTGATCCGATGCAAGGAGTTCCCGTGTTCGTCGCAACCACCGTCCTGTCCGTACTGCTCGCGCTGGTCTTCGCCGGTTCTGGCGCAGGCAAGCTGGCCGGCGCCGGCCAGTCGCTGAAGTTCCGTGACCAGCTGCAGGTGTCCGGCACGCTGTGGCGCACGATCGGCGCGCTGGAGATCGCTGCCGTCGCCGGTCTGCTGGCAGGCCTGGCGATCGCACCCCTCGGTGCCGCGGCAGCCGCGGGTGGCGCCCTGCTGAAGACCGGTGCGGTCGTGGTGCACGCGCGGAGGCGCGCGCTCGGCCGGGACGTCGTACCGGCCGCCGTCCTGCTCGTGCTGGCACTCGCCACGCTCGCTCTGCGACTGGCGACCGGTTGAACCCCGCTTCGACGTAGCCTGATGGCGTCGTCGGCGGCCGGTCAGCCATCGTCGGCCACGGCCGATCGGAGGCCAGCTTGTTCGCTCACGATATGCATCTCCTGCTCGCCGCGCTGACCGCGCTCACGGTCGTGGCCGCGACCGCCGACGGAGCCGTCCGAGCGATCACCGCCCGCCCGGCGGGTATCGCGGCCGAGCGCACCCGGGACGCGGCGTTGCTCGCGGTCGCGGCCACCGCCGCGTCCGGAGTGGCACTGCTGGTCACCGGGCACCGACCCCTCGAGTGGCTTCACATGGTGTACACGGCGCTGGCGGTGGGCCTGGTGCCGGTGGCGGACAACGCGGGCGCGGCGTTGCGATCCGATCGGGCCAGGGCGCTGGCCCGAGTGGGCGGCGGACTGGTTTGCCTCGTTGTCATCGCCCGCCTGTTCCAGACCGGTTGAGCATGGCGCTGCGGGGGTGAGTCGATGGCCGTTCGCGCGACGGATCTCCTTGTTCGGTGGGGCCTGCGGGCCTTCCAGGTGTTCGCCATCGCCGAGGGCGGGCTGCTTCCGGCCATCCTGATCGTCGCGCTGCTCCACTGGTTCAGCGGCGCCGGCGCCGGAGTGGTCGCCGTGGTCGGCGCCCTGCACGGGACCGCGTTCACCGTCTACGTCCTGCTGGCACCGCTGGTCGCCCGGTTGCTGCGCTGGTCGCCGCGCACCCTGTCGGTGGCGCTGTCGGTGGCCTTCGTGCCGTTCGCCCCCTGGGCGTTCGAGCGCCGGGTCCGCGGTGAGCTCGTCCGGTGCGTCGAACTGCACCGCCCACCGAGCGTCCGCGAGCGGTGACAGCACGAGGGATCGGGGCTTCTGTACGCCGCACTCCCGACTTATCCTGCGGATGAGACGTCCAGCTAATGAGACACGCTGCTCCGCCTCCTCTCGGGGAGGGAGTCCTCATGAACACCGATGCGCCTGGCACCGAACCGGAGCGCGTTCCCACGGAGGGCCGGCACAGCGGCGCACCCGTCGAGACACAATCACCTCCGACCGGCGCCGAGTGGCGCCGAGCATTCCGGGGCCGTGTCAAGGAGCAACTGGGCCTGCGCGGAATCATCAGCGAGTACCTGGTCCCGGTCGAGACGAACACCTTCTGGTACACGCTCGGCGGTGTGCTGGCGATCTCGCTGGTGCTGGAGATCCTGACCGGGATGCTGCTGTCCCTGCGGTACATCCCGGACGCCGGCCGCGCCTACGGCATCACCAAGACGCTGCTGGGCGAAGGCGGCTGGTCGCTCGTGTTGAACTTCCACTACTGGACCGCCTACGTCATCTTCGGTCTCGTCATGGTGCACATGATGCGGGTGTTCTTCAGCGGCGGTTACCGCGGTCGTCGTACCGGGCTGTGGCTGATCGGCGCGGGACTGGCCGGCACGGTGTTCCTGCTGAGCATCACCGGCGAGACCCTGCACTGGGACGAGCGCGGGTTCGCCGTCCCGTGGCACACCTCGGAGATCCTGGAAGCCGTAGGGCTGGACAAGACGCTGAACTACACCCATGAGGACCTGCTGAACGTCGGCAGGGCGACCGACCTGCTCATCCCCTACTACGCGCTGCACGTGGCGATCCTGCCGATCCTGCTGCTCATGCTGATCGCGATGCACTACTACCTGATCAAGGTGAAGGGCATCTCGCTGCCGTTCTGGCACAAGCACACCGGCCAGACGGCACCGTTCAGCAAGCACGTCGCGCTGTGGTTCGCCTACAGCGCCGTGGACGTCGGGGCGCTGGTGGCGGTCTCCTTCATCCATCGCGATCCGGGTCCCGAACCACAACTCCTGCCGACCTCGGAGTTCTACGGGTCCGAGGAGGGTCCCGGCGAGCTCGGCATCGTGCCGACGTTCCCGATCATGTGGGCCCATGGCATGAACCGGTTCGTCACCATCGCGTTCGGCCTGGAGCCGGACATCTGGGGGACGATCATCGGCATGGCGCTGATGGCAGCTGCCCTGATCGCGATCCCGTTCCTGGACCGGGGCGGTCCGGCCGAGCCCCAGAGCTGGCGCGAAGCGCTGAGCCTGCGCCGCCGTGGCTGGGCATACCTGGCGATCGTGGTCTTCTGGGCCGTGCTGATCATCGGCACCGTCACGAACCTCGTCACCCCCAAGGGCTGATCACGCCGCCAGGCATGCCCGGTCGCGCTACGGCGTGTGCACCGATCCGTACGGCACGACCTTCACCGTACGGGTGCCCGGGCGGCCGCCGAGGACCACCGCGCGGAGCGACACGTTGTCGGCCGTGCTCACCTCGTAGAGGCGCTTCGCGGGGTTCGCGACGACCTGGATGTAGTACGTCCCGTTCGGCAGCCTGGTGATGTCGAAGGACTGGCCGGGCAGGTCCTGGACGTAGGTGTCACCCGAACCGATGTCGAGCACCTCGCGCACCGACAGCGCGCCGGCGCCGCCGCACGCGGTGTGCAGGTCGGTGTTCGACGGGTGCCAGTTGGCGTTCGGGATGGTGTAGTCGATCGCGTCGGTGGCGGCCAGGCAGAACGCCTCCTTCTGGCTGCGCATGATCTGCTTCTTGCTCGCGTCCAGCAGCCGGTACGACGCGAAGTCGGTGAAGTGCCAGTGCTGGTGGCCCTCCCGCGGGTCCCACTCGAGTGTCCCGGTGGGCGCGTACCCGACCTGCCTGCCGTTGTCGTCGTAGAAGTACTGGTACGCGTCCATCAGGGCCTGGCCCTGCCGGCGGAACCCGTCCAGCACCAGCGGCGAGCGGCCGGCGTTCCACACCGTCGCGGCGAAGTGCAGGTAGTCGCGGGCCGGCGCGGCCTTCACGCCCTCGCCGTCGCCGTGGTCGATGCCGATCTGGTACGCCGGGACCGGCCGCAGGTCCGGCCGCGGTCCGACCGGCACCCGTACCGGCCCGGTCGGACGGACCGGGTTCGGCCGCGGTGCCACCGTCGTACCGGCCCGGGGCCTGGTGCCGTCAGCGCGGCCGGCGTCCATGTCGTGGTCGGACGCGGGTGGCGTGCGGACGACGAGCCTGACCCGCGCGCTCGCCTGGTTCGCCGGGATGCCGAACGCGTCCCGGTACGCCTGCCGGATGAACACGGTCGCGGTGTAGGTGCCGTTCTTCAGCCGCACGGTGCCCGCACTGCCGGTGGACGTCGCCCAGCCGCGCTGGATGCCCCACACGCTGCCGACGGTGAACGGGTTGTCGGAGCACCCGTCCGGGTACGGCGACCGGTCCGGCGCGTCCGGCCGGGTCCGGGCACTCTCCCCGTTCGGGCACACCGCCTGGTCGCGCTGCGCGACGACCTTGCCGGCGGAGTCGGTGACGGTGATGTGCAGGAAGTGCGACAGGCCGGCGAAGCTCGTCACCAGCCCGGCGGGCAGCGGCTTCGTGTGGCCGCCGGTGACCCAGCCCGCGGTCAGCGACCTGCTGTACGACGGTCGCTTGACGCGGATCTCGAACGGGCTGTCGCCGGCGACCAGGTGCGTCGGCAGATCCAGCTCGACCTGCCCGTCGTACCGGTCGAGAACGACGGACGAGGTGGCGGTGACGAGGCGGAGCGGTGGTTGCTTCGATGCGGTCGCGGCGGTGGAGGCGGGTGCGAAGGCGGCGACGAGTGCTGCCGCGGTGCCGGCCGCCACGGCCGTCGTACCGATCAGGCGTGAGCGTCTCAAGGGTTTCCCTCCCGAGTTTCACGGCCCCCGCCAGGATGCGGGAGCCTGTACGGGATGGAAGACGCCCAGGTCCGGCCGCCGGATCGAACAGCCGCGTTGCGGGCTCGTTGCGGTTCGCGCTCGGCCGGCGTCACAACCGCCGCAGGCGGAGTGGGCTGGAGGGGAAGACCAGGGCGGTCAGGGCGGTCTCACCGTCGTTGACGAACACCTCGACGCTGCACCGGTCGACGATGATGTCGAGCCGGAGAGCGTCGGCAGCGGTGACCGGCGCACCGGCGACGCCTGCGAAGGCCGGGTGGAACCCGGTTTGCCCCGACACCGTGCGGTCGAGGGTGAGCCGGCCGGTGGATCGGCTGTAGCGCAGGCGTGTGACCTCGTCGTCGGCACCGACCAGATCGACGCCCTCGTCTCCTTCCCGCAGGTTCAGAGTGACCTCGAAGCGCCGGAGACCGGCGGCGCTCGCCGGCTCCCGCGCCGGGCGCTGGATGAGCGTGAGCCTGCCGAGCCGGGTCTCGAGGGCGAGGTCGCGTGGCAGGGTCATCGCGCCTCGCCACGGGCTGGTGGGGACCTCCCGGGCGTACGCCCAGCTGCTCATCCACCCGATGAGCAGGCGACGGCCGCCGGGAGCGTTGTCCCAGGTCACCGCGGCGTAGCAGTCGGGACCGTGATCGAGCCGCCGGAACACCGGATCGTCAGGCGTGAACCGATGCCCGTCGAAGCGACCGGCGAGGTACCACGTGGCGCACCCGTCGGGACTGCCCTCCTCGTTCGCGCTGAGGATGAGCACGTCCTTCCGGCGACCCTGGTCGCCGTCGACCGGCAATGCGAACAGATCGGGGCACTCCCAGAAGCCCGCCGGCTCAGGAAGCGGCCCGAACTCGCTCAGGAGCTCCCAGTGCCTCAGGTCCGCGGAGCGGTAGAACAGCACCTGACGTGCGTGCGCCTCGACGGCCACCAGAAGCCAGTGGCCGTCACCGCCGCTGTCGGTCCACCAGGTGACCTTGGGGTCGCGGAAAGCCCGCGACCCGCGGTCGAGCACCGGATTGCCCGCGTACTTCGTCCAGGTCAGGCCGCCGTCGCCGGAGTACGCCAGCGACTGCGCCTGGCGACCGGTCGCGTAGGCGCTCGTGTAGACGGCGACCATCGGCGGCGTATCAAGGTCGTCGGCGCCCCCGAAGCCTGAGGTGTTGTCATGGTCGACGACTGCCGAGCCCGAGAAGATCGCCTCGTGGTCGCCGTACCGGATGGCCACGGGGTGCTCGGTCCAGTGGACAAGGTCCGAGCTGGAGGCGTGGCCCCAGCACATGTTGCCCCACGTGTCCCCGTCCGGGTTGTGCTGGAAGAACAGGTGCCACAGCCCGTTGTGGTGCACCAGGCCGTTGGGGTCGTTCATCCAGTTGCGGCGTGGAGTGAAGTGGACGTCCGGCCGGAAGTCGTCATCCATCACCGCGCGCCTGTCCGGTGGCCGTGCGCTGGTGACCGGGCGATCGACGCGCGTTCCACCGACGGGCAGGCGATCCGCACGACACCGTCGTCCGGTGTCTCGTCGAGGCCGAGCAGCATGCGCACCCCGGCGATCACTTCCTGGTTGTCGAAGCCCATGACGGCGATGTCGCCGGGGATCGACCTGCCGCGCTCCTTCAGGCCGTCGTACAGGCCCATGGCGACACGGTCGTTGTGGCAGAAGACCGCTGTGGCGCCGATGGCGAGGACGCGCTCGGCAGCGGCGTACCCGCCCTCCTGGTCCGGTTGGGCGTCGATCACCAGCGCGGCGTCGAAGGTCTGCCCGCCGGCCTCGAGCGCCTCGCGGTAGCCCTGGAGGCGGCCGGTCCGGGCCGGTGAGGGTGTCGTGGTGTTGATGAAGGCGATGCGGTGGTGGCCGTGCTGCAGCAGGATCTCGGTGGCCGTCCGGCCGCCTTGGACCTCATCGGGTACGACGGCCTGGGCGTCGCCGTCGGGCGAGGAGCAGTTGACGAGCACGAAGTCGGTCTCGTGCAGCGGTTTCGGTACGTCGGCGGGCCGGTGGTACCAGGTCGAGTAGAGGATCCCGCGGACCTTGTGCTCGAGCATCATGGAGATCGCGTCTGTCTCCACGTTCTCGTCGCCCTCGGTGTTGGCGACGAGAAGGACGTACCCGTGCTTCCACGCCTCGTCCTGCGCGCCGTGGACGATCTGGCCGGCGAACGGGGTGCTGGCGATCGCGTCGGCGACCAGTCCGATGAACTTCGAGCTTCCGCTCACCAGGGTCTTGGCCATGGCGTTCGGCCGGTACCCGAGGTCGCGGATGGCCTTCCGCACGCGCTGGCGGGTCTCCGGGCCGATCCGCGCGCCCCGCTTGTCGTTGATGACCAGCGAGACGGTGGCGACGGACACGCCCGCCGCCTCGGCCACGTCGCGCATGGTGACCAGGCGGCGGCCCTGCTGGGCTGGCTGGTTCGCCGCGACCGGCTCGGCCCTCGGAGGTTGTTCGGAGGTCATGCTCTAACCCTTCGTCGCACCGCTCTCCAGCCCGTAGATGATCGCCTTGTTCAGCACGAGGAATACCAGCAGGAGCGGGGTGAGCGTGACACAGACGGCCGCGAACGTCGCGGTCCAGTCGATCTTGCCCATCGCGCCGATGTAGTTCTGCAGGCCGACCGGGATGGTCTTCAGGTCTTCGGACAGGATGAACGTGTTGGCGAAGATGAAGTCGTTCCAGATGAAGATGCTGTTCACCAGGACGACCGTGACCACCGTGTTGACCGACAGTGGCAGCGTGACGAACAGGAAGATCCGGTAGGGCCCGGCACCGTCGAGGGACGCCGCCTCGTAGTTCTCGCGCGGGATGTACTCGAAGAACGACGAGAACAGGTAGACCGCCATCGGCAGGGAGAACCCGGCGAGCGGGATGATCATCGACTGGTAGGTGTCGAGCAGGCCTACCCGGGAATAGTCGACGAACAGCGGCACGAGCGCGATCTGGACCGGCACGATGATGCCGATGAGGAACAGCCCGCGCACGAACTTCGCCAGCTTGAACCCGAGAACCTGCACGGCGTACGCGGCCATCATGCCCAGGACCACGATGGCGAGGTCGGCGCCCGCGGTGACGATCACGCTGTTGCGCATGTAGGTGCCGAGGTGACCCAGCTCGAAGGCCCGCGAGAAGTTGGCGAAGGTGATCGAGCTCGGCAGGGCGAACGGGTTGCCGGTCGCGAAGTCCTGCTCGTCGCGGATGCTCGTCAGGAAGACCCATAGCAGGGGGTAGATCTGCACGACGGCGATCGCGACGACGAGCGCGGTCGACAGGGCGTGGTGGATGCTCCGGTCCCGTCGCGGGCGACGGCGCGGCGGACGCGACGAGCGCGCCTGCGTCGAGGCGGGTGCGGGGACGGCGAGCAGAGTCATGAGTCCAGCCTCCGGCGGTAGAGGAGGCCGATGATCCCGACCGCGACCAGGCACTCGATGACGATGAAGACCGAGATGGTGCTCGCGTAGCCGTAGTCGGTGCTGGTGAAGGCCCTCTTGTACATGTAGGTGGTGAGCAGTTCCGAGGACTGGCCTGGCCCGCCGTTGGTCATGATGTACGGGATGTCGAAGCCACGCAGACCGTAGGTCGTGGCCATGATCGTCGTCGTGGTCCACACGGGGCGGATGTAGGGGAAGCGGATGCTCGCGAAGATGCGCCAGGCCGAGGCGCCGTCCAGGCGGGCCGCCTCCTCCAGCTCCCGCGGGACGGCGAGCAGCGCGGCGTAGATGATCAGCGTGTAGAGCCCCATGAACCGCCACCCCTCGGGGACCGACACGGCGGCGAGCACCGTGTGCACGTCCGAGGTCCATGAGTGCACCCACTGACCGAGGCCGGCCCACCGCAACGCCTGGTTGAGCAGGCCGACCGGCTCGAGGGAGTAGATCCGCGCGAAGAGATACGCGATGGCGACGGTCGAGATGACCGCGGGCAGCAGGTAGAGGGTCTTGAAGACCTCGCGCCCGCGGCGCACGGACGTCAGCAGGCTCGCGACCAGGAGCGCTCCGCCGAGCTGGAGGACGAGACAGATCGCGAGGTAGACGAGCGCGTTGCCGAACGCGCGCCAGAAGACGTCGTCGCCGGTGAGCATGTGGCGGTAGTTCTCCATCCCGACGAACTGCAGGTCCGTGATGCCGTCCCACGAGAAGAAGCTGAGGAACAGCGACTGGAGGATCGGGACGAAGACCGCGACGGCGTACAGCAGCAGTGGCGGCAGCAGGAAGACCAGGACCGACAACCGGGAACGACTGGGAAGCATGAGCGTTGCCTTCCGGGGTGGGAAGTCACTTCTTGAAGAACTTCGGCGCGTTCTCGGCCAGGGTCTGGTCCATCGTGCCGAGGAACTTCTCGGGCGTGATGTTGCCCTGCACGAGGAGGGTCAGCTCCTGCTGCAGACGCGTGTTCGTCGTCGGGTCGAGCTGAGTGTCCCACGGCATGCAGATCGCCGGGCCGACGTCCTTCGCCTCGCCGAGCGCCTTCTGGTACAGCGGGGTGGCGTTCGCGGGGACGGCGGTCGTGGCGTCCTTGGTCGGCGAGAGTGCACCGGAGGCGCCGTACTCGGCCGGGTACTCGGCCAGGGCGAACTTGAGGAAGTCCTTGACGAGCGGATCGAAGGTCCGCGCACTCACCGCCATGCCGATGCCGGAGGTGGCGACGTACTCGTTCTCCGCGGTGGCCGAACCGGGACCGGCCGGCACCCGGAAGAAGTCGACCTTGTCGCGCACCGACGCGTCGAGCTTGTCGGTCGCCAGGCTGCTCAGCTCCCACGTGCCGATGTTGTACATGGCCGCCCTGCCCGAGGTGAACAGGTTCTGGGCGTCCGCGTAGCCCTGAGAAGCGAAGCCGTCCTGGAAGCACTTGTTCGCGCCGAGCTGGTGGAGCCAGCCGGCGGCCTTGGTCCCGGCCGGGTCGGAGAACCGCGCGTCGGCGGACTTGAGCTTCTTGACGTAGTCGGGCCCGGCCACGCGGAACGGCTGGTAGGAGACGTAGCGCTCCAGCGGCCACTGGTCCTGCCCGTTGAGCGCGATCGGCGTGACGCCGGCCTTGCGCAGTGCGGTGCACATCGCCGGAATGTCATCGAGCGACTTGGGGACGGAGACACCGGCCTTCTGGAAGAGGGCCTTGTTGTACCAGAAGAACTCCAGCTCGAACTGCAGCGGGATCATGTAGAGCGAGCCGTCGTCGAACCGCTGGTAGTTGAGCGCGTTCGGCCGGTACGAGTCGTAGAGCCCGAGATCCTTCAGCAGCTTGTCGACGTCCAGCAGCTTCCCCTGCTTGGCCAGCTTCGCGGCGAAGGGCGTGGCGTCGGTGTCGAACAGCTCGGGAAGCTTGTTGGCCGCGGCCAAGGTCTCGTACTTCTGGATGTACGACGGCCGGTCCGGGGTGGTGATGAAGTTGAGCGAGAACCCGGGGTGGGCCGCGGCGTACTCATCGGCGATCTTCTTCATGGTCGTGATGACCGAGCCGTTGGCCGGGCGGGACAGCAGCCACGTGATCTGGCGGGCCTTGATCTGACCGGTCGGATTGACGTCGCCGGAAGCGGTGCCGGTCGAGCCGCCACAGCCGGCGACGGTGAGGGCCATGACGGCGGCTGCCGCGGTCGCCTTGATTGCGTTCCTCATGGGAGTGCTCCTTGGTGATGATGGATGGTGCTTCAGGTGTCGGACTGGGCGTGCACGGCCAGCTCCGCGACGCGCACCCGGCCCTCGCCGGCGAAGACCCCGAGCCGGCCGCCGGCTCGGTCGTACATGCGCGCGCTGAGGGTGACCTGGCGGTCCAGTACGGCGACCAGCAGGTCGCCGTCGACCAGGACTTCGAGCGTGTGCTCTCCGGGCGTGACATCGCAGGGACGCTCGATCTCGAAGGGCACGTCGCCGGAGACCTGCCATTGCATGGGTCCGGTGGTCGCGCGGGGCCAGCGGTCGAAGACCAGGCGGCCGCGTCTCGGCTCCAGGCGGACGATGTAGGCCTCGTCGCCGTCGGCACTCGATCTGATCAGCAGGCCGGTCTCGGTCGTGTCCGGACCGACGTCCAGCACCGCTCTCGCGTAGAACGTGTCGGGCGCGTTCTCACGCGACATCACCACGTCGAACCCGTCAGGCGTGCGGAGGTCTCTGGGGAAGGGGCGGTCGAACGTCAGCGGGAGGCGCGTGTGGAAGCTGGCGACCAGCTCGTCCGGGATGCGGAAGGCAAGGGTCCCGTCGGGATTCTGGCGGGCTTCGAGAGTGGACAGGGTTCCCGCCCACTGCCAGGCGCCGTCGTCACAGGCGCCCTCCTTGCTGGAGATCCAGCCGAAGAAGAAGCGGCGCCCGTCACGGGCGGCCGACTTGGAGGCGTAGAACGCTCGGCCGTCGACGGTGTCTCGCGCCGGCACGGTCCATGGGCCCTCAGGACTCTTCGCCACGCGGTACCGGGTGGTGAAGCTCTCGGAGAACTCCGAGTAGACGAGGTACCACCACCCACCCCACTCGAAGAGGTCGGGGCACTCGTGCATGAGGTAACGCCGTGGGTCCCAGAACGGCTCGGCGGGATGCCATGCCGTGAGGTCGGTCGAGGTGAGCTGGGCGATGACGCCGCGGCGGCGCAGCGGGCCGGTGGTGTGCCGGCCGGCGACGAGCATCCGCCACACGCCGGTCCGCTCGTCCTTGACGACGAACGGGTCGCGCCAGTCGGCGGTCTCGTACCCGTCCGGCGCCCTAAGCTCCCAGCCGCCGTCGCGCACCCAGCTGGTCATCCCGTCGGTGCTGGTCGCGCGCCGGACGACCTGCAGGGGCCGGCCGTCGGCACCGAGGCGGCCCGGGTTCTGCCCGGTGTAGTAGAGGTGGTGGACGCCGCGGTCGTCCCGGACGACGCAGCCGGTGTAGACGTTGAAATCGGCCTCGTCGGGGCGGCCATGAGGGACGGCGATCCCCCGGTCGTCGAAGCGCAGGAAGTCCTTCGTGGTGACCAGCGCCCAGGGCGTGCCCGGCTTGGGGTCCTCGCGCCGCTCGAGCAGGTAGAAGAGCCAGAACTCCCCGTCGACCTCGATGGGGATCACGTCTCCTACCCACCCGTCCGCGGGCTGGAAGAAGGCCGAGTACGCCATGACCGTCGGCTCCCTTTCTGCTGCTGATTAAACGCTTTAGCAGACGCTAGCAGGTCACCCAGCGCTTGATCAAGCGTTTGAGCAGATCTTTCGCCCGACAACATGAGCGGGCGTCCGGCCCGCGTTTCCGCAGCCCGGACGCCCGCTCCTCGCTACTCCTCTACGGAGACGACGCGACGGAAGTCGTCGCAGCCGCTCTCGCACCAGACCAGGTCGCCGCTGTGGGCGAGCCGGTCGCGCTGCAGGTGACCGCAGACCAGCCGGACGCGGCGCATGGCGTGCCCGGGCCGGATCGGCACACCGGTCCTTCCTGTTGGTACTCGTCTCGATGTCTTGGCAGCCATCGCTGCGTCCTCCTTTCTGTTCGTGTCGTTGTCCGACGTGCGGGAGGCGAGAGTCGAACTCGCTCAGCGCTTGGCAACGGCTTTACAAACCGCCCCACCTCTCCAACCGGTGGCGCTCCCGCGTGATGTGGTCCAGCGGTGGGAGCGAGAGTCGAACTCGCAACTGACGACGGTGCGCCAGGACGGGTTAGCAACCCGCTGCCTGTGCCGGTAGGCGGACCCCACCAGGTCCCGCGTGCCCTGGTACGACGAGCGGCGAGGGGCGGGGTCGAACCGCCACGTCCCGGAGGACCGACTGTTTTCGAGACAGCGGCCGGCGCCATCTGTCGGCTGGCCTCGCCTTGCTTCTGCTGGGCTTTCGCTGCCAGGGCAGGGCTCGAACCTGCGGGACCCCGGGTCAGAGCCGGGGGTGGGACACCGTCGCCCACCTGGCACCACGTCGTACGGCGACACGTCGTGCGTGCGGCTCCGGGGACTCGAACCCCGAACCTCCCGGCCCTCGACCGGACGCCTCTACCTGTTTGGGCCAGAGCCGCGTGGGGTGTCCGGCGAGACTCGAACTCGCTTCCTCCGGGGCCACATCCCGGCGCGTCGACCGCTTCAGCTTCGGACACAGAGCGGACGGCCGGGCTCGAACCGGCGACCTCCACCATGGCAAGGTGGCGCGCTGACCGACTGCGCTGCGTCCGCGAGTGGTGCGTGCCCTCGGCAGGAGTCGAACCTGCACCCTCCTGGTTCGTAGCCAGGTGTCGTATCCGTTGGACCACGAGGGCGTACACATCTCGTACCGCTGTTCAGTTCTCAAGGTTCGGTTTCGTGCACTGCGCACAACCTGAAGGAGCCGCCCTGGTCGGTGTCCCGACGGGCGGCTCCTGTGATGACGAAAGAGTCGTCAGACGTCAGGTCCGCCGCGTGCCGGGCCACTGCCCAGGTAGGAGTGCAGGCGTGACGACAGGGCGAGGCGCTCGACGCGCACCGCCTGCTGCTCGTGCTGCTGCATCCTGATCACGGCTTCCCTTCCTCGTTCGTTGACAACGCCAACCGTGACAGCCGGATTCCCCGCGGTCAAAGGGTTTATGCGCGGACGGCGGCCCCGCTGTCCACAGCGTCGACGTACCGATACGGCGGAGCGTCGGTGACTGCCCGTAGAGTCGCGGCGTGGCACTGCAAACCTCGCCGGAAGCGCCGGCCGCCGTTCGCACGATCGCGAACGGCATCGCGAGCTGGATCAACCAGCTCGGCGCGGTCTGGGTCGAGGGGCAGCTGACCGACATCTCCGCGAACCGGGGTACGACGACGGTGTTCGGCACCCTGCGCGACACCGACGCGGACGTGTCGATCCGGTTCACCTGCAACCGGCGGATCTTCGAGGCCGTCGACCCGCCGGTCGCCGACGGCGCCCGGGTCGTGGTGAACGCGAAGACGAACTTCTTCCCGCGCCGCGGCACGGTGGCGCTGGCGATCAGCGAGATCCGGCACGTCGGGATCGGCGAGCTGCTGGCCCGGATCGAGCGGCTGAAGCAGCTGCTCGCGGCCGAGGGGCTGTTCGCGCCGCACCGCAAGCGACCGCTGCCGTTCCTGCCGCACACGATCGGGCTGGTCTGCGGCCGCGACTCCGCCGCCGAGCGAGACGTGCTGGAGAACGCGAAGCGCCGCTGGCCGGCCGTCGCGTTCAGGGTCGAGTACGCCGCGGTGCAGGGACCGTCCGCCGCGGCCGAGGTGATCACGGCACTGCGCCGGCTGGACGCCGACGAGGCGGTCGACGTGATCGTGATCGCGCGCGGCGGCGGCTCGCTGGAGGACCTGCTGCCGTTCTCCGACGAGGGCCTGGTCCGCGCGGTGTCTGCCTGCCGTACGCCGGTGGTGAGCGCGATCGGGCACGAGCCGGACTCGCCGCTGCTGGACCTGGTCGCGGACCTGCGCGCGTCCACACCGACGGACGCGGCCAAGCGCGTCGTACCGGACGTCCGCGAGGAGCTGGACGGCGTGCGGCTGCTGCGGGAGCGCGGGAACCGGGCGGCGCGCGCATGGCTGGAGCGGGAGGCGCACGCGCTGGCGTCGGTGCGCAGCCGTCCGTCCCTGGCCGCGCCGGTGGACGGCATCCTGCGGCGCTCGGACGAGGTGGCGGCGCTGCTGGACCGGTCGCGGCGGGCGCTGACCCACCGGCTCGACCGGGCCGACGACGACCTGCGGCACGGGCTCGCGAGCGTGCGGGCCTTGTCGCCGAAGGCGACGCTGGAGCGCGGGTACGCCGTGCTGCAGCGCGATGACGGCCAGGCGGTCCGCGAGGTCGGCCAGGTCACGGCCGGCGACGTACTGCACGCCCGGGTGAGTGACGGGCGGTTCGACGTGGAGGTGAAGTGAGCG
>WNFV01003135.1_pt1 | contig 21361 bp, 14 predicted proteins | sample 5400101 | NCBI WGS metagenome assembly WNFV01 (sample SAMN13153361, study PRJNA577476) | soil metagenome | isolation source: 115 cm soil or saprolite under grassland replicate 1 | place: USA:California | collected 2016-06-15 | reverse complement strand
GATGGTGATGCCGGGGGACAACGTGAAGATGGTGGTGAGCTTGATTGCGCCGATTGCGATGGAGCAGGGCTTGCGCTTTGCCATCCGCGAGGGTGGCAAGACCGTGGGCGCGGGCGTGGTGGCGAAAGTGATCGAGTAAAGAGGCGCGGTTTAAACAGGCCAATAGCTCAACTGGCAGAGCGTCGGTCTCCAAAACCGAAGGTTGGGGGTTCGATTCCCTCTTGGCCTGCCAAGGAAACGGACGGGGTGCGGGACTCCGGTCCCGCCGGGAACAAAGGCGGATGGCGGACAAAATCAAGGTTGCGATAGCGGTGCTGCTGCTGATCGCGGGCATCGCGGGCTTTTATTTCCTCTCGGAGAGCCCGATGGTGCTGCGCGTGGCGAGCGTGCTTGCGGGCATCGCCGCGGGCTCCGTCGTGGGATTGACCACCGAGCCGGGAAAGCGGTTCTTCGTGTTCGCCCAGGAAGCCGTGGTCGAAACGAAGAAGGTCGTGTGGCCCACGCGCAAGGAATCGCTGCAGACCACCGGCGCGGTGTTCGCATTCGTGGTGGCCATGGCGGTGTTCCTGTGGCTCACCGACAAGAGCCTCGAATACGTGATGTACGACCTGCTTCTCGGATGGAAAAAGTAGCTATGACCGCTAACGCAACCAAGCGCTGGTACGTGGTGCACGCCTACTCCGGGTTCGAGAAATCCGTGCAGCGCACGCTTCTTGATCGAATTCAGCGCGCGGGCATGCAGGAAAAATTCGGCAAGATCCTGGTGCCGACGGAGGAAGTCGTCGAGATGAAGGGCGGGCAGAAGAACATCTCGGAGCGCAAGTTCTTCCCCGGCTACGTGCTCGTGGAAATGGACATGACCGACGACGCCTGGCATCTGGTGAAAAATACGCCCAAGGTCACGGGTTTTGTCGGCGGAGCGCACGGCAGGAAGCCGCCGCCCATCAGCGAGAAGGAAGTGAAGAACATCCTGCAGCAGATGCAGGAGGGCGTGGAAAAACCCAAGCCCAAGGTGCTGTTCGAGATCGGCGAGGCGGTGCGGGTCAGGGAAGGGCCGTTCACCGATTTCCACGGCACGGTCGAAGACGTGAATTACGACAAGTCGAAGCTGCGCGTGTCGGTGACGATTTTCGGGCGGGCGACGCCGGTCGAGCTCGAATTCGGCCAAGTTGAAAAGGCGTAGCGGTTTGCAACCGGGGAGAACGCGATAGCGTTCGATTGCACCCACTAGGAGAATCGGATGGCTAAGAAAGTAGTCGGATTCATCAAGCTGCAGGTGCCGGCGGGCAAGGCCAATCCCAGCCCGCCGATCGGGCCGGCGCTCGGGCAGCGGGGCCTGAACATCATGGAATTCTGCAAGGCGTTCAATGCGCAGACGCAGAAAACCGAACCCGGTCTGATGCTGCCGGTGGTGATTACCGCTTACCAGGACAAGAGTTTCAGCTTCATCGTCAAGACTCCGCCCGCGACGGTTCTCATCAAGAAGGCGGCGGGAATCGAGTCGGGCAGCAAGACGCCGCACACGGACAAGGTGGGGAAGATCACGCGCGCTCAGGCCGAGGAGATCGCCAAGGCCAAGATGCCCGATCTGACCGCCGCCGATCTCGACGCGGCGGTGCGCACGATCGCGGGCAGCGCGCGCTCGATGGGCGTGACCGTGGAGGGCGTCAAATGAGCAAGCTCCCGAAACGGAAACAGACCTGGACGAAGCTGCGTGTGCAGAACAGGAATTACCCCGTGCTCGACGCGCTGAAGATCATCAAGCAAGCGGCGGTTGCCAAGTTCGACGAGGCCGTCGATGTGGCGATCAATCTGGGCATCGATGCGAAGAAATCCGACCAGACCGTGCGCGGATCGGTCGTGCTTCCGGCCGGAACGGGCAAGAAGATCCGGATCGCCGTGTTTGCGCAAGGCGACAAGGCCCAGGCGGCAAAGGACGCGGGCGCCGACATCGTCGGCATGGAAGACCTCGCCGAAAGCGTCAAAGCGGGGAAGCTCGATTTTGACGTCGTGATCGCGAGCCCCGACACGATGCGCGTGGTCGGGCAGTTGGGGCAGATCCTGGGGCCCCGCGGGCTGATGCCCAACCCAAAAGTGGGGACCGTGACGCCCGATGTTGCGGCGGCCGTGAAAAATGCCCGCGCCGGCCAGGTGCAGTACCGCGCCGACAAGTCCGGCGTCGTTCAGTGCTCCATCGGACGCGCTTCTTTCACCCCGGAACAGCTGCGCGACAATCTGGTGGCGCTCGTCGACGCGGTGAACAAATCGAAACCCTCCAACGTGAAGGGACTCTACCTGCGCAAAGTGTCGGTCTCTTCGACCATGGGGCCGGGCGTGCGCGTGGACGTGGGGAGCTTTGGAGGCGGCGCGACGGCGCAGCATTGATATGGATGACAGGACTTTGGGCCATCGCACGGCTCTCACGGCTTGCGGTGGGTTATCAAAGACCGTAGGAACCGAGAGGTTTAATCGGAAGGAGAAATCGATGTCGAAGCGTCCTTCTGTCCTACGCAGATGGCGTACCCCATGCAGGATTTTCCTGAATGCAAGGTCGCCGTGGGTGCCGCAAGTCTTTACGACGGGCGGCTTTGACAAATGGAGGTAGACCTTGGGTCTCGATCTTGACAAGAAGAAGGCGGTGGTCGCCGAAATCTCCGCGCATGTCGCGAAGGCCAAAGCGATCGTCGTCGCAGAGTACCGTGGTCTGGAAGTGGGCCGCATGACCGAGCTGCGCGCGAAGGCGCGCAAGTCGGGCGTGTACCTGCGCGTCCTCAAGAACACCCTTGCGCGCCGCGCCGTCGAAGGCACGCCGTTCGCCGGGCTGTCCCAGCACATGAAGGGACCGCTCGTCTACGGCATCTCGCCCGACCCGGTGGCGACGGCGAAGGTGCTCAACGAGTTCGCGAAAGCGAACGAGAAGCTCGTCATCCGCGCCGGCGCCATGCCGAACGCCGTGATTTCCGCCAAGGAAGTCACCGCGCTCGCGCTAATGCCGTCGCGCGAAGAGCTGCTTGCGAAGCTTTTGGGCACGATGCAGGGCCCGATCGTCACGTTTGTAAGGACGCTGAACGAGGTGCCGGCGCGCTTTGCGCGCACCCTCGCCGCGGTCCGCGACAAGCGACAGGCGGCCGGCGCGCAGTAGCGCGCGCTTCCCTACCGGTTAGAACACTGATTCAGGAGAAACGAAATGTCTGTAGCAAAAGCAGAGATTCTGGATGCGATTTCCAACATGTCGGTGTTGGAGCTTTCCAATCTGATCAAGGACCTCGAAGAGAAGTTCGGCGTGTCCGCCGCCGCGGCGACGGTGGCCGCGGCCGCTCCGGCGGGCGGTGGCGGCGCTGCCGCGGCGGTGGAAGAACAGACCGAGTTCACGGTCGTGCTCACCGGGTTTGGCGAAAACAAGGTCAACGTGATCAAGGCGGTCCGCGAAGTCACCGGGCTCGGTCTGAAGGAAGCCAAGGACCTGGTGGACGGGGCGCCCAAGCCCGTCAAGGAAGGCGTGTCCAAGGCGGATTCGGAAGCGATCTTGAAGAAACTGATCGACGCCGGCGCCAAGGCCGAGATCAAGTAACGACGGTCCAAACAAGCTTGCACCACAGAGCGCACGGAGAGCACAGAGAGTTGTTTCGGATTCTCTCTGTGTGCTCCGTGGGCTTCGTGATCCAGGAGTTTTCACTGCGCAGAGCGCAGATGAGAGGAGGCGGAACTTTCCCGGCCGCCCCCTGTCCCCTGTCCTCTGGCTTCGAGACGGAGTGTCCATGACCACCGCTGCAACCTATTCATCCACCGAAAAGAAACGCATCCGCAAGAGCTTCGCCAAGCGCGCGAGCGTGCTGAGCGTGCCGTTTCTTCTGGCGACCCAGCTCGATTCCTACGCGGCCTTCCTGCAGGCGGCGGTGCTTCCGGAAAAACGCAAGAACGAGGGCCTGCAGGCGGCTTTCACCTCGATCTTCCCCATCTCCAGCCACTCGGGGAACGCGCGGCTCGAATTCGTCAGCTATTCGCTCGGCGAGCCGCCTTTCGACGTGAAGGAATGCCAGCAGCGCGGGCTGACCTACGCGAGCCCGCTGCGCGCCAAGGTGCGCCTCACCATCATGGACAAGGAAGCCTCCAAGCCCACGGTGAAGGAGGTCAAGGAGCAGGAAGTTTACATGGGCGAGATTCCGCTCATGACCACCACGGGCTCGTTCATCATCAACGGCACCGAGCGCGTGATCGTCAGCCAGCTGCACCGCTCGCCGGGCGTGTTCTTCGAGCACGATCGCGGCAAGACCCACTCATCGGGGAAACTGCTCTTTTCGGCGCGCATCATCCCGTACCGCGGCTCGTGGCTCGATTTCGAGTACGATCCCAAGGACTACCTCTATTTTCGTGTCGACCGCCGGCGCAAGATGCCGGTGACGATCCTGCTCAAGGCGATCGGCATGACTCCCGAGGCCATCCTCGCGGCGTTCTACGATTTCGACACGTTCCATCTCGCCAAGAGCGGCAATCAGTTCGAACTGGTGCCCGAGCGTCTGCGTGGCGAAGTCGCGCGCTTCGACTTCGTCGACAAGGCGGGCAAGACGATCGTGCAGAAGGACAAGCGCATCTCCGGCAAGCACATTCGCGACATGGAAACCGCGGGAATGAAGCGCATGGCGGTACCGGACGAGTTCCTGATGGGACGCATACTGGCGCACAACGTCATCAACAAGGAATCCGGCGAGATACTCGCCAGCGCCAACGACGAAATCACCGAACCCCTGCTTGCGAAGCTCGCCGAAGCGGGCGTCGACGCGATCAAAACCGTCTACACCAACGATCTCGACCAGGGCGCTTACATCTCGCAGACGCTGAAGATCGACGAAACCGCCGACCAGAGCGCGGCGCGCGTCGCCATCTATCGCATGATGCGCCCCGGCGAGCCGCCCACGGAAGATGCGGTCGAAACCCTGTTCAACGGCCTGTTCTACTCGGAGGACCGCTACGACCTTTCGGCGGTGGGCCGCATGAAGTTCAACCGCCGCGCCTACCCCGAGAAGATCGAGGAAAAGACCCCCGGCTGGCTGCGCCGGTTTTATGCCCGGGTGGGCTCGCAGGGAGCCGAAGGCCTTGGGACGCTATCGAACGACGATATCCTCGCCGTGGTGGGAATCCTGGTGGAACTGCGCAACGGCCGGGGCGAGATCGACGACATCGACCATCTCGGCAACCGGCGCGTTCGCTCCGTGGGCGAACTCGCCGAGAACCAGTTCCGCGCGGGCCTGGTGAGGGTGGAACGCGCGGTGAAGGAACGCCTCTCGCAGGCGGAGTCCGAAAATCTCATGCCGCACGATCTCATCAACGCGAAGCCCATCTCCGCCGCGATCAAGGAGTTTTTCGGCTCGAGCCAGCTGTCGCAGTTCATGGACCAGACGAACCCGCTTTCGGAGATCACGCACAAGCGGCGCGTGTCGGCCCTCGGGCCGGGCGGTCTCACCCGGGAGCGCGCGGGCTTCGAGGTGCGCGACGTGCACCCGACTCACTATGGCCGGGTCTGCCCCATCGAGACGCCGGAAGGCCCGAACATCGGCCTGATCAACTCGCTCGCGCTCTTCGCCCGCACCAACCGGTACGGGTTTCTGGAGACGCCCTACAGGAAGGTCATAAACGGAAAAGTCACAAACGAGATCGATTTTCTCTCGGCGATCGAGGAAGGCAACTTCGTCATTGCGCAGGCGAACGCGCAAATCGACAAGAACGGCAAGCTCGTCGATGGCCTGGTTTCGTGCCGCTTCAAGAACGAGTTCGAGCTCAAGTCGCCCGAGGAAGTGCAGTACATGGACGTGGCGCCGTCGCAGATCGTTTCGGTCGCGGCGTCGCTCATTCCCTTCCTCGAGCATGACGACGCCAACCGCGCGCTGATGGGCTCCAACATGCAGCGTCAGGCGGTGCCCTGCCTTCGGCCGGAGAAACCCCTCGTCGGCACGGGGATCGAGCGTACCGTCGCGGTGGACTCGGGCACGGCGGTTCAGGCGCTGCGTGGCGGCGTGGTCGATTACGTCGATGCGAGCAGGATCGTGGTGCGCGTCAACGACGACGAAACGGTCCCGGGAGACGTGGGCGTCGATATCTACAACCTGGTGAAATACACGCGGTCGAACCAAAACACCAACATCAATCAGACGCCTCTGGTGAAACCCGGCGAGCGCATCGCCAAGGGCGACGTGGTGGCCGACGGCGCCTCGACCGACATGGGCGAGCTCGCGCTGGGGCAGAACATGCTGGTCGCCTTCATGCCCTGGAACGGTTTCAATTTCGAGGATTCGATCCTGATTTCCGAGCGCGTCGTGGCGGACGACCGTTATACCTCGATCCACATCGAGGAGTTGACGGTCGTGGCGCGCGACACCAAGCTCGGACCCGAGGAGATCACACGCGACATTTCGAACCTGTCCGAGGCGCAACTCTCCAGGCTTGACGAGTCCGGTATCGTATACATCGGAGCGGAAGTCGAGGCGGGCGACGTTCTGGTGGGCAAGGTGACGCCCAAGGGAGAGACCCAGCTTACGCCCGAGGAAAAGCTGCTTCGGGCGATCTTCGGCGAGAAAGCTTCCGACGTGAAGGACACGAGCCTGCGCGTGCCCTCCGGAATCTCCGGAACGGTGATCGACGTGCAGGTGTTCACCCGCGAAGGGATCGAGCGCGACAAGCGCGCCGCGCAGATCATCGACGAGGAACTGAAGCGCTACAAGAAGGACCTCGCCGACCAGATGCGCATCGTCGAGGGAGACGCTTTCGAGCGGATCGAGCGGCTCCTCGTCGGCAAGACCGCCAACAAGGGGCCGAAGAAACTCGTCCGCGGGACCAAGATCACGAAATCCTACCTGGAGGGCGCCGAGCGCCACGACTGGTTCGAAATCAGCCTGGCGAACGAGGACGCCGCGCAGCAATTGGAGAGTCTTAAGGACGGTCTCGCCCAGACCCGGGTGAGGTTCGACGCGGCGTTCGAGGCGAAAAAGAAGAAACTAACGCAGGGCGACGAACTTCCGCCGGGCGTGCAAAAGATGGTGAAGGTCTACGTCGCGGTGAAGCGGCGCCTGCAGCCGGGCGACAAGATGGCCGGCCGCCACGGGAACAAGGGCGTCATCTCGAAGATCGTGCCCGTGGAGGACATGCCGTGCATGGCCGACGGCACTCCGGTGGACATCGTGCTCAATCCCCTGGGCGTGCCTTCGCGCATGAACGTCGGGCAGATTCTCGAAACCCATCTGGGTTGGGCTGCCAAGGGCCTGGGCCTGAAAATCGGCGAAATGCTGAAGGCGAGCACCAAGGCCGTGGAGGTGCGCAAGTTCTTGAACCGCATCTACAACCACGGCGGCAAGCCCGAGGACCTGAGCGGGCTCTCCGACGAGGACGTGATCACCCTGGCAGGGAACTTGAGGGAAGGAGTGCCGTTTGCGACCCCGGTCTTCGACGGTGCCTCCGAAGACGAGATCAAGGAGATGCTCGAGGCGGCGGGCCTGCCGCGCGGAGGCCAGGTGACCCTGCACGACGGCCGAACCGGCGATCCCTTCGACCGGCAGGTAACGGTGGGCTTCATGCACATGCTCAAGCTCCACCACCTGGTGGACGACAAGATGCATGCGCGCTCGACCGGTCCGTACAGCCTCGTGACCCAGCAGCCGCTCGGCGGCAAGGCGCAGTTCGGCGGACAGCGATTCGGCGAGATGGAGGTCTGGGCGCTCGAAGCCTACGGCGCGGCGTACACGCTGCAGGAGATGCTCACGGTCAAGTCCGACGACATCAACGGCCGCACCAAGGTCTACGAGAACATCGTCAAGGGCGACCACAAGATCGACGCGGGAATGCCCGAGTCCTTCAACGTGCTCGTGAAGGAAATCCGGTCGCTGGGCATCGACATCGACTTGGAGCGTTTCTGACACAAGTTCGACACCCGGCGTTTTGCGCCGGGTGTCGGTGAAAGTCTGGAACAGTAGTTTTGGTATAGGAGTAATACATGAAAGCACTGCTCGATTTGTTCAAGCAGGTGACGCAGGAAGAGGAGTTCGACGCGATCAAGATCGGGATCGCCTCGCCGGAAAAGATCCGCTCGTGGTCCTACGGCGAAGTGAAGAAACCCGAGACGATCAACTACCGCACGTTCAAGCCGGAGCGGGACGGCCTGTTCTGCGCCAAGATCTTCGGCCCGATCAAGGATTACGAGTGCTTGTGCGGCAAATACAAGCGCCTGAAGCACCGGGGGGTGATCTGCGAGAAATGCGGCGTCGAGGTCACGCTCGCCAAGGTCCGTCGCGAGCGCATGGGGCACATCGAGCTCGCCAGCCCCGTTGCGCACATCTGGTTCCTGAAGAGCCTGCCCTCGCGGCTCGGCCTCGTGCTCGACATGACCCTTCGGGACATCGAACGCGTCCTCTACTTCGAGGCCTACGTCGTCACCGACGCGGGCATGGTCAACGACGAGAAGATCAAGCGGGCCAAGCTCCTCTCCGAGGAGGACTACCTCGCCAAGATCGAGGAGCACGGCGACGATTTCTCGGCGAGCATGGGAGCCGAGGGCATTCGCGAGCTGCTGCGCGCGATCAACCTCAACGAGCAAATCGATACTTTGAGGAAGGAGCTCGAGAGCACCGGCTCCGACACCAAGATCAAGAAGCTCGCCAAGCGCCTCAAGGTGCTCGAAGGCTTCCAGAAATCCGGCATCAAGCCGGACTGGATGGTCATGGAAGTGCTGCCGGTGCTGCCTCCGGAGCTGCGGCCGCTGGTGCCGCTGGACGGCGGGCGTTTCGCGACCTCCGATCTGAACGACCTTTACCGCCGCGTGATCAACCGCAACAACCGGCTGAAGCGGCTGCTCGAGCTGAAAGCGCCCGAGATCATCGTCAGGAATGAAAAGAGAATGCTCCAGGAAGCGGTCGACTCGCTGCTGGACAACGGCCGCCGCGGCAAGGCGATGACCGGAGCGAACAAGCGCCCCTTGAAGTCGCTCGCCGACATGATCAAGGGCAAGGGCGGGCGCTTCCGCCAGAACCTGCTCGGCAAGCGCGTGGACTACTCGGGCCGCTCGGTGATCGTGGTGGGCCCGCAGCTGAAGCTGCACCAGTGCGGCCTGCCCAAGAAGATGGCGCTCGAATTGTTCAAGCCCTTCATCTTCAACAAGCTCGAAATGCAGGGCATCGCCACGACCATCAAGGCCGCGAAGCGCGAGGTCGAGGCCGAGACGCCCGTTGTGTGGGACATCCTCGAAGAGGTGATCCGCGAGCACCCGGTGATGCTGAACCGGGCGCCGACCCTGCACCGCCTCGGTATCCAGGCCTTCGAGCCCGTGCTGATCGAGGGCAAGGCGATCCAGCTGCACCCGCTGGTGTGCGCGGCGTTCAACGCCGACTTCGACGGCGACCAGATGGCCGTGCACGTGCCGCTGTCGCTCGAGGCGCAGATGGAGGCGAGAACGCTCATGCTCGCCTCGAACAACATCCTTTCGCCCGCGAACGGCGACCCGATCATCGTGCCGTCGCAGGACATCGTGCTGGGGCTCTACTACGCCACGCGCGAGCGCATCAATGCCAGGGGCGAAGCCATGGTGTTCGCCGACGTGACCGAAGTGGCGCGCGCGTACGACTCCGGGAAGGTCGAGCTGCATGCGGGGGTCACGGTGCGCATCCGCGAAGCCGAATTCGGCCCGAGCGGAGAAAAGATCGAAAGGCTCGTGCGCCACCGGACCACGGTCGGCCGCTCGCTGCTTTCGGAAATTCTTCCCGTGGGCCTACCCTTTGAATTGATCAACAAGGCGCTCAAGAAAAAGGAGATCTCCAAGCTCATCAACGCGTCTTTCCGCCGCTGCGGGCTGCGCGAAACGGTGATTTTCGCCGACAAGCTGATGCAGGCGGGCTTTACCATCGCGACGCGCGCGGGTATTTCGATCTGCGTCGACGACATGCTCGTGCCCGTTCAGAAGCACCATCTCATCGCCTCGGCGGAAACCGAAGTGAAGGAAATCGAGTCGCAGTACACCTCGGGCCTGGTGACGGTGGGCGAGCGTTACAACAAGGTCGTGGACATCTGGGGCCGCGCCGGCGACCAGGTCGGGAAAGCGATGATGGACCAGCTTTCCTCGGAGGACGTCACCGACCGCAAGGGTCAAAGAGCCAAGCAGGAGTCGTTCAACTCCATCTACATGATGGCCGACTCCGGCGCCCGCGGCTCCGCAGCCCAGATCCGGCAGCTCGCCGGCATGCGCGGCCTGATGGCCAAGCCCGACGGCTCGATCATCGAGACGCCGATCACCGCCAACTTCCGCGAAGGGCTGAACGTGCTGCAATACTTCATCTCGACGCACGGCGCGCGCAAGGGTCTCGCCGACACCGCCCTGAAGACGGCGAACTCGGGCTATCTCACGCGGCGCCTGGTGGACGTGACCCAGGATCTCGTGGTCACCGAAGACGATTGCGGCACGACCAACGGCGTAGCGATGAAAGCGCTGGTCGAGGGGGGCGAAGTGGTCGAGGCGCTTAGGGAGCGCATTCTCGGCCGGGTCACGGCCTCCGATCTGTTGCACCCTGAAACCCAGGAAGTGCTCTACAACGCCGCGACGCTCCTGAACGAGGACGAGGTCGAAAACATCGAGGCGCTGGGCGTCGATGAGATACGCGTGCGCACCCCGCTCACCTGCGATACGCGCTTCGGCCTTTGCGCCAAGTGCTACGGGCGCGATCTGGCCCGGGGGTCGCTCGTCAACGTCGGCGAGGCGATTGGCGTGATCGCGGCGCAATCGATCGGCGAGCCGGGAACCCAGCTCACCATGCGCACCTTCCACATCGGGGGAGCGGCCTCGCGCGCCGCAGCGGCGAACCAGGTCGAAGCGAAGTCGAACGGCACCGTGCGTTTTACGCCGCAGATACGCTACGTCACCAACCCGAAGGGCGAGAAGGTGGTGATCTCCCGGACCGGCGAAGTGCTCGTCACCGACGACAACGGCCGCGAGCGCGAGCGCCACAAGGTGCCTTACGGCGCGACGCTTCTCGCAGCCGACAGCAAGCCCGTCAAGGCGGGGCAGACGCTCGCCTCGTGGGACCCGCATACCCGTCCGATCATCACCGAGTACGGCGGCATCGTGCGCTTCGAGCACATCGAGGAAGGCGTCACCGTCGCCAAGCAGATCGACGAGGTGACGGGCCTCTCGACGCTGGTCGTGATCGATCCCAAGCGCCGCGCCGCCGCTGGCAAGGGCCTGCGCCCGCAGGTGAAATTGCTGAACGAGTCGGGCGAGGAGATTCGCATCGCGGGCACCGACCATCCCATTACCATCACGTTCCAGGTCGGCTCGCTCATCACCGTGAGGGACGGCCAGCAGGTGCAGGTGGGCGAGGTGCTCGCGCGCGTTCCACAGGAGACCTCCAAGACCCGCGACATCACCGGCGGTTTGCCTCGCGTGGCGGAGCTCTTCGAGGCGCGCTCGCCCAAGGACGCAGGGCTGCTCGCCGAGATCACGGGAACGGTGTCCTTCGGCAAGGACACCAAGGGCAAGCAGCGTCTGGTCATCACCGATCTGGAGAGCGTCTCGCACGAGTACCTGATCCCGAAGGACAAGCACGTCATGGCGCATGACGGGCAGGTCGTCAACAAGGGCGAGTTCATCGTCGACGGCCCGGCCGACCCGCACGACATCCTGCGCCTGCAGGGCGTCGAGGCGCTTGCGCGCTATATCACGGACGAAGTGCAGGACGTGTATCGCCTGCAGGGTGTCAGGATCAACGACAAGCACATCGAGGTCATCGTGCGGCAGATGCTCCGGCGCATCCAGGTGGAGGACCCGGGCGACACCCGCTTCATCCCGGGCGAGCAGGTCGAGCGCGCGGACGTGCTCGAGGAAAACGAGAAGGTGCAGGCCGAGGGCAAGAAACCGGCGACCTACAGCTACATGCTGCTCGGCATCACCAAGGCGTCGCTGTCGACCGACTCGTTCATCTCGGCCGCTTCGTTCCAGGAGACGACGCGCGTGCTCACCGAGGCCGCGATCATGGGCAAGAAGGACGACCTGCGCGGACTCAAGGAAAACGTCATCGTCGGCCGGCTCATCCCGGCGGGGACCGGCATGGCATACCACAACGCGCGCAAGAACGCGCCGCCGGCGCAGTTGTTTGAGGAAGGCACGCCGGCAGCCGAGGCGGAAGCAGCGGCAGCGGCCGCGCACATCGAGAACGCCTGAGTTTCCGATGCTTGGCGGAAAGCTCCTGCGGGCGCTCCGCCTTCTGCCATGGGTGGTGCTCGGGACCGCGCTCGCGCCCTGGCCGGCACCGGCCCAGACGAGCGACGCCTGGCCGGGCAGGCCGATCCGCTTCATCCTCCCGTTCCCGCCCGGCGGCGGTACGGACATCCTCGGCCGTCTTATCGCGGAACGGATGACCGCGAGCCTCGGCCAGCCGGTCGTGACGGAGAACCGCGGCGGGGCGGGCGGGAACGTCGGCGCCGAAGCAGCGGCCAAATCCGCGCCCGACGGCTACACCATCGTGCTGGTTGCGCCTTCGCTCGCCATCAGCACTAGCCTCTACTCCAAGCTCAATTACGACCCGGTGAGGGACTTCGCGCCGGTGAGCCTCGTCGCGACGGTGCCGAACGTCATGGTTACCCATCCTTCGGTGCCCGCCAACACGCTGGCGGAATTCGTCCGAGTCGCGAAGACGAAGCCCGGAGAAATGAACTTCGGCTCCGGCGGCAGCGGCACGTCCAACCATCTTGCCGGGGAACTCTTCAACATCGTGGCCGGAGTGAAGCTCGTGCATGTGCCTTACAAGGGCGTAAACCTCGCGATGAACGACGTGCTCTCGGGCCAGATCCATCTGGTGGTGATCGGCGTTCCGGCAGCGGCCCCGCACCTCAAGGCGGGGAAACTGAGGGCGCTCGCCCTGGTGGCGCCGCAGCGCGCCGCCGCGCTGCCCGAGGTGCCGACCGCCGCCGAGGCCGGACTGCCGAATTTCGAAGTCACCACCTGGTACGGGATCCTCGCACCCGCGGGCACGCCGAAGACTATCGTCACGCGGCTCAACTCGGAGCTCGTAAAAATCATGCACGCGCCGGATCTGAAGGAACGCCTGGCGGCGATGGCCACCGATCCGGCGACGAGCACGCCGGAGGAATTCGCGGACTACATCAAACGGGAAATCGCGAAGTGGGGCGAGGTCGTCCGCCAGGCCGGATTGAAAGCGGACTGACGCTCAGCCCTTGACGTGTTTCCGCAGCAGCTTGGCGAACTCGCCGCTCGGAATCGGCTTGCTGAAGAAGAAACCCTGCATCTCGTCGCAGGCGCGGTCGCGGAGGAAGGTCTGCTGCTCCTGCGTCTCGACCCCTTCGGCCACGACCGTGAGGTTGAGGCTCTTGCCCATGGCGATGATCGCCTCGGTGAGCGCCTTGTCCTCTGCGTTCTGCGGAAGATCGTGGATGAAGGAGCGGTCCACCTTGAGCGTGTCGATCGGAAAGCGCTTCAGGTGCGTGAGCGAGGAGTAGCCGACCCCGAAGTCGTCGATCGCGAGCCGCACGCCCATCTTCTTGATCTCGGCGAGCACTCTTCCGGCGCGCTCGGGGTTCTGGATCACCATGCTCTCGGTGAGCTCGAGCTCGAGCAGCTCTGGCCGCAACCCTGTGCTTTCCAGCGTAGCAGCAATGTCCTTGACCAGATCTTCGTCGGCGAACTGGCGCGCCGACAGGTTGACCGCCATGCACACGGGCGGCAGCCCCTCCCGCTGCCAGGCGACGTTCTGCGCGCAGGCGGTCCTCAGCACCCATTTTCCGATCGGCCCGATGAGTCCGGTCTCCTCTGCGAGCGGGATGAACTGGGCCGGCGGCACCATGCCGAGATCGGGGTGCTGCCAGCGCACCAGCGCCTCCACGCCGGTGATTTTCTCCGTGTGCAGATCGAGCTTCGCCTGGTAGTGCAGCACGAACTCGCTGCGCTCAAGACCCCTGCGCAGACTTGTCTCGAGCGCCAGCCGCTCGAAGGAATGGACGTTCATCTCCTCGGAGTAGAACTTGTAATTGTTCTTGCCGTCTTCCTTGGCGCGGTACATGGCGATGTCCGCGTTTTTCATCAGGGCCTTTTCATCTTGCGCCTCCGCCGGATACATGCAGATGCCGATGCTCGCCGTCACCCGGCATTCCTGGCCTTGCGTTTCCATCGGCTGGGCGAGCGCTGAGAGGATCTTGCGCGCGACTGCCTCGACTTGTTTCGCCTCGCTCACCTCCTGTACCAGCACGACGAACTCGTCGCCGCCCAGGCGCGCGACGACGTCGCTCGAGCGCACGGTCTGGGTGAGGCGGGCTCCCATCTCCTGAAGCAGTCTGTCCCCGGCCTCGTGGCCGAGGGTGTCGTTGATGTTCTTGAAGCGGTCCAGATCGATGAACAGCACGGCGAAATTGCGGTCGTAGCGGCGCGCGTTCCGGATTGCGATGTTCAGCACTTCGCCGAACATGGCGCGGTTCGGAAGCGACGTGAGCGCGTCGTGATTGGCGAGGAACTGGATGCGCTCCTCGTCCTGCTTGCGCTCGGAGATGTCCTTGCCGACGCCGCGATAGCCCGTGAAGGCGCCCGACGAGTCGAACACGGGCTCGCCGCCGATGCTGACCCAGATTTTCTTGCCGGATTCGTCGAGCCGGCACAGCTCCATGTCGCGGAACGGCTTGTGCGCCTCGAGAAGGGCAATGTGGTCCGCCCACTGGTCGGGCGTCATGTTGATGTAGCTCTGCTCCCAGCGCTTCTTGCCTATGAAAGGTTGGAGAGTGAGCGTGTTCAGCCGTTCCGAGCCGGTTCCGGACATCGAAGTGAAGCGGAATTGATCGTCCTGCTCCCAGTACATGTCGGTGGAGAGCTTGGTCAGGTTGCGAAAACGCTCTTCGCTCTCGCGCACCCCCTCTTCCGCCTGCTTGCGCCGCACGAACTGGCCGATCTGGCTGCCGATCACGCGCAACGCCTGCAGCAGGCGCTCTTCCGGCTCGCGCACTTCGCGGCTGTTGAAAGCCAGCACGCCGATCGTCTTCCCTTCGGCCATCACCGGAAAGAAGATTGCTCCATGCAAGCCGATTTCGCGAATGAGGGATATCTGTGCGGCGCGTACGTCTTTCCCCACATCGGCCAGCCACAACGGCTGGCCCGACTGCCACACTAGGCCCGCCAGACCGGCGCCCGGCGCGTAGGTCACACCGCGTGACGACGCGAGGAAGCGCTCAATGGCATCGGTTTGGATTCCCCAGGCCTCTACGCAGCGCAGTACCCCCGCTCGCTCGTCCACGCGAAGATAGCGACCGCAATCCCAGCCTTCGGTTTCGCAGACGGAGCGAATCGCCGCCTTCAGCCCCGTCCCAAGGCTATCTGCCTCGGCAAGACAGCGGGTAACCGCGTGCTCCAGTTCCCGCAACCGCTCGGCGCGCTTGCGCTCGGTGATGTCGCGCGCGATGGAGACGACGACATCTCCGGCCGCTGAGCGCACCGTGCGGGGATGCGCCTCGATCAGCAACTGCGATCCGTCCTTGCAACGGTAAACGCCTTCCACCGTCGGTGCGGTCAAGTCGCCGGCAAACATCCGGTCGTAGAGTTGGGTGAGTTCCTCGCGGGACTTGGAGAAGATGTCCTGCGGGCCCATCGCCAGCAGCTCTTCCCGGGTGTAGCCCAGCGCCCGGCACGCCGCGTCGTTCACATCGATGTAGCGCATGCTGGCGCGGTCGATGAGCAGCATCAGATCCGCCGAGGTGTCCATCGCGACGCGGAACCGGCGCTGTTCTTCTTCCGCGCGCTTGCGCTGTAAAAACTGGCCGATCTGGCTGCCGATCACCAGTATCGCCTTCAGCAGTCGCTCGTCCGGTTCGCGGACTTGTCGGCTGTTGAAAGCGAGCACGCCAATCGGTTTGCCTTCGGCTTCCGAGGTGATCGGGAAGACGAACGCGCCGCGCATCCCGGTATCGCGGAACAGCGTCGCCGTCGCTACGCGGGTGTCCCGGGTGAGGTCGGGGACCCACAGCGGCTGCACCGTTTGCCACACCCGCCCTGCCAAGCCGGCACCGGGGGCGTAAGAGAGGTCCCGGGACCTTTCGATGAATTGCTCGACCGCGGCCACCGGAACGCTCCACCCGTCGCCGAACCTCAGCGCCCCGTCTCTTTCGCTCCAGTGGAAATACCGTCCGCATTCCCAGCCTTCCGTCTCGCACACGGCGCGGATCACCGCCCGGACCGCCGCAGCCACGCTGTCGGCTTGGGCGAGGGAGCGGTTGACCGCGTGTTCGAGCGCTTGCAGCTCTTCGGCGCGCTTGCGCGCGGTGATGTCCTTGGCGACGCCGCGATAGCCGCAAAAGCGACCCTTGCCGTCGAAGACCGGAAGGCCGCTCACGCTGATGCAGTGCAGCTCGCCCTTCGAATCGGGGCGCTGGTAGACAAAGTCGGAGAACGGGAGCCTCGCTTTCAGGACGGCCTTGTGCTTGTCCCAGCTGCCGCCGTCGCCTACGGGGACCGCGTCGTTGTCCCAGCGCGCCGTGCCGAGAATCCGCTTCGAATCGATCCCGGCCGCCTTAAGGTTGCTGCCCGTGATCACGGTGAAGCGGTACGAATCGTCCTGCTCCCAGTACCAGTCGGACGAGAGCCCGACGAGGCTCTCGAAGCGCTCCTCGGCCTGGCGCAAAGCCTCGCCCAGGTCAGGCGGCTTCTTCGGATTCTTCCGGGCTTCCACGGTTTGTCTCTCCGCATGGTCGGAAGGGCGTAACTCGCGGCCGGCAGCTCTTCGCATAGCCGTACAGCTCCCGTCTTGAAGCTACAGTATGCTCGGCAGCCGCGTCGGCTTGCAAGGCGGCCGGCGGCGCGGCGCCGAGTACCGGTGCACGCCCGCCTCAGGCTCCCGTGCGCCGGCGCTCGCCGAAAACGTCCGCCCGACCCGCCGGGCGTGCGCGCAGATACTGAGGCGGGATGCGCGGCTCGGCGCCGAGCTCAAGCGCCGCGTGCCAGGCCCAGCGAGGATCCCACAAAAAGCCGCGCGCAAGCGACACCATGTCGGCCTTGCCTTGCGCGATGATGTCCTCGGCCTGCTTTGCCTCGGTGATCATTCCGATCGCGAGGGTCGCGATGCCCGCGTCCCTGCGCACGCGCTCGGAGAACTGCACCTGGTAACCCGGTCCGACGGGAATGTCCTGGTTCTTCATCAGCCCGCCGCTCGAGCAATCGATCCAGTCGCAGCCGAGGTTCTTCAATTCCCGGGCAAACACCACGGTCTGCGAGAGGTCCCATCCGCCCTCGATCCAGTCGGTGCAGGAGACGCGTACCCCGAGCGGCTTGTGTCCCGGCCAGGCCGCACGCACGGCGGCAAAAACTTCCAGCGGAAAGCGCATCCTGTTGGCGAGTGAGCCGCCGTATTCGTCGTCGCGCCGGTTCGAGAGCGGCGACAGGAATTCGTGCATGAGATAACCGTGAGCCGAATGCAGCTCGATCGCATCGAACCCGATTCGCTCGGCGCGGCGCGTCGAGTCGGCGAATTTCGCGACGAGCGCCTTGATCTCGGCGCGGGTGAGCGCGCGCGGCACCCGTTCGCCTTCGCCCATCGCGACTGCCGAGGGGGCGACCGGCTGCCAGCCGCCGTTTTCCAGGGGGAGCGATTTCCCCGCGTCCCAGGGCGCGGCGGTCGAGGCTTTCCTGCCGGCATGGGCGAGCTGGATGCCGAGTTTTGCCTGGCCGTGGGCGCGGCAGAGCTTCACCACGCGCTCGAGCGCCGACTCATTTGCGTCGGAATACAGGCCCGAGCAGCCCGGCGTGATGCGGCCGATCGGCTCGACATCGGTCATCTCGAAACACAGGAGCGCCGCGCCCGAATTGGCGAGCATACCCAGGTGAGCAAGATGCCAGTCGTTCATGCAACCGTCGATCGCGGAATACTGGCACATGGGCGATACCATGATGCGGTTCTCGAGCGCGAGACCGCGCAAACGGATAGGCTCAAACAGGAGGCTGGTCATCGAATCATCAATACGCGGAAAGCCCTCGAGGAGTGCCCAATGCTACCCGGAATCCGCAGCTGACATCGGCCTGCGGCAAGGCTCGGAGAGCGCGGCTTGTTTATGGGGGCCGCCCGCTCAACCGATGTGTTGACAATCGAGATAACTTGTTGACCATTGACCGCTTTTCCCGCTAAAATCCCGCCTCTTCGAACTGCGCGGGGCGGCCGTTTTTCGCAGACGGGCCGTCCCGGTCTTTTTTGGAACGCAAAATAATGCCGACAGTCAACCAGTTGGTGCGTAATGCGCGGACTCGCTTGCCCGCCAAGAGCAAGGTCCCCGCGCTCGCCGGATCGCCGCAGAAGCGCGGCGTGTGCACGCGCGTCTATACGACCACGCCCAAAAAGCCGAACTCGGCGCTTCGCAAGGTCGCAAAAGTGCGCCTCACCAACGGGTTCGAGGTGATCAGTTACATCGGCGGGGAAGGCCACAACCTGCAGGAACACTCCGTGGTGCTGATCCGGGGAGGCCGGGTGAAAGACCTGCCCGGCGTGCGCTACCACATCGTGCGCGGCAGCCTCGATACCCAGGGCGTCAAGGACCGCAAGCAAGGCCGATCCAAGTACGGCGCGAAGAAACCCAAGGCCGCCTGAGTTCCGGAAAGTCTTCCATGCCCCGACGCAGAGAAGTCCCCAAGCGCGAGATCTTGCCCGATCCGAAGTACGGCAATGCCGACGTCGCCAAGTTCGTCAACGTCCTCATGACCCGCGGCAAGAAATCGGTCGCCGAGCACATCGTCTACGACGCGTTCGACACGATCAAGTCGAAGAGCGGCAAGGATCCGCTCGAAGTGTTCAGCCTGGCGGTGCAGAACGTGAAGCCCATGGTCGAAGTGAAAAGCCGCCGGGTGGGCGGCGCCAACTACCAGGTGCCGGTCGAAGTGCGCCCGGTGCGGCGGGCCGCGCTCTCGATGCGCTGGATCCGCGAGGCGGCGCAGAAGCGCGGCGAGAAGTCCATGGACGCGCGCCTCGCAGGCGAGCTGATGGAAGCGGCTGAAGGGCGCGGCGGCGCGATGAAGAAGCGCGAGGAAGTGCACCGCATGGCCGAGGCCAACAAGGCCTTCGCGCACTACCGATTCTAGGAATTCAAGGTGCTGCAAGTGGCCCGCAAGACCCCCATCGACCGTTACCGCAATATCGGCATCAGCGCGCATATCGATGCCGGCAAGACCACGACCACGGAGCGCATCCTTTTCTATACCGGCGTCTCGCACAAGATGGGCGAGGTGCACGACGGCGCAACGGTCATGGACTGGATGGAGCAGGAGCGCGAGCGCGGCATCACCATCACATCGGCGGCGACGACCTGCTTCTGGAAGGGCATGGACAACAACATGCCCGAGCACCGCATCAACATCATCGACACGCCCGGCCACGTCGACTTCACCATCGAAGTGGAGCGCTCGATGCGCGTGCTCGACGGGGCCTGCATGGTGTACGACGCGGTCGCCGGCGTGCAGCCGCAGTCGGAGACCGTATGGCGCCAGGCGAACAAGTACGGTGTCCCGCGCCTTGCGTTCATCAACAAGATGGACCGGCAGGGCGCGGACTTCTTCAAGTCCTATGGGCACATCCAGACGCGCTTGAAGGGCAATCCGGTCCCCATCCAGATTCCGATCGGCGCTGAGGAAAAATTCGAGGGTGTAGTCGATCTCGTGCGCATGAAGGCGATCTACTGGGACGATTCCACCCAGGGCATGAAGTTCGAAACGCGCGACGTCCCCGCCAATCTTCTCGAGGAGGCCAAGAAATGGCGGGAGAAGATGGTCGAGGCCGCCGCCGAGGCCGACGATGAGCTCATGCACAAGTACCTCGAGGGTCACAATCTCTCGAACGACGACATCAAGAAGGGGCTGCGCATCCGCACCATCAAAAACGAAATCGTGCCGATGCTGTGTGGCTCCGCATTCAAGAACAAGGGCGTGCAGGCGATGCTCGATGCCGTGATCGATTACCTGCCTGCGCCCGTGGACATTCCACCGGTCAAGGGCCAGGACGATGACGGCAAGCCCGAGACGCGCAAGCCCGGCGACGAAGAGCCGTTCTCGGCGCTCGCGTTCAAGATCATGACCGATCCCTATGTCGGCCAGCTCACGTTCTTCCGCGTCTATTCGGGCGTTCTGAATTCGGGCGACACCGTCTACACCTCGGTGCGCGGCAGGAAAGAGCGCATCGGGCGGCTCTTGCAGATGCATGCCAACCAGCGCGACGAGATCAAGGAAGTGCGCGCCGGCGACATCGCCGCAGCGGTGGGCCTGAAGGACGTCACGACCGGTGAGACCCTGTGCGATCCGGACGAGGTCATCATTCTCGAGAAGATGGTGTTCCCCGACCCGGTGATCCACGTCGCGGTCGAGCCCAAGACCAAGGCCGACCAGGAGAAGATGGGCGTGGCGCTGCATCGGCTGGCGCAGGAGGACCCGTCCTTCCGCGTGCGCACCGACGAGGAATCCGGACAGACCATCATCTCGGGCATGGGCGAGCTGCATCTGGAGATCATCGTGGACCGCATGAAGCGCGAGTTCGGCGTGGAAGCGAACGTCGGCGCCCCGCAGGTTGCGTACCGCGAGACCATGAGGAAGTCGGTCGAATCGGAAGGCAAATTCATCCGTCAGTCGGGCGGACGCGGGCAGTACGGCCACGTGTGGCTGAAGCTCGATCCGCAGCCCCACGGTACGGGCTACGAATTCGTCGACGGGGTCAAGGGAGGCAAGGTGCCTCGCGAGTTCATCCCCGCGGTGAAGAAGGGGATCGACGAAGCGCTGCAGGACGGCGTGCTCGCGGGCTTCCCCGTCGTGGACGTGAAGGCCACTCTCTTCGACGGGTCCTACCACGAGGTGGACTCGAACGAGAACGCATTCAAGATGGCGGCGATCTTCGCGTTCAAGGACGGCATGCGCAAGGCCAATCCTGTCTTGCTCGAGCCGATCATGGCAGTCGAGGTCGAGACTCCCGAGGAGAAAATGGGCGACGTCGTGGGCGACCTGTCGTCGCGCCGCGCCGCCATCAAGGAAATGGAAGACCTCGGCGCCGGCAAGGCGATTCGCGCCGAAGTGCCGCTTGCCGAGATGTTCCAGTACTCCACGCATCTGCGCTCGCTCACTCAAGGGCGGGCCACCTATACGATGGAGTTCAAGCACTACGCGGAAGCCCCCAAGCAGATTGCCGAAGGCGTCATCAGCAAGATCACCGGCAAGAACGAAAAGAAATAACGGAGTCGAATCATGTCCAAGAGTAAATTTGAGAGGACCAAGCCGCACGTGAACGTGGGGACGATCGGCCACGTGGATCACGGCAAGACGACGCTGACGGCGGCGATGACGCACGTGCTGGCGAAGAAGTACGGTGGGGAGGCGAAG
>WNFV01003438.1_pt1 | contig 21362 bp, 21 predicted proteins | sample 5400101 | NCBI WGS metagenome assembly WNFV01 (sample SAMN13153361, study PRJNA577476) | soil metagenome | isolation source: 115 cm soil or saprolite under grassland replicate 1 | place: USA:California | collected 2016-06-15 | reverse complement strand
GGGGGGCGCAAAAGAAAGTAATTTTCTTCCCTTTTGTTGCTTCGGCGTAAAGAAATTCCACGTGGTCGATCAACACATCGGCTGAATCGTTGAACAGCGAAGCTTCGAACTCGCCATAATCTTTGATCTTCAAAACCTCGACGTTGATTCCATAATGTTTCGCGCCCATTTCTTTGATGCAGTAGATGACCGGAGTTCGATCATCGTCGCGATAGGCGACTCTCACAGTGTCCATAGACATCAACCTTTCATGCTGACCTGCTCGACGAAATGCTTACAGCGACCAGAAACTTCCTTCGATGGGCTGCGGCTCGACAAAATTGTTTTCGCGCGATCGAGACGGGATCGGCTGGCCTTCGATTCCTGTTCGGTCGACGGCAGCCTTATCTTATCGGCTCCGAATCGGAGTATGATCAGAGGTCTCCCGCCGGTATTGTGAAAGCGATAATACCAACCTTTCGGTAGCAGAATCCCTTTTCCCTTTGTCAGCACGGTTGCCGCGCCTTCTTTATCGTAAAAGGTTGCTTCACCATATCCCGGGGCAATCCGACCGTCCAGAGCTACCTCCACTGTTTCGGATTTGTTCGATGAACCCTTCGTGCGTGTTGACCCGTGGCTGGGATTACGTTTCAATCTAGTGATGAACAAAAAGATTGCGCTGGTTTTGATCCTGTTATTTGGCGCTGGGTTGAACAGCTTTGCCCAGACGAACTCTACACCCGGCGCGCCGACCGCGGGTATCATCGCAGCCACGAAAAAATTCCTCGCCACGCTTGACGATGGCCAGCGTGGCAAGGTCGTCTTTGGTTTCAAAGACCAGGCGCAGCGCAAGCGCTGGTCGAATCTTCCGACAGCAATCTTCAAACGGCAGGGCTTGCGCATGGGCGACCTCACAAAACCCCAGCGCGAGGCCGTGCTGGCGGTGCTGGCAGCGGCGTTGAGTCCGCAGGGCTACGCTAAAATTCTTCAGATCGTTGAGGCCGACGAGGTGTTGAGAAAATCGAGCGGCGAGACGATTTTTGGGAGCGATGAATATTATGTCTCGTTCCTCGGCCAGCCTTCCACCACCGAGCCCTGGATGATTCAGTTCGGCGGGCACCATCTCGGCCTCAACATCACGCTTGCCGGCGAGCAACGCACGCTCGCGCCCAGCCACACCGGCGCGCAGCCGGCGATTTATGAACTCGAAGGCAAGACGGTGCGCCCCCTTGGTGGCGAGACTGACAAGGCGTTTGCCCTGCTTAGTTCGCTGAACGAAGCGCAGCGCAAGCAGGCGATCCTTGACTTCCAGATGCGTGACCTTGTGCTCGGGCCTGGCCGCGACGGGCAGACGATTCAGCCGGAAGGAATCAAAGGCTCGGCCTTGACCGAGAAGCAGCGCCAGATGCTGCTGGATCTCGCCAGCGAATGGACCGGCATTATGCACGAAGCTGTCGCGAAAGCGAAAATGGACGAGATGAAAAAGAATATCGCCGAAACCTGGTTCGCGTGGAGCGGCCCAACTGAAAAAGGCAGCGCCGCTTACTTCCGCATCCAAGGGCCGACGGTAATCATCGAATACGCCCCGCAGCGCTTGGGGGGCGACGCGACAAAGCACATCCACACGATTTACCGCGATCCAACGAACGATTACGGAATAAAATGGTCGAAGCCGTGACCAGGAGACTCTGTCGTCTGCCGCTGCTGCTTGCGTTACTTGCGTTTCCGTCCGCCGTTTTCGCGCATCGGGATGACCAGTATCTACAAGCGACGCTTGTGGCCATCGAACCGAGTGGCGTCCGGCTGCAAATCAACCTTACGCCGGGCGTGGCTGTCGCCGAACAGGTGCTCGCCCAGATCGACCGCGACCGCGACGGCGCGATTTCCAAGCACGAAGCGGCAGCTTATGCCAAAGTGCTGGAGCGCGATCTCACGCTCCGCATGGATGGGCGAAGTTTAGACCTGAAACTCACCGCGTTTGAATTCGTCCCGCCTGCAGAGCTCCGCACGGGTTCGGGAACAATTCAGATGGAATTCTCCGCGATCTCCGGCCCGCTCGCGGCCGGTCCCCACAGGCTCACGCTCGAAAACCGCCATTTAGTCACAATCAGTGTGTATCTCATCAACGCTGCTCAGCCCAGGTTTGCCACGGTCCAGATCACCAGGCAGAAACGCAACGAGAACCAGAGCGCGGGCGAAATCGAATTTACCTTTCATCCGTTCCGCCCAAAGATTGCTGTATCCGGTGCGCGGCCTTGAATTGGGTGGGGGCGAAAACAAGCAGGACAAACTTCAGTTTTGCTTCTGACTAAGACTTTTTAAGGAACACTCCGAAACACGTCAAAACGGATCAAGTCCGCTGTTAGCTAAAAACGCAACGACAGAAGCAAAAAGCGGACTTGACCCCATTTCATCCACCGACCCCATTTCATCCACCATTTCATCCATTGACCCCATTTCATCCATGACCCCATTTCATCCATTTCATTTCATCCATTTCAGTTCTGACCCCATTTCAGTTCCAGTCGGAAGCTTTCCTTTGTTTCGCCAACGCCGCGATTGTCGATCTGTTAGCGCGTACTTTTTGCCCTCCGAAAGGCGTTGCTAAGCGTCTTGGGCACTCCGATTCTGCGATCTTACCTCGCTGAATCAATTCATTGCGCAGGTCCGACCCGATGCTTCGTAACTGGTCTCGTGATTCCATTCGCTACGCGAGCTTGCGCGGCGGCAGTTCGTTCGCCCCACGATCAAGGCGGTCATCGATCTCGGCTATCTGCGCCGCTAACGCGTTTTGACATTGCTCTATCGACTGGCGCAGATTGGGCTCAAGCTGGTCGATCTGTGCCGCCAATTGCAACTTGGATTGCTCGGTTTGGCGTGCCAGCGTTTGTAGCTGGGTTTCGAGAAATTCTTGCAGGTCATGGATGCGTGAGATTTCGGCATGTTCGGCAAGCTCGCGCTGCGCGTTGAGTTCGCGGGTGTGACGACGAGCTTCAAAGAGAACCGATGATTGCAAATAGACCACGTAGATGAGAAACAAAGCAGCGAGCAGCACGACCCCACCAAGCAGAACGAGCCCCAGCGGCGCTTCGACAGTGGCAAAGATTACGGAAAGAGTTGTGGGGGTGATAAACGCTTGCCAATTCGCCGCGGTGAAGAGCGTTAACGCGCCAAGCGTGAGCACAATCAATATCGTGCGCAGATACATATAAACCTCCGAATCGAATTGCTCCTCGGCTAATTGATTTCGTCGCGCATCCTGCGCTGTAGTTCTTCAAAGAAAGACTTGCCGAACATGCGGCAAAACAGTATCCGCATAAATCATTTCACGTTCAATAGCTCCCGTTTGAGAGTGTCTGAACACGCTGCACGGGTCGGACCACGCTATATGTGAGTACTTTTTGAATTTTTCGCGCAAGAGCTAGCGTTTCTCCGTCTTAGCGCATCTCTTTTGCTACCAAAATCATCAGCGTAAGCTTTTCTGTGTTCCGACACTGTGTACCTTCCGCCGACTACGCGATCTGAGGTCACTCTTTTAGCGCGTGGGGATATGATGGTGGGAATATCTGATGGTGTCAGACTTGCCTAACTCTACTAAGTTGAGAGTGGCTTCTGCACCGCTCGGCTCACATTGGAGGGATGGCAAGCGAGAAACTCCGCTACCTCGAAGAGAGATAACCGCTCCTCCAACACCGCTTCGCAAATGAATCGGTCCCTTGCCGCAAGCAGGTTCGCCATTCGTGCGTGTGAGACTTCTCGGATCAAGTCTCGCCTTGCTCGCGATCTTCCGCAGGAGGCCGTCTAATGACACGCGACGTGATGGCACGTTGGCGGGAGCGATTCGGCATTTATCCAGTGTTCCGCTACGAAAGACCAATTGAGGCGTTGGAGCAGCTATTGTACGGCGGTACTACACAATGACCGCGTGCCTTATCAAGGTCCTGCCAGCTCCAAACCGGCCGCAAGCCATGAGGGTGCTGCTGCAGGCGATCCAATAAATTTGAGAAACTCGATCGCCGCAGAAGGAGATACGTTGCTTGCGGGCACGCCCGCATCGTACGTGATGTACGCTTGCGCTGCCGCCGGAACCGGTCCCAGTAGCACAACGCCTTTGGCCCTCGGAATTTCACTGACATTATAAAGGCCGAGGTCTGCCTCCCCTTTGGCAATCAACCCTTGGCCATCCACCTGTGGCAACAGCTTGCTTTTCATCTCGTCAGCAATTCCAATATTCTGCAGTACTTTTTGCGCATTGATGCCGCTGAGACCTCCCGTGCTGGAGTCGGAGTAGGTTACTTTTTGCTGGGCGAGAAGCGTCTTGCGCAGCGCATCAGGTGTAGTGATATCCGGTCTGGGTGCGCCCTCACGGATGGCAATCCCAATGCCCACGCGGACGAGGGCTCTCCTGGTACCAGCCGCTAGCGTCCCGGCTGTGTCGAGCGCGGCGAGAGCTGGCGTCGGCATAATCAGAAGATCGAATTTCTCGCCCGCGTCCACCTTCTGCTGGATCTGTCCGGGTGAGCCGGAGATGAAGGTGACCTGAGTCCCGGTCTGCTTGGTGTGCTCGGCCGCTAGTGCCCGCAGCGCTATTGTCAACGCGTTGGCATTGAGCACGCGAATCTCGGCAGCCCATGCTGGTCTCGCCAAACCGATGCCGAGCGCGATTAGCAAACTGCAGACTGCTGTCGTGGTGAAAGGCGGGAAACGCATGGAGCTCTCCATTCGTCGGTAACGCTCTCGAGAGCGTTTCTGCTTTAGAGCGGAAGCGGCAGCGATCTGCTCATGTCCTCTAATCCTTAACGTACTTTGTTACCCCCCTCGCTGTGGCTTCTGCCGTGAAGAGATTGCCCGCACTATCGATGGCAATCCCCTCTCCCATGGCTCCATCGGGCGCATCAGTTTTGTGCGGCGGCACGAAGATTGTCACCTTCCCGTCCTTCAAGCTCCCAATGCGAATGCCCTTGAGCCAGCCTGGATGTCTCTTTGGCTCCGATTCAGAGTCCGCCGCATAAATTGTGTCGTTCCCGTCTATCGCCAGTCCGCTCACGCGGCTGAACTCCCGCCATTCAGCGAGATACTTCCCTTCCTTTGTCAGGATCTGAATTCGGTGATTGTGGCGATCGGCGACGATCAGCCGTCCCTGGGAGTCGAACTCGATCGCGTGCGGTGTTCGGAACTCTCCTGGCCCGGTTCCGGTCTTACCGATGACCCGCAGGAACTTGCCGTTCCGGTCGAAGACCGAGATACGACCGACAATATTCGGGTCCTCGACGTTCGTATGGCTCTCCGCCACGTAAACATCGCCGTTACTCGGGTCCGTGATGACGTCGTTCGGCTCGGTCAGCGCGTCCGGCGGATCTCCCTTCACGCCAGGTCTGCCCAACGTCATTAGTACCTTGCCATCGGGACTAAACTTGATGACAACGCTGCCCTTGTTGTCTTCACCCGGAAACTTGATGCGTTCTTCGGCTGTCGCAACGCGAGCGTCGGTCACCCACACGTTTCCATCTCGATCGACGTGGATGCCGTGTGGCCACACGAACATGCCGCCGCCAAAGCTCCTGATCTCCTTCCCTGTCTCGTCGAAGAGATGGACCGGGTTTGCCTTGGTGCCGAGGCAGCCCGGGGCAATTCCTGGCGAGCAACGGTCCGTCGCCCAAACGGACTTGCCGTCCCGGTCGATGGCTACACCGTTGGACCCGCCCCACGGCCTTTTCTCCAACGTGAGCTGTGCCCAATCGCGGATGACGCGATAGGGGTTGGCTCCGCTGTTGACGGGCTGAACTTTGTCGGTCTCGGCAGTCCCGCCCCGCTGTTGAGCCAGAACGGTGGTGCGTTGGGCGCTGATGAAAACGACGATTGCGACCGCGCACGCGAGTCTCACGACAATTGAGATGGACATCTCGATGCTCCTGCTCATATGGATCGCAAAGTTAAACATTCTTTTTTCTGGAGGAGGCCATATCGCGATCGCGCCGAACCGCTAATCGTGTGTATCGGGCCACCATGTTTTGCACAGAGAGGGATTTGTTTTCAACAGGAATTGAACTGGGGAGTCAAGTTTTAGCACACGGATTCGAAGTCAAGTCTTGAACTTGGCGTTTTCTACTTTCGGTTTTGCTTTTTATAACAGTTCGAAAAGATTCGGTGTCAGTCTTGGAATGGAAATGGGGCAGCTCAATTTGACCCTCTCCGTGATGACACCTCTCGTCCTCGTAAGGCACAGCGAGATACTTCTGCTTCTCCGCAACTCCGTGTGTTTGTGCAACTGGTCTAGGCCGTCTTGGCAAACCCTTCATTCACTTCTTTCTCGTAGGCAAGCAGTTTCTTAACGCTCGAGCGCTCCTGCATGCGCTTGAAATGCGCCGTGACGTTGGGGAAGCCTGAGATGTCCACCTCCAGCTGGGTGGCGCGGCGGCAGCACCAAAAGAAATGCGCGTCCGGGGCAGTGAAGTGGTCGAAGAAGTACTCGCGCCCGGCCAGCCTATCGTCGCCGATCCGGAAGTTCTCGAACAGAGCTTCCGTGGCGAACTTGATCACGCTGTCGGACGCGCCCGTTGCGTCGCAGACTTTGGGCGGGTTGTTGATCCGGCTCAGATAGGGGTGGATGCCGCTGGCACACCAGGCATGTAGCGATATCGCCTGCAACTGGTCCCACGGATCGGTAGGCAGGATCTTCGCGCCGGGGAAAGTCCGATGGACCCATTGATGGATAGCGACGTTCTCGGTCAGTATCTTGCCGTCGACTGCTAACGCTGGCACCTTGTGCTTCGGGTTGATCTTCAGGTACTCGGGCGAGAAATTCTGCCGCTTGCGGAAATTGAGCGGCCGGACCTCGAAATCGGCGCCCGCCTCGGTCAGCGTTACATAGGGAGCGAGTGCGCAGGTGTTGGGGGCGTAGTAAAGAGCGATTTCCATTCACGTCTCCGCATTAGTTTGATTGACCCATTGCGAATCTAGTACCAGCGTGTGGCAAGTGCAATCCATCCAAGAGCGGCAGCGAAGCGCATTCGTGGAAACAAACCCATGGGTTAGGGGACGTTGTTGACTAACTGGACAAGCGCTTTCGAACCTCTGATCTCGATATTTTCCACTGGGCGCAACCACGCGGTCCCAACACCAAAATCCCCCACCAGCTTGGCTAACGGTACGGTTTTGGCCTGGCGACAAAAGGTTCCTATTCGGACCAATTTTCACGTTTTCGGAATTCCGAAAACGTGGAAATGAAAGAGCGGCTAGCGGTCGCGGGCGGCTACCGTGGAAGCTGCCTCCACAAAGCGCGAGAGCGCGGCGAGAACTTGAGGGATTTCACTGGGATGTTTGAGCCGGTAATGATTGTGTTTTCCGTCGCTGTCGTAGCGCACCACATCCGCCAGGCGGAGCGCGCCGAGCACATTGCTCACGCGCTGCACGCTTCTGCCGACCACGCGGGCGATCTCGCTGGGGTTTAGCTCCTTGTTCTCTGCGAGGAGTTCGACGACTGCGAACGCGACCGGATTGCCGAGCAGTCGGCACAGACGCGACTGCCTGTAGCTCTCCTCTTCCACGCGGCTTCTCTATCACGTTTTCGGAATTCCGAAAACGTGGAAATGAAAGGCGATCGGCTATGCGGCTCGGGGGAGTGGTGATAATCTGAGACAGCTTATCGAGCAATGGGGTCCGTCGGAGCAATCTGGCCTAGGTCTGGACTCTATGGATCGTGTTGCACGGGTCGGACCACGCTATGTGTGAGTACTTTTTGAATTTTTCGCCCAAGAACTAGCGTTTTACCGCCTTAGCGCCTCTTTTTTGCTACCAAAATCGTCAGCGTAAGCTTTTCTGTGTTCCGGCGGCGTGTACGTTCCGCCGACTACGCGACGTGAGGTCCTCTTTTAGTGCGTATGTTTCACCCATAAAAAGGCGCCGCTAATCTCCCGCAGCCACCCCTTCCGTTCACTTGATCCGTCTAATCAATACATTGCGTGGGTCCGACCCGGTTCATTACGGTTCAAAGACGACCGCTGCATTGCCCGAACCACCCAAAGCAAAATCGCGATTTTCACTAAACACACCCGCGCTTGACGGCTCCCCACTTCGGCGCTATAGCTCCCGGCAGAAAAAAAGCTGTGTAAATTTCCTAGACATCGTCACGGAAATATTTCGCCGCAGGAGAACACATATGTTTAGCGCTCAATCCATCCGCCTCATTACTCGGGCTCTTCTTACGCTTGGCCTCGTTGTCGGCGGTCTTGTCGTGTCGACAGTCGGCTTTGCCCAGACGCCAGCGGACGGGCTAGGGAAAGTCAAGATTGAGTGGCTGGGCCACGAATTCTACCGTCTGACCTCGCCCAAGGGCGTGGTCGTGATCACCAGCCCTTGGCTCGGCAACCCGGATGGGCCCGTGCCGCTGGACAGCCTGGCTCGCACTGATTTCATCCTCGTGCCGAACGCGCACAACGACGATATGGGAAATCCGATCGAAATCGCCGCGTTGTCTGGCGCCACGGTCATTACTCCAGGTCCGCTGGGAAACTGGCTCATCGAAAAAGGACTCAAGAAGGAGCAGTTCCGGCGGGCTGGAGTCGGCGATCGATTCGTCTTGAAAGGCATTACGTTTAAAATCGGAGCAGCCACGACAACACTCTTCCGACGGGTGCCAATGGCGGTCCGGCCACGTCGTTCTTCATCACTTTCGAGAATGGTTTCACCGTCTTCTACAATGGCCATTCCACCCTGATCGGCGACCTGCCGCTCTACGCCTCGGTCTACCAGCCCAACCTGGCGATCCTGGGACTCGCCGGCGACCCGCCCGAGTTCGCCCAGGTCGCGCGCCTGATGACCACGAACAATCCGAAGCTGCGCACCGTTATCCCGAGCCATCTGCGTCCCGGCGCGCCGATCCTGGCCGAAGGGAAGAAAGAGTTGGACCGCCTGGGCATCGGCGAGCTGATGTTCGTGCCCGAGTTGAAAAAGGTATATGAGTATTAGTGGGTCGCCGCCTTGAACTTCGGATCCGCACGGGTCGGGCCACGTATGTGTAGGCGAGGATCGAAGGCGTCTTTTCGAAACCATTGATCTTTGCGGGTCGCAAGATTTTGAATGTGATCGGGTAGTCGGAGATACGCCTTCTCAAAATCGGGCGTGGCGTGAACAGTCGAAATCGGCCGGGGCATCCGGCTACCGACGCAGCTCAGCGAGAGAGGAGACGGTCTTCGTTCGGCCTTGCCGATAGGCGGCGTCGCCGCGGGATATTTTCTCCAGCGCGTCACTGACCTCGGCGAGACGGCGCTTCAAGGCGGCATATTCGGCAGCATCCACAAGTACCACTTTTTTCCCGGCGAGTTTCTTCGGGACACGGATCGACACTAAATTTTCCGCTGTTGAAAAAGCGTGCTTACGCATGATGGTTCTCCAAAGTTCTTCCAGCATACTCAAGTAGGCCCGGCTTTTCCACTCAGGAGCCAATTGGCAAATGGCCTTACTGATGGGAATAGGTCTGTGCTTGCCGGGTGGTATTGGGTCGGCATAAGAATCTTTACAATCTTCCCGGGAATCCGCGCATCCGCAATGCCGTTCACGAGCGCTAGATTCAGCATTGACTTATTTTCGTCTGATAAACAGTTGCTGCATCAACTTGTCCCACTCGGCGTATTTTTTTCCGCTTCCTCGACGCCGTATTTCTCGTCGATGTAGGATTTTTTGAATTTTTGCGCCAATGATCCGATGTCTTCGCGGGGCGACCAGAGGCCGCCCTTCTGGATCATCTGTTGACCTTCCTTGGAATGGAGCCAGTCGAGGAAGAGCAAGGCGGCATGGGGATGGGGCGCCTTGAGCGTCAAGCCGGCATACGCAACGGTGGTCACGACCGGTTCGAGCGGGCGCCATTCCACCGGCGCGCCTTTTTGTTTGGCTTGGGTGATATTGGCGTCGAAGATCGTCGGCGACAGCGGGACTTCACCCGAAATTACTAGGCCGGCCAGGCCCGCCCCGGACATGTTTTGCACTTTCACGTCTTGCTCGGCGATCTTATCGAGATATTCCCGGCCGAAGGATTCTAGTGTGCTGCCGATCCAGCGCGTTCCCGTCGTGGTGTTGACGATGGACATTTTGCCCTTCCATTTAGGATTCAGTAGATCGAGCATGGTTTTCGGCGCATCGGCCGGAGGGATCACTGAGGTATTGAAGCCCAGGCTGGCGTAGGTCTCGTAGTGGCCGACGTAATAGAAACCGTTCTGGCCTTTGTGCTTGACATCTTCGGGATAACTGCGCGCTTCCGGAACATGGTGTTCTAGAAAGACGCCCTCGCGTTTCATCAGATCCATCTGTTCGCCGGTCGTCGCGATCACGTCGGCGATGTATTGGCCGGCGCGAATTTCTTCCAACGCCCGCTTGATCAAGGTCCGGCCATCGGTGCGATACTCCGTGACCTTGATGAACGGATACTTTTTCTCGAACTCCTTGGCCATGGTGCGATACCAGGTGTGGGAGCCGTAGAGGGTGAACGCGGCTTCTTTCTTGGCGCCCTCGACCAGGATCTTTTCCCGGTCGGCGCCTTGATAGAGGGCCAATTGTGAAATCGACGCGGGCGCAGCGGCGGCAAGACAGTCGACCGCTCCGAGCAGCAAAAGCGCGCCGCCAAGCCACTTTTTGGTTATGTGAACGACTCGACCCATGATCATGAACGTCTCCTTGACGGGGTTATCGTTTTATCCCTTCAAACCGTCGCTCGATTACGGCAGAGGACACATCGGTCATAGCCATGGGATCAAACTTCTATGCTCGACCATCTCGACAATGGATCTCGCGGCGCTAGGGTTCGCCGCGTAGCGGGCCGAAGGCCGGCGGCGGGCGGCGGTGTTTGGTCGCGGCTTCGTAGGCGGAAGCGGCTTTCAAGATCGTCCCTTCTTCGCCAGGCCCGGCCCAGAACGACAGACTGATCGGCAATCCCGGCACATCGAGCAAAGTCTTTTCGCTGCCGGAAACACTTCGGTAGTTTTTGGTGTCGGCGCTGAGCGCGAACTTGGGCTCGTAAACCACTTGATTGAAACCGGCGGGCACGACGACCTCGGGAATCCCCGCGTCGGCGGTGAACGCAAAACGATTGCTCGGGCGGCTGTTGATTTCGGGCTCCACCGGACCGCCGATCTTGGGGATGGGGACCGTGGTCAGCGGGTTAATCAGGACATCGAGATTATTTTCCCGCATCACTTTGAGAATGACCCGCTGCATGACTTCGCGCATCTTGATGCGCTCGGTGAGTCCGTTGGAGCGAATGTCGTTGAGATTCTGCCAATTGATAAAGGCTGTCAGCTTGTCGCCGGAATAGTAGCTCGCGTTGGCGTTGAGCGAAGGCCAGTCTTTGACCTTGGCGTCGTTACGGCGCAGCAAGTATTGGCTCAAGTGAAAGCGAAAGCTCGAAGTGCGCGGGAAAAGCGTGATACGGCGGAGATTCAGATTGGGCGGGAAAGGCTCCAACCCTTCGGCGGCGCGCGCCATGTACTCGGCCGGAGAAAGCGTGCCGCCGCCCGGCGTTTTGCCGACGCTCACATTGATCCTGCTCGCGAACACGGGAAACTCGGCTTCGCCGGCGCTGTTGGTCTTGAAGAGATATTCGGGCATGTGGAACGGCAAGATTTCCGCGAGCGCTTCCTGAAAGCTCGGTTTCAGATTGGGGATCGTCGGATCGTCGGGGTAGAGGGGATCGACCGATTCGAACAATTGCGCGCCCAGCTTGTCGCGCAGGATGGTCTTGATCTCCTTGTCGATCTGATCGCTGATCGCCGCGTCGTTGGGCGTGTGCTTGACCATGAACTCGCGCACGATACCGATGCGCATGCCGGCGAGGCTCTTCTGTCCAGCAAAACTGGCGTAGGGCTTTTGCGGGATCAACGCCTTGGGCAGCGCGGTATAGATATCGCGCGGGTCGTAGTAGCCGCGCTTGGGATCCTTCAAGGCATCGAGCACGATGGCGGTGTCTTTGACCGTGCGGCAGTGAATGCCGGCGCGATCGATAAACGGATCGGCGCCGATGCCGCCGCCGAAGGACATGATCGCCTTGCCGGCATTCAGATTGGCGATGCCGTTGTAGGCCGCCGGAACGCGGCATGATCCGCCCGTCTCTTCGCAAATTGAACAGACAACCAGATTGGCCGAGACCGACACGCCCGAACCGGAGCTCGATGCCGCTTGCGCTGGCGCGCGCTCGGTGTCGTAGGGGTTGCACGGATTGCCGGCCCAGGTGCTGCGCGAGTTGCCGGCGCCGATGACGACGGCTTCAGCCTTGGCGCTGCCGCCGGGATCGCCGCTGGCGCCGTTGTATTCGCTCAAGTTCGCCTTGCCGAGAATGATCGCGCCCTTGGCGCGCAGCTGCGCCACGATGGTGGAATCCGCCGGCGCAGCGTCCAACGCATACGCCACGTCCGCGCCGCCCGTGGAGCGCATATCTTTGGTATCGAAGATGTCTTTGATCGAAAACGGCGTGCAGTAAAGCGGCATGGCGGACAGATTCGGATTGGCGCCGAACTGGCGGTCGAGCTCCCGCGCCCTTTCCAATCCGTCGGGCTGGGCGCGAAACGCTTCGCAGGCCGGGCTGCAGCCGCCCGGCAGCGGCCCCTTCGACGGATGAAGGTCGCAAGTCGCTTTGCAAGTCGCCGAGCGCTCGCCGCGGATGTTGACGGTGCTCAGCGAGCGGAGCTGTCCGGCGTTTTTCACGCCGCGAATGTAGCCGTAGGTCTGCTGTTTTGCCGGATCGGAAACCGTCGCTTGCATAACGCCGGGCTGAAGCGGCGTGCCGGTGTATTTGGCGATATCGGGGAAAAAGTTTTTCGCATCGCTGGCGTCGTTGGGGTTGACCGGTGCCACGCACATGCCATCGTAAGCGCGGATGCGGTTGATGTAAGCCTGCACCAACTGCTCGCAGGTAATCTGCCGCGACTTGATCGCCCGGTAGATATCTTCGATGCGCGCTTCTTCGAGGCGAAATTTCCATGGCGCAGATGCTTTGCCGGCCGACGCCGGCTTGGCGCTTTGCGCGTAGGCCGATGGTGGGGCAAAGCTAAACAGAGCGTGCGCCCCGAGCCATAGCGCCAAACCGAGCGATAGGAATCGGGCGACTAGAATTGCGTATCTTACCATATCTGCCTCCGACAACGTCGATGGCGTTTCTTTATCATGTTTTTTCGCGGGCGGGGGAGATTTATTGATTTGAAACTGGATCGCTGAAAGGGAAAGAAGTTAAGCGAAGAGAGGATTTCCTCGCTTCCACCAGACTGTGTGAAAACTCTGTCGGAACCCTTCGACGGCGCTCAGGGCGAACGGATAGTAACTCAATTTCTAATGAGACCTACACCGTGGCTATCTTTGCTGATTCGCCAAAACCCGAGCCGCAATAGTGAGTGCTGACGAAGCAAATCTATTTTGCCCGCGTGTAGCGAAGCATGACGTCGCCCGAGGGGTACGGCTTGGCTTCGACGAGCTCCAGTCTCGTGTTTTTCGAAACGCCGCTGAATAGCGGCCGACCGCTTGAGAGGAGGATCGGGCAGAGGACGAACTGATACTCGTCGATCAATCCGTGCTGCGTGAGTTGCGATACGATGGAGCCGCTACCGAAGACGATCATGCCTTTGCTGGGCTGGCGCTTCATCGTCTCGATGTCGCGCGGATCGAATTCGTGAAGGATGCGGGAATTTTTCCACGTCGCGTCCTTCAAGCTCCTGGAGAAAACCAATTTGGTCATTTCGTTTAGCCACTTCGCTATGGCGCGGTGTTCCGGAGTTCGTTGTCCGGGATGATGGGGATCCGGTGCCGTGGAGGAGTCGTCATCGGCGTGGCTCCAGAATTTCTTGAAGAGCTCATACGTCCGACGGCCGAACAGGACCGTGTCGAAAAGCGGGATGCTGTCCACGGCCGCTTTGGCCTGCTCCGCGTCGGGCACGACCCAGTCCAAATTGCCGTCAGCTCCGGCAAAATACCCGTTTGCCGTCATCCAGTTAAACATCACGATTCGACGGGTAGATTCCATAGTACTCTTCCTCTCGCGTGTTGACTCGCTTCATTAATACGACGAACGAGAAAGTCGTCTCGGGACATTTGTGGTATTGCGGCGGTATAAACTCTCTATGCAAATCTTATCAGATTGTTCCCGCCGATTTAGCCGGTGGCGATTGCCGATGTAAGAATCGTTCCAGTTATGAGCGCGGGCAACCGAGGATCCAGCCTTCCTCGCTGCGGATCTGGTTATCGACCTGTGATCCACTCATGATTCCGGGCGGGATCGCGAATTCCTTGATGAGTAAATTTTTTGCGTTCAGGTCGCGCGCCCAATGCCACATGGCGCGGACCTGACCGCAGTCTTTGATCGTGTTGGTGAGAGGCGCGCGTAAGAATCAAAAGTCCCGACCCTCATCTCGCGCTCGATCGCCGCGCAGCGCATCAAGCCACCGCCGCAGGTGGCGCCCGAGCGGGTACTCGACTTTGCGATCACGCGTAAAGTAGTCGAGACGCTACATTTATCATGGAATAAAGTTTCCAGCGGTAACGATGCCACGGGTAGCGATCGCGATAACGGATTCACATCGGCGCGTTTCTATTTCCGGCGATAAATTCGCTTGACGAAGGCCGAGTCTCGGCAATATGTTCGAGCACTGGGCAGAGAAAAAAGTTACGCGACTTTTGCCGAAGCCTGAGCGCCGCCAACCGGCGATGGCACGTGGCGAGATAAAACCGGCCACAGGATAGGAGCAAGTCATGACAAACTACAAAATCATCGACGCCGACGGGCATGTGCGCGAGTCAATTGCTGGGCTTCGCGAATTCATCGAGCCGCGCTGGCAACGGAGAAATTTATTCCCCAACGACGCCTGGGACCGCGATCTGCGCGGGAAGCTCGGCGCCAAACCGGAAGGACCCGAGGATCAAATCGCGGCGATGGACCAGGACGGTATCGACGTCATGGTGCTCTATCCGACCGCCGGCCTGCATGTCAGCAGCTTGCACGAGCGCGACTTCGCCACTGCCGTGACGAGAGCCTACAACGACTGGCTGTATCATTTCTGCAAAACCAACCCGGCGCGCCTGAAATTCGTCGCCTTGTTGGCGCCGCAAGAGCCCCAGGCGGCGGCCGAGGAGCTCGCGCGCGCGGTCAGCGAGCGAGGCGCAGTGGCGGGCGTGCTGCCGACCTATGTCCCGCAGATGCCCGACTTCGGCGATACTCTTTACGATCCGATCTACGCCGCCGCCGAACGCCTAGGCGTGGGGCTCGGTTTTCACACCGGCACTTCCGCTGACTCGCTCGGCGGCCAACGCTTTCGCAAGTTTCTTTCGGCGCACACCATCGACCATCCGGCGGAGCAGATGATGGCGATGATCGCCACGATCATCGGCGGCGTTTTCGAGCGTTTTCCCAAATTGAACATCGCCTATCTCGAATCCGGCATCGGTTGGGTACCCTATATGATGGACCGGCTCGATGAGGAAGTGGAAAAGCGCGGCGCCGATGAAGCACCCTATTTAACGATGCTGCCGAGCGAATACGTCAAGAGCGGCCGGATCTACTTCGGCATCGAGTGCGGCGAAAAGACCGTTCCCGACGCCGTTCGTTGGGGCCTCGACCACACGGTGCTTTATTCTTCCGACTACCCGCACTGGGACGGCGATTGGCCGCACACGATCAAAGTCGTGCGCGAGCGCAAAGATCTGTCGGACGACACCAAACGAAAGATGCTGCACGACAACGTGGCGCGGTTCTATAAACTGTCGGACGCGGCTTGATTCAAGTTCAAAAGCGCTTCGATTCCGGCACCTGCCGCAATACCTAGCGCCGGGTTCCGGGACAACATTCATCTTCGCGGGTCGACGGCGCGACGTCGAGCGCAACAAGCTCTGCAGCCGTTCGATCGAAAAATTGCTTGAACGGTAACGCATCAGGGCCGAAACGTGGGGGCTGCTTAATGCCGAGAATTGCGCCGGCTTCAACCTGTATGAGGCCGCGACTCTTGATGATGCGGTAGATCTGCAGAGTGAGATGGGCCTTGAGCTGCTCGCGTTCGGGATTGGCGAAACCAATATCGGAAAATACGTTGCCCCTCGGCTTTTTTCGAAGGTCATGCTTCTCAGGTATTTTAGTCGCCATCGTTAATTGCTCCTTTGCCGGTTAAGCCGCTGAGCTTCCGCGAGTCTGCGGCGCCCTAACTCGTACGTCCGCGCCTCGAGTGCATCCGAGTTGCGCGACGTCTGGGCTTACGGTCCCTGGTAGTCGACGCAGATTCTTTATATGTCCGGGTTCCTGGTATGTGTCTTTTGCCCCATTGGACTAGCGCGAGGAGAATATCTCCCAGTTCCGTTCCCTTTTCAGTGAGCGTATAGGCGTAACGTACCGGTCGCTCCTGGTAAGGCGAACTGGCGATAAGCCCCGCGTTCTCTAACCGTCTCAGTCGGTCAGCCAAAATGTTAGTCGGGATTTCCTCCGGAGAATCGACCAGGTCCCCATAAGTCCTCTTGCCGTGGAGCAGGTCACGGACGACCAGCAACGACCATTTATCTCCTACCAGGTCGAGAGTGTTGGCAATGGGACAAACGGATCGCGGAAAACTCTTTGGCTTCTTCATCTTCAACGCCCCAAATTGTGTTTTTGACCACAGGTCACTTGCAATTTACAAGTCATTATGGCACGCTGGTTAGTAACTTGCAAAACACAAGTGACTAGAAGAATGAAAGGAGTTCTGATGTTAAACGCCCTCTCGTCAGAGTCTCATCATGTCAAATCTCCGGCGCTTTCGGGCCCGGGGTTTTCCGTTGCGCTCGGGCTTGCTGTCTGGTTCGTGCTGGTCGTTTCCTTGGGCGCGGGCGAGGTGTTCGTCACCCCGAGCGAGGCTCCGCCCCTCGCGCTACTGATTGCGGTCACAGCTCCAATCCTCGTGTTCCTCGCTGCGTCTTGGGTCTCTCAGCCATTCCGGAAATTCGTTTTTGCCACTGACCTTCGTTTCATGACGGCGATCCAGGCGTGGCGGATCGGCGGCTTCAGTTTTCTGGCTTTGTACCTCTACGGGATATTGCCTGGCTACTTCGCCTGGCCCGCAGGTCTTGGCGATATGATGATTGGCATTACCGCTCCATGGATCATCGCCGCTCTCATGCGCCGGCCGAGCTTCGCCGCAAGCAACACTTTCGTCGCATGGAATGTGTTTGGTATCCTGGACCTTGTGATCGCGGTAGGCATGGGGGCATTGGGCCCGCTATTCCTCGGCAGCAATATTGTCGGACCCGATGCGACAGCGGCAATGTCGCGTCTACCGCTCGTGCTGGTCCCGGCTTTCTTTGTGCCGATATTTATCATTTTGCACGTTGTCGCGTTGTCTCAGGCGCGTCGTTTTGCTGGAGCGAGAAGGAGTTGAAACAATGGAACAAACTCAGAAAACCTATCTCCCGGCAGCCGGCCATGATTGGATGCTGCCTCTCTACGACCCACTCGTGAAGTTGTTCGGCGGTGATGTCGCCAGGAGAGCGCTTATCGAGCAAGTGCCAATTAAGCCGGGTGAGCGCGTTCTCGACATCGGCTGTGGTACGGGCACTCTGGTTGTGCTGATTAAACAGCTTCACCAAGACGCCGAGGTGGTTGGACTCGACCCCGATCAAAATGCCCTCGCCCGAGGAAAACGAAAAGCGGAGCGAGCATCAGTGTCCGTCCGGTTTGATCAAGGGTTTGCGGATAGACTCCCGTATGCGGACGCATCGGTCGATCGAGTGTTTTCATCCTTCATGCTCCATCATCTCCAGCCCGACGAAAAGGATAGCGCGCTGCGCGAGGTGCGGCGCGTGCTACGGCCCGGTGGCGTTTTTACTTTGCTGGATTTCGGCGGACCGGAATCAGGCGAGAATGGCTTCTTGGCGCGCCTGATTCACTCCAGTCATCATCTCAAGGACAACTCTGAGGATCGAATTCTCGCGCGCATGAGTAAGGCCGGGTTTGCAGATCCCAAGAAGATCAACCAAGGAACCATGCTCTTTGGACACGTACGCACGAAATACTACCAAGCCTGTGTGCCACATTAGAGTTGGTACATTCAGGGATGATCCCGTAACGGCAATCTCAACGTCCTGGCAGAGCGCAGTTAAAAACTCCATGAGTCGTTCGACTGAAAATTTCCCGAACGGTAACGCATCAGGGCCAAGGTGGGTGCCGCTCAACGCCGAGAATTGCGCCCGTTTCAACCTGTGGGAGGCCGCGACTCTCGATGATGCGATAAATCTTCCGGAAGATCGCCTATAGCCCGTAGAACCTTCGCGGATTATCGTCCAGGATCTTGCGGGCAACAGACGCGGGGATTGCCATCAGCGCCGCACTGGTAAAGACATGGTGTGGTTTGACGTGAAATTTTAGAACCGTGAATCTACGGCGGACAACCCAGGATCCAGCCTTCCTCGCTACGGATCACGGTATCGTCCAGTGATCCGCTCGTGATCCCTGGCGGGATCACGAATTCTCTGATGAGTAAGTTCGTTGCGTCGAGGTCACGCGCCCAATGCCACATCGCGCGCACCTGACCGCGGTCCTTGATGGTGTCGGTCAGCGGTGCTCGGACGCTGGGATAGATCTCGGCGTGCAAAACTCGCAGGTCCGGATCGAGCCATGACCCCGTCGCGGGCGCCCACCCGGTCTCAAAAGGCCACGCGACGGAGCAGTGCCCGAACTGGGGATCGAATCGAATGCTCTCGAGGCGCGGAATGCCGGTGAGCACCTGGCTGCCGACGCTGCCCGTGCCGAAGAGACGGAACAGGGTGTCACTCTTCGCTCTCCTGTCCGTTATACGCAGCGAAGCGATAGTTCCGCTAGCGCAGACGAACGGCTGCGGTGGCTTTTTCTGTGGAATACAAGCGTAACCACCGGACTTGAAAAGACACCAGAATGGACCGGGGCAAGCCGGACTCGATACTGCGGCGTTGATAGCGTTCGCGACCTCGAAGCGATTGCTGCGGTTCGTTGGTTGTCGGCACGGCTTCGTCCCGAGGTCATCCTGCACGTACTCCCTCAGATACTGCCAGACGATTCGCCAAGGCGGTAACTTGTCGGAGACTGACTTCGGAAGCAACGACGCGAACCCCGCGGGGTAACCGTACCCGAAGTCGGCGCAGAGCAGCACGCGGCCATTTTTCGCCGCGACAACCGGCTGGAGCTGCGAACGGATGATGTGCTCAGCTTCGGTCCTCGAGGGTGGGCTCAACGTTATTGGCGCGGCGGTTGTAGCGGGCCAATGTGCAATCCAGATGCAGTCCTGTTTTCCCGCGCGACGCCGATCGCCTCCAGACCAGTCCACCATTACATAGCAGTCGAATAGAGGCATCCTCATTCACCTAGTCGCATGGGAATATTTGGGGTCAATCCTAGATATACAATTTCTTCGTTCAGTAATCGTCCGACGGTGTCTAAGCCAATTAAGCGATCTGCATACTCGCATTACAAATTTTGATTCCCTGTTTTACCAGCGGATTCGCGCTAAAAACTCATCATATATCGAAATACGTGCTTCGATAAAAAACGCATGAGGGACTGTGAACGGATTCATTCGAATCGCGGTTGATCCGCCCCACTTCAAATTTTATGCTTTCAGAAAAATGGCGTAGGCTGTGTTGCGCGTATTACAACGGTGCGGGTTTCTAGTTTTCCATCAAGGAAAAAGGGACATGTTACTGAATAAAATTTATGTTTCGTTCATCGTAGGCCGTCCAAACCGGTTGAATAAGAAAGCCTATCGCCTGAAAACCTGTCTCCTGCTCGTCGCCTTCGTGTCAGCGTGCGCCCAGGCGCCGGTACAAGGCCAGGCGCCGCGCTCGCCGACACCGGCCTCAGTAAAGGGAGTCGTTGACGTCCAGACCATCGCCAAAGGGCTCGAACATCCCTGGAGCCTCGCTTTCCTGCCAGACAAGCGGATGCTTGTCACCGAACGCCCGGGGCGCTTGCGCATTCCGGCGAAGGCGGCGCGGGGACCGCCGTTGCGCGGGGGCGGCTTGGCGAGCGCGGTCTCGAAAACACGCAGGTGATCTGGCGTCAACAACCCAAAGTGAGCGGCTCCAATCACTGGGGATCGAGAATCGTGTTTCGCCTCGACGGTACGTTGTTCGTGACTTTGGGCGAGCGCTTCAATCACTCCGAGAAAGCCCAGGACCTATCGGTGACCCTCGGTAAAGTCGTGCGCATCAACCCGGACGGCTCGGCGCCGCGCGATAACCCGTTCGTCAACCGGGACGGCGTGCGGCCGGAGATCTGGTCGTACGGCCATCGCAACGTCCAAGCAGCCGTGCTCCATCCCGAAACCGGTCAGCTCTGGACCGTGGAGCACGGCGCGCGCGGCGGCGACGAGCTGAACCATCCGGAAGCCGGAAAAAATTACGGCTGGCCGGTCATCTCCTACGGTACCCACTACTCTTATTTGAAGATCGGCGAAGGCACGGCGAAACAGGGGATGGAGCAGCCGGTTTACTACTGGGATCCGGTGATCGCGCCGTCGGGCATGGTCATTTACACGGGCGAGCTGTTCGCGGGCTGGAAAAACAACTTTCTCATCGGCTCGCTCACGCCGGGCGGATTGGTGCGTCTCGTCACGAAGGACGGCAAAGTCGCGCAGGAAGAACGTTACCTGGGCGATCTGCGAGAGCGCATCCGCGACGTACGTCAGGCGCCGGACGGCTCGCTCTATCTACTCACCGACGCGCGCGGCGGCCAGATCCTGCGGATAACGCCGCCGGCCAACCGTTGAGAAAGTGAAACAAGCCAATAGATATTTGGGGCAGGCGCGAGACTCAGACTGCTACAACCAGTCATAGCCTAGCTCGGGCTTTGACCAATCAACAAAGATAATCACGTCCTCAAGCCGGGAACTGCGCGGTAATGATCAAGCAAGGACAATCGATACCTGACTGTGTTCTTTGCGAGCCTGACGGTGATTTCAACGTCCTGGCCGAGCGCAACTAAAAAAGTTCATTAGTCGTTCGACTGAAAAATTGCCCGAACGGTTACGCATCAGGGCCGAAACGTGGTGCTGCTTGATGCCGAGAATTGCGCCCGCTTCGACAAGTGAGGCCGCGACTCTTGGTGATACGGCAAATCTGAGCGTCAGTAGCGAGGTCAGGCCTGGAGACATTGCACACTTCTCGTTTTGTTTAGAAAGGCCTGGCCCGCTGCTGCCGAATAATATTTTTCATGAACTAACGAACGTTCTGGAAGATCGCCTATAGCCCGTAGAACCTTCGCGGATTATCGTCGAGGATCTTCCGGGCAACCGACGCGGGGATTTCTCCTTTTTCGGCGCGCTGCTCGATCACGTCCAGGGCCTGGATCTCCGCGGACTGGTCCGCATGGCTATAGTCGGTCCCAATCATCAAGCTGTCTTCAGTCCCGTACTTTAGGATGT
>WNFV01004608.1_pt1 | contig 21363 bp, 18 predicted proteins | sample 5400101 | NCBI WGS metagenome assembly WNFV01 (sample SAMN13153361, study PRJNA577476) | soil metagenome | isolation source: 115 cm soil or saprolite under grassland replicate 1 | place: USA:California | collected 2016-06-15 | reverse complement strand
CGACTTCGCCTTGCCGATGTAGAGAACCGAGCCGTCGCCGGCGCGGAAGAGGTAGACGCCGGGCTGCCTCGGGAGCTCCTTCAGCTGTGCTTCTAGCGTGCGCTTCATCGCTCCCTAACATAGCCGGGCTATCCTGGCCGACCTTGAAGCGCGTCCCTCTGCTCGTCCTCGTTTGCCTTGCCGTCCTCGTTCCCTCAGGGCGCGCCGGCGGTCCGACGATGACGGTGGGCGTGGTTGACGACATCGTCAAGCAGGACACCATCGTCGCTGCGAAGGCGAAGCTCGACCTTCTGCGCCTGGTCGGCGTGCACGCCGTGCGTATCGCTGAGATCTGGGCTCCCGGCCTCCGCGCGCCGACGGCGGAACAGCAGCGGATCCTCTCGAACGTCAGCAGCGCGGCCCAGTTGGCCGGTATCCAGATCTACGTCTCGGTCTACAATGCGGGGCTGAGCACGACGCCGCTGTCCGATCAGAACCAGGCCGATTTCGCCGAGTACGCAGCGACACTCGTGCGCCGGAATCCCTCGATCACAAAGGTCATCGTCGGCAACGAGCCGAACCTCAACCGCTTCTGGATGCCCCAGTTCGGACCGGACGGCACCGACGTAGCAGCGCCCGCATATGAGTCGCTGCTCGCTAAGACGTACGACGCGCTGAAGACAGTCGATCCCCAGATCACCGTCATCGGCGTTGCCGTCTCACCGCGCGGCGTCGACAAGCCCAATACCGGGCGCGACACGCACTCCCCAGTCACCTTCCTGACGGATATCGGCACGGCCTACCGCGCGAGCGGCCGCACGCTGCCAATCATGGACATGCTCGCCATCCACGTCTACCAAGACAACTCGAGCATCTCACCGACCTTCCAGCATCCGAACCCGGCGAATAAGACCATCTCGGTGAACGACTATTCGAAACTCGTTTCGGTTCTCAGCCAAGCGTTCGACGGCACGGCGCAGCCAGGATCGACCTTGCCGATCGACTACGCGGAGTTCGGGGTCGAATCGCAGATCCCAGCGGCGAAGACGTCTCTCTACACAGGCAAGGAGCTGGCCGCGACGAAGCCCGTCGACGAGCCCACCCAGGGTCTGTACTATCGGCAGGCGCTCGCCCTGGCCTTCTGCCAGCCGAACGTCAAGGCCTTTTTCTTCCTGCACGCGGTCGACGAGCCCGATCTCGATCGCTGGCAGTCGGGCTTCTACTACGCCGACGGAGCGCCGAAGTCGAGCCTGCCGGCCGTGCAGCGCGCGGCGAGGGACGCCCGCGGCGGTGTGCTCGCTCGCTGCGCCGGGCTTGCCTTGACGCCACACGGAAAGGTCTCGTATCCGAAGGGCGCTGCCCTTCGCGCGGTTCCATTGGCTCTCACGGTCACGTGCGATATCGACTGCAACTACTACGCGCGGCTGGAGAAGCTGCCGCGACACTCCACGACGCTGGCGGTCAGCGGGCGCGCGGCCGCGGGCGTCCGGACGAAGATCAGGCTCCCGGCCAGACGAGTCGCGCACGGACGCTACCGCTTCACGCTCAGGCTGACTGCGCCCGTCAACGTCGGCCCTCCACTCGTGCTCAGGAGCTCTCCGGTCACGATCTCCTGACGGGCATCGGCCCCACCGTGTAGGGTCTCGCGCGGCGCGCGGGGGGTCCGCGCTCTCACAGATGAGAAGACTGCTGATCATCCTCGCCCTTACGGTGTCGAGCGCCCTGTCGGCGGCACCGGCGCTCGCCCAGCGGCCGCTGATCGTGGGCGCGGCAGAGGACGCCCCCAGGCAGCCCCACCTCTCGGCGGCCATGGCGAAGATGGATCTTGCCCGGCTGGCGGGCCTGTCCGCCGTTCGGATCACGTCGCTCTGGTCTCCCGGCAGGACGACGGTCTCGGGCAGCGAGCTGCTCGTGCTTCAGAACGCGGCCACCGCCGCCGCGCTCGACGGGATCCGCCTCTTCGTGTCCGTGTATCCGAAGAGCGGGACCGTCGTGCCTCGGACCCCAGCCGCGCGGGCGGACTTCGCCGCCTATGCCGCCTCGATCGCACGTGGGCTCCCCACCGTGGACGACTTCATCGTCGGCAACGAGCCGAATCTGAATCGCTTCTGGCTTCCCCAGTTCGACCGGCGCGGGCGCGACACGGCCGCACCCGAGTACGAGGCGCTCCTTGCGCAGACGTACGACGTCCTCAAGTCCGTCGACCCCACCCTGAACGTGATCGGCGGGGCGGTCTCTCCCCGTGGAAGCGACAAGCCTTCGATCCGCCCCACCCACTCGCCGACGGTCTTCATCCGCGATCTCGGCCGGGCCTACCGGGCGAGCACACGCTCCCTGCCCATCATGGACATGTTCGCCTTCCATCCTTATCTCGAGACGTCCAAGCTGCCGCCGACGTTCTCCCATCCGCTGAGCAAGTTCATCGCATTGAACGACTACGGCAAGCTCGTGACGCTGCTGGGCGAGGCCTTCGACGGCACCGCCCAGCGGGGAACGACTCTGCCGATCCTGTACGACGAGTTCGGCGTCCAGTCGCGGATCGTCCGGGCCAAGGCGCACCTCTACACGAACGGGACCGCCCCGGTCGCCCGCGACGCCGTGTCCGAGGCCATCCAGGCGGCCTACTATCGCGAGGCCCTCGAGCTTGCCGCATGCCAGCCGACGGTCGTCGGGCTGCTCCTCTTCCACGTCACCGACGAGAGCGACCTCCGCGCCTGGCAATCCGGGCTGTACTACTCGGACGACACGCCGAAGGCGAGTCTCTGGCCAGTGCGGGCTGCAGCCGAGGCCGCGCGCACGAACACCCTCGTGCCGCTCTGCTCGCTGCGTCTGTCGCTGACGAGCCAGCGCTAGCATCTCCGCCATGAGTGAGCCCGACCGCGGGCAGTACGTTGCGTACACCTTCTACCGGGTCGATCCGGCGTGGCGGCGTGTGCCGGTCGAGGAGCGGCAGGCGATGAAGGACGCCTTCGCCGAGGTCGTCGAGAGCTGGGCCGAGCGGATGGAGTCGCTCCGCGTCTACTCCACCGTGGGCGTCCGCCCGGACTGCGACTTCTTCCTGTGGAGGATCACCGAGCGCTATCTCGATCTCCAGGAGCTCGGAGCGGAATTGAACTCGACCCCGCTGGCCGGCTGGCTGTCGACGCCCTACTCCTACTTGGCCACCACCAAGGCCTCCCAGTACACGAGCGCGCGCAAGGCCCGCAAGATCCTGCCGCGCAGCTCCCCGTACCTCGTCGTGTACCCCTTCGTCAAGGTTCGCGCCTGGTACGCGCTCTCCCTCGAGCAGCGCCAGCGGGCGATGGACGAGCACGTGCAGATCGGCGCCTCCTTCCCGTCCATCCATAACCACACGACCTACTCCTTCGGCATCGACGACCAGGAGTTCATGACCGCCTTCGAATGCGAGGAGCCGGCCGACTTCATGCACCTAATGCTGACGCTCAGGGAGTCAGAGGCGAGCCGCTACACGGAGCGCGACACCCCAATTTTCGTCGGCAGGCTGGCCGAGATCCGCGCCGCCCTGGACGAGCTCGACGGCGCGGGCGCGCGCATCGCGGCTTCCTAGGCGTACGTTCTCTGGTCGCGCCAGATGCGGTACATCGAGAAGGCCGCGAGCCCCAGCACGAGCAGGAAGGCGAGCGCGTCCAGGCCCGTCGGACGATCGAACCAGTAGGCGCCGATGTCCACCACAATCAGCACCGCGGCGCCGTAGAAGCTGGCTCGGGCACGAGTCGACCACGTGGCGATGTCGCCCCGCTGCTCCCTCCAGACGAGGTAGACGAAGAAGGCAATCGCGAGCAGGAACGCGATCTGGGCGAGCAGCGACAAGGCCAGGAGCGTCGCCTGCAACTGCAGCACGACGATCACGAGCGCGACGAAGGCGATGATGACGAAGCCCCGCAGCGTCGGGTTCATGTCTCTGACGAAACGGCGCACTGCGGCTTAGGGTAGCGACGGGACTAGGGCTTCGCCCCGGAAGTCCCTTGATGCTCCGGCGCGCGAAAAGCGAGCCGGGCAAGGACGCAGGGAGCGCCCATATGCAGGTCATATGGGCGCGACCGAGGACACAGCACGGCGACGCTTTGCAGCCGCCGGGGCGCGAGCCGACTTTCGGGGCGGAGCACTAGACTGGGGCCATGGTCGAAGAGGGTCAGCCCGCCCCCGATTTCGAGCTTCGAAGCGATACCGGAGAGAGCGTCCGGCTCTCCACGTTCAAGGGCTCGCCCGTCGTCCTGTACTTCTATCCCAAGGACGACACGCCCGGCTGTACCGCCCAGGCGTGCGGCATCCGTGACGAGTTCGACGCCTTCCGAGACCGGGGCGCGGTCGTGCTCGGCGTCAGTCCCGACAGCGAGTCGTCCCACCGTCGGTTCAGGGAGAAGTACCGCCTGCCCTTCACGCTGCTCGCGGACCCCGAGCACGAGGTCGCCGAACGCTACGGCGTCTGGGTCGAGAAGGAGCGCAACGGCAAGACGTACAGGGGGATCGAGCGCTCGACCTTCGTCGTCGATGCTGACGGCACGCTGGCGCGGGTCATGCGCCGCGTCGACCCGCGGACGCACGCGGACGACGTCCTGGCAGCCCTCCCCGACTAGCCCCGCTACTTCTTCTTCTGCTTCTTCGCCGGGCTCGCCAGGTAGCTGTGGCCGGCGCTCACCCGCACGTAGGTGTGCCGCACGAGATCGTGAACCGAGACCACGCCGCGGTACACGTGCGTGAGCGTGCCGTCACAGCGATCGACCGTGACCCAGTAGGTTCCGCGAACCGTGCCGGCCGAGTAGCGCCCCTTGGTGCGAAACCGCCCCTTGCCGTTGCCGAACAACCGGCGCACGGGCTTCTTCTTGTTGATCGAAATGGTCGTCGAGCGCGCATCCGCGGCAGTCTTGGACTTCGGGCTCGCCCGGCAGATTCGCCCGAACTGGCCACCCAGGAGCTGCAAGACGAGCACCGGGCGGACGGCAGCGGGACCCGAGGAAGGCGCATTCAGCTCGGTTACGTCGAACGGAGTCCCGGAGAATTGCATCTTGCCCTCGATCCCCTGGACCCAGACGGCGCCGCTCCCGGGATTGATGAGCGCGATCTCGCTGATCGCAACCTGGACACCCTCCGAGAGCGGGATGCAGGCGGACGAGGCGACGGTCTGCACGCACTGGCCGGCGCTGGTACCACCCGCGGGACCCAGGTTCACCTCGCCGGGTGAGGGCGGCGGCAGCTGGGTCGGCGGCGGCGGCGGAGTCCCCCCGGACACGCTGACGACGGCCGAAGCGCTGTTGTTGCCAGTGTTCGGATCGCCGGTAGCGGTCGAGATGCTCGCGGTGTTGGTCTTCGTTCCGCCAGACGTTGCCCGGACGGTCATGGTCACGGTGGCGGACTCGCCGGGCTCGAGCTCGCCGAGGGAGCAATTCGTGCCCGAGCAACTGCCCTGACTCGAGGAGCTGTGGTCGAGCTCTAGGCCGCCGGGCAGAGGATCAGTGACGTTGGCGCCCTCGGCTGTTTGCGCCCCGACGTTCGTGGCCACGATCGTAAACGTGACCACGTCGCCGATCTGTACCTGTGTCTCGTTGACCTGCTTCTGGAGCGCGACATCAGGACCGGCGCCGTCGTCGTCGAGGATCGTCCCGACTGCCTGCCCATCGGCGATAGTCGCGCCCGACGCACTCGAGATATCCACGAAGAAGGTCTCGTTTCCCTCGTGCACCGTGTCGCCGCTCACGGTGACGTTGACTGTCTTGCTCGATTCGCCGTTGGCGAAGGTGACCGTGCCGCTCGTGGCGGTGTAGTCGGAGCCTGCCTTGGCGCTGCCGTCAGCCGTCGCGTAGGCCACGCCGACCGTGCCCACAGCGGGCGACGAGAGGGTGACCGGGAAGGAGGCGGTCGTAGTGCCCGAGTTGCCCTCGGTGACCAAGGCGTCTCCGATGGAGACCGTCGGCAACGAGGCACCAATGACGGTGATCGATGTCTGGGCACGGCCGTCGGCTGCTCCGTCCGCGATTACGGTTGCGGAGTAGGAGTACGAGCCGGGCGTGGTCGGCGCCGAGAAGCTGAACGACATGCTGGCCGTGGGCGGCCCGGCCGGGTTGATGAGGTGGACGTTGAGGCCTGTCCAGCTCCACGTGCTGCCGTTGTCGCCGGGATTGGCGGAGGTGAAGCCCGAGGTCGAGCCGGCGTGGAAGGCGGAGTCGCCAGAGTAGTCGATGTCGACCTCACGGACCTTGATGCCGGGGTCGCTGGACGAGGCCCCGATCGTGAGCGTCATGTCGACCGTCTGCCCGGGGTCGACCGAGGACGGGCTGGCGCTCAGACTCGCGAAGAGGGAGTGGGCCAGCGGCTGCCCGGGGGCGTTCCCCGCCTGCGATGCCAGGACCGTGATGCCGGCGGCCAGCAGGGCTAGGGCGGCAAGCAGCAGGCGCCGTTGACGATGCCGAACGTGCTGCGCCCTCACGCGCCCACCTTCCGTGCCTCCACCTCAACCTCCCCAGAAAGTCCCTGCTCGCGCCACTCTAGTTAACTCGCGCCGCACGTTCAACTACAAGACCGAAAACAGCCCAGAAATCATCCCCCGAGCGGTGTCGTCGTCAGGGCAGGACTCCGATGCGGATGAGAGGACTTGAACCTCCACGGGGTTATCAGCGGAATGGCGGGCGGTCCGGTGAAGTGGCGGGCAGTGGCTTGGCTACGCGACTTCGGCATGCAGGAGCCCCGGTATCGGCTTGGCTCCGTGAGGGCCTGCGAGGACGTTTGGGCACGGAATGGGCACCCTGACGGGGGGGATCCCCGCCCCGCGTGGTCCGGCCACGGACCCGCTCAGTCGTCGTCGAGTCCGCAGACGACTTGCTCGGGCTGCGTTCTAGGTACCGCCTACCTCGCCCGTCCGCAAAGGCGGAGAAGCTGGGCTAGCGTTCAGCGCCGAGAAACCAGAGGCTCGAAAAAACGATCATCGGCGCGAACGAACCTTGGGGTTTCCATTCTAGCCGTCCCCGCCGCAGACGACTTGCTCGGGCTGGGTGCCGGGGATCGCTGAGCTCCTCGAGCCGGCCCGCCTGTTACTGGGTGCAGCAGCTACTTGGGCTCGGCGTCGTCCTTGTACCTGCCGGTTCCGCCCTTATACCCAATCGGAGGCGTCAGGCTGTTCTTCACGTCCTGGCGGCTCTCAACCCCGTAGGTGGGGCCGAAACGTCGGTTGACTCGCGCCCACCATCGCCGTAGGCGGTGACGCGGGCGCGGTTCTGCGGGCGGCATGTGCTGAGGTTAGCGAGGCTGAGACTGAATGGCGCCGCGCGGTCTGCGAGGGGCGGCCGGCAGCCATTCCCACCCGCGCCAGCCCAATCCGGGAAGAAAGCTGACGATTTGCCATCCCCCAACGAAATGCGAGCCACAGCCACGGGCGTCGCGCGTGTGTTTCGCGACGGGCTAGCGTGGGCCGAGCGGAGCTCGCCGCAGCCCTCGGCTACCCCCCTAGCCCCCCCTTGAAGCTCTCGGACCGTCGACGCGCCCGTGGCACTGGCGGCAGGCAGCAACGGCATCTCCGTCACCGCGCACGAGCCGGTGGTCGCCGCGGTAGCGCGGGTCGATGTGCACGGTCGTAGCGACCTCCGTGCAACCGCGGAGTGCGAGCTGGCAGCGCCACTCGGCCGCCTCGAGCACGGCCAAGCGCACCCGGCGCCACTGCTGCGTGGTCGTGCCGTAGCGGCGCAGCGGACGGCTCATCGTGTACTGCCCGACGAACACTGGTGCCACCGGAGTGATGACTTTCACCTATCGGCGTGTTTCCGCGACGAAGGCTCGAATGGTCATCCAATTCCCAGGGACGCCTGAGCTCGCTCCGAGAGTTAGCTTTGTTCGTCTGACCTAGGGCGATTGACGCCGGCGGTAGCGAGCTTCGATGGCGCGGGCCCCAAAGGGGCCGCTCACCCTAGGTTGTAGGAGAATCGCCACTGTGCGGATCCTCGTCGTCGTAGCTGCTTTGGCTGTTGCCTTGGCTGCGACTGGCTCGGCCGCTCCCCGGTCTCGCGGAACCGCGTGTCGTCAGGGGCATGTCAGTCCCGCCTACAAGGGCGGGGTCCGGCGGGCGCTTCGCGCGAAGCAGGACGTGTGGGGAAACCAGCTCCTGTCGGTGCCGAACGGGCCCACCTTCAACGGCGCGAGCCGTTACCTGAAGCCGCTTCTGTTCGCTCGTTCGCGCGGGAGGCCATTGACCTCTTCGGGCGTCTACTATCTCCCGTTCGCCCAGCCGCTGGGTGTCCGGGGAGCGAGGGTCTTCGCGCTCCACGTCGCCGACGGAAGCCAGATTCTCTCGCAGCGCGCCGACGGCCCCAGTCTCACGGTCTTCGTCGGCCCCGGCGGGAACGAGCGCTACGGCTCCTGTCTCTCCAGGTTGACTCTCGCCTGGCTCGCAGAGGGCTACTTGCCGATTCTTGAGACGGCATACGTCGACGCGAACGGCGTTCGCTACCGGCAGGAGTCGTTCGCTGTGCGCGGGCTCGGCACGCGCGAGTTGGTCAGCTTCATCCGGCTGACGGCCGACGCACCCTCGGGTCGAGGCGCCACGCTGCGCCTGGCGCTCTCGGCGCCTGGACTGGCGGCCGCGCGTAGCGGCCTCGTCAGACGCGGCGCCACGCATCTTGCTTTCAGCTCGGGCGCCCGCGTCGACGGTTCTTCGATCCGCTATCACGTGGCGCCTGGCGAGGCGAGGACGATCTACGCCGCCTGGTTCAAGCGTCCCGCAGCGAGCCGGCTGCCGCGGCTCGACAGGGGCACGTATGCGGCCGCCCGCCAAGGGGTCACCGACTTTTGGCAGACCCGTTTGGGCAAGGGCGCTGCCCTGGTCGTGCCGGAAGAGCGCGTGCTCCACGCCGAGCAGAGCCTCCTGATCCAGGAACTGATCCACACGTGGCGATACAGCGTCGGCAACAGCTACCAGGAGTTTTCGTTCCGGGAGACGCTCGACGTTGCTGAGGTGATGGCAAGCTACGGCTACGGCGACGTCACGCGGGCAATGCTTCGCACGTCGCTCAAGCGGCTCGCCCTCGCCGCCTCGAACTCGAAGATCGGCGAGGAGCTGGTCGCGACCGCTCGCTACTACCGCCTCTACGCCGACCGCGGCTACGTCCAGGAAGTGACGCACACGCTCACGCGGCTCGTCAACACTCTCGCCAGGCAGATCAACCGGCGTACCAGCGGGGGTCTCCTCGACCGCGAGCGCTTCTCCTCCGACATCTCGACACCGGTCTACGGCCTCCACTCCCAGGCCGTCGTGTGGCAGGGGCTGCGTGCGATGGGGAGCGTCTGGGCGCAGACCGGTCACCAGAAGCTCGCTGCGAGATGTCGGCTGCTGTCGGCGCGCCTGGGAGCGGCGCTTCGACGCGCCGTGCACACCTCGAAGCGCCGGTTGAAGGACGGCACGCTCTTCGTGCCCGCGGCGCTGCTGGACCCTGGGAAACCCTTTGACGCGCTGACCGCCTCGAAGGCCGGCAGCTACTGGAACCTCGTAATCCCCTACGCGCTCGCGTCCGGCTTCTTCCCACCCGGGCGACCCGAGGCGAACGGAATCCTCGAATACATGCTCAGGCACGGCTCGCGCTTGCTCGGCCTCGTCCGGGCGGGCGCGTACGCACTGTACGGAAAGCCCGCCTACCCGGTCTCGGGCACGAATCAGGTCTATGGGCTCAACGTCGCCCGTTTCCTGGCGGACAACGACCACCCCGATCAGCTCGTCCTCAGCCTGTACGGGATGCTCGCCGCGGCGATGACGCCGAACACGTTCGTCTCGGGAGAAGCGGCGAGCGTGGCACCGCTCGAGGGCACGTACTACCGCTCGATGTACCAGCCGCCGAACGGGGCGAGCAACGCCACCTTCCTGGAGACGCTGAGGCTGATGCTCGTCCACGAGACGCCCGATCCACGCGGCCGGCCGGCCGGACTGCAACTTGCCCACTCGACGCCCCGTCTCTGGCTCAAGCCGGGTAAGAGCATCGAGGTCGAGCAGGCGCCGACCAGCTTCGGGCCTCTCTCCTACAGGATCGACTCGCTGCACGGACAGGTGGTCGCCTCGATCGACGTGCCCTCGAGGCGGCCTCCACGGATGCTCAGCCTCCGGCTTCGCCTGCCCGCCGGCGAGAAGATCGCGGCCGTGCGCTTGGATGAAAGGCCCGTCCACTTCGACGCCCGCACCGGCACGATCGACCTGTCCGGACGCCGAGGCACGCTCACGCTCGTCGCCGCCGTTCGCGGGTAGCAACCTCTGGCGATGCATGTCCACCGGTCTTCGACGGAAGGGGCCGCTCGTGGCACCCCACGTGCGCTCCTCGCTGCCTGATCGCGGAGGACGTGCAAAATGCGCAGACTTGTCGTCTTCTGGCGGGAACGCGACATGGCGATAGACATCTGGGAGCGCCTTGCTCGCGGACTGATTGTCGGAGAAGCTGGCTCTCGCCGACGACTCGTGTGAAGAATTCCCCTCTGCACGGGGAGCGTCTCGCTCCCGTGCGAGCGCGCGACGATGAAGCGGGCAAAGTGCGAGCTTCGCCTCTATCGAGTCGCCATCCGGTACCGGCTGCTCCGCCACGAGCCGAATGCGGCCGCGCGGTGCGGCCGCACCCCGCCTTGGCTACTTGCCGTAGCCGCCGCCGTAGCCGCCGCCCGAGCTCGGCTTCTCGACCTTCGCGCCTTTCGGCGAGACGGCGTACCACTCGCCGCCGAAGGCGTTGGCTTCCTCACCCTTCGTCAGCCCGGCCTTTGTGTCCTGCACGAACCGGTAGAGCGGGTGCTTGTTGTAGGTCACCTGCAGGCGACCATCCGTGCGACGGGTCGTGCCGAGCAGCGACGCCTTCACGCCGCTGCCGGCCTTCGGCTTGCCCGTCGTGACGAGGGGCGGCCAGAAGGCCGCACACCGTCTGGAGCAGGCGCTCTTGCTGCCCTTGTCCTTCTCGAACATGTAGAGCGTCCTACCCTGGGCGTTGACGAGAATCGTGCCGAGGCTCGTCTTCCGAATCTTTACGACCGCGGAGCTCGACTGCGAGCCGAGCGCCGTGGCCGCGAGAGCGAGCGACACGATCAAGCCGAGAGCGACGGCCGCGGCGGCGTTGTGACAGCTGCGAACTGGCCGATGCGATGGAGTGCGCACTCTAGTCTCTCCTTGATCGAAGAAGTCCCTTCCGCCCTTCCTACGTGCGCCGCGGCCTCGTCGGATGTCTCAAGCCGTTCAGATTCGTGCTCGACGTCTTCTCGCCGGCCGCCGGAGCCAGGGTGCCTCGTCGCGGAATGCGGGAACCACGACACGCGGCTCGGTGTCAGGTGTTGCTTGGTGCGAACAACCTCTGATGACGTCATTTTGAGATCAGTTCCAGGCACCGGGTGTCCGAAAGACGACTTCGCGAAGACCGACGTCGCGCCGGTCGCGTAGGCTGCCGCCCGGCAGTGTGGCTCGAGAATCACGGTCGGCCTCCCGCCCTCCTGCTCGTCCCCGCAGCGGGAGTGGCGATCCTCGTTGCCGCCGGACAAGCGCACGCCACCGGCTCTCCGGCGGCCTGCGCCTACCGCCTGCGGCTCTCCGCCCTCACCGATCAGCAGCGCGCGCAGCTGTCGGTGACGATCTTCCCGCGGGGCGTCTGCCGTGTGCCGGCGGTCCTGAAGGCTGTCAAGGTTCGGGCGCAGCCCGGAACGGCGGTGGTGAGACGCGTCAACGTGCGGGCGCCCGACGGCCGTGCCGTCGTCGCCCTCGGCCGCGTCCACAGTCGCACGCGCTTGCTCGTGACGATCCTTCTCAGAGCCCGGGGCCGGACGCGCGTACTGGCCGGGCGGACGACGGTGCGCCTGCGACCCGACCTCGTTATCACTCGCTTCCGCGTGCCCGCGCAGGCCTTGACTGGAGGCTCCTTCCTCGTGACCGCGCAGATCGCGGAACCGACGGGAGGCGTCGGGGCGACGGCGCAGGTCGTGCTGGCGACGGGCACCACCACGCTCGCCACGGTCTCTGTGAGCGTGCGCCCGTACCGGCCCGGGCGGGTCGCGGTACCGGTAACGCTTTCGGGCCTCGGCTCCTTTGACCTGACGCTACGAATCGTCAGCGTCTCTCCGGCCGAGACGAACTCGGCCAACAACACGGCCAACGCGGTCGTCGAGGTGACCGAGTTCCAGCTCGACGCAGCGCAGGTGCTCGTGCCCAGCCTGGCCGGCTACGGCGTCCAGTTCAACCAGAACGTCTACGCAGCGATCAGCCGAAGCGCGGGGGTGACGGACGCGAACGTCGGCGACATGGAGCAGAAGATCGTGGCCCTCGGCCCGCAGCTGGCGCGGGTCTTCTTCCAGGCGGGCGCGTTCTCCGATCCCGATCTGATGCAGTCCTTCGTGCGGACGGCGCGCCTCGCACAGCGCGCAGGAGCAACCATCAACGTCACCTGGCAAGGCGGCAGCCTCTCCGATGCCACCATCGCCCGCTTCGCCGCCGTCCTGGTCGACCTGCTCGAGAACCAGGGCATCACGCGACTGCGCTGGGTCACCCTCCAAAACGAGGTGAACTCCACCCGGATCACGATGGACCAGTACGAGCACATGTACCGCGTGCTCGCCAGCGAGCTCGCTGCGGCCGGCGATCGCACGCAGATCCGGTTCATGGGCGGCGATCTCGTCGGCGGGCGGAGCCCCCTCGGACAGACGCAGACCGACTGGCTCACCTTCCTCGCCACGCGCATGGCCGATCTGCTCGATGCATACTCGATCCACGTCTACTGGAACTACTGGGATTCCGGCCGCCTCGTCCAGCGTCTGCAGGACGTGCGGGCGATCTACGACACGCTTCCCCTCGAGGGGCGCAAGCCGCTCTACGTGAGCGAGTACGGGGTGCGCGGCCGCCGCAACCTGAACGGCGTCTCCTATCCGGAGCCCGGGGTTTGGGACGACGGAACGCCCCTCGAGCAGACGAATCTGAATGCCTTCCAGCATGCGTGGTTCGACATCCTGGCGGCGAAGCTCGGCTACGCAGGCACGATCAAATGGGACGCCTATTTCGGCCGCTACGCGCAGGGCGTCCAGGACTACTCGCTGATCGGTCCTCCGCAGCAGGGTTGGCCGCTGCGGCCCGTCTACCACGTGCTCCACCTCATCGCGGCCGGTACGCGGCCCGGCTGGCAGGTGGTCTCGGTGAACGGTCAGTCGGGGACGAAGCTCCTGGCCGGATACCTGGGCCCCGCCGGCCAAGTCACGGTGGTCGGGCTGGACACGAGCGGGGCGACCCTCAACGCCGTCTCGCCGAACCAGGTGTCCTACAACCTCGGCGGCCTGCCGCCCGACACCACGATGACGCTCGAAATCTGGAATCAGGACGGAAGCGGCGGACTATCGCAGGGCGGCACCGTCCAGAGCGACGCAGCCGGTGTCGCTACGGTGAACGTGCCCCAGCATGCCGTCTTCGCGCTGACCACGCTTCCGTCGGCCGTCTGACCCCCGAACCGCCTGGCGTCGGCCCCCTTGCTGAGGCGGAATTGAAACTAGCGGGCCGCCCTAACCGTGACGCTCATCACCCAGAAGTACGGCGGCACCTCGCTGGTGGACCCAGAGCCCGTCAACCACGTTGCGCAACGGGTCCCGCCGCCGCGCGTTCCGGCCGACACGGCGGCGATCGCCACGCCGAGCACTGAGTAAGGAGGAATCGGCGGGCGGCACCGCCGTGCAGGATGCGCAGCAGCGCCGAGCCGACTGTCGGTGAGCCCGACCTTTCGACCTGGAAGCGCACCGTGCTCTCGCCCCCTCCGGGCAGACGGTCGGTCAGGAGCGCGAGGTAGGCGAGCACGGCGACGATCCAGCGGAGGACGCGCGTCAACTTCGCTCCGTCCTCGTCCAGGTAGCGCTGTCCGCCTTTCTGCGAGATGAAGATCGCGGCAACCACCGGGAGCCCGAGCCAGAGGAGCCCGAAGGGATGGCCGATCCAGGAGATGACGATTAGAAGCGCCAACCGGAGCACGACCGGCACACGGCGGAACTCGGGCGGCCGGTCGAGGTCGAAGCTGACGGGATCGGACACGGCAAGCCTCCTTCGCCCTCGTCTGTCAGACCTCGATGGGACAGCTTATGAAGACCACGGCGTCAGCGCCTGCCGCGGCGGCGGCTGCCCTTGTGCGCGTGTGCGTGAGGCCGCGAGGCGAGCAGGGCGAGCAGCGCCACGGCCACGAAGTTGCGGAAAGTGGGTTCGGGCCAGTGCACCTGGGCGGCGCCGTTGAACCAGGAAGGCTCGACGAGGAAGACGATGGCGGTGATCACCACCTTGCCCAGCCAGCCAGCGACCAGGAACAGCGTCGCGAGCACGATTCCCCAGAAGCCGAGTTCGGGCAGGCCGAGCGCGGGACCGAAGTCGAGCACGTTCCAGGCGATCCAGAAGACGAGCGGCCCAAGCAGGATCGCCGCGGCGAGCCCGCCGGCGACGAACGCCCCGATCCCGAGGATTCGCAGCACGACACTCGGCAGAGAGTGCACGCGGGGAGCTTACGATGGCGGCCCACCGCAGGCCACTGGGGTGGAATCGAAACCGCGCCCACGCCAACCCAACCGCTGCAGCCTTCGCTCAGCCGTGTCGCTTTTCCCGCAGTTCGCGACAGGCCGGGCCGCGCCGTCCGAAACGGAGTCCAGCGCCGATGCGGGCAACGAGGTTGGTCCGCTGGCTCGTCCGAGCGGATCGGGAGAGCATGGGCGCCACACGTCTGCCATCCGAGACCACGGGGAGGGTCGTGGCGATGGCTACTCTGAGGGGGTGAGGCTGGCAGTCGGAGACGTGGTCGTGTATGGCGCGCACGGGGTAGGGCACGTCGTGGCCCGGGAAAGGCGGGTGGTCCTGGGTGACGTGCAGGAAATCCTCGTGCTCGAACTCGCGGACGGCCTCTCGGTGACGCTGCCAGTCGAGCGCGCACGTGGGCTGCTGCGGCCGCTGCTCAGCGAGACGGATCTGCGCCGGGTGCAGAAGACGCTGCGCGAGGATCAGACGCTCAGCGAAGATGGCTGGCTGAAACGAAGAAAAGACACACAGGTGAAGGTGGCGGGCGGCGAGCCGTTGGGACTCGCGGAGGTGGTGCGTGATGGCGTACGCCGTGAGCGGAGACTGATCGCGAAACGCAACGGCTCGCAGCTCTCACCGAGCGAGAGGGATCTCTACATCAAAGCGCGAAGGCTTCTCTCAGGTGAGATCGGCCTGGCGCACGGCCTCGAGCCGGCAGAGGCAGACGCCTGGATCGAGGAGCAGCTCGCCGCAACAGCCTAGAAACGCAGACAAGCTCCTTCTCTTGCGACCTGCATCGCCCCGATCCGAGACCTGACTCACTGGGGAGTCGCGCGCCCGGCCGAGGTCGCTGTCGCGTATCCAACATTCCGCGACAACTCCGCACGCGGTGCCTGGCCAGTCCTCTAGGCCGCGAGCGTCTCGACCGGGGCGCTGAATCGTGAGGCGGCCACGAGGACGGGCGTGGCCGCGAGTCGTACCGAGCGTGCCGCGATCGGCAGTGCAAGCTCGTGCAGCGGTGTCCAGCGCAGCCCGTACTCGGCGCGTAGCCGTGGTGGCAGAAGACCGGCGGTCGAGAGCCGGTGGGCGGGAACGAGCACGCGCAGGGGGGCGGGCAGAGCTGCCTCGAGGATGATCGCGGCCACCTGCCGCGCGGGCGGTGTGACCGTGATGGTCTCACCGACGAGTTGCGTCTCGAAGTACTCGCGGAACTCGGCCAGGGAAGAGGGGATGATGGCGGCCGGCGTACCGAAGAGCCGCGCAACAAACCCCATCTCTTGGTAGTAGCGCTCCTCGTCCTCGGCTGAGAGCGCGCAGACGAACCGCCCGGAGGCGGCGAGTGAGGCCTGTACGAGTGTCGCGTGCACCCACAGCTGGAGCTCCGGGTCGGAGGCCGAGTACGGTGTGCCCGCCGGGAAGCGGCCGAGCGGAGCATCCGTCAGCCCGCGGACGTGGGCATGGACCGCCTGCACCGCCGCCCCGGCTCGCTCGGCTTCCGCCTTCGTCCCGAAGGCGACCAGGTAGAGCGCCCGCAGCGTGCGCACGAGCCGCTTCCACAGGTCGCGACGATAGTCGGAGTGCTGCACGACCCCGGCGGCAACGAGCGGATGAGCGACCTGCAGCAGCACAGCAGGCCCTCCGCCTAGGAACGGTGTCAGCGGCGAGTTCCCCAGCCGGCGGATCACACTATCGGGCGCGAAGTAGCCGTCGCGGCTCGCGAGCCGCTCGGAATGCGTCCGTGGGCGCCCCCCTGCCCTCCCATTCCCCTGCACGCCCACAGTGGTTCCCCGCTGGAGCGACCTCAAGCCTCACGCGCTGCTCGCTTCCGTCGATCTGTCTTCTCGTCTTCGGAAGGGCGAGCACGGGCGCTCTGCAGCACACGCTGCGCGGGCACACCGACGACGTGACCTCGGTTGCGTTCGTTGATCCCGATCCTCTCACATCAGGGAACCCGCGTCCGGGGGCTGAGGAGCTGGCCGGACTGCGCGAACCGGGAGTTCGGCGAGAGCTAGCCGTGGTCGACGACGAGCGTGGCGCGGACGCCTCCCTCTTGGCCGTGCTCGTCGTCATAGACCTCGAGCACGACTACGGCACGACCATCCGGCAGATGTACAGTCTCGCCCTCGCTGACATTCGGAACGGCGAAGCTCACGATCGCGAGCTCAGAGCCGGCGGTGTCGATCAGGCGGAAGCGGAAGCCGCTCACCTTCGGCTCACTCGGCGCATGTCGTGTAGGTGAGGAGCGGAATGAGTCCGAGGAGGTAGATGGCTGCGGCGACCCCTAAGGCCAGCGGAAGGACGAGCGTGTAGCGCCATGCGGGCCTAGGAACGATGTCCCGACCTCCGACCAGAAATAGTGGAATGACGATCAGCCCGGCCGCGGCGGTGCTCGCAAACCACGCCAGGAAGATCGCGGTGTTATTGAGGTCGGCCTCGCAGGTGCCTCGTGGCCCGAGGGCGTAAATCAGCGGACATGGCAGGTGATCCTAGAAACGAGCTCGGCGTGCATTGGCGACGGCGGCGAGGTTCACTTGGTCGGCGCCGAGCCGGGCTCGAGCTGCCCCGACCTGCGCCGCTCGCGCACGGTCGGCCGTCCGTAACAGGAGGTAGTCTCTGGGGTGACGTCGTAGCCGTCGTCGATGCAATGCGCTGAGAGGGCCCTCCTGGGCCCTCTCGTCACTTCAGGGTCGTCTCGGGGCCGGTCGGCCGCCCGCAGCAAGTCTTATCCTGTCCCCCAGGCGCAACATGACTAGACGGCTACGCGATGGATGAGCAGCTAGTCCCGACCTTCGGGCCGCCCCCTCCGCTCCCCGAGTTCGTCGAGCCGCTGCCCGACCTCGGCCCAGAGACGGAGGAGGAGCGCGACGGTCGGCTCACGGCTGCGCTCTACTACGGGTGGCGGGACCAGTTCACCGAGACCGAGCTCCAGCGAGAGCGTCTGCGCGTCGACCGGTTCCATTGGCGGATGATGGCGCGAGTCGTGCGCGTTCGTCGCGCTCGCGTTCAGGGGCCGCGGCGTAACGCTTTCACACCGAGCCGCCGGCCACGGCCGAGACGCGCGGCGTCCTGCGGCAGCCGCGGCGGATCGGAACCTGACGAGCCCGAGCCGGCGCTAGGCCGGCACCCGGCGTTCCGGAGGATCGCATGAGCGGCGTGACCCTCGACGACCTCCGGCTCGTGGTGTGCGAGGAGGAGGGCTACGAGCTCGCCGCCCTGGCGCTCGTCGGCCACTGGGAAGCCCTGCTCTACCGCATCAACGCACTCGCTGGCGATCTCGGACAGCTGCGCCGCGCGGGATCCTCTCCTGCCTACCTCGTCGACCGCATCGCCGCGCACATCGAGAGTCTCGATGTCATGTGCCGTCCGACCGCTGCGGATCTCTTGCGGGCGTGGGATTCGGACTCGCCCGAGAAGGCCCTCCGGCTGACTGATCGGCGGTCCGCCCAACTGCGCCGGCTGATGGGAGAGGAACCGCGGTGAGCGCGGAGCCCTTCATCGTCGAGCACCTGGTCGAGTACCTCCTCGAGAAGCCCTGAGGGCGGCTTCGAGACGAAGACGGCAGCCCGTGAGTGGGTTGACAACAAGGTGAAGGAAGTCGCTGCGCTCCGGCGTGGCGACCTCATTCGGGTGTCGGAGCGGTTGACCGTCGAGGAGCTCGTCGAGCGGTTTCTCGATCTGCACGAGGTCGATCCCGCGACGACCCGGACGCTGCAGGCCCGGCTGAAGCACGCCACGCGCGAGTTCGGCGATCGCCGACCGGACGAGCTGAGCAGGATCGATCTCGAAGTCTGGAGAAGGTCGCTCGCGCCCGGTGTCCGCCACTATGCGTTTCGCTCGTTCAGGCAGGCGCTCACGTGGGCCGTCGCCCGGAACCTCGCCGAGCGCAACCCCTCCGAGGGAATCCGCAACCCGAAGCGGAAGCGGCACGAGCGCCGGCCCGTGCTCCCGTTTGAGACCTGGGAGCAAGTGGACGCCGTCGCCGCGGAGATCGACCGACGTTACCGGGCGATCCCAGCGTTCGCGGTCGGCACCGGCCTCAGGCCGGAGGAGTGGATCGGGCTACACCGGGCTGACGTCGACCGTGAGGCGGGCGTCGTCCACGTCAGACGTCGGTACACGCAGGGCGTCGTCAAGGACGGTGGCAAGACGGACGGGTCTGTGCGAGCGGTGACGCTGCGCCAGCGCGTGCTCGAGGCCCTCGACGCGCCACACATTCGCGAACTGGGCGATCGAGGGCGGGATGAGCCTGATCCTGCTCGCCCGGATCATGGGCACGAGCGTGCGGGAGCTCGAGGACACCTACTTCCGGTGGCTCGAGCGCACCGATGAGCAGGTGCGCGGGCTGCTCGACGAGTACGACGCGGCGGTTTCTCAGTGATCGAGGAGGCTGACCTCCGCTCTGCGGTGCCCGCGGTGTTCGGGGCCGACCTGACCATCGTGCCCTAAGGGCGCAAGATCAAGCAGGCGCTCGCGGACCTCTCCAGCAGCGAGAGACGCCTAGCAGTTCTCGTCCCGGCCCGCACTTGATACGCGCTGGTGGTGGGACTACTGCTGCCGCAGCGAGGTCTGCTTTCTGCGGGGCCGCGTTCGGTTCGCGGGCGAGCGGAGCGGCGCGCCCTTTCCTTCAGCAGTAGTCATCTTCGGGAAGGGAGCGGACCCGAGCCGGGTGCACTGGTGCGACGTCTACTCCGGCGAGTTGTGGGCGGTGCCGGTGCGAAACGTTTGGGCACCGATTGGGCACCGGCACCGCGCAGCTTGGCTATGCGGATGAGAGGACTTGAACCTCCACGGGCTTTCGCCCACACGGACCTGAACCGTGCGCGTCTACCAATTCCGCCACATCCGCGCGGCGTCACCATCTTAGCCGCGGGTTTGCCGCATCCACCCGCGCGCGGCGCACGTACCATTCGCCGACCTTGAGACGGGGTGCGCTCCTCCTCGCGGCCGCGGCCGCGTATTCGCTTCTGCTCGCGCCCGCAGGGCAGGCGGGCTCCAGGCGCATGGAAGTGGTCGTCACGCTGCGCGCGCCCGCACTGGCACAGGCGATCGCCGAGAGCCGGGTCCTCACGGCGAGCACCAAGGGGCGCCGCCTCGACCTCGGCTCACCGACGAGCGTCTCCTACCTCCGCGATCTCGACCGGGCCCAGCGCAGGGTAGCGCGACGGATCGTGCGAACGATCCCATCCGCACACGTCCGCTGGCGCTACCGCGTCGTCCTCGACGGGCTGGCGATCGTCCTGCCCGCGAGCCGCCTCCAGGCACTCGCACGGATCCCCGGCGTCGTCCGCGTCTGGCCTGGAACGGGCTTCCACCCGACGCTCGATCGCAGCCCGCAGCTGATCGGAGCCGACCAGCTCTGGGGGCTGCCCAGCTTCTCGACCGCGGGGAACGGCGTGAAGATCGGGATCATCGACGACGGGATCGACCAGAAGCACCCCTTCTTCGATCCCGCGGGCTACAGCTATCCGCCAGGCTTCCCCAAGGGAAATACGTCGTACACGACCCCGAAGGTGATCGTCGCCCGGGCGTTCGCACCGCCGACCACGACCTGGAAGTACGCTCGCGTCCCCTTCGACCCGGTCTACTCCGATCACGGGACGCACGTGGCCGGCATCGCCGCTGGTGACTACACGCCCGGGGCTGTCTTGAGCCGGGGGCCGCTGGCGGGAGTCGCGCCGAAGGCCTATCTGGGCAACTACAAGATGAATTCGACGCCGTTCGGAGACGAGATGATCGAGAACTCGGCCGAGCTCGCCGCGGCGATCGAGGCCGCCGTTCGCGACGGGATGGACGTGATCAACATCTCCTACGGCGAGATCGAGTCGGGCTCAGCCCACAACATCGTCGACCGTGCGGTCGACGCGGCCGCCGCGGCGGGTGTCGTACCGGTCGTCGCCGCCGGGAACGACTTCGAGGAGTTCGGCCGAGGCTCGATCTCTTCACCCGGAACCGCGGCGCGCGCCATCTCGGTGGCCGCCGTGTCCAAGTCCGACGTGATCGCGTCCTTCTCCTCGAGCGGGCCGACCCCCCTCGCCGACCGGCTGAAGCCCGACGTTGCGGCACCCGGCGTCTCGATCCTCTCGTCGGTTCCGTCGCGCGAGGGCACGTGGGTCCAGTTCTCGGGGACCAGCATGGCCACGCCCCACGTCGCAGGCGGCGCGGCGCTCCTCCGCCAGCGCCATCCCGAGTGGAGCGTTGCCCAGGTCAAGTCCGCGCTCGTCCTCACCGCAGGCCCCGCCTACGCCGATCCTGGTCACACCGCCGAGCTGCCGACGAGCCGGGAGGGCGGAGGCCTGGTCAACCTCCCGCGGGCGAACAACCCGCTCCTCTTCGCTGCACCGTCGAGTCTCTCGTTTGGCCTGGTTCGTGCGGGGAAGAGCGCAAACCGGGCGATCGAGTTGACCGATGCAGGCGGGGGAGTCGGGACGTGGGGCGTCAGCGTCCAGCTTCAGGGACAGGCACCGGGCGTGAGCGTGAACGCGCCGCCCTCGGTGAGCGTGCCCGGACGGCTGGCCGTGCGCGCGAGCGCGGCGACGAGCGCGGCCGAGACGGACGCCACCGGCTTCGTCGTGCTCACGCTCGGCGGCAACACGCGCCGGATCCCGTTCTGGTTCCGCGTCGAGCGACCGAGGCTCGGGCGTCCGAGCGCGACGCTCACGAAGCCGGGCTCGTACGAGGGGACGACACGCGGCAAGCCCGCGCGGGTCAAGAGCTACCGCTACCCGGACGATCCAGGCGCGGTCGGCGTGGCGACAAACCTCGCCGGTCCGGAGGAGGTGTTCCGCTTTCGCGTCCGGCGGGCGATAGCGAACTTCGGGGTCGTTCTGCTCGGCGCGGACCGCGGGGTCCGCGTCACCCCTCGGCTCGTGGCGGCGGGCGACGAGAATCGCCTCCTCGGC
>WNFV01003132.1_pt1 | contig 21368 bp, 18 predicted proteins | sample 5400101 | NCBI WGS metagenome assembly WNFV01 (sample SAMN13153361, study PRJNA577476) | soil metagenome | isolation source: 115 cm soil or saprolite under grassland replicate 1 | place: USA:California | collected 2016-06-15 | reverse complement strand
CAGGGTGCGCGTCAGCATCGGCAGCTCGCCGCTCATCACGGTCGCGACCTGGGCCACCCGGGCGACCGCGGCGGCGTGCAGCTCGTCAGGAGCCACCGGACTCTCCCCTCTCGTGCTCCGATTCTGCGCCGCTCGTCGCCGCCTGTCAGGCCGCGCGTCAGGCCGCGAGCACGAACCGGCGCCCCAGCTTTGTGTTCCGAGCACAGTGCCCACGGCCGCCGCGTTTCCTAACGTCAGGTGCACGGACTACCAACCCGCTCGGAGGAGACACGACTGTGACGAACCTCGACTACCTGCCCTGGCGGCACCCGGCGAGGTACGACTCGCTGCCGAGCGTCCGCGACGACCGGTACGACCTGACCTACGCGGAGTTCGGGTCCTGGGTCGACGCCGCTGCCGAACAGCTCGCCGAGTACGGCGTGCGGCCCGGCTCGGTCGTCGCCGTGATGCTGCCGAACCGGGTCGAGCTGCTGGTGGCGATGGTCGCCGCCTGGCGGCTCGGCGCGGTCGCGACGCCGGTCAACCCGGCGTTCACCGCGACCGAGGCCGACTACCAGATCAGCGACGCGGACGCCGCGGTCGTGGTCAACTCCGGGCCGGACGCCCCGAACGGCGGCCGGCCGGCGATCGCCGTGGACACCCTGCGACGTACCCGTCGTGGCGAGCGCGCGCTCGCCGACCCGGCCACGAAGCCAGAGGACATCGCGCTGCTGATCTACACGAGCGGATCGACCGGCCGGCCGAAGGGCGTGATGCTGAGCCACGGGAACATCGGCGCGATGGCCGCGATGATGGCCGCGCACATGCGCGTCAGCCAACACGACCACTGCCTGCTGGTTCTGCCGCTGTTCCACGTCAACGCGATCTGCGTCAGCTTCCTGATGCCGATGTCGGTCGGCGGCCGGCTGACGGTGCTCGAGCGGTTCCAGCCGCTGGAGTTCCTCGCCGCCGTGGAGAAGCACCGCCCGACCTACTTCTCCGCCGTCCCGACGATCTACTCGCACCTGGTGTCGCTGCCCGCCGACGTCGTCGCCGACACCTCGTCGATCCGGTTCGCGATCTGCGGTGCCGCACCGGCGTCGAAGGAACTGCTGGCGGCGACCGACCAGCGGTTCGGCATCGGCCTGATCGAGGGCTACGGCCTGACCGAGGGCACCTGCGCGTCGACGGCCAACCCGTTCGACGGACCGCGCAAGCTCGGCACCGTCGGCGTCGCGCTGCCCGGCCAGCGGGTCGCGATCATGGCCCCGGACGGCACGCTGCTGCCGGCCGGCGAACGCGGCGAGGTCGTCATCCAGGGCGCCAACGTCATGCAGGGCTACCTGAACCGGCCCGAGGCGACCGCCGACGCGCTCGGCGACGGCTGGCTGCACACCGGTGACGTCGGCATCCTCGACGATGACGGCTACCTGCGCCTCGTCGACCGGATCAAGGACATGATCATCCGCGGCGGGGAGAACATCTACCCGAAGGAGATCGAGTCCGTCCTGCACGGACATCCCGCCGTACTCGAGGCCGCCGTCGTCGGCGCACCGCACGAGGTGTACGGCGAGGTGCCGGTCGCGTACGTGGCCACGTACCCCGGCGCGACGGTCGAGGTCGACGAGCTGCTCGAGCTGTGCCGGAGGCACCTGACCAAGATCAAGGTCCCGGTCGCCCTGCACATCGTGGACGCGCTTCCGAAGAACCCGATCGGCAAGACCGACAAGCCCGCGCTGCGCCGGGCCCCTCAGGACTCCTGACCACCTCACTCCAGGAAGGAGCATCGCCATGGGATTCACCACGGTCACCACTCCCCCGATAGACCCCGAGAAGCTGTACGACCTCCCCTACCTGGAGCGGATCAAGATCCTGTCCCGGTTCTGGGTCGACTACGGCTTCGGGTCACCGCGGATCTTCCACGTCATCTACATCGCCAAGCTGCTCGGTTTCTACGCCCTCGGCGGTTACCTGGTGGCGTCGCTCACCTCGGGCTTCGATGCGCTCCACCCCGGGGCGTTCTGGACCGAGCCGGTCTTCTACCAGAAGCTGATCCTCTGGACGGTGCTGCTCGAGGTGCTCGGCGTGGCCGGTTCGTGGGGACCGCTGGCGGGACACTTCAAGCCGTTCACCGGCGGCTGGCGCACGTACAGCCGCGCCGACACGATCCGGCAGCCGCCATGGCCCGGCAGGGTCCCGATGACCCGCGGCGATCGTCGTACCCCGGTGGATGTGGTGCTGTACGTCGCCGTCATCGCCACGCTGGTGCTGGCGCTGGCGATGCCCGGCAGGGACGACGCCGGGATCTCCGCGCTCGGGTTCGACGGCGGCCGGGTCGCGCCGTGGCTGATGTACGTCCTGGGCGCGCTGCTGGTCGTCCTCGGGCTGCGTGACAAGGTGGTCTTCCTCCAGGCGCGCGGTGAGCAGTACCTGCCGGCGATCGTGTTCTTCGCGGCGTACGGTGCCCTGGACATGGTCGTCGCGCTCAAGCTGCTGATCGTCGTGGTGTGGGTCGGCGCCGGATTCTCGAAGTTCGGCAAGCACTTCGGCATGGTCGTGCCGCCGATGGTGAGCAACACCCCGTGGGTGCCGTCGAAGGCTCTGAAGCGGGCCAACTACGCGGACTTCCCCGAGGACCTGAGGCCGTCGCACAACGGCAACCTGCTCGCGCACGTCGGCGGGACGCTGGTGGAGATCGTCGCGCCACTGACCCTGCTGTTCTCGACGAACAGGACGGTCACGATCCTCGCCGCGGCGCTGATGATCTGCTTCCACCTGTTCATCACCTCGACCTTCCCGCTGGCCGTGCCGCTGGAGTGGAACGTCCTGTTCGCCTTCGGCACCGCGTTCCTGTTCCTGGGCAACCCGAGCTGGGAGGGATTCGGGCCGGCCGACATGACTCCGTGGCTGCTCGCGGTCACCCTGGCAGGGCTGCTCGTCTGCCCGGTGCTGGGCAACCTGCGGCCCGACCTGGTGTCGTTCCTGCCGTCGATGCGGCAGTACGCCGGCAACTGGGCGTCGGCGACCTGGGCACTCGCACCAGGTGCAGAGGAGCGGATGAACGAGCGGCTGGTGAAGCCGGCGGCCATGACCGTCGACCAGGTCGCGGGCGTGCTCGGCAGCCGCGACGCCGCCGAGGTGGCGCTGCACCAGATCCAGGGCTGGCGGGCGATGCACAGCCAGGGTCGCGCACTGAACTCGATCCTGATCAACCAGCTGGGCGCGGACATCGATCGCTACGCCGTGCGGGAGGCTGAGTTCATGACGAACTGCATCGTCGGCTTCAACTTCGGCGACGGTCACCTGCACGACCACAGGTTCATCGAGTCGCTCCAGCGGCGCTGCGAGTTCGCGCCGGGCGAGTTCATCGTGGCCTGGATCGAGTCCCAGCCCGTACACAAGAAGTACCAGCGGTACCTGGTGATCGACGCGGCACTCGGGATCGTCGAGCGCGGCACGTACCAGGTCGCCGACGCCGTCGCCGAGCAACCGTGGCTGCCGAACGGACCGATCCCGCTCGAGGTCGAGTGGCGGATGCCCGGCTACGAGCGGGTCAGCCATCCGGGCGAGCCGGCGCCGAAGGGGGTCAGCTGATGGCCAGGGCGGTCGTCGTCGGCAGCGGGCCGAACGGGCTCGCCGCCGCGCTCACCCTCGCCAAGGAGGGTGTCGAGGTCCAGGTGCTGGAGGCCGCCGAGACCCCCGGCGGCGGCACCCGGAGCAGCGAGCTCACCCTGCCCGGGCTGGTGCACGACGAGTGCGCCGGGTTCCACCCGCTCGCGGTGGACACGCCGTTCTCCCGGGCGTTCGACCTGTCCGCGCACGGGCTGACCTGGCGATGGGCCGAGGTGGAGTACTCGCACCCGCTCGATGGCGGAAGAGGGGCCGCGGCGCTCCGGTCGGTCGACGACACAGCGGCGCTGCTCGGCAGGGACGGCCGCGCCTGGCGGCGGCTGTTCGGCCCGCTCACCGAGCGGTTCGACCGGATCACCGCGGACTTCCTCCGGCCGGTGCTGCGGGTGCCGTCGCATCCGGTCGCGCTGGCCCGGTTCGGCCTGCCCTCCGCCTTCCCCGCGTCGCTGCTGGCGAGGATCTGGTCGACCCCGGAGGCCAGGGCCCTGTACGGCGGTGTCGCCGCGCACGCGATGCGGCCGCTGTCGACGCCGATGTCATCCGCGATCGGCGTCGCCCTGGCCACCGCGGCGCACGCCTACGGGTGGCCGGTCGCGGAGGGCGGGTCGGCGGCCATCAGCCGCGCCATGATCGCGGCCCTGGACGACCTCGGCGGCAAGGTGGTGACCGGCGTCAGCGTCGAGTCGCTGGCCGAGCTCGGCAAGGTCGACGTGGTCATGCTCGACGTGGCACCGCGCGCCGCCGCGCGGATCGCCGGTGACGCGATGCCTGCCCGGATCCGGCGCGCGCTGACCCGGTACCGGCACGGGCCGGGCGCGTTCAAGGTCGACTTCGCGGTGGACGGCGAGGTGCCCTGGCTGCACGAGCCCTCCCGCCGCGCCGGCACCGTCCACGTGATCGGCGACCTGGCGGAGATCGCGCTCGCGGAGCGAGAGGTCGCGCGCGGCAGGCTGCCCGAACGCCCCTACGTCCTCGTCGGGCAGCAGTACCTGGCGGACCCGACCCGGGCGGCCGGTGGCATGCGGCCGCTGTACGCCTACGCCCACGTCCCGGCCGGGTTCGCCGGCGACGCGACCGGCCTGATCGAGGCGCAGATCGAGCGATTCGCGCCCGGATTCCGCGACCGGATCCTCGCCCGCCACGTCCGGTCGACCGAGCAGCTGGAGCTGCACAACCCGAACTACGTCGGAGGCGACGTCGTCACCGGCGCCAACTCGGCCCGGCAGCTGGTCTTCCGGCCGCGCATCTCCGTGAACCCGTACGCCATCGGCGTACCCGGTGTCTTTCTCTGCTCCGCCGCCACCCCGCCGGGCGCGGGCGCACACGGCATGTGCGGATACAACGCCGCCCGCGCCGCACTCGCAAGGCTGCGATGACTGTCGGCCGCGAGGCACACTGGGGTACTCCACCTACACCGCCGCGGCAGCGCTCGCGCGCTGTCCGGGACACCACCAGGAGGCCGTTGTATGACCGAGATTCCCGGGATCGACGACACGATCCCCCCGAGTGGACCGGGCTGCGTCGAGTGCCTCGTAGCAGGTGGGTGGTGGCTCCACCTCCGGCGTTGCGCGCAGTGCGGCCACGTCGGCTGTTGCGACTCCTCGCCCGCGCAGCACGCGTCCGCCCACGCCGCGGCGGCCGGCCACCCGCTCGTCCGCAGCTTCGAACCGGACGAGACCTGGTACTGGAACTACGCGACCAAGCAGTTCTACGAGGGCCCGCCGTTGGCGCCACCGGAACACCGGCCCGTCGGTCAGCCCACACCAGGGCCGGAGGGACGCGTCCCACCCGACTGGAAGCACCACCTGCACTGAGGTCGCAGCGGACGGCCCGGCCGCAGCCCGTGGCTGCCGGCCGGGCCGTCGTGTGTGGGTCAGTAGAGGGTCACGCCGTAGGCGCCGGCCGCTTCGGTGACCGGCTGGAAGAAGGTCGTGCCACCGCTCTTGCAGTCGCCGCTGCCGCCGGAGGTGATGCCGAGGCCCTTGGTGCCGTCGTACAGCGGGCCGCCGGAGTCGCCCGGCTCGGCGCACACGGTGGTCTGGATCAAGCCGCTGACGGTGCCGCCGCCCTGGTAGTGGACGGTGACGTTGAGCGCGGTGACGGTGCCGCTGTGGGTGCCGGTGGTCGAGCCGGTGCGCTTGACGGACTCACCGACGTAGGCGTTCGCGGCGGTGAAGCCACCCGGGTGGCTCAGCGAGGTGTTGTCGTAGCGCACCAGCGCGTAGTCGTTACCGGGGAAGCTGTAGCCGATCGTGGGGCCGATCAGGGTGGTGTGGCTGGAGTTGGTGTACCAGGTCTTGGCCACCTTTCCGCAGTGCCCGGCGGTGAGGAAGTAGTAGGTGCTGCCCTTGACGACGTTGAAGCCGAGCGAACACCGGTACCGTCCGCCGTAGATGGCGTCACCGGCCGACAGCAGCGGGCTGAACACGCCGCTGCTGCGGTTGACCTGGACCGCGCCGACGCTGCTGCCCGCGCTGCGCTTGAGCGTGGCGATGTCGGCGGCCGAGACGGTGCTGTCGGCGGTCACGATGATGCGGTCGGACGCCGCGTCGGCGTACCAGGCGATGCCGTCGACACCCGACTGCGCCACCGCGGTGCTGACGGCGGAGAGCCGGCCGGCGCCGAAGTGCTCCGAGGACGCCGCGCCGGCGGGCAGGGCGTACACGGCGACGGATGCCAGGCCGACGGTCACGGCCAGGAGTCGGGCGGTCCGGGAGATCCGGCCTCGGACAGAGGCGCGCTCTATGCTCACAGGCTCCTCCAGGGGAGTGAATGGGACCTCGCGTGGGGTCCCGATCGGGCTGCCAGCCGGCACCGACGCGAACCTGGAGTAATTGTCACGTGACCGGCTGACATTTCAGGAGTATCGGGGTCAGGCAATGCGCGTGCAAGGGCTCGCGCCTGGAGACGGTTCGCACCACGACCGATACTGAGGACACCCGACCGAAGGTGGTGAGCCGTGAGCGATCAGGAGCCTGACGCGATCACGGAAACGGATCTCGAGTACGACCTCGCGCACGAGGCGAGCGGCGTGACCACGCCCGCGAGTCCGCACAACCCGCAGGAACCCGTCGTCACCGCCACACCCGAGTACGACGGCGACTACTCGTACGACCTGGCGCACGACGTGCCGCGATCTCAGTAGTGGTCGCTCCCCCGCCGGCCCCGCCGGCGGGGGATCTCCTGGGCGAGCTCGACGACGAATCCGTCCGGGTCCGCGATGTGCACGGTCCGGTGTCCCCACGGCCGGTCGGCCGGCCCACTGAGAACCGTCGCGCGCAAGGCCGCGAGCCGGCTCGCGTGGGCGTCGACGTCATCGACCAGCAGCACGATCTCGGCGGCCGGGCCGGGCGTCACCGCCTGCCCGGTGAGCCACTCGGCGCGGCGTCGTTCGTAGAGGGCGAACCGGGTGCCCTCGGTGCCGAACTCGGCGTACCCGGCATCGGTGAACCGGTAGGGCAGGCCGACCACATCCCGGTAGAACGCGATGGACGCGTCGAGGTCGGAGACGTACAGGATGACGTACCCGATCCGCTCCACGGGCTCACGCTACGCGGGACGGTCAGTCGGTGCCCGACTCCATCGCGGCCCGGTCGAGGAGTTCGTCGTCCGCGTCCACCTCACCGCGAGAGGCGATCGCATCCGCGCCACCGTGCGGCATCTCGCCGATCAGCCCGGTCTGTGCCGCCGCCCCGATCAGTTCCGCGTGAGCGGTGCCGACCATGCCCAGTCCGGCGTACTGCTCGAGCTTGGCGCGCGAGTCGGCGATGTCGAGGTTGCGCATCGTGAGCTGGCCGATCCGGTCCAGCGGGCCGAAGGCGGAGTCCTCGGTGCGTTCCATGGACAGCTTGTCGGGGTGGTAGCTGAACGCGGGGCCGGTGGTGTCGAGGATCGAGTAGTCCTCGCCGCGGCGTAGTCGCAGGGTCACCTCGCCGGTGACTGCGGCGCCCACCCAGCGCTGCAGCGACTCGCGCAGCATCAGTGCCTGTGGGTCGAGCCAGCGGCCCTCGTACATCAGCCGGCCGAGCCGGCGACCTTCGGCGTGGTACGTCGCGATGGTGTCCTCGTTGTGGATCGCGTTCACCAACCGCTCGTACGCCGCGTGCAGCAGCGCCATGCCCGGCGCCTCGTAGATACCCCTGCTCTTGGCCTCGATGATCCGGTTCTCGATCTGGTCGGACATGCCCAGGCCGTGCCGGCCTCCGATCGCGTTGACCTCCGTGACCAGGTCGACCGGGCTGGCGAACTCGGCTCCGTCGATGGTCACCGGCCGGCCCTGCTCGAAGCCGATCGTGACGTTCTCCGGGGTGATCTCCACCGCCGGGTCCCAGAACCGCACACCCATGATCGGCTGGACCGTCTCGATCCCGTTCTCGAGCTGCTCGAGGGTCTTGGCCTCGTGGGTGGCGCCCCAGATGTTCGCGTCGGTCGAGTACGCCTTCTCCGCGCTGTCGCGGTACGGCAGGTCGTGGTCGAGCAGCCACGCGCTCATCTCCTGGCGGCCGCCGAGCTCACTGACGAAGGCCGCGTCGAGCCACGGCTTGTAGATCCGCAGGTTCGGGTTGGCCAGCAGCCCGTAGCGGTAGAACCGCTCGATGTCGTTGCCCTTGAACGTCGAGCCGTCACCCCAGATCTGGACGTCGTCCTCGAGCATCGCCCGCACCAGCAGCGTGCCCGTCACCGCGCGGCCCAGTGGGGTCGTGTTGAAGTACGACCGGCCTCCCGAGCGGATGTGGAACGCCCCGCAGGTCAGCGCGGCCAATCCCTCCTCCACGAGGGTCGCACGGCAGTCGACCAACCTCGCGAGCTCGGCGCCGTACGCCTTGGCCCGCCCGGGGACCGAGCCGATGTCGGGCTCGTCGTACTGCCCGAGGTCGGCGGTGTACGTGCACGGCACCGCGCCCTTGTCGCGCATCCACGCGACCGCGACCGAGGTGTCGAGCCCTCCGGAGAAGGCGATGCCGACCCGCTCACCGACGGGTAGGGAAGCGATGACCTTGGACATAGCATGACTATGCAGTGTTATGAATGATCATGCAAGTCCGGGTTTACGGCGGCACGGTCACCGCCGGCCCCGACCGGCAGTGCGCAGCTTGTCGCGGGTGACATAGTCAGGTCATGGTCCTGGGGTTTGACGGCGACCTCGAGTTCGACCCGGCCCTGTTCGAGGTGCGACGGGCAGGTGCGGTTGTGCCGCTCGAACCGCAGGCCTTCGACGTTCTCGCCTACCTCGTCGCGCATCGCGACCGGGTGGTCCCCAAGGAAGAGCTGATGGACGGGGTGTGGGGCGGCCGCTTCGTGAGCGAGACAGCGGTCACCAGCCGGATCAAGCAGGTAAGGCGTGCTCTCGGTGACGACGGTCAGGCGCAGCGGATGATCCGCACGGTGCACGGCCGGGGCTATCGCTTCGTCGCGCCGATCGAGGCCAGGGCGAGTGCGCCTATCCGCTACACCGTCAGCGACGGCCTGCACATCGCGTACCAGGTCACCGGCGGCGGTGATCTCGACATCGTGCTGGTTCCCGGGTTCGTGTCGCACCTGGAGCTGGACTGGGCCGACCCTCGCCACGCCCACTTCCTCGACCGGTTGGGATCATTCGGCCGGCTGATCCGCTTCGACAAGCGCGGCACCGGGATGTCGGACCGGCCGTCCGGCCTGCCGGACCTCGAGACGCGGATGCACGACGTGCTCGCCGTGATGGACGCGGTCGGGTCCCGCGAGGCCGTCCTGGTCGGTTACTCCGAGGGCGGGCCGATGGCGATCCTGTGCGCCGCGGCACACCCCGAGCGGGTCACGTCGCTGGTCCTGTACGGCAGCTCCGCCAAGCGGACCCGGTCCGACGACTACCCCTGGGCGCAGACGGAGGAGGACCGTGCGGCGTACACAGAGCTGCTCGTCAGCCGCTGGGACTGGGAGGCGGACATGAGGATGCGCTGCCCGTCGGCCGATCAGGCGATGCAGCGCTGGTGGGCGCAGCGGATGCGGGCCTCCGCGACGCCCTCGACGGTGCGTGCGCTGATGGATATGAACTCCCTCGTGGACGTCCGGGACGCCTTGCCGGCGGTGCGGGTTCCGACGCTGGTGCTTCACCGGGTCGGCGATGCGCTCCTCGACCCGGGAGGGGGGCGCTACCTCGCGGAGCACATCCCCGGTGCGCGGCTGGAACTGCTCGACGGTGACGACCACTTCGTCTCCGGAGATCCCGATCAGATCCTCGACGCCGTGGAGGCGTTCCTGCCTGACCTGCCGAGGACGGCGACCAGACAGCTGGCGCTTGCCGCCGTCGCCGCGCCCGCCGGCCCGGGAGCCGAGGAACTGGCGTCGGCACTCGCGGCGGCCGGCGGAAGGCGCTGCTCGGGTCCCGGCGGTCGGCCGGTGGTGCTGTTCGACGGGCCTGCCACCGCCGTGCGCGCCGGTCTCTCCCAGCTGCACGGCGCGGGCTGCCTCGCGGTGGCCATCGCCGAGGTCCCGCGCGAAGAGGCCCAGCTCGACGCGCACGGCGTACAGGTCGCCCTCGCTCTCGCCGAGCAGACGCCGCCGGGTTCGCTGTGGATCACGTCCCCGGTGTGCGACCTGCTCGCCGGATCCGGCGTCGTGACCGAGCCGTCCGGTAGCTACCGCTTCGGCACCGACGAGCCGCAGCCGGCGTACCGCGCCGTCGTCGCGTCCTGACCGCGACGTGGCAGGGCCGGCCCGCCCGGAGTGGGCAGGCCGGCCTGTCGTGCGGATCAGGCCGTCGCGACGTCGATCGACACCGGTACGCCGTGGGTGATCACGTCGTACACCGCCGAGCGGTTGCGCGACTGGTCGACGAGCGCCGCGAGCTTCTCGGCCGCGGCGTCGCCCTTGACGTGGAACACGACGCGGATCGCCTCGAAGCCGTTGCGAACCGCCGGGTCGAGCCCGAGGATGCCCAGCAGGTTGATGTCACCCTCGACGGTGGAGGTGACCTCCTCGAGCTCGATGCCGCGGGCGGCGGCGATGTTGGCCAGACCGCTGGTCAGGCAGGCGGCCAGCGCGTGCAGCAGCTGCTCGACCGGCGTGGGGCCGTTGTCCCCGCCGACCAGCACCGGCGGGTGGTCGGCATCGAAGACGAAGTCCGCAGGACGCGTGTGTTCCTGCCCGGCTCCGTAATAGCCGTTGATGGTCCCGCGGTTGTGCGTGCCGCTGACCCACCGGTTGGTGGCGCGGAACTGGAAGCGGGCGATCTCGGGCTGGGCCTTGACGGCGTCGAGCGTGGCGAACAGGCCCTCGGTGTCGACGCCGTTGAGGCGGCTCTGGATCGTGGTGTCGAACATGGTGGTATTTCCTTCCGGTGATGTCGTTGACTGGTGCTGAAGTGGGGCGAGGTCAGGCGGCCGAACCGATCACCTCCGCTGTGCGTCTGGGGAGCGCGGCGAGCAGGGCGGCCTCTCGTTCGAGTGCCTCGCTCAGCTGGATCTGCAGCGCCACGAAGCGGTCCACCGGCGGGAACCGGGTCAGTGCGCGGGTCAGGTCGAAGGTCTCGCGCAGCATCGCGTCGCGGGTGCGGTGGTACGTCGCCATCGCGTCGGCCTGGGTGGCCGGCTCGCGAATGGCCGCATCGAGCGCGGTCGCCAGCAGCTCGGCATCCCGGAACGCGTCGGTGATCCCGTGACCGGTGATCGGGTCGCGGTGGTAGCCGGCATCGCCGACCAGCGCCCAGCCGGGACCGTGTGGCCGGCGGATGTGGTTGGGCAGGTCGGCCACGCCGCGCACCGGTGCCTCGACGCCGCCGGCGCGTACCCGCCGGGCCAGGTCCGGGGCACAGGCGTCGAGCTCGCCGAGGAACGCGGCGACGCGTCCGGCGCCCGCGGCACGGACCGATCCGAGGGCGGCGGTCGGCCGGCAGATCCAGACGCACGCCTCGCCGTCGTGGGTCGGGAACACCCCGGTGAACGCGCCGGGCGCGAGGTGGAACTCGAAGGCATTCGACGCGAGACCGGCCACATAGGTGTAGTAGATGGACGACCCGGAGGTGAAGGAGTCCAGCACCTCGGCGCCGACGTGCTCGGCCATGCGCGACCGCAGGCCGTCGGCGCCCACCACGAAGCGGGCGGACAGCTCGAGCCGGGCACCGTCCGCCGTCCGGGCGGTGATCCCATCGACCCGTCCGTCGGCCGACCGCAGCACACCGGTCGCGGTCACACCGGTCCGGAGCCGGGCGCCCGACGCGACCGCCGCGTCCGCCAGCAGGCCGTCGAGCACCCGGCGTCGCGGCGCGACCATGATGTCGACACCCGCGCGCCGCTTGATCCGGCGCGTCGTCGCCTGCCCCTCGAGAGCGAACGTCACGTGCTCGATCGCCGGTGCGCCGCTGGCGAGGACGGCGTCCAGCAGGCCCCAGCGGGCCAGCTGGACGACCCCGCCGCGGGCGATACCGTGCGTCGACACCGTGTCGCTCGGCAGCCGGGCCTTGTCCAGCACGACGACGTCGTGGCCCATCCTGGCCAGCAGCATCGCGGTGGCCGCGCCGGCACACCGCGCGCCGACCACCACCACGTCGTGCCGGCTGCGGTACGTGCTGGTCATGTCGTCTCCCTCGTCGCCGTCCGGCGGGTGGCCGCCGGTGCAACGACAGTGCGGGCAGCGCCGCGCCGGGACTTGGAGACGATGTGGAGATCGGGTGGAGGACCGTGGCCATGAGTTCTCCGCACTTCCACCACCTGCGCGTCAAGTCGTCGCGCGGCAAGGCCGTCACGGTTGCGGCATGACAATCTCGAAGTCCCTCGTCCAGCGGCCGACGCCGCCGGCAGCCCGCCCGGCGGTCACGCCGCCGCACCTTCTCGCCCTGCGCGACACCGCGTCCGTCGCACTGGGGATGGTCGCGTTCGGCATGACGCTCGGGGTCACGATCTCCGTGCTCGGCTTCGGCACCCTGCCTGGTCTGGCCGGTGCGGCCGCGGTCTACGGCGGCAGCGCACAGCTCACCGCCGTCACCCTCGTGCATCAGGGCGCCGCACTCCTCGGCGTCGTCGTCTCGGCCGCCGTGGTGAACACCCGCCTGCTGCTGTACGGCGCATCCCTGTCGCACCGGTTCCATGGACAACCGGCGTGGTTCCGATGGCTGGCGCCGCACTTCGTCATCGACCAGACCTACCTGCTGTCGACCGCCCGGCCCGACCTCGACCCGCGCACCTTCCGCCGGTACTGGGGTTGGCTCGGCTCGCTGGTCCTGCTCGTCTGGTCGTCATCGGTCGCCGCCGGAATCGTCGCCGGGCCCGTGCTGCCGGCGATGCCCCACCTCGGCTTCGCGGGCACCGCCCTGTTCCTGGGCATGCTGGCACCCCGGCTGACGAGTCGTCCGGCCGTGGCCGCCGCGGTGGCCGGAGGTCTGGTGGCTGCCGCTGCCGGCCTCGTCCGGCCCGAGCTGGGCATCGTCTGCGGAGCCCTCGCCGGTGTCGCGGCAGGAACGGCGGTCGCGCGATGACCGCCTGGATATCGATGCTGGCACTCGCGGCGGTCTGCTGGATCCTCCGGATCGCCTTCATCACGCTGCTGCCGGCCGACCGGCTCCCCACCAGCCTCCGGGCGAGCCTGGAGCACCTGGCACCCGCCGTACTCGCGGCCATCGTGGCGGTGGAGCTGGTCGGCCTGGTCCGGAGCGCCCCGCCGGGCGACGCGCTGACACTGCTCGCCGCCGGCGCCGTCATCGGCGTGGTGGCCCACCGCACCCGCAACCTCTCGATCGCCTGTGCACTCGGCCTCGGACTGGTGCTCGTCCTCGACCTGCTGATCTGACCACGATCGGACGCGCAACCCGCCCATCGCCGATCGCGCCGCCCCCGGCAGGAATACCACCGTCGGGGCTGCACCGCCCGCTTTCCGGACGCGATGGTATCGCGTACCGTGGCAGTCAGATCACGAACAGTGATCGACGGCGAAGGAACGTCGTTCCGGCCTCCGGATGCACACGTTCATGGGGGTAGATGACATGGTTGCGCGGGAGTCCTCCGACTGGCGGGATTACGGCCTCGTCGCCGTCGGCCTGGCGGCGGTCGCGGCAGCGCTCGCGGTACTCGTCGTCGGCGACCTGGCCGGCGAGCGGGCCACGCGTGCACTGAGCGACGGCGCACTGGTCGTCTTCTCGGGAATGGCGGCAGTGGCGTGCTGGCGGGCCGCCAGGCTGAGGGAGCCGGGCTACCGGGTGCCATGGCTACTGCTGGCCGGCGCGGCGGGCTGCTACACGATCGGTAACACGATCTGGTTCTACTACCAGGTGCTGGCTCCGGACGCGCAGACGTTTCCAGGGCCGGCTGACGTGTTCTATGTGGCGCTGGTCCCGTTCGTGGTGGCGGGCATGCTGGCGCTTCCGAGTCGCCAGTTGTCGGCCGCGGCTCGTGCTCGTGCGGTGGCTGACGGACTGATCGTCGCCGCGGCGCTGCTGTTCGTCAGCTGGATCCTGCTGGTGGGGCCGCTGTTGGACCAGCTCGGGCAGGTCAGCGGGCTGTACCTGTTCGTGTATCTGTACTACCCGCTCGCAGACATTCTGATCGTCGCCATCGCGAGCAGTCTGGCCGCGCGGGCCGTCGGATGGGAGCGGCTGCCGCTGCTGCTGGTGGCCGTGGGCTTCGTTGCCATCGGCTGTGCCGACACCGGAATCGGCTATCTGGCGCTGCAGGGCGAGGAGGCCGCCGGCAGCGGGTTCGACGTGGGATGGACTGTCGGATACATGCTGCTCGCCCTCGCCGCGATGGCGCCGGTGGCGCGGGGTGCTCGCCACAGCGCCTCGGCCGACCCGCGGGCCTTGAGCCGCGAGCTGCTCCCCTACGCGCCGGTGACGGTCGTGCTCGTCCTCATCGCCACGTCACCTGCTCGGCTCACCGACCGGACGCTGGTCGCCATCACGGTCGTCCTCGTGTTGCTGCTGGTACTCCGTCACATGCTCACTCTGGCCGACAACATCGGACTCACCCGGGACCTGGAGGACCGGGTGCAGCAGCGGACGTTGGAGCTCGAGCGGCTGACCCGCCGGCACCAGTCGATCCTGGACGGTGCCGGTGAAGGCATCATCGGTGTCGACCGCTCCGGGCGCGTGACGTTCGCGAACCCGGTCGCCGGTGAGATCGTCGGCCGATCCGCGGCCGCTCTCGCGGGTACCGTCGTGCAGGACGGGTTGCGCCTGCATGACGGCGAGGGGATCGCGATCCCGGCCACCGACGATCCGGTGGCCGCCGCGATGGCCGAGGGCAGTGTCCAGACCCTGACCGATGGTGCGCACCGACGATCCGACGGTACCGAGTTGCCCATCGAACTGACGGTGACACCCATCCGTGATGCGGAGGAGGTCACGGGAGCGGTGCTGCTGTTTCGCGATGTGACTGAGCGGCGCGCGCTCGACAAGATGAAGGACGAGTTCGTTTCCGTGGTCAGCCACGAGCTGCGGACTCCCCTGACCTCGGTGCGCGGAGCGCTCGGCCTGCTGCAGGGCGGGCTGCTGGCGGACGCGCCTCCGAAGGCACAACGCATGATCGCCATCGCCGTGGAATCGACCGATCGGCTGATCCGGCTGATCAACGACATCCTCAACTTCGAGCGCATCGCCGCCGGCAACTTCGCCACCCAGAGGCGAGAGTGTTCAGCCGCCGATCTCGTCGACCGTGCCGTCGAGGAGATGCGAGGGCTGGCGACCCATGCCGGGGTCACACTCGACAAGGAAACGTCGCCCGCACGGCTCCCTGCCGACCCCGACCAGATCGTGCAGACACTGACGAACCTGCTCAGCAACGCCATCAAGTTCTCGCCCACCGGCAGCACCGTGCGGATATCCGCCGCCGAGCACGCCGGCGCGGTGTTGTTCACGGTCAGCGACCAGGGCCGTGGCATCCCCGCCGATCACCTCGAGGCGGTCTTCGGCAGGTTCGCCCAGTTCGACTCGGCCGACACCCGGGAGAAGGGCGGAACGGGGCTGGGCCTGGCGATCTGCCGCGGCATCGTCGAGTTGCACGGCGGTCGGATCTGGGCCGAGAGCGAGCCCGGCCAGGGCGCGGTCTTCCAGTTCACGCTTCCCGCGGCACCCGGCTCCGGCGATGGCGCCGAGCCCGCGGGCATCGCGGGGGCCACCGTGCTGGTCTGCGGCGACGACCCACAGGCGCGCGCGGCCATCTGTGGCCTGCTCCGCACTCACGGATACGAGGTCGCCGTGAGTGACTCCAGCGAGCACGCGGTCTCGATGGCCACCGACCGGGTACCGTCCGCCATCGTCATGGATCTCGGCCTGTCCAGCATCGACGGCTGGGCCGCGATCGGCGCTCTGCGCGCTGACGAGCGGACCCGCGATGTGCCCGTGGTGATCCTCGGTGGCAGTGAGCCGGCGACCCCACCGGTCGATGTCACCGCGTGGCTGACCAAACCACTCGACGTCACTGCGCTGCTGTCCACGCTCGATCGCGCCGTACGCGACCCGAGTGGCCGGCCACGGATCCTGCTCGTGGAGGACGACCCCGCGCTGGGGCAGGTCATGCGAACCCTCTTCGACCAGCACGGTGTTCACGTCCAACAGGCGCACACCGGCCATGAGGCGCTGCAGCTGCGCCCGGGCCTCGCCCCCGATCTGATCATGCTCGACCTGCTGCTGCCCGACATCGACGGGTTCGCGCTGGCGGAGTGCCTGCACGCGGGGCCCGAGCTCAGCAGCGTGCCCCTCATCGTCTACAGCGCCCTCGACCTGGACGAAGACGACCGGCGGCGGCTCGGCGTGGGACCCGACGAGTGCTTCAGCAAGGCGACGACGAGCCCGGAGGAGGTCGAGCGCCGAGTGCTCGACCTGCTCGAGGGCGTGATCACAGGGGCCTCGCGATGATCGGCCCATCCTCAGGCGACGCCCGCGACAGTCACGACGAACGCCGGAGGCCGACAGACCGATGACCGCCCGAATCCTCATCGTCGACGACGACGACGCGATCCGTGAGATCGCCCAGACAAGCCTGGAGCTGATCGGCGGCTGGGAGGTGGAGATTGCCGCCACTGGCGCCGACGCGCTGAGCATGGCCACCGAGAACCCGCCCGACGCGATCCTGCTCGATGTGATGATGCCGACGATGGACGGGCCTACCACATTCGATCGATTGCAGGCCGATCCGCGGACCCGATCCGTGCCGGTGGTGCTGCTCACCGCCAAGGTCCAGGGCGCGGAGCGAAGGCAGTGGGAGCGCCTCGGCGTCGCGGGTGTCCTGGCCAAGCCGTTCGACCCGATGACGCTGCCGAGTGACGTAGCCGAGCTGTTGGGGTGGGACCGGTGACGGAACCAACGCCGCGGGGCAAGCCTCAGAACTGGAAAGCGTCCGAGGTCGGCCGCCGGCTCGCCGTCATCCACGAGGAGGCCCGGACCGCGTTCGCCCACAGTGTGGCGACCCTGGAGAGCGCCGTCGGGACCCTGGCGAGTGGCAGGCTCCGGGAGCTCGACCGCCGCGATGCCGAACGCGCCGCGCACCGCCTTGCCGGCGCCGCGGGGACCTTCGGATTCGCCGACGCCACCGTGCTGGCACGCGAGCTGGAGGAGTCCTTCGCCACCGACCCGAGCCCCGCGGCCGCACGCGTGCTGGCTGTGCGGGTAGCAGCACTCCGCCGAACCCTGCTCGACGAATCGGCACCCGACCACAGCACCCTCGTGCAGCGACGTACGAACCTCGTCGCCGTGCACGCCGACCCGCAGATCGAGGCCGCCATCGAGGAGGCCGCCCGCGCACGCGGCCTCGACGTCACCGCCGACCCCCTCAACGGCGACGCGGGCGCGGCCATTGTCGACCTCGAGCACCGCGACGCGCCGAACACCATGCGCAACTACGCGAACCGGGTTCCGCCGGTACCGGTTGTCGCACTCGGCGACACGGCGTCGCTGTCCGACCGACTGGTCGCATCGGGCGCCGGCGCGTCTCTGGTCGTGCCCCGGGACCAGACCGGCCCCGCCCTGATCGACACGGTCGAGTCACTCGCCGAGCGCCGCCGGCGCCACCGGTTCCGGATCCTGGCCGTCGACGACGACGCCGCGACCCTGACCGCGGTGTCCGAGCTGCTCGCCGGCGACGGCTACGACATCACGACGCTCCTCGACGCCCGCGAGTTCTGGGACGCGCTGGAACTCACCACGCCGGACCTCGTGATGCTCGACCTCGACATGCCACACGTGAACGGAACCGAGCTGTGCCGGGTCATCCGCACCGATCCTCGCTGGTCCGGGCTGCCGGTGCTGTTCCTGACCGCCCACACGGACTCCGCGGCCATCGCGGATGTGTTCGCGGCCGGTGCCGACGACTATGTGAGCAAACCGCTGGGAAGGACGGAGCTGCGGACCCGCATTCGCAACCGTCTGGAACGCGTCCAGCTCTTCCGCGAACTCGCCGACACCGACCCCTTGACCGGGCTCGCCAACCGCCGCCGCCTCGAGCGTGAGTTCAGCCGGCTGCGCACCCTGGCGCAGCAGTACGCGCAACCCCTCTCGCTGATGCTCCTCGACATCGATCACTTCAAGCGCGTCAACGACGAGCACGGCCACGGCGCCGGCGACATCGTGCTCCGGCGACTCGCCGATCACCTCACCGCCGAGTTCCGCGGGGAGGACCTCGTGGCCCGGTGGGGCGGTGAGGAGATCGCGGTCCTCGCCTTCGGCATGTCCCGCGCCGACGCCGTACGCCGCGGCCGCGACACCCTCCAATCGTTCAGCTCCCAGGGCATCGACATTCCCGACGGCGGCATACTGCACGTCACCTTCAGCGCCGGTATCGCCGAGCTCGACAGGGACGCCGGCGATTTGCGCAGTCTGGTCCGCGTCGCAGACGCCGCGCTCTACCGCGCGAAACGCGCCGGCCGGGCTCGCGTCGCCGCCGAGGACACGGATCCCACCGACGCCACCCCTCAGCGCGTCGCGCCCAAACGCACCGTGGCGGCCGACATCCAGGCCTACTACAGCACGTTGACCGAGACCGAACGCCTGGTCGCGACCCCACACGGCCGACTGGAGCACCTGCGCACCATGGAGTTGCTCGCCGGCCACCTTCCGCCGCCACCTGCCAGGATCCTCGACGTCGGCGGCGGCACCGGCGTCTACGCCCGCTGGCTGGCCGGGCTCGGCTACAGGGTCCATCTGGTCGACCTGGTCCCAGAACACGTCGCCGCAGCCTTGGCCGAGCCCACCTCGCTGACAGCCGTGGTGGGCGACGCCCGACACCTCGACGAACCGGACGACAGCGCGGACGCGGCGCTACTCCTCGGCCCCCTCTACCACCTGCTCGAGGCGGACGAGCGCATCGACGCCCTCCAGGAGGCACGCCGCGTACTCCGCCCAGGCGGGCTGGTCGCGGCCGCGGTCATCAGCCGGCACGCTGCCCTGCTCGCCGCCGCAAGTCGCGGCAAGCTCGACACCAGACACCGTGACCTCGCACTCGCCACCCTGGCCAGCGGGCGGCACGACGCCCGGCTGGGGTTCACCGCCGCCTACTTCCACACTCCCGACGAGGCCGTCGCCGAGTGCCGCGCCGCCGGTTTCGACGGCGTCACCATCCACGCCATCGAAGGGCCGATGTGGGCGGCCATCAAGACCAGGCCCGATCCGGCAAGCCTGAACGACCTGCTCGACAGCGCCCTGACCTGCGCCCGGGCGCTCGACCAGGACCCCGCGCTCCTTGCCTCCAGCGCCCACCTCCTCGTCCTCGGCCGCGCGTGAACCGTGGCCAGGACCCGTCGAGGCACCTCGAGCCGCAGAATCCGCGGCCCGAGCACGAGTGGTACTCGGGGTCGCCGGGTACAGGGGTGCCGCAGCTCGGCCGGGACGCGGGCCGCTCAGATCTGACACTGTGGAAGGGATGTGGCCCTCGTGGACGACGTCGAGACCTACTGCGAGGGCGGAGTCTGGAAGTCGCGCTGGCTGCACGGCAGCAAGCCGTTCGCGGCCGGCGGCGGCAGGGCGCGCCAGATCATGAAGGGCGCCGTGGTCGCGCACTGGTACGGCGTCGACCACATCGTCAGGAACCCCGACGGCACGATCGCAGAGCGCAGCTCCTACCGCTCCGGGCACGGCGGCACACCGGTGCCTTAGCGATCACACTGCGATGCGCGCTACGCCGCGCCAAGCGCAGGGCTGCCTGTCGTCGTCACGCTCAGGAGGTGCGCCATCATCAACCGGACCCAAGCGTTGGTCCTCGGCTTCTTCCTCATGGCCCTGGGCAGCTTGGTCGTCATCCGCTCAGCAGCACCAGACGTCTACGAACAAGCACTCAACTTCCCGCCCAACTGGCCGCGGTGGGCCAAGACCGCCTTCCTGATAGGGCTCGCTGCGTTTCTCAGCATCCTGTCGATCGGCGTACTGCGGCGCTGGCGCTGGATCTTCTGGCTGATCCTTGTCGCCTTCCTGGCGGGGGCGCTGCGCGTGCCGGCGGCCGTCTTGCAGCTCACCGATGTCCTGCCCGCGCGCACTCCGAACTGGTACGTCGTGTTCCAAGGGCTCGTCGGCCTGGTCCAGCTCGCCATCGGGCTTGACATGCTGGCCGACTACCGGCGCTCCGGCGTCTGGGGAGCCGGCTGAGCTGAGCGTCTGCGGCCCTCGCTCCTTGACGGCCTCGTATCACCGTCTTAGCGTCGAGTCAATTATTCACCTCGTTGTGCGGGCGGGGCCGCATGGCTCGACGAGGAGGGGCTATGAGGGTGTCGGGTTTTCGTAGGCGCGTGGCCATTCTGTCCATCGTGGGGCTTGCCGCGGTGGCCGCAGCCGCTCCGGGCGTGGCCGCCGGTTCTGGCGGGCGCTCGGGTGAGCGGGATCTGTCCGAGGGGGCGGAGGGCAGGTTCGAAGTGCTGGAGGGGGCCGAGCAGTACGCAGAGGCCCGCACGGCTCCCGCGGACGAGGTCGACGCCGCAGCCTTCATCGGCGCCTATGCGGCCGCGCGGAACCTCCCGGTCGTCGGCGGACCGTGGAGCGAGATCACGACGAAGCCCTACGACAGCGACGCCTTGGGCTACCGCGACCCGGTCTGGTCGAACTCCGGCGGCGGCGCCGGACTCGTCGGTGGCCGGACGACCACGCTGGCACTGGACGGCGCCATCCTCTATGCGGGTGCAGCCGACGGCGGTGTATGGAAGCGGGCCAACGGCACCTGGACGCCGCTGTTCGACGACGCGCCCAGCCTTTCGATCGGCGACATCAAGGTCCACGACCACGACTTGTGGGTCGGGACCGGCGAGGCCAACACCAGCTCGGACTCCTATGCGGGCACTGGTGTGCTGATCTCCACCGACGGCGGCGCGAACTTCGCCCGCGTCGGCGGCGACGAGCTGCAGAACACCCTGGTCCGCCGGATCGTCTTCGACGGCGCCGGCCGCGTCTACGCGGCGACCAGCAAGGGCCTCTTCCGTCGCTCCCTGAGCGCGTCGCTCAGCACCCCGTGGACGCGTGTGCTGTATCCCGATCCGTGTCCGCAGTCGGGGGCGACGCCGGACACCCGCTACATCAGCGACGTGGTGGTGCGGCCGGGCACCGGCGGCCAGCAGGTGATCGCGGTGGTCGGCTGGCGCGCCGGATCGATCTGCAACGGCTTCTACCGCTCCACGAACTCCGGGCAGACGTTCAGCCGGTTCAGCGTCGCCGGATCGCTGAACGACAAAGACCTCGGCCGTACGACGCTGGCCTACTCCGCCAACGGCTCGAAGCTGTATGCGCTCGTCCAGTCGGCGTCGATGTTCAACCACCCGAAGACCGACTTCGGCGGCACCTCGCTGATGGGCGTCTTCGTCTCGCCGAACGGCAACCCGGC
>WNFV01003272.1_pt1 | contig 21393 bp, 15 predicted proteins | sample 5400101 | NCBI WGS metagenome assembly WNFV01 (sample SAMN13153361, study PRJNA577476) | soil metagenome | isolation source: 115 cm soil or saprolite under grassland replicate 1 | place: USA:California | collected 2016-06-15 | reverse complement strand
GGATGAAGTACCGCAGCATCTGCTCGGCGGCGTCGAAGTCGGCGATCACGCCGTCCTTGAGCGGCCGGATCGCGGTGATGTTGCCCGGCGTCCGGCCGATCATCTTCTTGGCCTCGGAGCCGAAGGCGACCGCCTCCTGCGGATCGTCGGTCCGGGTCGCCACCACCGAGGGCTCGTTCAGTACGACGCCCCGGCCGCGCACGTACACAAGCGTGTTCGCGGTCCCCAGATCGACCGCCATGTCACGCCCGAGCATGCTGTTAGCCATCGCGCCGTACCTCTCGCTCCACGCCTGCCGTGTCGACCCCCGACCGGTCCGACGATGAGTCCCGAACGAATCTTAGGTCTCAAGGTTACGGGTCCGCCGTCGCCTTCCGCCCAGCGACACGGACCGGCCGTGAGTCGTTACCGCGACAGCAATCCCATGTCAGACAGCGTTCACCGTGGCCGGCCGCGCAGGCGTCGACCGCGCAGGCCTGCCTGGACACGTTCCAGCGCGCCCGCTTCGCGGTGGCCGGGCCGGAGGGTGTGGTCTTCCCGCCGTACGGGGCGCCGATGACGGCGTTCTTCCACGTGCTGGACGACTCGCGCTGCGACGGGATCACCGCGTCGATCGCGATCAGCCGGCGGGACGGCAGCGACGTCCGGAACCAGACCACGCAGATCTCGCGCGTGAACGGGCTGGTCACGGCGTACCCGAGGTTCACCACCGGCTGGCAGGACGCGGGCACGTGGGCGATCCGCCAGATCGCGGTCAAGAAGGACGGCGTCACCGCGATCCGGAAGTTCGACCCGGCCTCGTCGCCGGGCATCCACTGATCGGCTCGGGCGATCGGTAACCGCGAAGCGGCACGCGGCGTCGGCTAAGAACCCTGGACGCCCTGCTCAATGCGGCAGAGCGACTGTTCGCGCAATCGCCGAGGGGCTCGATGGTCTGGCCGCGCAAGCTCTGCCCGATGTCAGTCATGAGATTCCGTTCCAGAACTTGGTACGTTCCGATGATTCTGCGCGTCGATGGTGTCAATCGGGAGGCTGCGCGGCGCGGACCGTCACCTCGGCGGTCAGCGCACCGGCGGTGACCCGAACGGTGATCACCCCCGGCCCGGTCGGCCGCACGACCGCAAGTGCCCGGCCGTCGAACGTGGTGTGCCGGTCGTCGACGAAGGACTCCTCGGTGCACGGGTTGGCACTGCCGAAGCCTTGCAACTCCCCCGGCCCGGTGAGGTTCACGATCAGCTCGGTGTCGCGGCCGGTGGAGACGACGCCGGCGTCGTCGACGAGCGCGATGTCGATGAAGGCCAGGTCGGTGTGGTCGGCCCGGATCACCGGACGGTCGGCGACCGCGTGCAGCGAGACCGGCCCGGTCGCTGTCCGCAGCAGGCACCGTCCGACCTCGACGCCGTCTCGTCTCGCGACGGCCTCGAGCGTTCCGGGCTCGTAGGGCACGTCGAACTCGGCCCGGAAGCGCTGCACGGCGGCGGTGCCGACCTGGGTTCCGTTCAGGTTCAGGACGACCTCGTCCGCGTCGGCGTACACCTCCACGACGACGGGCCTGCCTTCGTGACCGTCCCAGGTCCAGCTGTCGACGGAGTCGGTCCATGACCACGGCGTCGCGGTCAGTTTCTGTCCGTAACGGGACGGGCGCTGTACAGCTAGGTACGGGTCGGTGCGCAGCCCGAACACGATCTCGCGGTAGTACGACGCGGGGCGCCGTCGGCCGGTGATGTCGATGTCGCCGCACCATGCGGTCAGCCACGGGTATGCGGCGGCGAGACCGCTCGGGTCGTCGGCGGTCTTGACCCGGCCGATGCCGACCTCGCCGAGGTAGTCCCAGCCCGTCCAGGTGAAGTCGCCGATGACGTGGCTGTTGCCCAGCACCAGCGCCCACAACGTGTCGATGTGGCCGGGGAAGGTCTCCGTGCCGACGATGACCCGGTTCGGGAACGCGGTGCGGTCGGCCTGGTAGCGGGCGTCCATGTAGTTCATGCCGGCGACGTCGAGCACGCCGAACGATTCCGCGGTGCGCGTGGTGACGACGTCGGAGGCGCCGAGGACGTTGAACAGGTCGCCGGCGTCGGCCATGACGGTGTTGATGCCCGCGCTCTCGTTGTGGAACTGCTCGCGCACCCAGTCCATCACGGCGAGCCCGCCGTTGACGCCGTTGGTGACCAGGCGGGTGCTGTCCAGCAGGCGGACCTTCTCCGCGATCCGCCGGGCCCACACCGAGCCGTGCGGCGAGCCCAGTTCGGGGATCTCGTTGCCGATCGAGTACAGGATCACGCTGGGGTGGTTGTAGTCCTTGGCGACCATCGCCTCGACGTCGCGCTCCCACCAGTCGACGAAGCGGGTCGCGTAGTCGAAGTCGGTCTTCACCGAGGTCCACATGTCGAACGCCTCGTCCATGACGAGCATGCCGAGCCGGTCGCAGGCCTCCAGCAGGGCGCGGCTGGCCGGGTGGTGTGCCATGCGGATCGCGTTGAAACCGGCAGCCTTCAGCAGATCGGCGCGACGCTCCTCGGCGCGGACGATGGTCGCCGCCCCGAGGACGCCGTTGTCGTGGTGGATGCACGCGCCGCGCAGTTTCACGGGTGTGCCGTTGATGCGCAGGCCCCGCTGGGGGTCCACCTGGATGGTGCGGATCCCGAATGTCGTCTCGGCCTCGTCCAGCACGTCTACGCCGTCACGCAGGGCCACCACCGCGGTGTGGAGCGCCGGGTCGTCCGGGCTCCACCGCCGCGGCGACCCGACGTGCAGCCGCTGCCGCACCAGCGCCGCCTCGCCGGGCAGCACCGTGACCACGGTCGTGTCGGCCGCTTGCGTGCCGGGCACGTCGGCGACCACCGAGACGGTCCGGATGTGCCGGTCGTGGTTCTCGACGCGGGTCGCGACCTCGACCACTGCCACGTCGTCGTCGACGTTCAGGACGGTCACCCGCACGCCGTCCACGGCGATGTGCAGCGGGTCGGCGACGAGCAGGTGGACCTCGCGGTACAGCCCGGCGCCGGAGTACCAACGCGAGTCCTCGTGATCGCGCGTCTCGACCCGGATCTGGTTCGCCTCGCCGTAGCGCAGGAACGGGGTCAGCGGGACGGTGAACTGGCTGTACCCGTAGGCCCATCGCCCCGCGAGCACGCCGTTCACGTACACCATCGGGTCGCGGTAGGCGCCCTCGAACTGCAGCGCCACGTACTTCTCCCGCCACTGCGCCGGGACGTCGAAGGTCGTGGCGTACTCGTCGACGCCGCCGGGGAAGTACGCCGCCGCGGACGTGAGGTCGGGGTCACGCGGGCGGCGGATCATCGCGTCGTGCGGCAGCGTCACCTCGACCCAGGGCACGGCGACGCCCTCGAACTCGGCGAACGGGTTGACCTTCGGGCGGGTCCGCCAACCGCGGTTGAACGGGATAGCCCTCATCGCGCGGCTCCGGACATGCCGGACGCGAGGCGGTAGAAGGCGGAGTTCCACCGGAGGGCGTCCGTGAAGCCGCGCGTTGTGGTCGCGTCGTCGATGACGAGCAGTTCGGTGTGCAGCATGGCGGCGAAGTTGGTGACGGTCTCGGTGTCGACGGCCTGGGAGTAGACGGTGTGGTGCGGGCCGCCGGCGGTGAGCCAGCACTCGGCCGCGGTCGTGAGCGAGGGTTTCGGCTCCCATACCGCGCGGGCCACGGGAAGGTTGGGCAGTGGCTCGTCCGGGTGGACGGCGGTGACCTCGTTGAGGACGAGGCGGAACCGGTCGCCGATGTCGGCGATGCCCAGCGTGATGGCCGGACCAGGGGCGCCGTCGAAGACGAGCCGGACCGGGTCCTCCCTGTTCCCGATGCCGAGCGGGTGGATCTCGCACGACGGCCGGGCCACGGCGATCGACGGGCAGACCTCGAGCATGTGCGCGCCGAGGATCTTCGGGGTGCCGGGGCCCCAGTGGTAGGTGTAGTCCTCCATGAACGACGTCCCGCCCGGGCGCATCGCCTTGACGGCGGTCAGCAGCATCGAGGTCTTCCAGTCGCCCTCCCCGCCGAAGCCGTAGCCGTCGGCCATCAGCCGCTGCACGGCAAGGCCGGGTAGCTGGCGAAGCCCGCCGAGGTCCTGGAAGTTGGTCGTGAACGCGCCGAACCCGCCCTGTTCGAGGAACTGCCGCATCCCGGCCTCGATACGGGCGGCGTAGCGCAGCGACGCGTGCCGCTCGTTCCGCAGCGCGGGCACGATCTCGTAGAGGTCCTGGTATTCCTCGACGAGGGCGTCGATGGCCTTCTCCTCGACGGCGTCGACCACGTCGACGAGGTCGTTGACGCCGTAGGTGTTCACCGAGACCCCGAAGGTGAGTTCGGCCTGCACCTTGTCCCCCTCGGTCACTGCGACGTCGCGCATGTTGTCCCCGAACCGGGCCAGCCGCAGGTGCCGCAGCGTGTGGAAGCCGCGGGCCGCGTCGACCCACTTCCCGATCCGAGCCGCGACGGACGGGTCGGCCACGTGCCCGGCCACCGTCTTGCGGGCCACACCGAGCCGGGTCTGGATATAGCCGAACTCCCGGTCGCCGTGCGCGGCCTGGTTGAGGTTCATGAAGTCCATGTCGATCGTCGACCACGGCAGGGACTGGTTGGCCTGGGTGTGCAGGTGCAGCAGCGGCTTGCGCAGCGCGTCCAGCCCGGTGATCCACATCTTCGCCGGGGAGAACGTGTGCATCCACGCGATCACGCCGAGGCAGTCGTCGTCGCCGTTGGCGTCCAGCATCATCCGCCGGATCGAGGCGGAGTCCAGCAGCACCGGCTGCCACACGATCTCCGCGTGGATCCCGGCCTCGGCCAGTGCCGTCGCGATCTGGCGGGACTGGTCGGCGACCTGCTCGAGCGCCTCGGGGCCGTAGAGGCCCTGGCTTCCGGTCAGGAACCAGATCTTCATTCGTTCACCTGCCCGTAGACGTTCTGGTAGCGGTGGTAGAGGGTGTCGATGTCGGTTTCGACGATCGGCAGCACCGGCCCGAGTTGCCGGGCGATGTGCATCGTGCGAGCGACGTCCTCGCACATGATGGCCGCTTTAACCGCGGCCTTCGCGCTGGCGCCGATGGTGAACACGCCGTGGTTGCGCATCAGCACCGCCAGCGAGCGGGAACCGCGCAGCGTGTCCACGATGCCGCGCCCGATCGAGTCGTCGCCTATGAGCGCGAACGGCCCGACCGGGATCGCGCCGCCGAACTCGTCGGCGATCATCGTCAGCACGCACGGGATCGGCTCGGCCCGCGCGCACCATGCCGTGGCGTAGGTGGAGTGGGTGTGCACCACGCCGTGCACGTCGGGCATGTGCCGGTACACGTAGGCGTGCGCCGCGGTGTCGGAGCTGGGCGCGTGCTCGCCGTCCACCAGGTTCCCGTCCAGGTCGCAGACGACCATCGTGTCGGCGGTCAGTTCGTCGTAGGACACCCCGGACGGCTTGATCACCAGCAGGTCCGCCTCCGGTACCCGCGCCGACACGTTGCCCGCCGTCCACACGATCAGGTTGTTGCGGGGCAGTTCGGCGTGCAGCGCGGCCACTTCGGTGCGCATCGCCTGCACGGTCTTGAACAGCGCGGTCGTCAGAGTCATTGGGAAGCCTTTCGGGTGTGCGCGGCGCGCTGGATCGCGCGCAGCCGGCGCATGACGTCGTTGCCGCCACGGCCGAAGTAGTCGTGTAGCCGGGTGTACTCGGCGAACAGCTCGTCGTACGCGGCGCTGTTCTCTGGGATCGGCTGGTATGCCGCCCGGTGCAGCCGCCCCATAACAGCCGCGGCCGTCGGCACATCGGGATAGGCACCGGCCGCGACCGCTGCATGGATCGCCGAGCCCAGCGCCGGACCCTGCTCCGACCCGATCACCGACAGCGGCATCTTCAGCACGTCGGCGTAGATCTGCATCAACAACCGGTTCTTCATCAACCCGCCCGCGACCACGAACTCGGTCACCGGTACCCCGGCCGCGTTGAACGTCTCGACGATGGTGCGGGTGCCGAACGCGGTCGCCTCCAGCAGCGCCCGGTACACGTCCTCCGGCCGGGTCGCGAGCGTCTCGCCGACCAACCCCCCGGAGAGGTCGTGGTCGACCAGCACCGACCGGTTCCCGGAGTGCCAGTCCAGCGCGACCAGCCCGTGCTCGCCGACCGCCTGCGTCGCGGCCCGCTCGGTCAGCTCCTCGTGCGTGACGCCGCCGAGCATGCCGACGTAGTGCCCGAAGATGTCCCCGACCCCGGACTGCCCGGCCTCATAGCCGTACGCGCCCGCCGAGATCCCGCCCAGCACCACGCCGCACATCCCCGGCACCTCGCGCAGTTCGGCGCCGTTCATCACATGGCACGTCGAGGTGCCCATGATTGCGACCATCTGCCCCGGCGCGAGCGCGTCCGCGGCGGCCGCGGTGACGTGCGCGTCGACGTTGCCGACCGCGACCGCGATGCCCTCCGGCAGGCCCGTCCACGCCGCGGCTTCGGGGGTGAGCCGCCCGGCTGAACCCCCGAGCTCACCGATGGGCTGCACCAGCTTGTCCTCGACGAAGTCCACGAACGCCGGATTCAGCGCGGCCAGGAAGTCCCGGTTCGGGTACTGCCCGTCCTGCAGGATGCCCTTGTACCCCGCGCTGCAGTGGTTGCGGACGTAGCTGCCGCACAGCTGCCAGACGATCCAGTCCGCCGCCTCGACCCAGCGGTCCATCGCCGCGTAGACCTCGTGGTCCTCCTCGAGCAACTCCAGGCCCTTGGCGAACTCCCACTCCGAGGAGATGAACCCGCCGTAGCGTGCGAGCCACTTCTCCTGCCGCTCCGCGGCCAGCGCGTTGATCCGGTCCGCCTGACCCTGCGCCGCGTGGTGGCGCCACAACTTCACGTACGCGTGCGGGCGGGCCTCGAACTCCGCCAGGTCGCACAACGGAACACCGTCAGCGGTGCACGGCACCATCGTGCACGCCGTGAAATCGGTCGCGATACCGATCACGTCCGCCGCCTCGATGCCGGCCGCCCGCACCGCCGCCGGCACGGCTGTCCGAAGCACCTCGACGTAGTCCGCGGGCACCTGCAGCGCCCAGTGCGGTGGCAGTTTCTCGCCGGTCGCGGGCAGTCGGTCGCTGACCACGCCGTGGGGGTAAGGGTGCACCGCAGAACCCAGCTCGGCACCATCCGAGACGCGCACGACCAATGCCCGGCCGGACAGCGTCCCGTAATCGACCCCGATCACGTAGCGCTCACTCATTGATACGTCCGACAGTTCTCTCGGATGGCCGGCACTTCCGGGCCGTCATACGTTTGTGTCCCCGGTTGCGCCCAAGCGGGCGGTTCGGGGGTGCCGGCGAGGGCCCACGCGGCCTGCCGCGCCGCGCCCAACGCCACGTACTCGCCGGGCGCGGGGACGGCCACGGGCGTGCCGAAGACCGTCGGCGCGATCTCGCGGACGGCCTGGGACCGGGCTCCGCCGCCGATCAGCAGCACCCAGCGCATCTCGACGCCGGCCGCACGCAGTGCGTGGATGCCGTCGGCCAGGCCGCACAGCAGGCCTTCGACGGCAGCTCGGGCGAGGTGGTGCGGTGTCGCCGTCGCCAGTGTCAGGCCGTGCAGCGAGCCGGTGGCGTCGGGTCGGTTAGGTGTCCGCTCACCCTCGACGTGCGGCACCAGCACGACGCCGTCCGCACCGGGGGCGGCCTTCAGCGCGAGATCCGACACCGTGTCGAGGTCGACGGCGAGCATCGCGGCCGCGGCGGCCAGGACCCGGGCGGCATGCTCGGGCTCGTCGTCGCGCAGCCACCGCAGCTTGCTGACGGTGAACGAGACGACCGGCACCGACCCGACCGCATCGGCCCAGGCCGCCGGCCCGCCGAGCTCGGCGATCTGGTCGAGTGCGGCAGGCGCGGAGCGGGTGTCGTTCCACAGCAGCGCCGGCCGTACGACCGCGCCGTCGCCGGAGAGGCAGACCATCCCGTGCTGTTGGCCGCCGACGCTCAGCGCCGCGACATCGTCGAGCCCGCCCGCCCGAGCCACTGCGGTGTGCAGCGCGTGCTCCCAGGCGTACGGGTCGACTTCCGTTCCGGGAGGGCGCTGCGCACGGCCTTCCCGGACGTCTGCACCGGTGTCGGTGTCGCAGACCACGACCTTGCAGGCCTGCGTGGAGGAGTCGACACCGGCTACCAACATGTCAGCGCGCGCCCATCAGGTGCTCGATCGCCAGCTGGGTGAGGCGGACGACCCCGGTGTAACGGTGGCCGGCCCTGTCCGCATCGAAACCCTCGAATGCGGACGGATCGGCGAGCAGTTCGCGATAGCCCCCGTCGCCGAGCGTCGGCTGCCGCACTTCCGCGACCGCCGCCGCTTCGAGCGCCTCGGCCACCTCGGGGTCGGCGCGGAACGCCGCGGCACGCTCCTTCAGCAGGAGGTACATGCGCATGTTCGCCGCTGCCGACTCCCACACCCCGGCCTCGTTCTCGGTGCGCAGCGGCTTGTAGTCGAAGTGCCGCGGGCCGTCGTATGTCGGCCCGCCGCCCGGTGCGCCGTGCTCCAACAGGTCGACCAGCGCGAACGCGTTGACCAGGTCACCGTGCCCGAACACCAGATCCTGGTCGTACTTCGGGCCACGCTGACCGTTCAGGTCGATGTGGAACAGCTTCCCCGCCCACAGCGCCTGCGCGATGCCGTGCGCGAAGTTCAGATTGGCCATCTGCTCATGACCGGTCTCCGGGTTCACCCCCACGATGTCGCCGTGCTCCAGTTCGGCGATGAACGCCAGGCGTGCCCGACCGTGGGCAGGAAGATGTCCCCGCGCGGCTCGTTCGGCTTCGGCTCCAGCGCCAGGCGGATCCCGTAGCCGCGGTCCTTGACGTAGACCGCGAGCGTGTCGACAGCCTCCCGGTAGCGATCCAGCGCGGCCTGCACGTCCTTGGCCGCGTCGCTCTCGGCACCTTCCCGCCCGCCCCACAACACGTAGGTCGAGGCGCCGAACTCTGCCGCCAGGTCGATGTTGCGCAGCGTCTTGCGCAGCGCGAACCGGCGCACCGACCGGTCGTTGGCGGTGAACGCGCCCTCCTTGAACACCGGATGGGTGAACAGGTTCGTCGTCATCATCGGCACGACCAGGCCGGTGTCGTCCAGCGCGGCGCGGAACCGGTCGATGATCTTCGCCCGGACGTTGTCCGGGGAGCCGAAGGGGATCAGGTCGTCGTCGTGGAACGTCACGCCGTACGCGCCCAACTCCGCCAGATGGTGGACGGCGTCGACGGGGTCGAGCGCCGGACGGGTCGCGTCCCCGAACGGGTCGCGGGCGGGCCAGCCGACCGTCCACAGGCCGAAGGTGAACTTGTCGTCCCGTGTCGGCCTCATGACTCGCTACCGGTGTAGCGGAACTCCTTGAAGGTGACGGTGCCCTCGCCGGCGTACATGCCCGTCACGCGGCCGACGAACGACGCGGTCGTCTCGGCCGTCCAGTACCGGCCGTCCAATTCGGTGACGAGGTGGCCGCCGGCGTACAGCCGGACCCGGTCTCCGCCCATCGCCTCGGTCGAGAAGCCGGTGGGCGGCGGCTCGGTCTCGATCCGCAACTCCACGTCGCCGGCCGGTACCTCGACCTGCCACGACTGGGTAAGCCCCGCGACCTTCGCGCGGGCGGTGACCGTCGTCCCGCTCGCTTCCAGCGCGATCCAGTGCTCTTGGTCGTAGCGCGTGGCCAGCCCGCCCGTCCCGGCGGTCGCGTCGACGATCGTCGCGAAGACCGACGCAAGGTGCCGCTGGCGGCGGCCGACGAACTGCGGATGCGAGTCGTCCAACCCGACGTCGCCGGTGATGGCCAACCGACCGTCCTTGATCAACCCAACGGAGTCCGGCGTCGTGCGCACGGCCAGCCAGCCCGGGTCGTCCAGAGCGGCACTCCCGGCGAAGTCGAAGACCTCTTCGTCGGCGCCCGTGCGCGGGGCGAGGCGAACCGGCTCGGCGTAGGGCCAGCCGTCCACCCAGACGACGCTGGTGGCGAACGTCTCGCGACCCAACGGCGAGAACGACTGGGTGCCGCCGAGCGGCCGCATTCCCAGCAGGACCAGCAGGTCGCCGTCCGGCGTCGACACCAGGTCGGCGTGGCCGGTGTTCTGGATGGGCCTGTTCGTGCCCTTCGCGCTGAGGATCGGGTTGTGCGGATGGCCGGTGAACGGGCCCTCCGGCGACGGCCCCCGGGCGATGCTCACGCTGTGCCCGCGTTCCGTGCCGCCCTCGGCGATCATCAAGTACCAATGCTCACCGCGCTGATAGAGGTGCGGCGCCTCCGGGAACTTCAGCCCCGTGCCCGACCACAACCTTCGCGGCTCCTCCAGCGCCTTCCCGGCGGAGAGGTCGACGCGCACTTGCTGGATGCCGTGGTGCTTGCCGAGATCCGGGCCGAGCAACATGAGCCCCGAGAACGTGACGTACGCGGTGCCGTCGTCGGCCCAGGCCAGGTCCGGGTCGATCCCGCCGACACCCTCGATCGTCGTCCCGTCGCTCCAGGGACCGGCCGGGTCGGTGGCCGTGAACACCGTGCAGCCCTTCGGGCTCCCGGCAATGGTCACGATGACGTAGAAGACGCCGTCGCGGAACCGGATGGTGGGTGCCCAGACGCCCAGTCCGGTCATGGCCTCGCCGACCTCGACCTGCTCCGGCCGGGTAGCGACGTTGCCGATGTGCTCCCAGGTCACCAGGTCGGTGCTGCGGTAGACCGGGATGCCGGGCAGGTACTCGAAGGTCGAGGTGACGACGTAGTACACGCCGTCCACGGCCACGATGCTGGGGTCCGGGTTGAAACCCGGGATGAGCGGATTGTTCACGAGAGCTCCACGGTGGCGTCGAAGGGGAGGTCGAACACGCTCGTGCCGACATGCAGCACGTACCCGCCCGGCTCGTACTGCCAGCCGTCGGCCCAGTGCGCGAGCAGACGGCTGGGCACATCCACGGAGACGTCCGCGGTCCGGCCCGCGGCCACCCGGACGGGGGCGTACCCGACGAGCCAGCGCACCGGCCGGTCCACTGCGGATTCCTCGCGAGAGGCGTACACCTGCACGACCTGCTTGCCGTCCCGATCGCCCCGGTTGGCGACCGTGACGCGCACCTGGATCAGCTCACCGGCGCTGACCGAGCCCGGCACGTCGACGCCGGTCAGTTCGATCGTCGTGTAGCCCTGCCCGCTGCCGAACCAGTACGCCGGGGCGGTGTCCTGCTTGAGCCAGGCGCGGTAGCCGACATGGATTCCTTCGGAGTACTCCAGCACGCCGTCGACCGGGGTCGTGTTCAGCACCGGCACGTCCTGCTCGGCTGCCGGCCAGGTGGTAGGCAGCCGCCCGCCCGGCTCGGCCACGCCGAGCAGCACGTCGGCGACGGCGTTGCCCATCTCCTGGCCGCCGAAGTAGCCGACGAGCACCGCGGCGACCTCGTCGCGCCAGGGCAGCAGCACCGGCGACCCGGCGTTGACGACCACCACGGTGCGCGGGTTCGCCGCGACGACGGCCCGAACCAGGTCGTCCTGGCGCCCGGGCAGCGCCAGCGAGCTGCGGTCGTAGCCCTCGGACTCGACGACGGAGTTGGTGCCGACGACGACCAACGCCACGTCCGCCGCGGCGGCGGCGTTGGCGGCCGCCGCGATCAGAGCGTCTTCGTCGGCCTCGCCCGGCTCGGTGCCGAACTGGAAGGCCATCGCGCCGGGCAGGAAGTCCTGGTGGTCGGTGAGGTCCACCTCGAACCGCAGGTCGATCGGCGTTCCGGCCCTCAGCGTCAAGGGGGCACTCGCGCTCGGCGGGGACAGGAATGCCGCGCCGAGGTCCGTGCCTACGGGCTCCAGGCGCTCATCGACGACCTTCTCGCCGTCGACCCACACGCGGCCACGGCCGACCACGGCGAACGCGATTCGTGTGGCGCCGTCCTCGGCGGGGGTGAACCGCGCGGTCAGCTCGACGGTCGCGCTCTCGCGGATCGGGGCGTCACCGCCGAACCAGATCAGCGGGGCGGTCTTGCGCCGGTCCTCGGCGAACAGTTCCCTGCCGTCGGCGTCGAGGAACCGCACCCGGGCGCCCGCTCCGCCGGTGACGGGGTTCGTGAGCTGATCGAGGGGCAGTTCGGCCAGCCCCGTCTGCACCACCGCACCGAGGGAGTAGGTCACGTTCACGCCGGGCAGCGCGGCACGGAGGCCGGCAAGCGGCGACACGGTGTACTCGGGCAGTACCGTCGCGCTGCCGCCGCCCTGGGTGCGGGCGTTCGCGGCGTTGTCGCCGATCACGGCCATCGAAGTCAGAACGGACGCGTCCCAGGGCAGCTCGCCGTTGTTCGAGAGCAGCACGGTGCCCTCGATGGCGGCCTCGCGGGTGAAGGCGATGCCGTCCTCGACCCACACCGGGTCGACGACTGCGGAACCTTCCAGCGCACCGACCCGCTGCGCGAGCGTGAGGATGCGGACGACCTTGCGGTCGATCACCGCCTCGGCGATCTCTCCGGAGCGGACCGCTGCCACGAGCGCGTCGCCCCACGGCCCGTCAGGGCCGGGCATGACAAGATCCTGCGATGCCTTCGCGCTTTCCAGTGAGCGGACGGCCGTCCAGTCGCTGATCACGACACCGTCGAAACCCCATTCGCTGTTGAGCGGGGTTTCGAGGAGGTCGTTCTCGGTAGCCGTGGCGCCGTTGATCGAGTTGTAGGAACTCATGATCAGCCAGGCGCGGGCCTCTGTGACGGCCTTCTCGAACGCCAGCAGGTACAGCTCCCGCAGGGCGCGGTCGCCGACGCGGTTGTCGACGGTGAACCGGTCGGTCTCGGCGTCGTTGGCGATGTAGTGCTTGGGAGTGGCGCCGACGCCGTTGTCCTGCACGCCGCGCACGTAGGCGGCGGCGAGGTCCGCGGTCAGCACCGGGTCCTCGCTGAAGCACTCGAAGTGACGCCCGCCGAGCGGGGAACGGTGCAGGTTGATGGTCGGCCCGAGCACGACGTCGACCCTCTTGCGGCGGGCCTCGACCGCCGCAGCCGCGCCGTAACGGCGGGCGATGCTGGGGTCCCAGGACGACGCCAGGGCGGTTGCCGAGGGCAGGTTCAGCGAGGGGTCGCGCTCGTCCCACACCTCGCCGCGGACGCCGGACGGGCCGTCCGAGACGAGTATGCGACGCAGCCCGATCCGCTCGATAGGCAACGTGGTCCAAAAGTCGCGGCCGGTCAGTAGCTGGACCTTCTCCTCCAGCGTCAGCGCGGCCAGAGCGTCGGCGATCTTCGAACCGCCGGCAAGTGCAGTCATGAGTGTCGGCTTCCTTAAGCAGTCGTGGTGGCGGCGAGGAAACGGCGGCGCTCGGCGCGACGCTCCTGTTGGGCCACCGGGTCCGGGACGGGCGCGGCGAGGAACAGCTTCTGCGTGTAGGCATGCTCGGGACGGGCGGTCACCTGGTCGCCGTCGCCCCACTCGACGATCTCGCCGCGGTACATCACGGCGACGCGGTGGCTGAGGTGACGGACCACGGCGAGGTCGTGGGAGACGAACAGATACGCGACGCCGGTGCGTTCCTGGATCTCCTTGAACAGCGCCAGCACGCGGGCCTGGGTGGACAGGTCGAGCGCGGAGACGGGCTCGTCGCAGACGATCAGTTGCGGGTCGAGTGCGAGGGCGCGGGCGATGGCGATGCGCTGGCGCTGGCCGCCGGAGAACTCCCGCGGCAGCCGCGAGCCGGCGTCGGCGGGCAGGTGCACCTGGTCGAGCAGTTCCCGGACGCGCTTCTTGGCAGTGTCCTTCGCGACGTTGCGGACGGTGAGCGGCTCGATCAGGATCTGCTCGATCGTCAGGGCCGGATTCAACGAGGTGTACGGGTCCTGGAACACGACCTGGATCTCGCTGGCCAGCTCCCGGCGCTGCTTGCGGCCCAGGTGGCTGATGTCGCGGCCCTTGTAGCGGATCGCGCCGCCGGTGACCGGGGCCAGCCCGAGCACCGCGCGGCCCAGGGTGGTCTTGCCGGAGCCGGATTCGCCGACCAGGCCCACGCACTCGCCGGGCAGGATGTCGAGCGAGACGCCCTTGAGAGCCTTGAACGGCTTGCCGCCGAACCCGCGGGCCGGGTATTCGACCTCGACGTCGTCGACGTCGAGCAACGTGTCAGGCATTGCCGAACTCCTTCTTGGTTGCCGGGCTCACGAGCGGTCCGCGGGGCGCTGCGTCTTCGAGGATCGCGGCGAACAGGGACTTGGTGTACGGATGCCGCGGGTCGGCGAAGATCGACCGGGCCGAGCCGGTCTCCACGATCTGACCGGTCTTCATGACCGAGACCCGGTCGCACAGGTCGGCAACAACGCCGAAGTTGTGCGTCACCAGCAGCACGCCCATGTTGAACTCCGCTTGCAGGTCGCGCAGCAGGTCCAGCACCTCGGCCTGCACTGTGACGTCCAGGGCGGTGGTCGGCTCATCGGCGATGAGCAGGTCCGGATTGCACGACACAGCCCCGGCGATGAGCACCCGCTGGGCCATACCGCCGGAGACCTGGTGCGGGTAGCTGTCGAACGTCCGCTGCGGGTCGGGGATGCCGACACGGGCGAGCAGCTGCAGCGCCCGCTCCTTGGCCTCGGCCTTGCCCAGGCCCAGCGCGACCCGCAGCGGCTCGGTCAGCTGGCTGCCGATGGTGAATGCCGGGTCCAGGTTCGACATCGGCTCCTGCGGGATGTAGGCGACCTTGCGCGCGCGCAGCTGAACCATCTCCTTGCCCGAGGCGGCCGCCACGTCGGTGTCCTCGAACTGGACGGTCCCGCCGGTGATCCGGCCCCCGGCCGGCAGCAGCCGCATCACCGCGAACGCGGTCTGCGTCTTGCCGGAGCCGGACTCGCCGATGAGGCCGTGCACCTCGCCCCGACGCACGGTCAGCGACACATCGTGCACGACCGTCTTGACCGAACCGTCAGGCTGGTCGTAACCCACCGCAAGGTCCTCGATCACAAGCAGCTTCTCGCCCTTGGGCAGAGCGACCTCGTCATGCACCATCACCGGCTCGCGCCGCGCACCGGACTGGGGCGCCGGCTTGCGGCCGCGCCGCCGCGGCTTTGCCGCCCCGCCGCTGCGCTCGAGCGCGTCGCGAAGCGCGTTGCCGAGCAGCGCCAGCGCCATGCAGGTGAGCCCGATCGCCAGACTCGGCCACAACAGCTGGATCGGGGCGGTGTAGATGTTGTTGAACGCGTCGTTCAACATGCCGCCCCAGGTGGGCTTGGACAGGTCACCCAGGCCCAGGAAGTCCAGCCCGGCGGAGATGCCGATCGCGATGCCGGCGATGCTGGCGGCCAGGATGATCGCCGGCGCCCGCACCACCGTCAGGATGTGCCGCGCGATGATGCGCCCGTCGCTGAGGCCGGAGACCCGGGCGGCATCGACGAACAACTCCTCCCGGACGGCGGAGACCGCGGAGTACACCACCCGGTAGAACGCGGGCGAGATCAGGATGCCGAAGATCGTCATGATGCCGAACAGGGACGGGCCGATCACCGCTCGCGCCGCGAGCAGGACCACGATCACCGGGAGTGCCATCAGGGCACTGGCTGTCCAGGACGAGACGCCGGCGAACCACTTGCCGTAGTAGCCGGAGATCAGGCCGGCGGTGATCCCGATGGCGGCGGCGACCACGACCACGAGCAACGCGGCTTCCAAGGTGCGCGGGATCGCGTGCAACAGCCGGGAGTAGATGTCGTGGCCCGAGCCGTCCCCGCCGAGCAGGAACTTGCCACCCGGCTTGGACAGGATGTCATTGGCAGAGGCCTTGTCCGGGTCGTTTTTCGCGAGCACGTCGGCGAACACACCGGCCAGTACCAACAACACCAGGAAGCCCAGCGACACTGTCCCGATGGGGTTCTTCAGCAGCCGCCGGAAGAGGCTGGCGTGCGCCGCGGCTTCGAGGGTGTGGACCTCGGGAACGGCGTCGGCGGACGGAATGGTCGCGGTCATGAGACACGCACCTTCGGGTTGAGCCATCCCTGCATCAGGTCGACGGCCAGGTTGACGATGACGACGATGACTGTGACGGCGAGGACCAGGCCCATCACCAGCGGGATGTCACCGGAACTGGTCGCGCCGACCGCGACCTGACCCAGGCCGGGGATGGCGAAGATCTGCTCCACGATGACGGCGCCGCCGAGCAGGCCGACGAACTGCAGCGCGAGAACCGACAGGGCCGGGCCGGCTGCATTGCGCAGCACGTGCTTGTAGATGACCCGGCCTTCCGGGAGTCCGCGGCTGCGCAGCGTCCGCACGTAGTCCTGCCGCAGCGCGTCGAGCATCGAGCCGCGAACTTGGGCGGCGACGCCGGCAATGCCGCCGATGGACAGGGCGAGCACCGGCAGTGCGATGGAGGACAGCCATTGGGACGGCGATTCGCTGAACTGCACGTACCCGGTTGGCTTGAAGACGTGCCAGTGGATTGCGAACAGCGTGACCAGGCCGAGGGCGAGGAGGAACCCAGGGATCGCGAAGCCGAGCACGGACAGGAACTGCACGAACCGGTCCACCCAGCCGCCCCGCGTCGCGGCAAGCGCGCCGAGCACGACCGCGACCACGGCGGTGAGCAGCGTGGCGCCGACGACCAGCGAGAGGGTCACTTGCACCCGGGTGCTGATCGCCTCGGTGACGCGCTGGCCGGTGAACCAGGAATCACCGAGGTCACCGCGGAGTGCGTGGGACAGCCAGTCGCCGAACCGGGACAGCAGCGGCCGATCCAGACCCAACTCCTGCTTCTTCTGCAGCACCGTTTCCTGGGTCGCCTGCTGGCCCAGGATGCGGCGGGCGATGTTGCCGCCGCTGACATAGAGGAGGAGGAACGTGACTGAACTGAGCACGCCCACCAGGACGACGCCGGAAGCAATACGTCGGAGTACGAAACGGACCACGATGACCCCAAGGAGCGCAGAGATGGTTGAGGGAGGTGGGCCGCCGCCCCCCGCGGCGGCCCACCGGCGTTATCTGGGATCAGCCCTTAGGGGTGATGTTCCAGAGGTACGGGTAGGCGTTGTCGCTCTGCTGCACGACGTTGGTGTTCTTGTCGGCGGCGAAGTTGCCGGCGACGCGGTACCAGGGTGCGAACCAGGCCTGCTCGACCATGTACTTGTTCAGCTCCTTGGCCGCGGCGTTCGCCTCGTCGTCGGAGCCCGTCTGGATCTTGGTGGCGAGCTCGGCGACCTTCGGGTCGTCGACCTTGAACGGGTTGAACGTGGCGTCCTTCGTCATCACGAAGTTGGCGATCTGCCAGGACGTCGGGTCCTCCTGAAGCTGGAACCACGCGGCCGCGAACTTCGGTGCGAGGACGGCGGCGATCGCGTCGTTCAGCGCCACCTGGGTGTATTCCACCGTGATGCCGACCTCGCCGAGGTACTGCTTCATTAGGTCGTACACGGTCGTGCCGGCGATGATGATCTCGGGCATCTTGAGCGTGAACCCGTTCGGGTACCCGGCCTCGGTCAGCAGCTGCTTGGCCTTGTCCTTGTCGTAGGGGTACATGGTGTCCAGCGATGCGTCATAGGCCGGCGAGGTCGGTGGGAAGATCTGGCCGGTCACCGTGCCGTTGCCCTTGGGGACCGCCTTGAGCATGGCGTCGCGGTCGATCGCGTAGTTGATCGCCTGGCGCACCTTGACGCTGCCGAGCGTCGGGTTCATCTTGCCCTCGCGGTCCATCAGGATGATGCCCTGCCAGTCCAGCTCGTGCGGGAACAGGGTGATGCCCGACGCTTTGAGCTGGTCGTTCGCGCTGTTGTCGAGCAGGTTCAGCCCGTTGACCTGGCCGCCCTTGATCGCGTTGACCTGCGTCGCGATGGTGCCGTAGACGTTGATGGTCAGGTTGGCATAGTGCTGCTGGTCCTTCGCCCAGTAATTCGGGTTCTTCGTGTAGACGTACTTCGACCCGATGACCGTCTTGCCGGTGTCGAGGATGTACGGGCCGGAGCCGACCGGCTTGGTCTTGACGTCGCTCGCGGTGAACGCCTTCGGGCTCTCCTGCAGGCCCGCGTTCTGCGTCAAGTACAGAAGCAACGAAGGGTCCGCCTGCTTGAGGGTGATCTCCAGGGTGTCTGCGGCGGTGGCCTTGGCGTCCTTCAGGCTGGTCAGGAAGGACTTGTTCGGCGAGGTCCCGGCAGCGAATCGCTTGAGGTTCTGCGCGGCCACGCCGGCGGTGAACGCCTCACCATCGGTGAACTTCACGTCGGTGCGCAGCTTCATCGTCAGCACGGTCTTGTCCGCGTTGTACGACCAACTGGTCGCCAGCCACGGCTCGATCTTGGCGTCCGGGGTCGCGTGCAGCAGCGTGTCGTAGACCGCCTGCATGTACGGCGCCACGTTGGCCCATTCCGCATCGGCTGCGGCGTACGTCGCCGGCGGGAACACGGCGCCGAGGGTCAGGGTGCCTGTGCCGCTGCCCTTGCTGCCACCGCTGGGCTTGCTGCTCGAGCCGCCGCCCCCGCAGGCAGTCAGCGTCAGGGCCACCGCGGCGGCCACAGCCGCGACACTGGCGAGTCTCTTACCAAGCATCGCGCTTGATCCTTTCGTCGATGCCTCCCCCGGACGGGCGGCTTGGCGAGAACGATAGGCTAAAACCCGACCGAGCGCTAGGTTTGTTTTCAGGAAGTTTTCGGGTTAGCCTTCGGCCATGACGGTGCCTCGCAGACCACGCGGTGAGTACGCGAAAACTCGCGCTCGGCGCCAGGAGATCGTGGACGCGGCCATCGAGGTCTTCTCTTCATCGGGTTTTCACAAGGGGCCGTTGCGCGACGTCGCCGATCGCGTCGGGTTGAGCCAGGCCGGCCTGCTGCACCACTTCCCGAGCAAGGAACACCTGCTGCAGGCGGTGCTCACCTGGCGCGACGACCAGTCACGCGAGCGGCTGGGCGAGCCGATGCCCCAGGGAATCGACCTGCTTCGCGGCATGATCGAGTTGGCCGACTACAACGCCGGAACGCCCGAACTCGTGGAACTGCACGTGATCGTGACCGCGGAGGGCACGTCGGCGGACCACCCGATCCACGACTACTTCGTCGCCCGCTATGCGGCTGTGTACGCCTTGATTCGCGACGCGTTGGCGGACGCCGAACAACGCGGGCAGCTCCGGCCGGATGTCGATTGCACCAGCGCGGCGCGTGCCGTAGTCGCCCTCATGGACGGGCTTCAGATCCAGTGGCTGCTGCATCGCGACGAGGTGGACATGGCCGGCGACCTGCGCCGCTACATCCAGTCGCTGGTCACCGTCGACCTGTGACGGGCATCTGGCAGGCGACCGAGTTCGCTCTGATCGCGAACAGTCCGTACGCCAACCCGTACACCGACGTCGACGTGTGGGCCGATTTCGAGGGCCCGGACGGCAGCATGCTGCGGCGCCCCGCGTTCTACGACGGGAACGGCACGTGGCGGATTCGGTTCGCCGCACCGACGCCAGGATCCTGGCGCTGGCGCACCGACTCTTCCGTCGCGGACATAGGGCTGCGCGGGTTACGTGGGGACGTCGAGGTGACGTCCGAACCGGGCACGCGGGGGTTCTGGCGCATGTCTCCGGGAGGGCGCAGTCTGGTCCACGCCGACGGCTCGTCTGCTGTGCTCGTCGCTGACACGGCGTGGGCACTCCCCTGGCGGGCCACGGACGAGGACGTCGAGGTGTACGCGGCCGATCGCCGCGCCAAGGGCTTCAACGCCGCACTGCTGATGTCGCTGCAACCGGACATGCGCGCTCGCGGGCCGCGGGATCGGCAGGCCGACGAGGGCTTCGACGTTGCGTTCGAGGACTTGCCACATGGTCGGCTGACCGAGCTCAATGTCGAGTACTTCCGGACGCTGGACCGGCTGCTCGGAATCCTCCTCGAGCACGAGATCGTCCCGGTCCTGGAACCGGTGTTCCAGGGTTTCGGCTGGAAGGGCCTCGACGCGGCGGGGACTGTCGTCCCACCTCACGATTACCGGCGCTACTGCCGTTACCTCGTTGCGCGCTATGGGGCTTCGCCGGTTATGTACCTACTTGCCGCGGACGGCTGGGGTACCGAACCGCAGGTCGAGGCCGGCGGCCGCGAGGTGCACGAGTGGGACTGCTACGGCCAACCGACCGGAATTCACTACAACCCGTCGGCCTCGAACGGCGAACACCAGGACGCCGACTGGCTGGACTTCCAGTGGTGCCAGACCGGGCACAGCGGCGCGCACGTCCCCGAGCGGGTCGCCGACATGTGGCGCAACGAGCCCGTCAAGGCGGTCGCGAACGGCGAGCCGACGTACGAGCGCACGCGGACGGCCGACCTGGGCGACGGCTGGTGGCAGGGTCACGAGGCCTGGACCAACCTCTGCGCCGGCGGCACGATGGGCGTCGTATACGGAGCGGCCAACCTGTGGCAGTGGAAGCTGCACGCCGACGAACCCGGTCACGCCGAGTATTTCCTCGGCCCGGCGGGCTCCTGGCGCGATGCCCTCCACTACCCCGGGTCAGCCTACGTGGGCTTGGTAGGCCAGATCCTCGACGGTCTCCCGACGACCGACATGCGGCCGGACTGGACGACGTTCCTCTCGCCCCGGGGGCTGCGCGCCGGCGACGCCCTCCAGATCACCTACCAGGAGGACGGCGGACCGTTGATCCCGATGCAGGACGACTGGTTGCCGGCCAAGTACCGGATCGTCGACCCCCGCACCGGCGAGGTGATCGGCGGCGGTGAGCGGGGCCGGGCCGTGGGCCGGGATGTTCCACGCACCGATGCTCACGAGCGCGCCGGACCTGGAATTGAGCGCCGTCTGGGCACGGCGCCATGAGGCCGCGGTCGGCCTGGCACAGCGGTCCGGCGCGGTCGCCGCGCAGTCGTTCGACGACCTGCTGGAGCGCTGCGTCGCCGTGGCGTTCTGCGTGCCGCCGGACGTCCAGGCAGCGCTCGCGCCGCGCGCGGCCGGCAAGCACCTGCTGCTCGAGAAGCCGTTGGCGTTCAGCGTCGCCGACGCCGAGGCGATCGCGGCGGCCGCGGACGGCGTCGTGACCCAGGTCCTGCTGGCCTACCGCTACACCGCGCAGGTGCGCGAGTTCGTCCGTGCGGTCGACGGTACGGCCGTTCGGCATGTCCGGACGGCCTGGATCGGCGGTGGCGCCCTGACCGGCTCGCCGTTCGCGACGCCCTGGCGCCAGGCCGCCGGCACGTCGCCCTGTCCGGGACCACGCCCGGCGCCCGCGGACCGCTCGAGGGCGAGGCCGTCACCGACGCCGGCCGGTTCGTCCTGGCCGACCCGACCCCTGACCTGCCCGGCGACGTGCAGTGCACGATCGCCGCGGAGTTCGCCCGCGCGGTCCGTGGCGAGACCGCGCAGTCGCTCGACGTCCACCACGGCGTCCGCCTCCAGCGACTGCTGAGCGCGGTCGCGCAATCCGTCCGAACCCGAAGATCGGTGATCCCATGAGCAGTCCCCCGGTATCGCACCGTTCCTGCCACC
>WNFV01003251.1_pt1 | contig 21399 bp, 21 predicted proteins | sample 5400101 | NCBI WGS metagenome assembly WNFV01 (sample SAMN13153361, study PRJNA577476) | soil metagenome | isolation source: 115 cm soil or saprolite under grassland replicate 1 | place: USA:California | collected 2016-06-15 | reverse complement strand
GAGCAGGTTGTAGGTCTTGAGCACGTCCCGGGTCTCGGCGCGCGCCCAGTGCCCCTCCGCGAGCCGCTTCTCGAGCTCGAAGACCGCCTGCGCGGCACCCGCAGGGTCGTCGTACGACGCCAGGCCGAACATCTTCTCCAGGTGCGCGAGGTACTGCTCCCGGATCGGGGCGAACTTGTCCTCGCGGAAGTACGACTCGTCGGGCAGGCCGATGCCGCCCTGGACGATCTTCACGACGTACCGGTCGGAGTCGCGGTCGTCGGTGTCGACGTACGACCCGAACAGCCCGGCGCCGCCGTCACGCTCGTGCGCGCCGAGGAATGTGGCCAGCCCGGCCAGGTCGGAGATCGCCGCGACCTCGGCCAGCGCCGGCCGGATCGGCTCCGCGCCGAGCGCCTCGACCCTCTCCTCGTCCATGAACGACGAGTACAGGTCGCCGATCTTCTGCGCGTTCGAGCCGGGCTCGGGTGAGCCGGCCGCGGCACGCTCGATCAGCTCGCGCACCTGCTGCTGCGCGGTCTCGGCGAGCTCGACGAACGGGCCCCAGGCGGACCGGTCCGAGGGGATCTCGGTGGTGCGCAGCCAGGCGCCGTTCACGTGCCCGAACAGGTCGTCCTGAGGGCGGATGCCCAGGTCCATGCCCTCGTGGGCGTCATCGAGGATCGTCACGAGCGCCACCCTAACCGGTGGACACCAGAACGCCCGGAGAGCCGGGGCTCACCGGGCGTCCCACCCGCGGAGGGGATTCGCGGGGCGTCAGGCCTGAAGGGCGGCCTGCACGTCGAGGTTGATGTCGACCTTGTCGCCGAGCAGCAGCTTGCCGCCGTCGAGCGGGACGTTGAAGTCGATGCCCCACTCCTTGCGGCTGATGCTGGTGGTGGCCTCGAAACCGGCGACGGTCTGGCCGTACGCGTTCTTCTCGACACCGAGCAGCTCGACGTCCAGCTCGACCGGCTTGGTGACGTCCTTGATGGTCAGGTCGCCGGTGACGACCCACGCGTCGCCGTTCTGCCGGACACCGGTGCTGGTGAAGGTCATCTTCGGGCTCTTCTCCACGTCGAAGAAGTCGCCGGAGCGCAGGTGGTTGTCCCGCTGCTCGTTGCGGGTGTCGACGGAGGACAGCTCGATCGTCGCGGTGGCGCGGCCCTCGAGGATGTCGTCGGTGGTGATGACCTCGCCCTCGAACTTGGTGAAGGTGCCGCGGACCTTGGTCATCAGGTGCCGCACGGTGAAGCCGATCACGGTGTGAGCCGGGTCGATCACCCAGGTGCCTGCGGTCAGGCCGGCAGTGCTGCTGGGGATGGTGGTGCTGGTGGGGATGCTGCTGCTCACTGTGCTTCCTCTCGGAACTGTTCTGGATGGGAGCGAGGGGGCTTCGATCTTGTTAAACTTTCAATCGATGCTCCGACAGTAGAAGGTAACGATTTAAAAGTCAACTACATTCCCAGTACACTGTCCGGGTGACGACGAAGACCGAGACCCGGTGGCTGACCGCGGAGCAGCAGGTCGCCTGGCGCGCGTACCTGCTCGGCACCGCCCGACTGATGGCGAAGCTGGACGACGACCTGCGCTGCTTCGGGATCGGCATCAACGACTACGAGATCCTGGTCCGGCTGTCCGAGGCGCCCGAGCGCCGGCTGCGGATGGCCGAGCTGGCCGACCGGCTGCACCAGAGCCGCTCCCGGATGACGCACACCGTCGGCCGCCTCGTCGACGCCGGACTGGTGTCGCGCCACGCCTGCGACTCCGACAAGCGCGGCGTCTGGGCCGAGCTCACCCCAGCCGGCTTCACGCTCCTCGAGCAGGCCGCGCCGACCCACGTGACCGGCGTCCGGGAGAACCTCGTCGACATCGCCGACCCGGCCGACTTCACCGCCGTCGGGCGCGTCTTCGACGCCGTAGCCGAAAAGATCGGCCAACGCTGACCCGTTCCAGGTAGCGTCGGCCGTCATGCGCCTTCTCGTTCTCGGTGGTACGTCGTTCGTCGGCCGCGACTGGCGCGCTACCGCGAGCGGGCCACGGCCGGGGAATGTGACCGCAGGAGTGAACGGCTAGTCGAGTTGGTCGCGGACGTGGTGCTCCAGGGCGTCCATCGTGGTCGTGAAGGCGGTCTGGAGGTCGATGCCGAGCTCGTCGGCGAGGACGATGATGCTCCACAGGCAGTCGGCGAGCTCGTGCGCCAGCGCCGCCGGCAGGTCGTCGGGGCCGGGGCGCACGCCGTTGTGGGCTTGGACCAGCTTGGCGAGGTCGCCGACGTCTCCGGTGAAACCGGCCATCAGGTCGGCGGCCGTCCAGGGCCGGCCGTCGCGGCGGCGCTCCCACTCGGCGTACAGGGATCTGACCTCGCGGGCTCGCGAGGTCATCGCCTCGAACCGCACGGTCAGTCGCGGGTGAGCTTGCGGTAGGTGACGCGGTGCGGGCGGGCCGCCTCCGGGCCGAGGCGCTCGATCTTGTTCGCCTCGTACGCGGCGAAGTTGCCCTCGTACCAGAACCACTTCGACGGGTCCTCGTCCGTGCCCTCCCAGGCCAGGATGTGGGTCGCGACCCGGTCCAGGAACCACCGGTCGTGGGAGATCACCGCGGCGCAGCCGGGGAACTCGAGCAGCGCGTCCTCCAGCGACTGCAGCGTCTCGACGTCCAGGTCGTTGGTCGGCTCGTCGAGCAGCAGCAGGTTGCCGCCCATCTTCAGGGTCAGCGCCAGGTTCAGCCGGTTGCGCTCACCGCCGGACAGCACGCCGGCCGGCTTCTGCTGGTCCGGGCCCTTGAAGCCGAAGGACGCCACGTAGGCGCGGCTCGGCATCTCGAAGTTCGCGACCTTGATGTGGTCGAGGCCGTCGGACACCATCTCCCAGACGGTCTTCTTCGGGTCCAGGCCGCCGCGGGACTGGTCGACGTACGAGATCCTCACGGTCTCGCCGAGCTTCAGGCTGCCGCTGTCCGGCTGCTCCTCGCCGATGATCATCCGGAACAGCGTCGACTTGCCGACACCGTTCGGCCCGACCACACCGACGATGCCCGCGCGCGGCAGGCTGAAGTTCAGGTCGTGGATCAGGGTGCGGTCGCCGAAGCCCTTGCGCAGGTCGTCGACCTCGAGCACGGTGCTGCCCAGGCGCGGCCCCGGCGGGATGGTGATCTCCTCGAAGTCGAGCTTCTTGGAGCGCTCCGCCTCGGCCGCCAGCTCCTCGTAGCGGACCAGCCGCGACTTGCTCTTGGCCTGCCGCGCCTTCGGGTTCGAGCGGACCCACTCGAGCTCGCGCTCCAGGATCTTCTGCCGCTTCGCGTCCTTGCGGCCCTCGACGACCAGCCGCTGCTGCTTGGTCTCGAGGTACGTCGAGTAGTTGCCTTCGTACGGGTAGGTCTTGCCGCGGTCGAGCTCCAGGATCCACTCGGCCACGTTGTCCAGGAAGTACCGGTCGTGGGTGATGGCGAGCACGGCGCCCGGGTACTTCTGCAGATGCGACTCGAGCCACTGCACCGACTCGGCGTCCAGGTGGTTGGTGGGCTCGTCGAGCAGCAGCAGTTCGGGCTGCTGGAGCAGCAGCTTGCACAGCGCGACGCGGCGGCGCTCACCGCCGGACAGCCTGTCGACCAGCGCGTCGGCCGGCGGGCAGCGCAGCGCGTCCATTGCCTGATCGAGCTGGGCGTCGATGTCCCAGGCGTTGCGGTGGTCGAGCTCGGTCTGAAGGTCACCCATCTCGGCCAGCAGGGAGTCGTAGTCGGCGTCCGGCTCGGCCAGCTCGGCGGAGATCTCGTTGAACCGGTCCAGCTTGGCCTTGGTGTCGCCGACACCCTCCTCGACGTTCTCGAGAACGGTCTTGCCCTCGGTCAGCGGTGGCTCCTGCAGCAGGATGCCGACCGTGCCGTCCTCGGCCAGCCGCGCGTCGCCGTTGGAGGGCTGGTCGAGCCCCGCCATGATCTTCAGCAGCGAGGACTTCCCCGTGCCGTTCGGGCCGACGACGCCGATCTTCGCTCCCGGGAGGAAGTTCAGGGTGACGTTGTCGAGCACGACCTTGTCGCCATGAGCCTTCCGGACCCCGCGCAGCGTGTAGATGAATTCCGCCATGGCCGCAAGCCTAGGTGGTGAGAAGTGCTGGCTCCCAATCGGCGGTCGCCAGCACCTCCCCAGCTCGCGCGCGCCGCGTTCAGGCGGCCTTCTCCTCCACCCGCTCCGGTTCCGCAGCGTCACCGACCAGTGGCCCGGACGCGAACACGCCGATCGGGACGCCGTTGTCGTCGTGGTGGAACGGATTCAGCTCCTCGCTCTCCGCCGCCTGTGCCAGTTCGTTCATCTCGTTGCGCAGCGAGTCCGGCTGCTGGTTCTGGCGCGGCGGGTTCTTGCTGAACTCCGCCGTGCCCCGGCTCAGGTCGTGGCCGACACAGAAGGCGTCGAGCACCGTCCGGGTGCGCGTCTCACCGTTCTCGATCCACTCGCTGGTCCGCAGCCGGCCGGAGACCAGCACCGGCTGGCCCATCGTGACCGAGGCGTGCACGTTCTCCGCGAGGGTGCGCCAGCACTCGACCGTGAGCCAGGTGGTCGGCCGGTCCGACCACCCGCCCGCCGCCTTGTCGAAGTAGCGCGGCGTCGATGCCAGCCGGAACGACGCCATCGAGACGCCCGACGTCGAGGTCTTGAACTTCACCTCACCGCCGACCCGGCCCTGCACATCGAGGTTGATATCGCCGTAACTCATGGTGTCCACGTTCCTCTCGTCGTGTGATGCGGACACCGGAGAGCATGCGAGTGTTCACGGCCTCACGACGATCGGATTCCCCGGCTGTGGACACACCGGCCGGTCACCCGGCCTGTGGACGGAAACCGGTCAGCGGCGGGCGACGGCGAGCTGGTCGCGGCAGCGGCTGTACGCGTCCAGCTCGGCGCGGGCCGGCGCGACGATCTGCTCGTCGGCGACCTTGGCGAGCTCGGCGCGCAGCTCCTTGTCGACCGCGCGGGCCCGCCGGTTGGCGCCGACCACCGCGAACAACCGGCAGCCGAACGCGACCAGCACCCCGAGCAGGGCGCCGCCGACCAGCATCATCGTCGGCACCGGGATCCGCTGCCACTTGGGCAACGGTGGATCGGGCAGCTGCAGGTACTGGAAGAACACCAGCGACAGCAGCCACAGGCCACCGCCGAGCGCGACCAGGAACAGCAGCCACTGCACGATCTGGGTGCTGGTCCACCAGCCCGGCCGCTCCGACACGCCGAGGTCGGTGCGCGCCACGGCCGCGTCGAGCTCGTCCGCGATCGACTCCTCGCGGATCCGCACCTCGGTGCGGACCGCGTCGGACCACGGCTTCGACAGGCCCTCGGCCGCGACGTTGGTGATGTTGCGGATCGCGGTGTCCACCCGGGCCCGCTGCACCGGTGTTGCCTTTGGCAACGAAGACCGCGCGACCTTGAAGTCGTCGGCGGTGCCGAACTCCTTGCGGTTGCGCTTCGGCAGGTCCAGGTGCAGCTTTCGCAGCGGGTCCGGCTTGAACCGCAGCAGCCACTTCGTCACCGGCCACCCGGTGGCGACCCGGCAGCGCCGCTGGTACGAGCGTCGTACCGCGTCGACCACGACCGGGACGCCGCTCGCCCCGGCCAGTGCGTCGACCAGCACGGCGATGTCGGACTTGCCGATCTGCGGCGTCGTCGCCGTACCGCACTGGGCGGACATCCGGTCCGCGACCCGGTCGACGTCGGCGGCGAGCCGGTCCCGGGCGGCCTTCTTGTCACTGACCCGCTTCACCAGCATGTCGCGCATCTCGTCCAGACCGAGACCGGTCAGCGCCGACGTCGCCAGCACCACCGGGCTGTCGATGCCGTCGTCACGCAGCAGCCGCTCGAAGTCGGCCACGCAGCGGTCCCGCTGGGTCGGCGTCAGCTCGTCGGAGTGGTTCAGTGCGAACGCCATCACCGACGCGAACGGCGCCAGCGGCTTCAGGTACCGGTTGTGCAGGGCGGCATCGGCGTACTTCTGCGGGTCGACCACCCAGATCATCATGTCGACCAGCTCGACCAGCCGGTCCACGATCAGGTGGTGCTCCAGCTCGGTGGAGTCGTGGTCGGGAAGGTCGAGCAGCACCAGCCCGTCCAGGTCGTCCGAGCCGCTGGTCTCGAGGGTGCTGCGGTGCGAGACCTGGTGCCGGCGCGGGATGCCGAGCCAGTCGAGCAGCGCGGCGGCCGGCTCGTCGCCCCAGACGCAGGCCAGCGGCAGCGTCGTCATCGGCCGCCGCGCGCCGACGGCGGCGAGGTCCAGCCCGGTGATCGAGTTGAACGTCGACGACTTGCCCGAACCAGTGGCGCCCGCGAGCGCGACGACGGTCAGCTCGCCGGACATCCGCAGCCGCTGACCGGCCCGGTCGGCGACCTTCGCGGCCTCGGACAGCAGCACGGGATCGAGCCGTCCCTCGCCCGCCTCGGCCGCCTGGCCGAGCGCGTCGATCTTGGCGAGTACGTCGGTCGACCCGCGAACGAGTCCTCTGACCGCGCTCATGATCCCGCTCACGTGCAGTCCTCCACCGCGCGTACAGCCTCCGTCAGTCGGCGCGGCGCATCCGGGTCCACCGGGTGCGCGTCGAGCAGAGAAAGGTAACGGGCCATCTCGGTGTCCATCAACGCCCGGACCCGGTCGTTCAGGTCCTGGCGCGCCTTCTGGGCCAGGTTACGCACCGCCTGGTCCCCGAAGACCGCCTCCAGCAGCTTCTGGCCCATCACGGCGGTACCCGCGCCGACCCCGACCTCCGCGCCCGTCGGGATGCCCGCCGTACTCGCGAACACCACGACCATCAGGGCGATGCCGAGCCCGTTCACGCCGTACGCCAGGATCCGCGCGGTCGAACGCTTGTCGGCACCCTCGCCGCGGACCAGCTCCAGCACGTGGCCCTGCCACTCGCGCACGGTCCGGGCCGCGGCGGTGCTGAACACCTTGGACGACCGGCCGATGTCGCGGTCGGCGTTGGTGAGCAGCTGGCGCCCCGCGGTCGTCGACAGCCAGGACTCCTCGGCGCGTTCGGCGGCCTCCTCGGCGTGCTCGCGCAGCAGCGCCTCCAGGCCGGACTCGACCGCCACGTTCAGGTCCTGCTCGTCCAGCTGCGGCTTGCCGAGGAACGTGTCGCGGATCCAGTCGCGGGCCCGGCCGACCCGCGACTGCAGCGACTTCAGCAGCTCACCGGTGCCGACGAACTCGGTCCAGCGGGCGAGCACCTCGCCCTTCAGCATGGTGCCGTCCTGGGTGGCCCTCTGGATGTCCCTGACCGCCCGCGCGTACGACGTCTCGACCGCGGCGCGCAGGTCCACCGACGTGGTCGCCTGCGACTTCACCGCCGACGTCAGCGCGGGGGTCTTGCGGACCATCTGCTTGACCGCGCCCTCGAGGGTCCGCCGTACGACGGCCGACCGCGCGCTGGCGTCCGCGGCAAGCATCGTCAGCCAGCCGTAGATGGTGGCGACGACCTCCTTCGGCAGCATGCCCTGCTCGTCGGTCTCCGAGTCCGGGATGGAGAACAGCGGCGAGTCGCCGAGGCCCCGGTCCAGCAGCATGTGCGCCAGGTGCCCGGTGATGTCGTCCAGCGCCTCCGGAGCGACCCGGTCGAGTACGACGGCCACCGCGGTGCTGCGGTCGGCCGCATCCTTGAGGAAGTCCCACGGCACGGCGTCGGCGTAGCGCGCGGAGGTGGTGACGAACAACCACAGGTCGGCGGCGGAGAGCATCTGCGCGGCCAGGTCGCGGTTCGCCTCGACGACCGAGTCGACGTCCGGCGCGTCCAGGATCGCCAGGCCCTGCGGAACGGTGTCCGCGGCAACGAGTCGCATCGAGCCGGGGTCGATGCCGCCCGGCGTGGTGCCCGTCGTACGCGGCAGGCTGGGCAGGATCCGGTCGCCGGTGAACCACTCGGTGTCGGCCGGATTGTGAACCAGGACAGGCGATCGCGTGGTCGGGCGCAGCACGCCGGGCTCGGTGACGACCGCGCCGACGAGGGAGTTGACCAGGGTGGACTTGCCCGCGCCGGTGGACCCGCCGACGACGGTCAGCACCGGCGCGTCGATCTGCACCAGGCGCGGCAGCACGTAGTCGTCGAGCTGGTCGAGCATGACCCGGACCTGGCGGCGGGCCTGCTCGGCGCCGACGATGTCGAGCGGCAGGCTGAGGCTGCTGCTGGCGAGGGCCTCACGGAAACGCATCAGCGCGGTGACGAGCGCGACGGAGGCGGCGTCCGCCGGCACCGTCAGATCCGCCGGAACCCCGGCCGGCTCGATCGTGGCCGCCTCGTCCTGAACCGGGTCGGGCGAGGGAGTCTCTTCGTCGTTCTCGGTTACCTCCGCATCGGTTTCGGGCGTGTCCGACTGCGGGGGCTGCTCGACGGGAACGTCCGGTCGATCGGCCCCCTGGTCCGGTGGCGGCGGAGTGCTGTCCACAGATCCGGCCACCGTCTCACTCACGGGTTCCGCCCACGAGCACAGGGTGCCCGCTGAGTCGGTCCAGAAGCAAAGGCATGGTCATTCCCGTTGAGGTCGGTCCGGGCGGATTTCGGTGCGCGCGCTGGGAGATTAGCGCGGGGGTGGGTACGGACCGTACCCCGTCCCGGGGGGACCGTACCCTGTCGGACCGTACGGTGTCCCGTACTGTGACTGAGTTGGTGGAAAAGGTACAACAGCCCGCCGGTTCCGCAGCTCGTCGAGCAGCTGCTTCTCGTCATGCAGCGCCTCCGGCCCGATCACCTGCCGCACGATCTTGTCGCGCAGGTAGGCCAACTCCGTAGCGGTGCGCTGGAAGTCCTTCGCGGCGTTCTCCGCCTCGGGTCCCATCCGCCTCGCGTACTGGCGCAGCACCCGGCGGCCACGAAGCGTCGCGACCAGCGGCACGTCCTCGTGCGCCATCCAGCCGAACCGGATGTAGTCGTACAACCGCGATGCGATCATCTGCGACTCCCGCGACCGCATCACGATCGCGAAGATCAGCATCCCGAGGAACGTCGGCACCATCACCAGCAGGTAGATCCCGATGAAGCCGCGCGGCCCGGCGTAGCTCGCCCCGCCGTTCCACAGCGCATGCGCCAGCACCGCGGTCAGGTAGCCGACCACGGGCGCCAGGAACCGTACGACGGAACTGCGGTGCCGGACCGCGATCCCGATCCCGATCGCGGTGAACGACGTGAAGAGCGGATGCGCGAACGGTGAGAAGCCGCAGCGGATGATGAACAGATACCAGGCACTGCGCAGTCCGGCCTCGCTGCCCCCCTCCTCGGCCGCCGCCTGGAACACCCGGCCGATGTAGAGGATGTTCTCGGTGAAGGCGAAGCCGACGCCGACCATGCCGGCGTACACCAGGCCGTCGACGATGCCGTCGAACTCCTTACGCCGCAGCAGGGCGATCAGCACGATGACCGCGCCCTTGGCGAACTCCTCCACCGGCGGCGCGACGAACACCGCCGCACGGGAGCCGCCGCTGCGGGTCTCCCCCATCAGGTGCGCCGCGCCGGTGTTGATGAACAGCGCCACCAGCGTCGCGACGAACGCACCCCAGCAGAAGGCGAACACGATCGTCTTGGCCGGCTCCGGCTCGTACCGGTCCAGCCATAGATAGAGCGCCGGGATCACCACGACCGGACCGAACGCGAACGTGAGTCCCCACAAGAACCCGGTCGACCCGGTCTGCTTGTAGACGATGCCGAAGATCGCGAGGCCGCAGACCGCCATCACGGCCGCGATCAGGACACCGAGCAGTACGCCGCGGTTCCGCCGCTGACCGGGGAGCGGGTGCGACCCCATCGCGGCGACCTGCGGATACGGTCCGCCAGGCGAGTACGCCGAACCCGCGGAGCCCGGCGACACTGGTGGGTAACTCATGACCGCAGCCTATCGGCGTACGTGTCACCCACGGCCGTTCGCCGTACATCGTCTGTCAGACTTGTCCGGGCCGGCCCCAGTAGCTCAGCTGGATAGAGCACCGGACTTCTAATCCGATGGTCGCAGGTTCGAATCCTGCCTGGGGCGCCGCGTCTGACCTGCACAAACGTGGATCTGATCTGCGCCGAGAGTGAGGGCGGGGAACGTTCGGGGGAACAAATAGCCCTAGGCTGGGGTCTCATGGCGAGACGAGCGGGTCAGCGGGGGCACATCGAGAAGCACCGTGGCAAGTACAGGGCGATCGTGTCCGCGGGCACAGACCCACTCACGGGGAAGCGTCGATTTCTCAAGAAGACCTGCGATACCGAGAAGCAGGCCCAGGTCGAGCTGACCAAGCTCTTGAATCAGGTCGACGAACAGCGCCACCCACGTACCAAAATCCTCGTACGGCAGCTAGTTGAGAAGTGGTTCGAGGTTGAAGACCACGAGGACAGCACACGCGAGCGCTACGTCGGACTCAACCGCAAGTACATCGATCCGGTCTTCGGCTCGATGCAGGCCGCCAAGCTCGACGCTGAGTTGTTAGAGACGTTCTACGCCAGGCTGCGCAAGTGCCGGCAGCTCTGCGACGGCAAGCGCAGGAGCGCCGGTCACGAATGCCGACCGCTGTCCAGCAGCTCGATTCGTCAGATCCACTTCATCCTGCGTGGGTCAGGAGATCGCGGTGTGCGGTGGGGGTATCTCAGTGGCAACCCCGCCGCGCTCGCAGAAGCTCCACCAGCCAAGAAGACCACGCCCGATCCGCCATCAGCGGAGGAAGCCGCCGCGATCCTCAACGAAGCCTGGAAGCAGCCGGCCTGGGGCACGCTGCTGTGGCTCGTCATGGTGACGGGATGTCGACGAGGTGAACTGTGCGCAGTGCGCTGGTCCGACATGGACCTTGACCGCGGGAAGGTCGCGATCGAGCGCTCTATTCGCCGCGGCCTGCGGGAGAAGCGCACCAAGAGTGAGCAGGACCGCCGCGTCTCGATCGACCCATACACGGTCGACCTGCTGCGAGCTCATCGAGCAGCTTGCGAACGGCAGTGCAAGGCGCTCGGCGTCGAGCTGCCACGTAACGCGTTCGTCTTCTCGCTCGAGCCGGACTTCTCCCAGCCCATGAAGCCGGACACGGTGACCCAGAGGTATTCGCGCCTAGCGAAGCGGAACCACCTACGGAGCACGAGGTTCCACGCCCTGAGGCACTACTCCGCAACCGAGCTGCTCATGTCCGGCGTGGATCTCAGGACCGTCTCCGGTCGGCTAGGGCATGCAAGTGGAGCGACGACACTGCGCTTCTACGCGGCCTGGCTGGAAGAGGCCGACCGGAGCGCAGCCGGCACCATCTCGAACACCATGCCGCGACCGGTCCCGTTGAATAGAACCCCGCGGAATCCGTACGAGCAGATCGCGACCGACCTCCGCAAGGCTATTGAGGACGGCACCTACCCGGTGGGGGCGCTGTTGCCTGCGAACGAAGTCATCCGAGCGAAGTACGAAGTCGCGACTGGAACAGTCAGCCGAGCGATCGGGCTGCTCAAAGAGGCGGGACTGGTCCACGCCGTCCGGGGCAAGCGGCCGAAGGTGATCGCAACCAAGGCGATCGAGCCCGGAAGCCAGGTTGGTCCAGAGGCAGTGCCAGGCGCGACCTAGGCCCAGTCAGCACGACTCCGCAGTGCGCTCGTCCTTCAGCGCTCGCCAGCCCGAACGCTTGCGCGGCGTCCAGCCCCGCGCGCCCGGTTTGGTGGCTCGGTATCCCGCCAACGAAGCATCTTGTGGTGGGCTTTGCCCGCGCGGTGAGAGAAGCCAGTTGCTGGTCTCTCGACCGCGCTCGCTGTTCGTAAGGGAGGGCGCCCGGAGTGTGGATCTCGGCGGACGCCCTCCCCGGGCTTGGTCAGCCCTCCTGCTCGAGCACGTCATAGCGCGCCTCGTCGTCGGCCTTGGAGCGGGCTGCCTTGGTGATCCGCGTGGTGGCCCAGCGCAGGCTCGGACCGACGACCTCGGCGAGCACGCGCTGCGCGGTCCGCTTGTCCCCGGCGTCCTGTCCGTCCAGGTGTCGATGGTGATGGTGCCGTGGACGAAGACCCGGTCGCCCTCCCTCACTGACTCGCGATGTTCTCGGCCAGAGTCTTGAACGCCCTCACCACGTGCCGGCCCGGCTCGCCGTCGACCCAATCCCCGTCGCCGTTACGGTGGCGCTCGATGACCAGCACGGTGATCTCGGTGCTCACAACGGGTGGGCCTCGCGCTCACGGCGCGTCGCACCCGATTCGTGCCAGACGGCCCGACGATCGGCCTCCGTGATCGGGACCAGGTCGTTGGGTGATCACCGCCTTGCTCACCGATACCGCGATGCAGCACCCGCGCAACAGACTGGCCAGGCTCTTCGGGTTCCCACTACCGAGCAACACGGTGGGGCTCCGTAGCGCGGCACCACAACGCCGGCCCAGGCTGGGACTCGCAGCCGTCCCGCCGCTGGGAAATACTCGAGGGGTGGAGGCAGGCTAGCGACGAGGTGGTATCGCAGCGACGCCCCCGGTTCGCGATGCCCGAGGAGGTGGCCGCGATGACCGAAGACGGACGCGGGCCTGCGCTGGTGGTCGGCGGCACCGGGATGCTCGGCGGGCAGGTGGTCACCGAGCTGGTGTCCCGCGGCAAGCGAGTGCGTGCGCTGGTGCGACCGGCGTCGGACGCCGCCGGCCTGGAGCGGGCCGGGGTGGAGATCGCGCGTGGCGACATGATGGACCCGGCATCGCTGGACGCGGCCATGGACGGGGCCGACGCGGTGATCACCACCGCGGCCGGCTATACCCGGCACAGCAAGGGCGACACGGCCGAGATCGACACGGCCGGCAACCGCAACCTGGTCGACGCCGCGAGCCGGGCCGGGATCCGCCGGTTCGTGCTGACCAGCATCCTGACCTGTGACCAGACCCCGCAGGTCCCGCACTTCTGGCACAAGAAACTCGCCGAGGACCGGCTCGAGGAGCGCGGCGTCCCGTTCGTCGCCCTGCGACCGGGCGGGTTCCTGGACGCGATCACCCAAATGCGCGGCGACCCGTTCGCCAAGGGCCGGCTGATGTGGTTCGGCTCCCCGACCATCCCGCTCACCTTCGTCCTCACCCAAGACCTGGCCGGCTACCTGGCCGACGCGGTCGACGCGCCAGGGGTCGAGGGGCAGCGGATCGACATCGGCTGGGACCGACCGGTGAGCATGCAGGAGGTCGCGCGGATCTCCGGGCGGCTGCTCGGCCGGGAGATCCGCGTGCGCACCGTTCCGGCCGGCGTGATCAACGCCGCGTCCACCGTCATCGGCCCGTTCAGCCCGATGGCCCGGGACATGGGCGCGATGATGCGCTGGTTCCAGACCGGGCGGTACGTCGCCGACCCGGCCCGCCAGCGCCAGGTCTTCGGAGACGTACCCACCGCCGAAGCCGCCATCGCCAAGCTCCTCCGCGGTCTGGGACACACCGTCACCGGCTGATTCAGACCTGCAAGCCGGTCGTGTCAGCCGGCGGACGCGAATGCACAACCTGCGGGGCGACGGGCCAGACTCGGTTGCCGTTCGCAGCACCCAGCAGTGTCGCTGCTGTGGACCAGCGGGCGGTGCAACCGATGGCTGCTGGGATACCGCTTGATCGATCCCACGGGCACGACCTTCCGGCCCATCTACACGTCCTGGATCATCGACGGACGGGAGTGACCCGGTTGGTCGGCGATCTCCCGCGCGCTGAAGTCGTCGTCGTCGAGCAGCGTCGCCGTGGTCTTCCGGAAGTTGTGCGACGTGATCCAGGCCAGTGCACCCTGTCGTCTTGTCGCACCCTCGCCGCGCGACGAGCTCTGGTTGCCGCAAGCGGTCGCCCGATAGCCTGACGGCCAAGATCAGGGATGGGGCGGCGGGAGGGGACACCAGATGGCCGCGGTGTACGGGACACTTGATCAGCCGCTGGAGCAGGCAAGCAGCGAGATCCTGCGGGTCGCCGCCTCGCAGGGCTGGACCTTCGTCGAAGAACAGAGCAGTACCGGGATGCTCGTCTTCAAGAAGGGCATCTCGGCCTTCTCCTGGGGATCCGCGATCTGGGTCCAGCTGGAGGCGTCGTCGCCATCGCAGACCAGGCTGAGCATCTCGACAGCTGAAAGGGCCGCCATCACTGATTGGGGGCGTGGCAAACGCGCGGCGCACCGGCTGCTCGCCGTCCTTGGTGCCCGCAAGGACTGAACGGGCCGCGACCAGATCGAGTTGCGCGGCCGCGATGAGCTCGGGCGATCACCGCCCCGCATGCCCTCATCCCACCGCAGCGCCGGTCCAGGCCCCTTCTCCTGAGCCTCACAGCCTTGCGTCCGACGAAGTGGCGCCCCACTTCGTCGGACGTAAGGCTCAGGCGGTCTGGGTGATCCGGGGCGTTGGCGGGCTCGGGCGGAGGTAGCGCTCGAGGGCGAAGGGGGCGAGCTCGGCCGGCCGGGTGCCGTCCAGCACCAGGGGTACGACGTACCGGGCGGTGCCGGGCGCCAGGGTCAGGCCGAGCGTGCCGTGGCCGGTGGCGACGTACAGGCCGTCACGGCCGGGGACCGGGCCGATCAGCGGCAGGCTGTCCGGCGTGGCGGGGCGCATCCCCGCATAGGTCGCCGTCGAGACCCCGGGACGCCAGTCGGCGAAGTATTCCGCCGTGCGGGCGAGCACGGCGCTGAACCGGCGCTCCGGGATCGGGCCACCGTGCCGGCCGAGGTCGAGCCGCGCGGCGATCCGGACGCCGTCCGTGAACGGCGTGACCGCGATGCTCGGCTCCACCAGCTTCACCGCGAGCCGTGGCGCCAGTCCGGTGCCGAGGGTGGTGATGCTGTAGCCGGTCGCGGCGACCATCGGCAGCCGGACGCCGAGCGGTGCCAGCAGATCGGTCGTCCACGCGCCGGCCGCGACCAGCAGGCGCTCGGCGTCGAAGGTTCCGGCGCCGGTCTCGACCCGCCAACCCGGCCGGCCGGGACCGATCCGGCTGACCGTTGTGGACACCAACCTCCCACCGGCCTCGATGACCTGCTCGCGCAGCGCGCGCAGGACCTGCTCGGGCCGGACCTGCAGCTCGTCGGTGGCGTGCACCGCGCCGGTCACGGCCGGGCCCAGCGCGGGTTCGCGGGAACGTGCGGCGTTGCCGTCGAGGACCTCGTAGCCGCCCTTGTACCCGGCCGCCGCGGTGGCCTCGGCGAGCTGCGCGGCCCCGTCGAGACCGGTGCCGGTCACGGCGGCCATCAGCAGCCCGGTCCGCCGCAGCTCGAGGTCGACACCGGCGGACTCCAGCCGGGTGAAGTCGTCCACGCAGTCCGCACCGAGGTCGAGCACCGCCCGGAGGCCGGCGTCGAACCGCCGGGCCGTTCCGCTGCGGACGAATCGCACCAGCCAGCGCAGCAGCGTCGCGGTGAGCTGCGGACCGACGCTGAACGGGGCGTCGCCGTGCATCAGCTGGCGCGCCGAGTGAGCCAGCACACCCGGTCCGGACAGTGGTGCGGACAGTGCCGGAACCACCCAGCCGGCCGCGGCGGGTGAGGCGAATCCGCCCTGCGGGCCGGCGTCCAGCACGGTGACGGCGGCCCCGGCCCGGGCCAGCTCCAGTGCCGACCACAGGCCGATGACGCCGCCGCCGACGACGATGACGCGCATGCCGGTGCTAGCGCCCGGCGGCGAACGAGGTCAGGAAGGCCCTGGTCCGCAGCTCCCGCGGCGTGTTCATGACCTCGGCCGGCCGGCCCTCCTCGATGATCCGGCCGCCGTCGACGAAGGCCACCCAGTCCGCGACGTCACGGGCGAACGGCAGCTCGTGGGTCACCAGGATCATCGTCATCCCGTCCTCGGCCAGCTCGCGCATGACTTGCAGCACCTCGCCGGTGGACTCGGGGTCCAGGGACGACGTGGGCTCGTCGAACAGCAGGACTGACGGCTTGAGGGCCAGCGCCCGGGCGATCGCCACCCGCTGCTGCTCGCCGCCGGACATCTGCTCGGGATACGCCGTGCCGCGGTGGGCGAGGCCGACCCGGCGGAGCAGCCGGACCGCCCGGTCCAGTGCCTCCTGCTCGCCGGTCCCGGTGCGGAGCTGGGCGAGCATCACGTTCTCCACGGCCGTCAGGTGCGGGAACAGGTTGAAACGCTGGAACACCATGCCGACGGACTGCCTGAGCTTCGCCAGATCCCGGCACCGGACCTGGTCGCCGGAGAAGATGGTCTCGCCGGCGATCTCCATCGTGCCCTGGTCGGGTCGCTCGAGCAGGTTCACACAGCGCAGCAGGGTCGTCTTCCCGCCGCCGCTCTGACCGATGATCGCGACGATCTTCTTGTGGTGGACGGTCAGGTGGACGTCGTCGAGGACCAGCCGGCCGTCGAACGACTTGCTGAGGTGCTCGATCCGTACGACGACCTCGGGCTGGGCCGCGGCCACGGCGAGCTCGGGGATGATCTGGTCGTCGGTGGGGCTCGGCGCCGACTCGGTCATGTCGTCGCTCCGTTCTCGGCCAGCAGGACTTTCTCGGCCAGCAGGACCCGGGCGGCCCTGAGGCGTCGTCGGCGTCGTGGTGACAACGGCACCCCGGCCCGGATCTTGCGCTCCAGCCAGAGCAGGCCCTGGGAGAGCGGGTAGCACAGCGCGAAGTAGATGGCCGCGATCACGAGGTACACCTCGAGCGCGCGGAACGTGGCCGACGTGATGATCCGGCCCTCGGACATCAGCTCGGCCGCCGAGATGGTGACCAGCAGCGACGTGGACTTCAGCAGGTCGACCAGCATCGTGTTGGTGCCCGGCAGCGCCGATCGCAGCGCCTGCGGGAACACCACATGGGTGAAGGTGCTGATGCGGCCCAGCCCGAGCGCCTCGGCCGCCTCCTGCTGGCCGCCGTGCACGCCGGCGATCGCCGACCGGAAGATCTCCGACAGGTACGCCGCGTAGAACACGATCAGGCTCACGCAACCGGCCGTGAACACTCCGAGCCGTACGCCCACCGACGCCAGCCCGAAGTAGGTGACGAAGATGATCGCGAGCAGCGGGACGTTCTTGAAGATCTCGGTGTACAGCGCGGCCGGCAGTCGCAGGACGCGGAGCCCGCTCAGCCGGAGCAGGGCGAGCACGAGGCCGAGGGTCGCGGCTCCGGTGAAGCTCGCGAGCGTGTACGCGACGGTCCGTTCGAGCCCGTCGAGAAGAGTGGGCGCGTAGTCCGACCACGGCACCTCGAACAACTGCGGGACGAGCATGGGATCTCCTCCTCGGTGCTCAGATGGACGGCGGTTGCCAGTCGGCGGGCCGGTCGACGCCCCGCCGGGTGGCGGCCATGTCCGGAGCCGGCTTGAGGAACTGGTCGGGGACGCCGCCGTACTTCTCGATCAGCTTGGTCATCTCACCACTCGCGTACATCGCGCGGATCTGCTCCGAGACCGCCTTCTCCAGCGCCGTCGCCTGCTTGGGCAGGTAGAAGCTCACCATGTACGGGCGGAAGTACTGGTACGCCGGGTGTGCCTTGAGCTCCGTGTCGGACGGCGGGGTGAGGTACTGGGTCTCGATCTTCAGCCCCGGCCGTTCCTTCTGCGCGGCGATGATCAGCAGCGGATCCAGGAAGCCGACGTTGATCCGGCCGGCGCCCAGGTCGTCGAAGACGCCGTTGCCGTCGGGGTAGGCGTGCAGCTTGGCCCCGGGCACCGCCTGGATCGACTTGACCCAGACATAGCCCTCGACCGTGCCGAGGTTCTTGCCCTCGAGGTCGCTGACCGTTGTGTACTTCTCCCCGGCGCGCACCGCCATCGCGGGCGGCGAGTAGTACGGCGGATCGGTGAACAGGCCCTGCTTCTGGCGTTCGGCGGTCCACGCGACACCGCCGATCGTGATGTCGACGCGGCGGGACTGCACGTTCGCGAGCATGCCTGCGAAGTCCGTGACCTCGGGCTTGACCTTGAGGCCGAGCTTGCCGGCCACGGCGTTGAGGACGTCGGCGTCGAGGCCGACCATCTTGTCGCCGACCATCGAGGTGTACGGCGCGTACGGCTCGATGGCGACCTTGAGCACGCCGGGCTCGATGGTGCCGAGCGCGGCCGCGGCGTCGGAGACCGGGGCTTTGTCGTTCCCGCCGCAGGCGGTCAACGCCAGCAGGCCGGCCGCGACGGCACCGAGCAGGCGGGTGGTCCTCCGGCGAGGGAGGCGAGAGTTCGACATGGTGGGGCCTTCCGTGACGGAGTGTCCGGCTGCCGGAGGAATGTCGGGGGCGGTGCTCGGATCCCTCTGACCCGTTCAAGGCTACGGAGACAATTGCTGCCGAGTCACTGGATGACTGATCTGAGATGTCGTGCCGATTCGGACCTCAGGTCGTACGCTTCGTACAGCGCACGGAGAGGAGACGGCCATGCTCTCGGCCTCGCTCGCACAGCAGATCGCCCGCGACACCTCGGACGTGATCGGGTACAACGTGCTGATCACCGACGACCGCGGCATCGTCATAGGCTCCGGCGACACGAGCCGGCTGGGCAGCTTCCACGAGGCCTCCGTCGAGGTCCTGGCGTCGCAGCAGGCGGCCTGGCACTCGGCCGCGGAGGCGCAGCGACTGCGCGGGGTGAAGCCCGGGATGACGCTGCCGATCGTCATCGACGGCGAGGCGGTCGGCACCGTCGGCATCACCGGCTCGCCACGACAGGTACGGCGGTTCGGCCTGGTGGTCCGCCGGCAGACCGAGATCCTGCTGCAGGAGTCGGTGGAACTTCGCTCGCGGCTGCTGCGCGAGCGAGCGCTGGAGGAACTGGTCCGCGAGGTGGGGTCCTTCGATCCCGACGTGGTGGATCCGGAGTTCCTGGTGGCGCGGGCGGGGGAGCTCGGCTTCGACCTCACGGTCGCACGGACGGTGCTGTTCGTCGACGTCGACGAACCGGTGCCGGTGGGGACGGGCAACAGCGGGATCCCCGACGTCGCCACGCTCCGGCCCGAGGTGCTGCGGACCCTGCGGGAGCGGTTCGGTCCGGCCGACCTGGTGGCCGCGATGACATCCGGCCGGTTCGCCGTACTGCCTGTGCTCAGTGCCGGTACGACGACCGACGACCGGCTGCGGCTGGCCCGGTCGGCGGTGGAGAGCATCGCATCGCACCACAGGCTCGCCTCCCGGGCGGGCGCCGGCGGTGCCGCCCGGGGGATCGTCGCACTGCGCGAGGCGTACACCGACGCCGCCGACGCCCTGCGCCTGGGTGTGCGGAGTGAGCCCGGCGGGTCGGCGTACGTGATCGACGGGCTGCGCGGCCACCAGGTGCTCGCCGCCGTCGGTCACCGGGCCCGCAGCCGGCTGGTGTCACTCGTCGCCGGCCCGCTCACGACCCAGCCCGACTGGCCGGACCTGCGCAGCACGCTGATCGCCTGGTCCGAGAACGGGTTCAACCTGGTGCGCACGGCGCAGGTGCTGCACATCCACCGCAACACGCTGATCTACCGGCTGGAGAAGGTCGAGCGTCTGAACGGCCGGCCGTGGCGCGACCACCGCGGCAGCCTCACCCTCTACCTCGCCTGCCTCGCCTCCCAGCTCGACTGAGGTCAGCCAGCAACCACTTCACACCGCGATCCCGGTCACGGCCTCGGCTGGTCTCAGCCGAGCGGGGGGACCGGCCGGACCTCAGCAGGGTGACGCTACAGATCCACGCTTTGCGCAACCAAGGGTTGCATTTCGACGTCAGCCGACCTAAGCTGATGTGCAACCAAACGTTGCGTTATCGGGATGGAGAGCGGACATGGAGTACGCCAGCATCGAGCGTGAGATCCACGTCGACGCCTCACCCGAGGTCGTCTTCGAGGTGATCAGCCGCCCCGAGCACCTGCGCGAGTGGTGGCCCGACGACGCCAAGCTCGACCCGGTGCCCGGGGGCGTGGGGGAGCTGGTGTGGACCGGCGACGGTCCCGAGTCGGCGATGGTGGTGCCGATGACGGTCGTGGAGGCGGTGCCGCCGCGCTTGTTCTCCTTCCGGTGGGCCTACGACCCGAGCGTCGTACCGGGCCCGTCGAACTCGTTCCTGGTCACCTTCGACCTGGTGCCGTCGGGCGCCGGCACGATCGTGCGGCTGACCGAGACCGGGTTCCGCGAGCAGGGCTGGGAGATCGCCGTACTCGAGGCGGCGTACCACGAGCACGCCGACGCATGGGATCGGTTCCTGCCGCGGCTGGGGGAGTACGTCGCCCGCGTGGTGTCGGCGCCATGAGCGCGACCGCGGTCGACGACGACCTCTGGTCGGCGATCGGCGACCCCACCCGACGGCGGATAGTCGACTTCCTGCTGGCCGCCGGTCCCGGCACCGCCACGTCGCTCAGCGAGCAGCTGCCGGTGACGCGGCAGGCCGTGGCCAAGCACCTGCTCGTGCTGGACCAGGCCGGGCTGGTGCACGGGACCACGGCCGGGCGGGAGCGTCGCTACCAGGTCGACCAGGCGCAGCTCGCGCGCGCTGTCGCCCAGCTCGCCTCAGTGGGCGCCAGCTGGGACGCCCGCCTGCAACGCATCAAGCGGATCGCCGAGGCGATCCAGCGCGACCGCGACGCCTGACCGCCCGGTCGTCACCACCCGAGCAGCCTGCCGCGCCCCGCGGCGGGAGGAATCCGTGCGCTCTTGCGCACCTACGAAAGGGAACAGAGATGGTGGACATCCTGCACCGGATCGGCATCACGTCGTCGTCCCCGGACGACGTCTACGCGGCCCTGACCACGCTCGAGGGACTCTCGGGATGGTGGGCGCGCGACACGACAGGGGAGACCGAGGTCGGCGGCGTGATCGCGTTCCGCTTCGGCCCTGGGGGCTTCGACATGAAGGTCGTCGAACTGGTGCCCGGCAAGCGCGTGCTCTGGGAGGTCGTCGACGGCCCGGCCGAGTGGATCGGCACACACGTGAGCTTCGAGCTCCGGCAGGAGGGCGACTTCACCATCGTGCTCTTCGAGCACCATGTACCACTGCAGCACCAAGTGGGCCACGTTCCTGCTCAGCCTCAAGCAGCTGCTGGAGACCGGGCACGGTGCCCCGGATCCGATCGACGTGAAGATCAGCGACTGGCACTGAGCGGTCGAACGGGATGGCGCGTGAACTGATGCGACAGTGGACACCCTGCGTATCAGGTTCGCGCGTGTTCCCGTCGATGACGGCTGTCTGCCGGAGCCATCGCGAGCCCTCACCATGGACGGGGATCGGTCACCTGCGGCTCCCGGTGCGCCTCAGGTGAGGTTGGTGCGCTCGGCCTGGGCGGCCGTGTTCGGGGTGGCCCAGCTGGTGAGGAATCGCAGCGCTTCGGCGGCGGGGCTGTCGGGCTCGGCGGTTTAGGTGATGATCGTGAGTCCGTCGCCTGTCAGGTCCATGGCTTCGCCGGTGAGCTCGATGTCGCCGACGAGGGAGTTGTGGAGCCGCTTCGGAGCGGTGCGGTGGTGCTTGACGTTGTGGCGTGCCCAGCGGGTGCGGAACGCGTCACTCTTGGTTGCCAGCTCGCCGACGAGGTCGGTCAGGCTCTTGTCGTGGGGGTTGTGGCCGGCCTGGATGCGCAGAGCGGCGGC
>WNFV01011880.1_pt1 | contig 21419 bp, 18 predicted proteins | sample 5400101 | NCBI WGS metagenome assembly WNFV01 (sample SAMN13153361, study PRJNA577476) | soil metagenome | isolation source: 115 cm soil or saprolite under grassland replicate 1 | place: USA:California | collected 2016-06-15 | reverse complement strand
CCGGCTTGCATCGGCAGATACTTCACGGCGGGCTCGCGGATGCGCCACGGCTCGTCGTCCATGCTCGCGGGCTCGGTCATCGGCGTGCCGGGGCCCGTGGCGATGATCCGTCCTCCCTGCACTTGCCGGCCCTCGAGCGCGGTGGGCGGCAGGTACAGGCCGACGGTGGTGCGCTCCTCGCCCTCTTCAGGCGTGATGAGCACCCGGTCGCCCACGACAATGAGGCGCTTGGGGGGGGGCGTTTCGTCCGACATATCGCGATCAAGTAGCCGCGTGGAGGCGTTTTGCGCAAGTCGTACGCCTCCGGTGACCTGCATCACGCGCGCGACGCTTGACTCCTGCGGACTCCTCGCTATCAATGTGTCCGGCCGGAAGCGATCCGTCGTCCCACGCCAGGGAGGAGCACGTTCATGCAAGGCTCCGTAGGCACCGTCCAGACCGAGCAGTGGAGCTGGATCCTGTCGACGCTGGTGAACTGGATCTGGGCCGGGCTGTCGTGGATCGTGGGCTGGCAGGCCTACATCTTCGGATGGCTGCTGAGCGGCGATTCATTCTGGGCACTTCTCGGGGCGCTCCTGATGTCGTGGTGGGACGCCGGCCGCATGATGTGGTTCTACTGGGCCGGCCTGGTGCGCTTCCTGTTTGTGTTCGTCGGCTGGCTGTGGGGCCTGCTCAAGCTGGCGGTGCAGCTCGTTTGGGGGACCCTGAAGGGCGCCGTCACGTCGCCCCTCGCGATGCTCGATGCGACCTCCCGCCGCCCGGGCGTACCGTGGGCGGCCTTCTTCCTGCTCGTCGTCTGGTCCGCCATCGAGGCCACGATCTTCACGTTCACGCTGCGCCCCACGATGGCCGAGCTGCTGGCGGACCTCACGGGCTATGAGGTCAACCCCTTCTTCCTCGTGGTGCTCCTGTGGCTGTTCCTCTGGGTGCTGATCGCGGGCAGCTTCGCCTGCATCCAGGTGCTGAATGATGCGATCAAGGAGCGACAGGTCGGGCAGATCGTGTTCATGGTGCTGGTGGAGATCACCGTCGCGATGTTCGAGGTGCTGTTCCTGTACCGGGAGCTGGTGGACGCCATCACCCCGTGGCTAGCGCAGCAGGGGATGCAGCTGGGCGTGGTCGGGACGCTGTCGCTCGCGTTCTTCGCATGGGTGGGAGTCCGCGGGATGACGTGGTTCCTGTTCGGCCGGTTCGGGGCGCCCGCGATGCTGGGCCTGCTGGGGCGGCAAGCGTTCGCCGTCGCGGGCAGCGGCGGGGGGGGGGCGCCGATGGATCAGGACTTCTGGAAGGGGCCGATCAGCGCTCTCAAGGCCGAGCGCGAGTGGTTCAGGAAGGAGGCGCGGGAAGTCTTCGAGCTGATGTCCCTGCCCATCCTCCAGCTCGTCGCCGCCGGCTTCAACTTCGGGTTCGTCATCTTCCTCGGCCGGCACCACTTCACGCTGCCGTTCCGGTCGATCGACGACGTGCTGGCGAGCACCCCGTTCGCGGGCAAGGCCGCCGCCGAAGGAGGCCGCTGATGCGCCGCGCGCCGATCGTTGCGAGCGTGCTGCTGGCACTGCTCGCGTGCAAGCCGCCCGAGAACGCCCCCCCGCCGCGCGCCACACTCGTCATCGGGCTCGACATCAGCGGCTCGTTCCGGCGCACCCCGCAGTTCGACGAGTCGATCGAGTTCGCGGCCTGGTACATCTACGGCCACGTCAACGGCGTCGGCGGGCTCCGCCAGAGCACGGCGGTGTTCGTCGGCGAGCTCGGCGGCGAGCGCCCCGGGCAGGCGAAGGTGTTTCACCCGATTCAAGACCTGACGGGCAAGTCGCCCGAGCAAATCGCGGCCGATCTGCGGGCCTGGTTCCCTCAGACCGACCCGATCACCGATTTCAACGCGTTCTTCCAGCGGGCCGCCGTGCACGTGCGCCGCAACAACCTGATCCTGGCGCCGCTCAACATCGTGTTGTTTTCGGACGGCGAGCCGGATTACCCCGGCGCGGGGCGCCTGACACCCGAACAGCGCTACGCGCGCCTGGACCTCAGTCCTCTGGAATACCTGTCCCGCAACGTGACCGTGCGGCTGCTCTACGCCGACCCGCCCATCGCTCAGTTGTGGGAGCGGCGCGTCCCCCGCAAGCGGGTCCGCCTGTGGACCCAGGACGCGCAGGTGATGCAGGGCTGGCGCCGTCACATGCTCCCCGGTGTGGCCATCGAGCGCCAGGATTCGCTGTGGTCGTGGGTGGATCAGATCGTGGACGTGCGGGTGCGTCGAGAGCGGGTGCTGTAGGTCACCACGCGGCGCGCACCTTCTTGATCCAGTCGTCCGGGCGCACCGCCGCGTGCGGAACCAGCGCCCGCCACAGCTTGTAGCGTAGCTTCTTCAGGCCGCGCGGCGCCCGGCCGTCCCGGACGAGCGGGATAAGCCGGGCCGCGCGGCGGGCCAGCCGGCGTCGTTCCGCCCGCCACGCCGCTCCGTCGCGCGGCCGGTGCTGCGCCCAGCCGATCGAGCCGCACACCCCTGCCGGTCCGAACGCATCCGAGCCGAGCACCTCCTCCACGAACACGCGGATGGGGCCGTCGAACGCGTTGAGCACGTCGTGCAGCGCCACGATCGCACCGGCCGTGAGGTGTGGGCGAAACAGATCGAGGTCCTGCTTAGCGCCGGCGTAGGTGTGGTCACCGTCGATCCAGAGGAGCCGGATCGGCCGGTCCCAGCCGCGGGCGAGGTCACGGGAAAAGGTGCGGTACGCCTCCACCGTTCCGCCCAAGCCGGCCGCCCGAACGGTCGCCTGGAAATCGTCCCACGTGGATGCCTGTCCCTTCAGGTCGGGGTCCGTCACGGACGGCGCCGTGTGGGGATCGACGGCCACCACCTTGCCCAGCCCGTACCGCGCCGCGATCGACGCGAGCCCCACCGTCGACTTGCCCTTGAAGCTGCCGATCTCGAGGATCACGCCGTCGCGCGGGGCAATGGCGGCGGCGAGGGCGAGGAATCGCGCCTCGCGCTCCGTGAGGTGACCGGGCGCCGCGCACACCCGGGTCCACGCTTCGTCGATCGCGGCGGCGAGATCCGAGAAGGTCAGCAGAACCTTTCGAAGGCGGCGGTGAGATCCGCGGCGATGTCGCGGGCCGTGCGTCCCTCGATGTGCTTGCGCTCGAGCATGAACACCACCTGCCCATCCTTGAGCAGCGCCATCTGCGGCGACGAAGGCGCATATCCCGTGAAGTAGCTCCGCGCCTGCGCGGTCGCCTCGGCGTCCTGCCCCGCGAACACCGTCACGAGGCGCGCCGGGCGCCGGGGATGCTGGACGGCGAGCGCCGCTGCGGGCCGCGCGTTGCGCGCCGCGCAGCCGCACACCGAGTTGACGACGACGAGCGTAGGCGCCTGCTCGGCGCCCAGCGCGGCGTCCACCTCGTCGGGGGTGCGGAGCTCCGCGAAGCCGAGCCGCGTCAGCTCCTCGCGCATCGGGCGCACCAGCTCGGGATCGTACATCGGGCCTCCCTACTTCTTGAGGAACGCCGTCAGCGCCGCCCGGAAGTCCGGCGTCGTCCGGCTGACCGCGTTCACGTCCGCGCCGAGCCGAATGCCAGCCTCGAAGGTCAATCCTTCGAGCTGGTAGAACTGCTGCTTGGTGAGGGCGAGCGCCGACGCGCCCGCCGCCGCCAGGACGCGCAGGACCTCGCCGGTCTGCTCTTCGAAGTCCGTGTCTTCGTACACGCGGGAGACGAGCCCGACGGCGGCGGCCTCCCTTGCGTCCAGCAGCCGCCCGGTGGTCGCCAGATCGAAGGCGACCTTCTCGCCCACCGCACGCCGCAGCATCGTCAGCACGATGGCGGGCACGAACCCGCGCTGCACCTCGGGATACCCGAACTGCGCCGACTCGGCGGCGAGCACGAGATCGCAGCCGGTGGCGAGCCCGCAGCCGCCCGCCAGGGCGCGGCCCTGCACGACGGCGACGACAGGCTTGGGGAGCGCGCGCATCCGCAGGAAGATCGCTCCGAACTGGAGCGCGGCGTCCCGGTTCCGCTCCACGGGGTGGTCGGCGGAGGCGAGGAGTTCCTTCAAGTCCATCCCCGCGCAGAAATCCGGCCCCGCTCCCCGCAGCGCCACCACCCGCACGTCCGCGTCCAGCTCGGCGCGATCCAACATGGCGATCAGCGCGTCGATCATCGCCGTATCGATCGCGTTCCGTTTATCGGGACGGTTGAGCGTCGCCGTGAGCACCCCCCCCGCAACCGTGACGAGGACTCGCTCGCTCATCGCCGCACCTCGATCTCCATGCGCAGCAGCGCCGTCGAGAACACCTTGCCTTGCGCGTCCGTCTTGAGCGAGATCGTGCCTCCGCCGTCCAGCGCGCCGTGCAGCAGGAAGTTCAGCGCGCCGAGGTTGGGAAGCTCGAAGCGCTCCACCCTCCCGGTGATCATCCCCTTAAAATGGCGTGCCACCCGGGCGGCCGTCACGTACTTGGCTAGGATGGCGTAATGCTCCGGCCGGCGAGCGATGAGCCCGATGTTGGCGGTGTCGCCTTTGTCTCCGGAGCGCGCGTGCGCCAGCTCGAGCAGGCGCACGCGCCCCTTCACACCTCGACCAGCTCGACGCATGGCTCCACCATCCGCTTGTCGATGAGGGCCGGCCAATAGGCGACGATCTCTTCCGGCTTGGGCCGCCCTCCCGCGAACCCGGTGACGCTCGGGGGGCCGTTCAGAATCAGCGGAGCGATCTCCCGGGTGAAGCGCTCCACCGGCGCCTCCTCCCGCGCCCGCACGCCGATCCGGAGCTGCACTTCGGGCGCCTGCGTCCCATCCGCGTCCTCCAACGCCAGCCGGCCGTGCGTGGCGTCCACGCCGACGAACTCGGTGTGGATGGCCTCGAAGGCGAGCCCCAAATCCTTCAGGCGCTGGCGGAGAATCCGGTCGGCCGCCCGCGCCTTCTCGAGCGCGTCGGGCCATGCGTACACGAGCGTACCCACCGCCTTGTACCCGTAGAAGTACGCCACTGAGACTTTCAGCTTGTCGGTCGCGGGCTTCCCCCGCACGCCCGAGACGCGCACCCTGTCCTTGCCCACCTGCTTCAACGCGATCGTCGTAAAGTCGGCGACGCAGTCGGGCGTGATGTACTCCTCGGGGTCGCCCATCTCGTAGACGAGCTGTTCCGTGACACCGGCCACATCGATCCGGCCGCCGGTGCCCGGATGCTTCACCAAGTCGAACGTGCCGTCCGGCCGCGCTTCGACGATGGGATAGCCCACGTTCGCGAGGTCGGGGATGCGCTCCCAGTCCACCAGACAGTTGCCGCCGCTCGCCTGCGCGCCGCACTCGATGATATGGCCCGCCACCGTCCCCGCCGCGAGGAGGTCCCAGGCATCGGCCCGCCACCTCCAGGCGTGGATCAGCGGTGCCAGGGTCAGCCCCGTGTCCGTAACGCGTCCCGTGATCACGACGTCCGCGCCGCGGCGCAGGGCCTCAACGACCGGCCAAGCGCCGAGGTACGCATTCGCCGACAGCACCCGGTCGCGGACGTCGCGCAGGGGGCGTCCCGTATCGAGATTCCGCAGCTCGTGGCCACGCGCGAGCAGGCCGTCGAGGCGGTCGAGCAGGTCGTCGCCCGTCACGACGCCGATCTTGAGCTTGCCGGCGAGGCCCCGCTCCCGCGCCGCGCCAGCCACCGCCGCGGCGCAGGCGCGGGGATTCACGCCGCCCGCGTTCGCCGTGACCTTGATCCGCCGCTCCACGAGGATGGGGAGAATGCGGTCCATCAGGGGGACGAAGTCCTTCGCGTAGCCCAGGTCGGGATCGCGCGCCTTCTGTTTCTGCAGGATCGACATCGTCACTTCGGCGAGATAATCCATCATCAGGTAGTCCACCGGGCCGCCCTTCACCTGGCGGTACGGCGCTTCCAGCCAGTCGCCCCAGAATCCCTGTCCCGCCGCGACGCGGACCGAGGCAGAGGACGCTGTCACCGCGTGCCGCCCTCCACGACGGTGCGCCGCACAGCCGCAGCGCCCTCTCCCGACGCGGGAGTGACGCGCGTCTCGAGCAGTGCTCTGAACCCCTCCGGCAGCTCCAGCCCTGGCGGCGCGGGCAACGGCACCGCCGCGCGTCCTCCCGCCACCACCGACAGGTCGCCCCCCCCCCCGCTGGGGCCGGCGGCCCGCTCGAGCCCGAGGAACCGGATGCGCGCGGTACCGCGCCAGGGATGGCCGGTGCGTCGCGCGAAGGCGGGGAAGAGCTCGACCGTCAACGGCCGGCCGGTGAGGGAATCGGCCAAGGCCAAGCCCAGCCGCCCGAACGCATAGTTGACCGCCTCGTTGCCCCCCGGGAGCTGCTGGCCGGTCGAGTCGTACACGGTGATGGTGAAATCGGTGAGCTCGTCCCACAGGTCCGGCGACACCTGGATGTCCACCTCCATGCGCTTCACCCACGCGGGGACCCGGACGAGCAGAGTTTCGGCCGGTTCGCCGCGGCCCGCGACTGCGTAGTCGCGCTGGGCGCCGACGAGATAGTGGGTCACGCGACCCTGGACGGTCACGGGGCGCACGCTCGACGCCTCGAGACCCGCCCTTCCCCCGGCCGCGGGCTGCAGCGCCACCGACCCCAACTCGGCGCGTACGGTTGCCGTGGCGGCGTCGAGGGGCGGCGCGACGACATCCAGCTCGTACACGCCGGCGACGAGGTCTTCCCCCCGCACCGTGAGTTGCGCCGTCCCGGGGTTCTCCCCGCCGAGCTCGATGTCCTCCGGCGCCGTGCGGGCGGGGGCGCCGTTGGGCTCGTAGAGTCGGACGGTCCCGTGCTGTTGCTGGGAGTCGGGGAGCACCACCGTCGCCTGGAGGGTCGCCCCCGGCTGTGCGACGCGCAGGAAGTAGCGCTGCACCCCCGCCGGACCGACGGCATGCCGCGTGTCGAGGAGGGGCTGCGTCGCGAGATCGTACGGTACGATCACGGTATTGACCAGTGTGAACAGCGGCCCTGCGAGGGTGTCGCTCGGGTTCCGGGCGCTGACGGAGCCCACATAGACGCCGGGGGCCATCAGGGCACCGCGCCGGTACACCACGGGAATCGGCGTCTCCCGCGGGCCGGCTTCGACGGTCGCGGGCACGCCGAGCCACGCCGCGTCCGCGCGCAGCAGGAACTGCGCCGCCCGGAGGCCAGCGACGTGCCGGACGGTGAAGGTCTCCAACGTGTCACCCGGGCCTGCGAGCCCGTTGCGCCGGTACGCCGCCGACACGCCGGTCGCGGCGCGCACCGTGTACTCGGATCCCTGATGCCCAGCCCGGAGCCACTGATACGCAGCGTCGAGGTCGGGCGTGCCCCACCCTTGGTCGATGAGACGGGCGCCGCCGAAGGGGCGGGCCGACACGCGCAGCGCCTGCGCGAGATCCGCCCCGTTGGCGTTTCGTCCCTCTTGCATCAACGCGGATATCAGGCAGGCGACCAGACCGGCAGCGTGCGGCGCCGCCATGCTGGTGCCACCCTTGATCTCGTCCCCCGTATTCCACGCCGGGACCGCGGAGAAGGCGACGCCGGGAGTGACGATGTCGGGCTTGGCCAGCTCCCCGCCGCGCGAGCTGAACCAGCCGAGCACGTCGTGCGGTGGCGGCACGCCCGGTTGCGGCGCGCGCGTGAAGACCCCGGGATAGGTCGCGCCGACCGACAAGGCCAGGTCGGCGGAGCCGGGGAATCCCATCGTGGAGAGGCCGGGGCCGTCGTTCCCCGCGCTGATCGCGTAGACCACGGCGGGATGGGTCACGAGGAACGCATCCACGAGCGAGTCGATCACCGCCCGCCCCTCGTGTTCATTCCCGACGCCGAAGCTCAGGTTGAGGACGAGCGGGAGGTTGCGGGCGGCGGCGAAGCGCGCCGCATAGTCCATCGCCCGCAGCATGCTGCCGTGCACGGTGACGCCGCCGCGTGCGTTGTTCGCGATCTTGAGGCCGAGGAGCTGCGCGCCGGGCGCGACGCCGTCGAACCCGGCGACGCCGAACAGGTCATGGCCGGCGGCGATGCCGGCGACGTGGGTGCCGTGCGCCGAGGTGTCGAACAACAGGTCGAGCGTCGGCGCGCCGCCCGCCTCCGCGAAGTTGGCGACGAGCATCGAGGTTCGTGTCGAGGAACGCGACCCACCCGTCCGGCGCCTTCGCGACGACGACCGGGAAAACGTCGGTGTTCGTGCCGTTGCCGTTCACGTCGCCCGCCGGGGGCCGGCCGAGCGGCAGCTCGCGGAAGACCCCGGCGTACCACGTGGCCGCGGTCGTCAGGCGGCCGATGCGCGCGGCGCCCCGGAGCGGCCGTCCGCCCACGACGACTTTCCCATCGGCGCCGGGCGTCACGGGCGCCAGGTCGACGTGCCCTTCACCCGAGAAGTCGCGCAGGTCGAGGACCTTGGGCGCCCCGGTGCTGGTCGTGATGAGCCCCGCCACGTCGGGATCGAGGCCGCTGTCGAGGATGGCAATCAGCACGCCGCGGCCATCATAGGTCGGGTGAGCGGCCCGAAAGGCGTCCACGCCCGTGCTCTTCAGCGGCATCAGGCCCAACAGGAACGCGATCGGGGGCTCGACCGCGGGAGTGCGACTCGCGTCCGCCGGGGCCGTCCCTCCTCCCCCGCCGACCGCGGGCGCCGGCGCGGGCTTCGCGCGCGGCGCGGGCGAGGCAGTCGGGGCGTGGGGGGGGGCGCCCGCGCACGCTGCCGCCAGGGCGAGGAGGAACGACAGGGATGCCGCAGGTCTCATAACTGGGTCGGGAGCGCGAAGGGCCCGAGGTGCGGGCCGGTGAACTCGGCGGCGACTTCCAGGAGAAACGCCAGCGTGTCGCGCGTCTCGTCCGGCGTCAGGATGGCGTCCACGTAACCGCGGGCACCCGCGAACTTGGCGTCGAGCTGGTGCTCGTAATCGGCGCGCATGGCATCCACGGCCGCGGCGTTCTCAGGCTGCGCGGCCTCATTGCCGTACACCGCCTGAATCGCGGACTCGCCTTCCATCACGCCCATCCGTCCGGTGGGCCACGAGACGATGAAGTCGGGGTCGAAGCCCTGCCCGGCCATCGCGTAGTAGCCCGCGCCCGAGGCGTGGTTGACGGTGAGCACCAGCTTGGCCACGGTTGCCGTGGCCATCGCTTCGACGAAGCGCGCTCCCGCCCGGATGATCCCCGAATGCTCGGCCTCCGTGCCGACCATGAAGCCGGAGACGTCCTGCACGAAGAGGAGCGGCAACCGCTCGCGGTCGGCGTTCTCTATGAAATAGGCGACCTTCTCAGCGCTCGCCGTGTAGATGATCCCGCCGATCTTTGGGGGCCCACCCTTCTTCTTGCCCTCCTTGATGACGCCGCGGGAGTTCGCGATCAGGGCGATGGGCCGGCCTTCGATCGCCCCGTGACCGCAGATCATCTCGGGCGCGACGTCCGGCTGGAACTCGTCGAGGCGCCCGGCGTCGAGCAGGCACTCGAGCACCGCCCGGACGTCGTAGCTCATGCGGTGGTCCGCGGGGATCAGGTCGTACAACTCCTTCGGGTCGCGCTTCGGCGCGGGGTAGGTGCGCCGGGGCGGCAGGCCATGGGGGAGGCGCCCGACGTACTCGCGGATGCGCGCCAGGCACTCGGCGTCGTCCTTGGCCCGGTAGTGCGCCACCGCGCTCACCGCGGTGTGCGTCGCCGCACCGCCCAGCGATTCGGCGTCTACCACCTGCCCGGTCGCCCCCCTCACCAAGTTCGGCCCGCCCAGGCCCATGAACGACGTCCCGTCGACCATGAAGATCACGTCGGACAGCGCCGGCAGGTATGCCCCGCCCGCGATACACGGTCCCATGACCGCGGCGATCTGGGGGACCTTGAGGTACCGGCGCATGACGGAGTTGTAGTAGAAGATCCGCGCCGCGCCGTATTGCCCCGGGAACACGCCGCCCTGGTAGGGCAGGTTCACGCCGGCGGAGTCCACCAGGTAGACGATCGGGATGCGCTGGCGCATCGCGATCTCCTGGGCACGCAGGATTTTCTTGATCGTCTCCGGCCACCACGACCCGGCCTTGACGGTTGCGTCGTTTGCCACCACCACGACCGGGCGTCCCTCGATGCGGCCGAGGCCGGTGACGACCCCGGCCGCCGGGGCCTGGCCGCCGTACAGATCGTACGCGACGAGCAGCCCGACTTCGACCCAGGGGCCGCGCGGATCGAGCAGCTGGGCGACGCGCTCGCGCGCGGTGAGCTTCCCCTGCTCGTGCTGGCGCTGCACCCGCTCCGGCCCGCCGCCCTGCTCCAGGTGCGCGCGCAGGTCGCGGTATTCGGCGCTGAGGGTCTGGAGCCGGCTCACGAAAGGGGACTACGCGGCGACATGGTCCGCCGCCCACTCCTCGATGTACTTGATGAGGTCCGAGGTGGGGGTGCCCGGGCCGAACAGCTTGCCGGTGCCCTGCCGCTCGAGCGCCGTCATGTCCTCCGGCGGGATGATCCCGCCGCCGGTGAGCAGGACGTCCTGCCGGCCGGCCGCATCAAGCAGCTTGCGGACGCGCGGAAACAGGGTCATGTGGGCGCCCGAGAGAATGGACAGGCCGACCACGTCCACGTCTTCCTGGATCGCCGCCTGGGCGATCATCTCCGGGGTCTGGTGGAGGCCCGTGTAGATGACTTCCATGCCGGCGTCGCGCAGCGCGGCGGCAACCACCTTGGCACCGCGGTCGTGCCCGTCGAGCCCGGGCTTGGCTACCAGAATGCGAATCGGCCGCCGCTTGCCCTTGGCCCTCACCGGCGGAACCGGAGCAGCGCCGCCAGGCCGTCCACGGCCCGCCGCGCCTTGTCGTCGTACAGGACGTCCACCTGCGCGCGTTGGCGCAACGCGTCCTCGATCGCATCGTCGATGCGCGGATCGTCGTCCTGACCATCGGCGAGGAGCGTGCGGACCTGGCCGCGCGCGAGGGCCTTGAGCGTGGGCTCCATCCCGTTCACCGCCCAGCCGGTCCCCACGCCCTCCCTGACGGCGTCGGCGTGCGCCCGCTCCCAGGCGCGCTCGCGCTCGTCGCGCAAGGCCAGGGCCGCCTCACGGACCTCCGCGGGGGTGACCCGCTTGGGGTTCAGCTTCACCACGCCCAAGACCAGGTCGTGCAGGTAGGTGTGCAAGTGCGGAATGAGCGCCGCGGCGTCGACGCCGATGCCGGCCACGACGAGCCCGGCCAGCGGGCGTTGGCTGTGGATCTGGAAGACCCGGTCCGCCACCTGGGCGTACAGTCGCTGCCGCTCCGTCCGGATGCGCATGTGGTAGTTATGCTCGCCGGCGCTGCCGGAGGCTGCCGCGTGAAACCTGCCGCCGCGCGACGCTTCGATGCCGGCGAGCGACGTCAGCTCCACCGAGTCGAACGCCATCACCTCGAAGAACCGCGCCGCGGTTCGGTCGCAGGCCGCGACGAGGATGGTGCCGAATTCCTGCTCCAGCGCGACCAGCTCGCGGATCAGCGGCGTGCGCTCGACCGCGAGCCGCGAGCGATGGACGTGGGGGAGCGCCAGCGCCTCGAACAGGCCCAGATCCCGGCACGCGAAGATCGCGATGCCGCGCGACGGCGGCAGGCGCCCGGGGTCGTCGAAGTACGCCAGGACGCGCTCGAGGTCGACGGCGATCGCCTCGCGCTCCGCGCGCCCCAAGGGCCGCCGTGCCAGACCGGCCGTCGCCTCGCGCACCCGGTTTTTCATCTTGATGAGGTACTTGCCGCGCGTCTTGTCGCGCGGCTCGAGCTTCAAGTAGCACGAAACCACCCAATGGGAGCCCGGCGCCATGCCGGCCAGCCGCGCCACCTCGGAGCGGACGTCGTGCGCAGTGGGTACTGCCGGCGCGGCCGTCATCGCTCAGAAGAACACCGGCTCGCGGTAGGCGCCGTACACGCGCTCCAGAGCCTGGCGGATCTCGTACAGGGTGCAGTAGGCGCGGGCGCAATCGAGCATGGGGCCGATGACGTTGCGGTCCTGCTCGGCCGCTTCCCGTAGGGCCTGGAGGCTGTGCTCGACGCGCGCCCCGTCGCGCTCGGCGCGCAACCGCGCCATGCGGCGCTTCTGCGCGTCTTCCGCGTCGTCCGACACCTTGAGGATCTCGACCGGATGGTCCTCGTCGGCGAGGAACTGGTTGACGCCGACGATGAGCTTCTCTTCCCGCTCCACCTGGCGCTTCGAGGCGATCTCGGCGAACGACGCCTCCGCCTCCCGCTCGAGCTGATCGGTGAGCGTCTCCACGTAGTACGACCCGCCGACGGGATCGATCACTTCGGCGACCCCGGCCTCGTGCGCCAGGATCTGCTGAGTGCGCAACGCCACCTGCACGGCCTGTTCGGTCGGCAGGGCGAGGGTCTCGTCGAGCGAGTTGGTGTGGAGCGACTGGGTGCCCCCGAGCACGGCGGCCAACGCCTGGTACGCGACGCGCACGATGTTGTTGAGGGGCTGCTGAGCCGTGAGGGTCACGCCGGCGGTCTGGCAGTGGAACCGCATCATCCACGAACGGGGTTGCTTCGCGCCGTAGCGCTCGCGTATGTGGTGCGCCCAGATGCGCCGCGCCGCCCGCAGCTTGGCGATCTCCTCGAAGAAGTCGTTGTGGATGTCCCAGAAGAACGAGAGCCGGGCGGCGAAGCTGTCCACGTCCAGGCCCCGCGCGATCCCCCGCTCCACGTAGGTGAAGCCGTTCGCCAGCGTGAAGGCCAGCTCCTGGGCGGCCGTGGCGCCCGCCTCGCGGATGTGGTAGCCCGAGATCGAAATGGTGTTCCACAGCGGCGTGTGCTCAGCGCACCACTCGAACATGTCCACGATGATCTTGAGCGCCGGCTCGACGGGATAGACCCAGGCGTGCTGGGCCATGTACTCCTTGAGGATGTCGTTCTGCACGGTGCCGCGCAGCTTCGTGATCGGGACACCCTGCCGCTCCGCCGCCGCGACGTAGAAGCAGAAAAGGATCGCCGCGGGGCCGTTGATCGTCATCGAGGTCGAGACCTGGTCCAGCGGGATGCCGCGGAACAACTCCTCCATGTCCGCCAGGCTCGACACCGCCACTCCGCACTTCCCTACCTCCCCCTCCGCACGGGGATGGTCGGAGTCGTACCCCATGAGCGTCGGAAAATCGAAGGCGACCGAGAGGCCGGTCTGGCCGTGGTCGAGCAGGAACTTGTAACGGCGGTTCGTATCCTCGGCGCTGCCGAAGCCCGCGAACTGGCGCATCGTCCACAGCTTCCCACGGTACATCGAGGGATGGATGCCCCGGGTGAACGGGTATTCCCCGGGCTGGCCGAGCTGTCGCGCTGCGTCGAAGCCCTCGAGGTCCGCCGCCGTGTAGACGGGCTTCCGGGCGATGCTCACGGGGTCGCCCCCGTGCGCACCTGATCGATGATTTCCGCCGCGACGTCGTACGGACTCCGCCGCCCGGCGGCGACCTCGTCCAGCCGGCGGGCGAGCAGCTCCTCAGCCCGCGTCTCCTCCCACACCCACTGCCGGATCGCCCGCTGGACCACGGCTCGCATCCGCGCGGCCAGCCGTTGCTGGCGCCGCTGCGCCAACGCGCCGCTCTCGACGAGAAAGGCGTGGTGCCGGTCGAGCGCGGCGATGAGGTCGTCGATGCCCTCACCCCTGCTCGCGACGGTCGTGAGGACGGGCGGCTCCCACGTGTTGGACGGTAGGCCCTCGGGGTCCGGCCGTCCGACGGTCCGACCGTCGGACGGGTGGTGAGGGGGGATGTGGGCGAACGCGTTCCCGCGCCGGATCCCGAGCATCACCTCGACTTCCTTCTTCAGTTTGTCGGCGCCGGGCCGGTCGCTCTTGTTGATCACGTACAGCTCCGCGATTTCCATGACCCCCGCCTTGAGGGTCTGGATCCCGTCCCCCGACTCGGGCACGAGCACCAACACCGTCGTTTCCGCCGTCCCGGCGATGTCGAGCTCCGTCTGACCCACGCCGACCGTTTCGATCAGGATGCGATCGAACCCGAACGCCTCGAGGACGTCCGCCACTTCTTCCGTGGTCGTCGCGAGCCCGCCTTGGGAGCCGCGCGTCGCCATCGACCGAATGAACACGCCCGGATCGAGGCTCGCCGACTCCATGCGGATGCGGTCGCCGAGCAGGGCCCCGCCGGTGAAGGGGCTCGTGGGATCCACGGCTACGACCGCGACCTTGAGGCCCTGGGCGCGGAAACGCTGGATCAACCGCTCGGTGAGCGTACTCTTGCCAGCGCCCGGCGGCCCCGTGAGGCCGATGCGCCGGGTGCCGCCGCGCCCCACCCGGGCGTGCAAATGAGAGAGCACGCGCTCGAAGCCATCGCGCTGATTCTCGATGAGACTGATGGCGCGGGCGAGGGCCGCGGTGTCCCCGCGTTCCAGGCCCGCCAGGATGGCGTCGGTGTGCATGCCTCCGGAAAGATAACGGGCGCCGTGCGTCACAGCACGGTGCCGCGAAGGATGAGGCTCGCCGCCGTGAAATAGATGACCAGGCCGGTCACGTCCACAAGCGTGGCAACGAAGGGCGCGGACGCGCTCGCCGGGTCGAAGCCCAGGCGTCTCAGGACGAACGGAAGGAGGGAGCCGGCGAACGTCCCGAACGTCACGACACCGATGAGGCTGCAGAACACGGTGGCCGCGACGAGCAGGTAGTGCTGGCCGTAGATCGGACTCACCATCTGCCACAAGACGATGCGCAGAAACCCGATCGTGCCGAGGACTGTGCCGAGCACGACGCCGGCGGCCAGCTCGCGTCGGATGACGCGCCACCAGTCACGCAGCCGCACCTCGCCGAGTGCCATGGCGCGAATGACCAACGTGGAGGCCTGCGACCCGGAGTTGCCGCCGCTCGAGATGATGAGCGGAACGAACAGGGCCAGGACGACCGCCCGGGCGATCTCTTGCTCGAAGAACGCCATCGCCGTCGCGGTCAACATCTCGCCGAGGAAGAGCGCGGAGAGCCAGCCGGCCCGCTTCCGCACCATGCGCTGGAACGCGGTCTGCAGGTAGGGCGCGTCGAGGGCCGCCGAGCCGCCGAGCTTCTGGATGTCCTCCGTCGCCTCCTCCTCGACCACGGCGACCACGTCGTCCGCTGTCACGACGCCCTTCATCCGGCCCGCGGCGTCCACGACCGGCGCGGCGACGAGCCCGTGCTCGGCGAACAGGTGCGCGACCTCTTCCTGGTCGGCCGCTTCGGGTATGGTGATGACATCCGTCTGCATCAGTCGGGCGACGCTGGTGGCATGGTCCGCCGCCACCAGGCCGGTCAGCGCGACCTGGCCCAGCAGCTTGCCCTCGCCGTCGAGGACGTACGCGAACGCCGGGGTATCGCGACCGGACCGTTCCTGCGCCTGCCGGCGGAAGTAGCCCAGCGCCTCCGCGGCGGTCATATCGGGCCGCACGCGGATGTAGCGGGGGTTCATCAGGCCGCCGGCCTCGTCTTCGGCATAGGCCAGCAGCGCGCTCACTTCCGCCCGCGTGGTCTCGTCGAGCAGCGCCAGCAGCCCGCCGCGTTGATCGGGCGGCGCGGCCTGAATCACGTCGGCGACGTCGTCCGGGGCGAGCAGCCGGATCCACGGACGCCGCTCCGCCGGTGGGAGCATGAGCAGCACCTCCGCCTGGTCTGCCCCGCTCAAGTCAAAGAAGAACTCGTGCGCGGCGTCGGGTGGCAGGTGCTTGACGCGCCGCACGCGCTCGGCCGCGCTGAGACGCGGCCAGGCCTCGGCCACGTCCAGATAGGTCAGCTCTTTCTTCTTGGGCATGAGCCGGGCTCAGGCGGGCTCGTCGGAGCGGTCCAACGCCATCGGGCGGACCGGCCCGCGCCGCACCGCGACGCGCTCGACGCGCGTCGCGCTGGCGGCGAGTATATCGAACTCCAGCCCCTTGTAGTGGAAGCGCCCGCCCGCGCGGGGGATCCGCCCCAGCAGCTGGATCAGCAGCCCACCCACGGTCTGCACGCCGCGCACATCCAGCCGCACGCCCAGCTGCTCCTCCAGGACCGCGAGCGGCGCGCTCCCCTCCACCTCGACGATCCGCACGGAGGCGGCGGGCGCCTCCGCCGGGCTCTCGAAGATCTCCCCCACCAGCTCTTTCAACAGGTCCTCGAAGGTGACGAGTCCCGCGGTGCCGCCATACTCGTCGAGCACGACCGCCAGGTGGCCCCCGCCGCGCTGCATCTCGAGCATCAGGTCGGCGGCGCGCATTGCCCCCGGCACGGTGAGCGCCGGTCGGACGGGGACGGGGTCCTCCGGCTGGAGTCGCAGCAGGTCGAGCGTGTGCGCGACGCCGATGACCTCGTCGAGCGAGCCGCGGTAGACGGGGTAGCGGCTGTAGCCCGATTGCTGGAACACATGCGCCGCTTCGGCCGCGAGCATCCCCTCGGGCATCGCGACGATCGCGGTGCGGGGCGTCATCAGCTCGCGCACGGGCCGGTCGGCGAAGGCCAGCACTCCCGAGACCACCGCCATCTCGTCCGCCGCCGCGAGGGCGGCTGGGTCGGAGCTCGAGAGCAGCGCGGCGAGGGTGGTCCGGGTCGATGGATCGCGCCCCGGGATGAACGGCGCGAGCAGCCGTCCGCTGCGCTCCATCCATGGCACGGCGCGCGCGACGAGCGGCTCCGCCCAGCGCCGTCCCACGACGCGCGGCACGAGGTAGGCCGCGCTGATGAACAGCGGCACACCGGCCGTGACCGTGAAGACGCCCAGGAACGTCGGGGTGGTTGCGGCGAGGAGCGCGGGCACCGCTGCGGCCGCCAGCAGCACGCCCAAGGTGGTCAGCGTATTGGCGGTCGCCAGCACGCGGCCCGGGTTTTCCAGCAGGCCCGCGGCACCGCCCGCCCCCCGGAGCTTGTACGCGACCCAGCGCGTCAGCTCGAGCTGGCTCACCGCCGCGGCAGCGACGCCCACCGCCGCCGACAGGCCCGCGATGCCGAGGCCCAGGAGCAGGACGACGAGGGCGCCGATCATGCCTTGTGGAACGACACCTGAGTGACGCGCCGCCGCTCGACACGCTCCACCACGACCCGGTACCCGTCGAGCGTCAGCTCGTCCCCCTGGCGCGGCACGCGACCGAGGACCGAATAGACGAGGCCGCCGACGGTCGAGACCTCGGGGTGCGTGAAGGTGGCGCCGAGGGCTTCCGACAGCTCGTCCAGGCTCACGCCCCCGTCGACCCAGAAGCGGCCGCCGTCCTGCCGGATAGCCGGAGCGGTTTCGGCATCGTGCTCGTCGCGGATCTCGCCGACGATCTCCTCGAGGATGTCCTCGCGCGTGATCAGTCCCGCCGTGCCCCCGAATTCGTCCACGACGATGGCGATGTGCGCCGGCGCGCCCTGGAAGTCGCGCAGCTGGCCGTCGAGCGTCTTGGTCTCGGGGACGAACGCGGCGGGGCGCACCAGCGCGTGCCACCGGGGCTCGGCGAGACCCATCGCGACGGGGACCAGGTCCTTGGCGAACAGCACGCCGACGATGTTGTCGGGGGTGCCGTCGAACACCGGCAGCCGTGCGTGCTCGCTCTGGCGGAAGGCGTCGAGCACGTCCTCGATGGGCGCCGCCATGTCCACGCCGGCCATGTCGAGCCGCGGGGTCATCACCTCGTCGACCGTCGTGTCGGCGAGTGTGAACACGCCGAGCAGCATGTCGCGCTGGGCCACCCCGAGGTCGGGTTGCAAGGGGCGCGGTGTGTCGACCAGCGCGTGGAGCCCGCGATCGACCCAGGCGAGCAGCCAGAGGAGCGGGCCGAACGGCGCCAGGGTGCGCCGCGCCACCGGCAGCGCGGCGTCGGCGAGCTCCGGGGCGAGGCGCACGATGCTGCGCGGCAGCGCGTCCCCCACGACAAAGAGCAGGAGCACGGCGACCGCCAGCGCGCCCAGGCCCTCGAGCCACGGCCGCTGCCACCATTGGACGGCGTGCGCAGCGGCGACCGCGCCGAGTACGAGGAGCGCGAGGCGGGCGACGTACAGGGCGCGGTGCAACGGCACGCGGCTGCCGGCCGACGCGGGCGGCGCGTCGCCCAGTGTGTGCAGCGCCTCGCCCACCGCGGCCTCTTCCCCGAGCGCCAGCAGCGCCGCCCAGGAGCCGGCGACCAGGGCCGCCAGCAGGCCGGTGACGAGCAGGGCGGTTTCGGTGAGCATCAGCGGACGGGAGAGGCGCGCCGCAGCCGGCGCACGTAGCGCTCCTGGCGACGCCACATGGCGCAGCGGGTGCGGCCGGCCCCCTCAGGGTGGTCGTACCCCAACACGTGCAGGGTGCCGTGGACGGCCAGGCGGATCAGCTCGTCCTCCGGAGACGGCTCGACGGCCGCGGGGCAGACGTAGACGTCGCCCAGCACCGTGCCGTCGGGCTGAGGGAGCGAAAAGGCGATCACGTCGGTGAGCCTGCGGCGCCCCGTGGCGCGCCGGTTCAAGCGCCGCATGGCGGCGGCGTCCAGCAACGTGAGGTCCACGCGGATCCCTGCCGCGCCCTCCCATGCCACCACGCGCCGCGCCACACGCGCCAGGCGCTCAGCCGTCGTTCTTCGGCTGCCAGGCCGCGCCGATCCCGCCACTGGACTCCGGATAGTCGATGCGGTTGTGGTACATCCCGCTCAGCACGCGCACGAACTCGGACTTCACCTGCTCGAGCTGCTGCAGGGTCATGGGCGCTTCGTCGAGCTGGCCGGCGTTGAGCTTGAAGCGCACGATGTGCGCGATCGCTTCTTCGATTTTCTGCGGCGTCAGGTCCTCGAGCACCCGCAGCGCCGCCTCGACCGAGTCGGCGATCATCGCGATGGCCGTTTCCATCGAGCGGGGCTTGGGCCCGGGATACACGAAGTCGTCGTGGTTCAGCGCCTGCCCGCCGTCGGTCTTCTTGGCCTTGTCGAGGAAGTAAGTGATTTCGGTCGTGCCGTGGTGCTCGGGAATGAACGCCGCCACGGCGTCGGGCAATCCCGCTTCGGCCGCGAGCGCCAGGCCGTCCCGCACGTGCGCCTTGATGATCTGCGCCGACTGCAGCGGCTTGAGCCGGTCGTGCGGGTTGACGCCGTGGGTCTGGTTCTCCACGAAGTACTGGGGGTTCTGCACCTTGCCGATGTCGTGGTAGTAGCATCCGACGCGGCCCAGCAGGCCGTTCGCGCCCACCCGATTGCACGCTGCCTCGACAAGATTGGCCATCGTCGCGCTGTGCGCGAATGTGCCCGGCGCCTCGAGCGACAACCGCCGCAGCAGCGGCCGGCTCGGGTCGGACAGCTCGAGGAGCGTGAGGTCGGTGGTGATGTGCGTGACCGACTCCGCCACCGGCAGCAGGAAGAACGTCAGTCCCGCCGAGACGAGGCCATTGACCGCGCCCCACAGACCGCGCAGGCCGATCTGCGCGACGGGCCAGCCGCCCGCGAGCCCGAGGGCCAGCGCACCGACCAGGTACCCGATGGCGATCACCAGCACGGGCACGTAGAAGTTGCTGCGGCGCCGCAGCGTGCGGACGGAGAGGGCGGCCGTGACGCCCCCGACGACGCACAGGAATAGCGCGGGCGCGTCGTGGAACACCGGTTGGATCCCGATCACGACCGACAGGATCATCGCGGCGATCATCGAGACGCGCCCGTTGAACAGCACGGTCAGCATCATTGCCATGAACGGCAGGAACACGACCTCGGGATGGTCGGGGTAGAAGCGCGCGACCGCGGCGGCCTCGAGCAACACCAGCCCGAACAGCCCGCCGATCAGCGCCACCTGCCGCTGGTCGCGATACGTCTCGCGCCGGTAGAACACCAGCAGCACCCAGAAAATGGAGAGGATCAGCATGTCGCGGAGCAGCGGCCCCACCACGCCGCGGATCGAGTGCGTGGTGGCGGCGCCGCGCCGCAGCAGCTCCGCGTGCAGCGCCAGGAGCCGCTCGTGCGCGTCGTTGGTCACGACCTCGTGCGCAGCGACGATCCGGTCCCCCGCCCGGACGATGTACTTGCTGGGATCGACGCTGCCCCGCAGCTCGTTCCGCCGACGCTCGGTCTCCAGCCGGTTCGGAACCAGGGTTGGCCGGAAGAACTGGCGGACGAGCTTGAGGTACAACACGTCGCCCACGCTCGATCCCGCGTCGGGGTGGAGCGTCTTGGCGCGGTTCAGATACATGGCAAAGGTCAGGACCTGGTCCCGCTGCACCGACGATTCGGTGGTCCCGCGGCGCACGATGACCTCGTTCGACTGCTCCACCTGCAGCACGCCGGGGCCCGTCACCCCCGCCGCCAGCGTGCGATCGAACAGCTCCGTGAGCGCGCGCTCGAGCGCCGCGCGCTTGCCCCCCTTGGCCAGGTAGGCGGCCTCCTGCAGGGTGATCGACACGCCGAAGTCGCGGCTGGCGCGGATGATCGCCTGCAGCCCGCCGCCCTGGTCTGCCGCGGCCTCGACGGCGTCGAAGAAGCCGCGCATCGCGGTGGCGGCGGAGTCGGACGCCCGCTGGCGGAACTCGTAGATCGGCTTGGCGGATCCAGCGAGCTCCTCCGCCTCCCGCTGCAGCTCGTCCTCCGACTTGTTCACGACGAAGTTGAAGGGCGCGATGACTTCCTGGTCGGCCCGCGCGCCCGGCTCGAGCAGCGGCGCGACATCGGCGGCGCTCGACGGGAAGGCGATGTTCGTCGCCAGGGCGAGCCCGAGCACCCAGGCCCACCGCGCGCCGTGATAGCGCACCTGCTCCCGCGTGGGAAGGCGGAGCATCAGCCCTGCGCGTCCTCGGCGTAGGCCCGGATGATGTCCCGCACCAGCCGGTGGCGCACCACGTCCGTGTCCTCGAGGTAACAGAAGGCGAGGCCCTCGATCCCCGGAAGGATCCGCTCGATCTGGAGCAGGCCGGAGTCTTCACGATTCGACAGATCGATCTGCGTCTTGTCGCCGGTGATCACCGCGCGCGAGTTCACGCCCAGCCGCGTGAGGAACATCTTCATCTGCATCCCCGTCGCGTTCTGCGCTTCGTCCAGGATGACGAAGGCATCCGAGAGGGTGCGCCCCCGCATGTACGCGAGCGGCGCGATCTCGATGGTGCGATTCTCGAGCGCCTTCTGGATGCGGTCGCGCGGCATCATGTCCTCGAGCGCGTCATACAGCGGCCGCAGATAGGGATCCACCTTGTCCTGCAGGTCGCCGGGGAGGAAGCCCAGGCTTTCACCCGCCTCGACGGCGGGGCGCGCGAGCACGATGCGGCGCACGCGCTTGCGCGCCAGGGAATCCACGGCCGCGGCGACGGCGAGGTAGGTCTTCCCCGTGCCCGCCGGCCCGATGCCGACCACGATATCGTGCTGCGCGATCGCCTGGAGGTAGCGGCGCTGGCCCGCCGTCTTCGGCTGGATCACGCGGCGCAACCCGGGGAGAATGATCCGCGCCTCGTCGCTCGGCTGGCTGCCCGCACCGCCCAGCGTGCCCTGCGCCTCGTCGGTCACCAGCCGTTCCACGTCGTGCACGTCCAGCGTTTCGCCCATGCGGGCGAGGTCCACGAGCGCCTGGGCCACCGCGGCGGCGCGCTCGACCGC
>WNFV01007516.1_pt1 | contig 21442 bp, 14 predicted proteins | sample 5400101 | NCBI WGS metagenome assembly WNFV01 (sample SAMN13153361, study PRJNA577476) | soil metagenome | isolation source: 115 cm soil or saprolite under grassland replicate 1 | place: USA:California | collected 2016-06-15 | reverse complement strand
GGAGGAAGCGGCGGAGGCTCGACACGCGTCACCCGGCCGGCGGAGGGATGGGGTCGGGCGTCGCGCCGGACGCGGCTCGCGTCCGCGTGCGCGCCCACTCGCGGAGCCGGTCGATCTCCTCGCGCATCGTCGTCGAGAGCGGCAGCGCCTCCGCGATCGCCCTGACGAGGTGGCCCGGCTCGAGCTCCTTCGCCTCTGCGAACGCGTCGTAGAGCGCGGAGACGACCGCCTGCTCGATCTCCGCGCCGGAGAACCCGACCGTGCTCCGGGCGAGCGCGTCGAGGTCGTGCGCGCGCGGATCGCGCCCGCGCCGGCGCACGTGGATCTCGAGGATCTCGCGGCGCTCGGCGAGCGCGGGCAGGTCGATGAAGAACAGGTCGTCGAAGCGCCCCTTGCGCAGGAGCTCCGGCGGCAGCTGCTCGATCCGGTTCGCCGTCGCGACGACGAAGACCGGGGCGGTCTTCTCCTGCAGCCACGTGAGGAGGGTCCCGGCGACGCGGGCGCTGACGCCGCCGTCGAGCGTACTCGAGCCCTGGATGCCGGAGAGCCCCTTCTCGATCTCGTCGATCCAGAGGACCACCGGCGCGACGCTCTCCGCGACCTGGATGGCGCGGCGAAGGTTCTCCTCCGAGGAGCCGACGAGGCCGCTGAAGATCCGGCCCATGTCGAGGCGGAGGAGCGGCAGCCCCCACTGCGCCGCGATCGCCTTCGCGGTGAGGCTCTTGCCGCAGCCCTGGACGCCGAGGAGGAGGAGCCCCTTCGGCTCGGGGAGGCCGAAGCGGCGCGCCGCCTCGGAGAAGGCAGCGCCGCGGCGGGCGAGCCACGTCTTGAGGAGCTCGAGCCCGCCCACGTTCTGGAGCTTCTCGTCGCTCGGGTAGTACTCGAGGAGCCCGCTCTTGCGGATCACCTGCCGCTTCTCCTCGAGCACGAGCCCGACGTCGTCGCGGCAGAGCCGCCCGTCATGCGCGATCGCCTTCGCGAAGGCGTTCTCCGCCTCGGAGAGCGTGAGGCCGAGGGCGGCCTTGATGAGCTGGTCCGCGTCGTCCTTCGTGAGGTCGACCTTCGCCCGGTTCCCCTGGCGCACGACTCCGACGATCTCCTTCAGGAGCTGGAGGAGGTCGCGGTAGGTCGGCAGCGGGACGTCGAGGACCGAGACCTCCTTCTCGATCTCCGGCGGGATGACGAGCGTCGGCGAGAGCAGGACGACCGTCGTGTAGGTGGACTTGAGCGCGTGGGAGAGCTCCCGCACGGCGCGCACGACCGCGGGGTCCGCGAGGTACGGGTGGAAGTCCTTCAGGACGACGAGGGCGGGCTCGGAGATCTCGTGGATCGCGGCGATCGCGGCGAGCGGCTCCTTCGTCCCCTCCGGCGCCGCCGCCGTCTTCGCGCCGCCGAGCCGCTTGAACCCGCCCACGATCGACCAGCCGAGGAGCGCCTTCCCGTGGGTCTCCGCGAGCTGTTCGAGGATGGCGTCGAGCCGCTGCTCCTCCGAGGTGACGAGGTAGACGAGCGGGTAGCGAGCGCGGATGAGGACGTCGAGCTCCTGCACGAACTTCGGCGCGGGAGCGCCCGGGGTCGGGGCGGGCGGTGCGCCGGGGGCGGTCATCGCCGCGATTCTAGCAGGGCGAGCGGCCCGCGACTGGGAGGGGAGGGAACGTGGGCGGCGCGGCGCCGGGTTCGATTCCCGGCGCCTCCACTCTCAACCCCGCGGCGACGCGGGGGTTTTCTTTCACGTGTACCAAGGGCGCCGGGAACGTGACCCGGCGCCTCCTGGCAACCCCGCGAAGTCACTGTTGGTCACCTTGGTACATTGGTACGCGCGGCGGCCACGTCCGTTTGCCGCCGTTTGCGTCCGTTTTCGCCGGTTCTCGCACGGGCGACCCAGGCGCGCCGATTGACGCAGCGTCGCTTGGTACACGTTCGTGCACCGCGCGGGCACGTCCGTCTACAGCCGTTGCGACCGTCCGCTCATGTAGATCCGGGCCAGGTGCTCGGGCGCGGGCACGAACGGCACTGGCGGCTCGCTGTCCCCTCTATGCCCCCGCGTCGCAGGCGAAGAGGCTCTCGACGAACGTCTCGGAGCCACCGGAGATCGAGGCGACGCCGTCGGATACCGAGAGCTCCCAGCGCGTGCCGTCTTCGAAGACGAGCGTCGTCCCCTCGACGCGGAAGCGCCGGGCCGCCGCCTTCTCCGCACGCTCCGCCTCATCCCGCTCCTCGCCCTCGAGGAACTGGACCTGCGGGCACGAGACCGAGAAGACGCCACCACTGAAGCTCGGGCTGCCAGAGTAGAGGCCGCCCCCGCAGGACGCGCTGGTGAACGCCCAGCTCGTAGACTCGAGCGCGCTCGCGACCGCGCCGGGGCGGCGGAGATCGACCTCCCCGGAGGCGACGCGGAACGAGAGCGTCCCCACGTACGCGGGGAAGTCCTCCTTCGCCCGCGCCACGAGGCCCCGGTCCGCCGCGACCGCGGGCGCGAGGAATCGGAACACGCGCGCGGCCTCCTCCGGCTCGGCGCACTCCTCCATCTCCGGCTTGTTCTCGCGCGCGAGCAGCGCCTCCTCGTAGAGACCACGGCCGGTGACGGGCGCTTTCTCGCCGTAGCCGGCGTCGAGGTGGACGCCGACGACGCGGAGGCCCTGATCGTCCACCAATACGGCCGCGCGCCGCTCGAACGGGCTCTTCACCCACCCGCGCACCCGCGCGGCCGCGCTCCGCGTGGTCCCCACCTTCTTCCAGTCGAGCCGGCGCTCGGTGGTCTGGAGGCGACGGACGCGCAGGTCGCGGCCGTCGACGATCACCCTGTACTCGTGGAGATCGCTGACCAGCCGGACGGGATCGACGAGCACCTCCGCCGGAACGACCGGCGCGACGTCGTAGTGGGCCAGGATGGTGCCGTCGCCTTCCCAGGGGCGCTCGGCGAGCACCTTGTCGTTCGCGAGATCGACGACGCGCAGGATCGCGGCCGAGCCGGACCGGCGCTCGACCCACGCCACGCGGTGCGCGGGCGAGAAGCCGACGACCTCGGCGGCGGACTCGCCGGGAGCACCGGGCGCGAACGGAACGGAGGGTACTTTCGCGCCGCCGGCGGAGAGGACGAGCGCGGCGAAGAGGAGGATGGCCATGGCGCCCCGGAGGCTTCGTCGGGCGATGATATCAGGGGGCGCGCGGCGGCGGTCAGCGTACAGTCAACGGGAATGTCGAACACGCGCATCGCCCTCGTGTTCACCCTCGCCCTCTCCGCCGGCGCCGCGTCCGCGGGTGACGCCACGCCTACGACGCGGCGCCAGCCGCGGTTCGTCGCGCTCGGCTTCCTGCCGGGTGCGCACCGCTCCTGCTACGCGTGGGACGTCTCGGCCGACGGGACGACGGTGGTCGGCGACTGCGGGGGAATGCCGTTCCGCTGGCGCGAAGGAACGGGCATGGTCGCGCTGCAGATTCCCCCGGGGGAGGACCGCGATCACCGCGCGACGGCGGTCTCGAGCGACGGGAGCGTCGCCGTGGGCTTCTCGCAGGGCGCGGCCGTCCGGTGGGACGCTGCCGGACGCATGTCCGTCGTCACCGGAAGCGCCAGCGCCTGGGGCGTGTCCGCGGACGGCCGGACCGTCGTCGGCCGGATGGGCGAGCCGCACGTCGCCTTCCTCGCGGGACCCGACGGCCGGGCGCTGCCGCTCGGCGATCTCCCGGGCGGAGACACGCTGGGGCAAGCGCTATCGGTATCGGCGGACGGGTCCGTCGTGACCGGCTGGAGCCGCAGCGACCGCGCGCCCGGAACGGGCGAGAGCTTCCTCTGGACGCGCGACCGCGGCCTCGTCCCGCTGCCCGGCGCAGGGACTCCTGCGCCGAGCTACGCGCGCGCGGTCTCCCCGGACGGCGGCACCGTGGTGGGCAACGCGTACGGCGCGCTCGGGCACGAGGGCTTCGTGTGGGACGAGGCCCATGGCTTCTCGTGGATGGGAGACCTGCCCGGAGGCGGCTTCTGGAGCGACGCCGTGGACGTCGCGAGGGATGGCCGCGTCGTCGTCGGCGCCGGAGCGAGCGAGGGCGGGGGCGAGGCTGCCGTCTGGACGCGCGGGGGCGGGATGCAGTCGCTCGCGCGCGTCGCCCGTGAAGCGTACGGGCTCGACCTCGCCGGCTTTCGCCCCGGATCGGCCCAGGGCGTCTCGGCGGACGGTGACGTCGTCGCCGGGTATGGCACGAACGCTCGCGGCGAGCCAGAGCCGTTCCTGATCGTGCTCCCCCGGCTCGCGGAACGCCTCGCGCAGCTCGCGTCTCCTCCGGAAGAGCGCCCGGCAGCGCCGTCGGCGGAGCTCGCGCTCTGGTACCGGTTCGACGAGTCCTCCGGCCCCGTCCTCGACGCCTCGGGCCGCGCCCTGCATGGCACCGTTGGAAACCTCACGCGCGGCGAGCCGGGCGTGCACGGGGGGGCAGGGACGTTCACGGGTGCCGGCGGCGTGACGGCGCCGGCGGGCGCCGTGCCCGACCTGACGCGCGGGGCCACGATGGAGTTCTGGCTGAACCCGCTTCACGCCGGGCGGCATGACGACGCCATGACGGTGCTCTCCGCCGGGAAGGGCGGCGAGACGTTCCAGCTGAGCACGAGTTGCGGGAACCTGTCGGCGACCTTCACGCGGGCGCAGGGGTCTGCGTCCGCGACGGCGCAGTGCGGGACACTCTCCCCGGGCCGGTGGTCTCACGTGGCGGTGGTGAACGACGGCACAAGGGTTCGCCTCTTCGTCGATCTGCGCCTGGTGGGAGAAGGGCCCGGCGGCAGTCTCGGACCGATCCCGGGCGAGGTCTTCGTGGGCCACGCCGGCCGCGAAGGACGCACGCACCCGTTGCTCGCCTCGATGGACGACCTGCGTATCTGGAGCGGCGTCCGGTCGATCGCCGAGATCTGCGAGGACGCGGGCGGGCGCTGGCGTGCGCCGTCGTGCGCGCTCGAGGTCCCGCAGGTGCCGGTCTTCCCGCAGGTGCCGTACCTGGTCCGCGACGAGCTCATCCGACCGCCGGAAGGGGCGAAGCCGTCGAGGGGCTCGACGGTGCCCTGCACGTCCGCGGCGGTCGCTCCGCTCGCGTGGTCCCGCGGCGGGCGGATTGCCTTCGTGGAGGCGCGCCCCCGCGAGCTGCCTCAGCTCATCGTCGTCGACCTCGTGCGCGACCAGCAGGTGGCGCGGATCGACTGGAGCGGCTCGGCCGAGGACGTCCGACAGTTCGAGGTCTTCGCCGCGCCCGGCTCCCCGGCCGTCGTCTCCGGGCGGCTACGCCTCGGTAAGATGTTCGAGCTCGACGGCCACGCGTACGCGCTCCTGCGCTCGACGCGCGGCGAGCTCGTGCTGCAGCGAGACGGTCAGGCGAAGGTGATCGGACCCGCAGGCGCGCCGGTATGCGATGAAATGATCTGGGCGCGGAGCCCCTTCGAGGACCGGATTGCGATCTGGCTCGGCAGCATGGACGACCGGGTCCGTGTCCTCGGCGCGCACCTGCTCTCGGGGTTCGGCGCCGCGGCCAGGTGACGTGCATCCCGATCCATCTTCTCGTTCAATGCGGCGAACACAGATAGCGATGACACTCCCGAGCGGCGCGAGTCCTCGCGATCATCGGAGCGTTTCAGCAACTCCTTGAGCGAAGGGTGAGCGACTCAATAGCGAAGCTTGCAGCAAAGCAAATCGTGTTCGAGAACCAAGCCAACCGGCTGGAGCACCGCCGTGCCGTTGGTCCGTGGGCGGGCGTAGCGCCTTGGTACACTTGGTACATCGAAGCGGTCGCATCGGGTCGCATCGCGGTCGTAAGCGGGCGTATCTTCCCGCTCAAGCTCGCGGATCATCATCCGTTTCCGTCCGTTTGGGTCCGTTTGCGTACGTTTTCGACCCGCCTCGCGGAGGGTTCGATTCCCGGCGCCTCCACTTCACAACCCCGCGGCGACGCGGGGTTTTTCTTTGCGGTGTACCAAGGGCGCCGGGAAAGTGACCCTGGGCGTTCACGCAAGGTCGCTAAAGTAGGCGCGACGTGCTTGGTACACTTGGTACACGCGCCCGCCACGTCCGTTTGCAGCCGTTTGCGTCCGTTTTCGACCGTTCGAGGCTGGGGCAGGGGCGAGCGCCCGGCGAGCGTGTGATCGTCGCCGCGGGGCTGAACGCGCGTCGCGGTCGCGTCCGAGCCAGTGCGTCAGCCAGGACTTAAACCGCTCCCAGAGCCGAAGCGTGCCGCACGAAATTGATCACCCCCACGCCTTGGCGGTCGCGCTGTCGTAGTAGACGACCTTGAGCGGCTTCACGTTGCGGCGGCGCTTCGCGATCTGTTCTCTGCGCGTCACGATCTTCGCGACGGACGCTTGAATGGCGTTGTTGATCGAGCTCTTGGGGTCCCCGTGCAAGCCGACCAACATCACGGGTAGCTTCGAGTTGTCCGCGACCGCGTGTGCGATGTGCCCGTCCGAGTCACCAAGCGACAGGCCGAACACCACGAGCGGCCCCTCGATCTTCGAGAACTTGTGAAGCGCGTACCAGAGATACCCGTTCCTCTGGATCTGCTCGATCTTCTTCTCCGGCGAGCCCTCGGCGACGAACATCGGGTACTCCTTGTTCGCGAGTCCGGCCTTGATCAGGTGCGTGAGCGGCGTGCCCGTGCGACTCCAAGTGTGCTTCCGGAGCTCCCCCCCAGTCGTGTACAGGTGCAGCGCTCCGTGCAGGAAGTACAAACCGCGGTCATTCCCGAGCCGCTCCGAGAAGACGACGTACGGTGTTTCGGGATCGTCGTCGTCGCCACGAAACCCATCTCCCCAGAGCGGCCCTTCGCGCCGGTGCATGTTCACCCAGTACGCGAGCAAGTCGTAGTTCGTCGTGAAGACATTGTGGTACGGGCTGAGGAACTTGAGCGCGGCCGCCTTCTTCGCGTCCGGGACCTTTCCCGTGTGCTCGAGGTGTGAGTTCGCCACCGCGTCGACGAGCGTCGCCTTCACGATCTCGACGTCCTCGAGCATCTGCGACGGCCCGGTGAGGAGCCCGTACGTCTCGGCGACCCAGTGCGCGTCGTCGAGCAGCCTCATGACGCCTTCGAAGTTGCTGGTGCCGAGGTACTCGAAAACCTTCTGCGCCCGAGGGCTCAGCCCCGCACCGACGGCGGCGTCGTAGAGCCGCCCGTACTTGAAGACGGAGTCGCACGCGATGCTGAACCCGTTGCCCAGCAGGATGTGCTTCCGGCCAGGTTCGAGCTGCCCCACTGCCTGCTCGTACGTCAGGACTTCAGTCGCGAACGCCACCCCATCCCCCTTTCGCGTTGCCCAACGGTGAACTGGTAGGGCCAGCTTATCTCAGCCGGCGGACAGGGTTTCGGCGTCACGGCCTACCATTTTTTTCCGAGAAGGTGCTGCAGCGCCTGCTTGTCGAGCGTGAGATCCGCGACGAGCGTCTTCAGCTTCCGGTTCTCGTCCTCGAGCGCGCGGAGCCCGCTTCGCGTCGCTGACCTCGAGGCCGCCGTACTTCGACTTCCACCGGTAGAAGGTCGTCTTGGTGATCCCGAGCCGGCGGACGACATCCTGGACCTTGGCCCCGGCGTCGACCTCCTTCAGCACCCGGATGATCTGCTCCTCGGTGAACTTGCTCTTCCGCATCCGTCCTCCACTGCCAGTAGAGGACTCACGCTGCGAACCGTCCAGTTTCCGGGGGGCAGGTCACTTCCTCCAGCTGAAAACCGTCCAGCTTCTGGGGGGACGTCATGAGAGCGAGTGCTCCCGGCTCGTATGCTCCACATTCCAGGTACAAGGAGAGCGGCGGTAGAATCGGGAGATGGAGCGACTCGCGAAGCTCGAAGCCACATTTCGGCAGTTGGGCATCGACATCAGCGAGCCCGGGTTCTACGACTCGCCGGGATTCATGGCGCAGGAGCAGCGGGACCCGGAGTTCTTGGTGCGGTACGCCGAGTTTGTGAATCTCAGGCGGGCCACTCCAGAGTACGAAGCGTTCGCTCGATCCCAAACGGTGAAGGCGGCCGCGTTCCTCCACGAACGCCTCGTGAAGGACGGCCGCCCTGGAGCTTGCGTCGACATCTCTGGGCTCCTGTCCCGGTTCCTGGACCGACTCGGTGTGTGGAACTACGTGGTCAAGGGCGGCTTGGTACTCGAGTTCTCTGCAGCCACCGGGATTTCGCCCACGTATTTCTGGCCGATCATGGCGCCCGGAAATCCCGCCATCGCAGGCCACACGTGGGTCTGCGCCCCGCCGTTCAAGGTGATTGATATCTCTGCATCGGCCCAGCCGTACCGGCGTAGTGAGAGCGCATATATCTCCGGGTACATCGCGGAAGAGAACCCCACGCCCGTTCCAGCGCGCTCTGTATCGGTCGTGGACCTTCTTGACTCCGATGTTCGAAACCCTTTCATCAGGGATCACGGACGGCTACCAACGATGGACGAGTTGGGAGATGGTGCTAAGTGGATCCCCCTGCTCGGCGCATTTCAGGTCTCGAGGCCCAACGTCACGATGCGTTACATCGGGACGGCGGTTGGTGCGTCGGATGTCGGGATCGACAAAAAGAAGTATCCCACCTTGAGCGGGCTCTCCCCCGCCGATGCGTGGAATGAGTTTTGCGACCCGAAGTAGTTGGCCGCACAACGCGCTCCGCGCGTCGTCAGGAGTGCTCGACGACAATCACACCTCCCCACCGTGTTGCCTCACGACGAAATGCTACTCCTAACTCCCACCACTCGCCGACCGGAATGACTCTGCTGCAGGACCTGGCTCCAAGTCGGGCTTGGTGAAAATGAGGGCGCGAACGGCTTCGCCGCGCCACTGCTTGACGCGACGCTGAAGCGTTCGCGCCTGGCCATCGGTGAACTGGCCGGGCATTTCCCACTGAAGACGCTGAAGGAGTTCCTTGGCGGTGCGGTCAGGTTCGGCAACCAACCGTCGCAGACGCGCGGCCAGCACGCTTCAAAGGGATCCTTTCGCGTGCGCCAGTGACGGCGTGGCTTGGGCTTGCTTCGCCGCTCACGAGGAATGACCCACCTCCGCTCACCAGAAGTAGCCCGGCGCGGATCACGACATGCGTGTAGTGGGTCGCTGGTTCCCCTGCGCCATGCCCATGCGGTAGGAGTCCGAGGGATGGAAGAACTCCCCCGAGAGATCGCTGGTTGGTGGCGGATCACCGAGACGTCGCAGTGGATGGACGACGACCTCGACATCCTGGGGCCCGCGCTGCTGTCGCTGACCGGGGACGAAGACCGGCTGCGAATGCACTGCCTCCTCGCCCACGTCAACTGCAAGCCCACCAAGACGGGCGTCTCGTTCACGTGGGAAGGCGCGTGGGAGTACGACCAGCTGTCCGGCTCGGGCTCGGTGAAGCTGGGCCGGGATGGCAAGCTCAAGGGGACGTTCCGGATCAAGGACGGCGACTCGAGCACGTTCATCGCCGAGCGCGCGGAGGCGCCCGACGAGCCGATCCATGAGCCGCCGAGCTACCGGGACAAGTGGCGCCGGCGGTGGTGATCCCCGCGGCCGCCGGGACGACGTGACCGTCGCCGAGGCGGTCGTGGGCGTCAGCCCTGCGAGTCGCGCAGCGAGGGCCCGTCGATCTTCACGGTGTGGCACTGGTGGCGCAGGCGGCTGAGCAGCGCGGTGACGAGGGCCTTGTTGCCGAGGAAGTTGTGCCACTCCTCGAAGTCGAGGTTGGTCGTGATGACGGTGGCCTTCTTCCGGTACCGCTCCTCCATGAGCTTGAAGAAGATGTTGGTCTGCTCGGGGCGCAGGTTCAGGTAGCCCATCTCGTCCACCACGAGTAAATCGACCCGGGCCAGGCGATCGACGAGCTTGCGCGAGGATCGGTCGGCGAGGGAGGCGTACATCTCGTCGAAGAGGTCCTGGGCGCGCAGGAAGGTGCCGCGGTAGCCGTTCTGGAGCGCCTTGAGGAGCAGGCCCGAGGCGAGCCCCGTCTTGCCGACGCCGGTGGGCCCGATGAAGACGATGTTCTCGGCCTTGGCGATGAAGTCGAGCTCGGCGAAGCCGCGGATCTGTCGCTGGGAGATGCCGGGCTGGCGCTTCCACGGGAAGGACTCGAGCGACCACTGCTCGGGGAGGCCCGAGCGGCGTATGCGGTAGGCGAGCGCGGTCTCCTGGCGGTGGTGCCACTGGGCGCGCAGGAGGACGGCGATGAGGTCCTGGTAGCTCGCGTCCTTCTTCTCGGCCTTGGCGATCTCGTCGTCGAGGATCTCGGCGATCTTTGAGAGGTGGAGGCTCTGGAGCAGCTGCTCGATCTCGTCATTCATCTTCGTGGCCTCCGCTCTGGCCGCCGCCGGGTGGGAAGAAGTCGCGGGCGATGCCGCGCAGGACCATGCGCTCCAGCCGCTCGAGGTCGAAGAGGCCGTAGGTCTCGGCGGCGCGGACGGCGTCGATCACCGGTCTGCGCGGGTAGTCCCGCAGCAGGCGCTGGAGGCGGCGCAGGGCGACGGTGCCGCGGCCGGCGGCGCGCTGCTTGAGCGCAGCCACGTACCCCGCGATCTCCGGTGCCGCGTCGAGGAGCTGTCGCTCCTCGACGTCCGGGGCCGACGGGGTGCCGCCCTGACCACGCGGCGGCCGGTGCTCCGCGAGCGTCGACCGGCCCTGGCCGACGTCCTGCGTCCTCTTGTGCGCGCCGACGAGCCGGGGCCCCTCGAAGACCTGGATCTCCGTCTTCGTCTCGCGCACCTCGACCTGGCGGCCGATGAGTTGCCACGGCGCCGAGTACCGCCACGCGTTCACCGAGACGTAGCCCTCCACGTCCACGATCCGGTGGTGGAGGAGGTAGACGTCGGGGACCCAGATCGGGAGCGGCACGAGGCGGGATCGCTCCGCGGCGAACAGGTCGCGGGGCGAGGCGTGGAGGTGGCGCCGGTGGGCGGCGTTGGTCTTGTCGCACCAGGCGAGCGCCTGGGTGTTCAGGTCGTCGAGGTCCCGGAACTCGCGGCCGGCGAGGAAGTTGTTCTCGACGTAGTCGAAGGGGCGCTCGACGCGGGCGGAGCGGTTGGCATCCCCCTTCTCGTGAGCGGCGAAGGTGAAGCCGTACCGTTCGGCGAACGCAGCCATCTCCGGCACCGGCACCATCTCCCGGCCGGTGCCGCGGAGCACCACCACGTGGGTGTTGTCGATCATGCACCGGCGCGCGGCGCCGCCGAAGTAGCGGAGCGCGTCGGCGAGGAAGAGCTTGCAGGCGAAGCGGGTGAAGCTCGGGAAGCACTCGATGAAGATCATCCTCGAGTGACAGAGAACGAGGCTCGCGGTCTGGACGCGGCGGAGCTTTGCCCCGATCTTCGCATCGTGCGGCGAGGTGTCGTGCTGCATCTCCTCGCCCGGCTCGAAGTGGTACTGGCCGGCGGGTTTCACCGGCGCGTGGCCGATGCCGTGGCGGCGGCAGAAGGCGGTGAGCGCCTGATAGGAGAGCGTGGCGCCGGCGTCGCGCAGCTTCTCGTGCACCCGGACGAGGTTGCCTTTGCAGTCGACGTAGAGCGCGGCGATCTCAGAGCGGTGCGCCTCGCCCAGCTCCGGCCGCACGAGGCGGGGCACCTCGGCCGTGCCCGCGCGCAGCACCTCGCGCACCGTGTTGCGGGAGATGCCGAGCGCCGTCGCGATGCTGCGCGAGCCGTGTCCCTCAAGGCGAAGCCGCAGGATCGCCGCCCGCGTCGTCTGGTCGAGCATTCCGGGCCTCCTTCTCGTAGGTGGTGACGAGCCGCTCCACGTCGCTGCGGGCCTGCGCGAGCGCGCGCTCTACTTCGGTCCGCTCCGGCGCGAGCAGCCGCCCGAGCAGTCCCTCTCGCAGATGGCTTGCGCCTCGCCGGGCGGCGCCGCCGACCGCGCCGAGGTCGTCGAGCAGGACCGCCGCCGGTCCCGCCTCGGCCGGGTCCGCTGGGCGCTTCGCCTGCGCCCGCGCTCGCAGGAACAGGCGGGGATCCGCCACGAGGAGCCGGCGCGTCGCCTCGCCACCCGAGAGCCACCCGGCGCAGAGCGCCGCCACCTCCCGGCTCGTCGGACGGTGGGGGCCGATCGCAGCGGCGAGCTGCACGGCCTCTCCGACGTTGGCGCGCGCCAACGGCACCAGGTGCCGCATGGCCGCGTGCGCCGAGAGCTCGCCTCGCCGCACCTGCTCTTGGATCTCCCGCGGCAGCTCGCCCACCAGCCCGAGCCGGCGGCTCACCCAGCTCGCGCTCCGGTCGAACCGCTTCCCCATCTCGTCGACCGTCATCCCGAAGCGGTCGCGCAGCTCCGCGAGCAGCCACCCTTCCTCGAGCGCGCCGGCGTCGCCTCCGCTCCGCATGAGCCGCTCGACGAGGAGCGCCTCCGCCTCCACCACCGGTACCTGCTGGCCCGTCTCGGCGAGCGACGCGAGCAGCCGCGCCTCGCGCGCCGCGTTCCGCGTCCGCAGCGCCTCGTACTTGAGGTCAACCTGGTGGAACTCGAGATCCATCGCGCGCCCGTGCCCTCCTTCAGCGCGGCGACGATGTCCGATCTCGGATCTGGTCTTGCGCCGCGGGCGCGGGGAGTCGCGGAGATTCCCCAGCGAGACCCGCTACTTGGGTCGCAATCTGGTCTTGCGCGTGCCGGTGGAGGAGTCGGCCCATTCCCAGAAGGAATTCAGCGCCTTGGACCTTGAACTGGTCTTGCGCGAGATCCCAGGGGAGTCGGTCGAGCGGTCGGGGCACCCGCGACGGTGTCACCACCTCGCCCTCCGCCTCGACCGCCGCTCGCTCCTGGATCCGCCGCGCCCGGTCGTACTCCGGATGCCGCACCCGCCACGACGCTCGTGTCGCCGTCCGGCGCTCCGCCTGGCACTCCGGCCGCGAGCACGTCCGCTGCCGGCCGCCCACCCTCGCGTCCGGCGAGAACCACTTCAGGCAGTACCGGCACGGTCGCTTCTTGGCCGCCATGGCGGCCATCGTCGCCTGCCGCCCCGCCCTCTACATCGCCGCCGTCATTGCGTACACCGGGTCACTTCTCGTGAGCGGGGGCGGGTCGATTCTGGAGAGCGCCGAAGGGCTGTGGCCGATGGGTGGGCCTCACCTCGCCGTTACGCTACAAAGGTCGCGGCCGGGGAGGTGTCCCACCTGATCCCGGCAAGCGACACCGGACTCGAACAGCTCCCGCCGCTCATCGGCGGTAGCAGACTACGTGAGGCAACGGCCCCCGCCCGGTAGCGTTTCGGCCGAGGCACTGCGACGGGGAGTCGGAGTTGACGTCGTGCACAGGAGCGCAGCGCGACTACGGTCCCCAGGACGCATATCGTCGGCGTAACACGCCGCTCGGCGCGACGACTACGTCACGGCGCCTCGGTTCTGGCGTCGCCGCCGCGTTCTGGCGTTGCGACTCCGCAACCGCCCGTGAGCGCGGGGAACGCCTGCCGCTACTGGTTTGCGAAAGGAGAGTGCTCTATCCGAATGCGGTTGAGTGGGACTACCCCGAGAGAGGAACGCGCCGAATCCCACGTCTCGCGGTCACATACCCATCGCTGCAGCATGGGTTGTCTTTCCAGGGGTTCTCTTACGACCGATCGATACGGCCCGACATAGCGGTCGAACCGAATGAGTGCGCCTGCGCGTGAATGCCAGCGCGTCGGGTCTTGAGGGTCCGGCCACCAGTTCAGGCTCGCCGTCCACATCTCGGACGGCACGATGATGAATGTCTCATCCGGAAACTGGAACCGTCCGCCGTGATGCTGGGTTAGCCACCCACGCGTTCCCGCCTGGTGCCGAGCCCGTTCGTACCATGAGAACGATCTGCCGCCGTACGTTCCGGCGACCCCGCCGTCCTGGCGCATAGCCTGACGTTCAGGCGCATGTGCGTAATGAAGCTCAACGTCCCAGTTGCGTGAATAGGTCGACAGCACGGCACCGATCAGTATCTCGTCCTCGCGCAGGCCGCCGACCAGTAGCGGAGCGAGCTTCTCCAAAACGCTGTGTTTGCCTCCTTCTTCGATCGCTTTGTCCAACTCGTCATCGATTACCCAGCCATCAATATTCGGGGCAAGCTCACCGGTCCTCAGCAGGACCCAGGGGTCATCTCCCAAGAGCACCGCTTGAGCGAGCGCAACCACCGGGGTTCCCGCCCATCTGCCCGATCTTGCGCGCTCGCCCAGAAAGTCGATAGCCGCATCAGCGAGGGGATCCTCTCGCAGGTGGACATCCCAGTATCTAGTCGACCGCCTCCGCTTCGGGGGCTCAGGCAGGGTCTTGGGTAGCCACGCCGAAAACGCGCTCTCGAGTTCGACCAGGTCATCGCCGGTGACCGCTGCAACACGTTCGAACAAGTGGCGAACCATCTCGAGGGGCTCAGAGAAGCTATACCGCCCCTCGGACGTCTCCTCGATCGACAAGAGCGGCCGCCTCGGCGCGACGAGCGCCGAAGGGGAATCCCCAGAAACAAGCAAGTGTGACGGAATCGATTCGCACTCGACCCCGCTCCGGGTGAGTTGCTGAACTATGACCCATGCCTGCAGCCTGGTCGAAAGCTCATTCGAACGGGCCGCCGACTGAATGAACGGTATGGCAACTCGGGCGCGCTCAGGATGTGACGCCGCAAGGCGCTCAAGCAGCAGGAGTACGATCGAGCGGGAACGTTCCGGTGCTGCTTCGGCTCTCGCCGCCAGCATCGAGGCCACATCTGCGTCTACGACGCATAGCGCGTACAGTCCCCGGGCCGCCGTCGAGACATCGAGTACGCCGCCCAGCTCGAGACCTCTAAAAAGGGCATCGAATGCAAGCGTGCTCCAGGAGCGGACCTGTGACGTCGGCGCGACTTCCGGCACTGCGATTGAGGGGAGATGACCGGCGCCATTGCGCCACGTTTCGTGCATGCCGAGCAGGCGTTGCGTGCCGGCGCGAAGCGCCGAGACACGGTCGGTCCGAGCCCGAGCTCGGCAGAAACCGTCGATGTCTTGTGCTTGCTCAAGCCACAGGTCCTGCTCGTCGTACTCCCTTGTGTTCACCCAGTCTGCGACTTGGGTCCAGCGCTCGTCCTCGGAAAGTGAGGGCATCAGCGCTTCGTAAACCTCTAGCGTGCCTGTGTACGTCCAGCCATACCTTCGGTCTCGCCTACCCAGGATCCGAAGCACTCGTTCCGCCGTGCCTCTGCGCGCGTCCGCGTTTTGCGCTTCCTGGATCAACGGCAGCAGCAGCCGAGGAGATGTATCCGGTGATTCGCTGAACAGTCGCTCCGCTTCTTCGATCGTCGACGGCGGAACAGGATCTTGTGCGCGCTCTGCGCTGGCGGAATCGCCGGCCGGGGGCGATAGCGACCCTTCCAGCGGGGCGAGGCGCCTCATCTCGTCGACGAATCCACCAAATCCGAAGCGAGCTGCGGCTGCGGCGAGCTGTTCCCGAACCTTAATGAGCGCCCCGCGGTCGCTGTCCTCCTGCCACGCGAGGCACCCGATGGACCAGCACCACATCACTCGAAGTTCGTCGCGGTTCCGTTCGCTCTTGCTGGCCACTGCAGCAAAAGCTTCCGGCGCGACAGGTCTGCCGGTGAGCCGCAACCAGTCAGAGCGCCCGCTCGCATCGGCAATGCTCAACAGTCGGTCAACGCTCGATGGCCCCTCTGAGCATGCGGCTTCGAAGACGCTCGCAACGATCTCCGAATCCAATCGGTTGTCCCCGAGGGCGTCGGCTTCACGTGAGATGGCCAGCAGCCGAACGCCTTCAGTCTCCCAGCACCTTGGTGAGGAAGCGGCCTGCAGAATGAACCACTGCAGCGGGGCATCGAGTGAGTAGTCCTTGTGCTCCGCGTACGACACGATACCCCAGCGCATCTTCTCGAGAGCATTCGCGCATGTCGTCTCATACGCGGTGCCGCGGGCCCTGGAGAAGAACCGTTGCGCGACATCGAGACGCTCCGTGCCCGAGAGGTTCCAAGCGACTCCGCGATCCCCCAGTACTGTGCTGATCCAATCTCCTAGCAGGTCCGGCGCCTCGGCGGAGAGGAGTTGCCACGCGGTGTCCTCGAACGGCCCGAGCGGATGTTCGAGGACGTGGCGTCCAAGCACATCCGATGCTTCCGCGGCGTGCGCACGCCCCAACTTGCGCGACAGCATCGACGCGATGCGCACGATGGCGACCGCTGCGGGATGCGCGCCCAGGGGCAGATGGACACTTGGCGCGGAGAACGTGTCCACGATGTGTTCAATGAGAGTTCCAAGCGCCCCTGGCGGCAAGTAAGCGACGGCAAACGTAGGCCCCCGCTCCACGAGCGCCCCGAGCGCGCGGCCCAGCGTAGCGGCCGCCCCGAAGAGAATCCCCGAAACCGCTCGGTCGCGGTCTTCGCGGACTCTTCTTGAGAACAGAGCGTCGAGCGCCTCGTCGCGAATCGAGTGGGGCTCAAACCTGGTGCGCTCGAGCCACCCCAGCAGGACACAGAGCCAGACGTGGTGAGCTATTGTGTCCATGGATGCGCTGGCGTCTGCAAGCGCGGCGAACCGATCTGTCACGAATGACTTCGCAAACCTCTCGGACCATCGCTCTCGACGAGTGATTAGGGAGGCGAGGCCGAGACGCAGGCGGAGCGGCGATGGAACGCCGGGCCCGAGCTTCCTCAGAAACGGGACCAGCTCGCGCCATCGCTCAGAGGCAAGGAGGACGTCGAGCCCGCCGGCAACACGGTCCGAGTCGAACCCCGAGCCCCTTTGAAGCGCCGCGTCGATCCTGCGAACACCGCCCAACTTGACGGCTTCGTCCAGTTCGCCGCTCAGGAAGGCCGCTTCGGCGCCGGACTCCCGCGAGCTTTTCTTCGCGGCCCCAACGGTCCACACTCGTCCAAGGTGCGCACATGCGCGACCCCACAACTCGAGAGCCGGAGTCAGCTCCGGCTGAGTCACTTGGCGGTCCTCGTCCGGCAAGGCGGCAGAAATCGCGGAGGGGCCTAGGTCAGCGAACCATCTACCCAACAGCTGCCGGGCTCGATCGAGCTGCGAGTGACGAACCAGCGTCCACGCGTCCCGCGCGACGTCGTGAACCAGTTGGGCAGTCCACTCGGATCGGGGCGCTACTCGAGCTTCCGATGGCAGCAACGGAGGAACGGTCAAGAATCGAGTGAAGTCTTGGTCGTCTACTGACAGCGCGGACGCAGAGTGGCCCAGCTGTCGGAGTGTCAGCGCGGCACAACACACCTCATGGAGCAGGCTCCAATCACGCGTTTGTGAGGCGGCTCGGAGACCGTGAGCGACATCGTCGCCGAGTTCGTCGAGCGAGCGACGATATATCCATCCCTCAAGAACATAGCTGGGCGAAACAAGCTCTGCGAGAGCGCGCCATTCTCTGCATAGGGCGAAGAGGCGGACCGCCTGAGCGTGCTTCTGCGGCACGAGTTGCGGATCCGCCACGTAGCTGTGAGCCAGCCCTGAGGCCGTACGAAGTAATGTATCTTGATGATTCTGCAGCTGCCTCGTCAGATGAACGCGTACGTCGTTGTGGTGGAGGCGGAATCCATCCGCGGATCCGACAACTAGGGGCGTCAACCGCGACAGCAACTCGTGCCACTGCTCGACGCCGAGCGTCGTCGACGGGAAGACTCTACGGAGAAGGGCTCCAGTGACCGCTGCTGACGTCAGCGAAAGCGCGGCCGCCACGTGTGTTCCAATGAGCGGCACCGCAGCTTCGGCCCCTTGGACCGCGTTCGTCCAGATCGAGTCGTAGTAGGCTGAGAGCCCATCGGAAAGCCTGCGCGCTTGCAGTCGGTCGTGAAGCTCTTGCGCGGACCTGCACGAAGCTGCCTCGTAGATCCCGAACATCGCGGAAAGGGTGTTTCCTCCGGCGAACTGCGCGATCACCCGCTGGGCCGCGGCGCGGTCTTCCGCTGGAATAGGCGTTCCCTGCGCCGTCAGCGCAGCTGTGACGTCTTCAGGTTCGATGTTCGGCACATATCGAACGAGAACGTTTGGATGTGCCCCCCTCAGCCAGGAGGGATACTCCGGGTTCCCGCCGGGAGGTTGACCCGCAACGAGTAGCGCCACCGCTGAGGGAATCGCTTCCGGTGATGGGAGCGACTTGAGCAGCGACGCATGATGCGGGTCCTGGGATCGGGCCGCGTGGTCAAGGCCATCCACTGCAAGAACGGCTGTCGTCCGGGTCTCAGCTGCCCACGTTGCTGAAAGGCGCAGGACGTGATCACGGAGTTGGTGCTCTGAGAGGAACTCGTTCCGTACGGGAACCGCGAATCGCGCTAGGCGTCCGCGAAGCAGGACCCTCAACTGCGAAAGGTAGTCGCCCCACAGCGCTCGCGCAGTAGTGGCTCTCCCTGCGTCTTCGGGAAGCAGAGTGTCGCCCGGGGTGATCGGCCGAAATGCGTGAAACCGCAGCAAGACGACTGGGTCCTGCCTGTTCGCAAGAGCACTGACGATGCTCGTCTTCCCGCAGCCGGGTGGGCCAGACAGAAACACGACTGGTGCGGTGCGTGCCTTCAGCGCTTTGGCAAGATCTTCCACGAATACGTGTCTGCTCGTGAAGAAGGGCGCCGGCGGCGCAAGCGCGTGATCACGAGGCGGCCCGAGCTCGGGAACACAAAGGACCTCGAACACGTCTTCAAGGGAGATTGGCTCCCGTTTCCGAAGAGTTGTTGTCCAGGTCCTCAGGGCTGCGTCGAGCGCTTGCGCCAGTGACTTTGCTTGTGTTTCAGTCACACCGAAGCGCCTCGCGAGATTCGCGACGACCCGGTCATGCAACGCCTGAAGGTCGGGCTGGTCAGTCCTGACCTCGAGCGACTTGAGGAACTCGAGTCTTGCCGAGTCGGTTCCAAGTACGGCGAGCGCGCTAGTCCATTCATCCCAGGCATGAATCCATTCGGCTGGAATGGGTAGATCACCTAGCGTCGCAGCGGCAGCTAGTCGCGGAGCCAGCCATGCCCAGAATTCGTCCAACGCGGGGCGCACGAACCGCTCTCCCCCCGCGGATGATACGGTTGCCTGCGCTACTCCGGCAGCGCGGTTAGTGTAGAGCACTGCCCGATAGTGCTTGCCTGCCTGCGTGATGTCGCGCCAACTGGAGGCGAGGTGCCGCAAGAGCGACTGACCACGTGAGTCGGCGCCTACTAGATCCCCGAACGTGAGCGTATCGCCCACGCGCGTGTGTTTGACCTGGATGGCTTCGTCCGGCCGCCCGTCCGAGTACGAGACAATGACGTCGTCGAGCCCCTTCACGCCGGATGCTTGGAACGTGACCGATGAGATCCGCGAGTCGGGATCAAGCATGTCCACGAGACGCAACTGCCCCACCGTCCACTCGTACCAGAACGGATCTCCAATTCCCGCATCGTCGATGTTCACGTCGAATCCTCGAACGTTGACCGGAGGTGCGGGCGAGCCTTCGCTCATTCGCCGACCGCTCGGTGTCGGTGGACCCCTTCGCTACTCTACTCGCCGGCACCACTTCCGTCCCACGCGGTCTCGGTTGCGTGTTCGAGGCGAGTGCCGAGCGGTTGGGCCGACGCCACGCAGGTTTCCGACGCGCGCGGCGACTGTCGGATCTGAGTGCTTTGCTCACGAGGATGACTGGCACTGTCCGCTTTCGGGTGACGAAGACGAGGAACGCGACGACTTACACAGGTGAAGCCGCCGTCTTGCGCTCGCGCACCGCGGCGAAGCGCATGCCGCGAGCGAGGACGAGACGCGAACTTGAGTTGCTCACGGCCCAACTCGACGCCGAGTTCGCGAAGCCAAGGGCCGACTACAGAGCCCTGCTCAAGTTGTGGCGAGCGCTGCAGCCGCTCGAAGTCGCGGGGCGGACCGGCCGAAAGCGGTGCTGCCTCACGTGCCGCGCCGAGCCACTCAAGTTCGTCTCGCCTGCAGCCGTGATTCACCGCGACGCGTGCGAAGTGGGCGCCGCCGTGAAGCGCGCCCTCGACTCACTCGAGCAGCCGCTACGGGCGCTCGGTGAACCACGGATGTAGAGACGCTCTGGAGGCCGACGACGGACATCGATGGATGCCGCTACCGGCCGCTCAGGAACGAGTCCAAGTCGCGGGGGCGTACGCTGAGTGCCAACCCGACGCGGTGCGCCACGAGTTCGGCCCTTCGATGAGCGCGTACACGGTCGCCCTCGACACCTTGAGGCGGGCCGCAACCTCCGCCGGCGTTAAGAACAGGACCTCCGCGGGCCGCGCCACCGGCAAACGCTCGAGTGCATGCGGATCGCGCGCCGGGCCCGGTACGGGACCGTCCGTGTCCCACCGCTCTGGCGAGACCGCCGATGACTTCATCGCGGACTTCACGGTCGCGACCGGCGCGGACCAGCTCAAGACCGGCGCGCCTTGCCGGGGCGAGCGCGTCACGAAGTACAACCAGCTCCTCGGGATCGAAGAGGTGCTCGGGGGGCAGGCTCAGTACGCAGGCCCGCGGCCGTTCGGGAAGTGACGACGGCCAAGCTGGCCGCTGCTGACCAGCGGTTGTCCGACGGGTACTGGTCAGTAGCCAGCCTCACGACCGACGCTTGGTACACTTGGTACACCGAAGCGGTCGCATCGCGTCGTATTGCGGTCGCAAACGGACGCATCTTCCCGTTCAAGTCTCCGGATCCTCGTCCGTTTGCGTCTGCTTGGGTCCGTTTGCGTCCGTTTGCGACCCGTCTCGCGGAGGGTTCGATTCCCGGCGCCTCTACTCTTCAAGCCCGCGTCACTGCGGGCTTGACGCGTGCGCCACGAAGCCGTCGGGCGCGGGGCGTCACTCGGGTTCGTGGGTGACGGTAACCACGACATTTCCTTTCTTGTGCTCTTGCTCGACGTACCGGTGCGCCTCGGCGATCTGCTCCAGCGGGTAGCATCTATCGATGACCGGCTTGAGGTTCCCGGCCTCCACCGCCTCCTTGAGCACCGCGAGATCGCTCGCCGGCAGATGCGGTGTCCCGTCATCGACTGAGGTGTATTTCCCGCCCGGCGCGAGAGCCTTCTCGCACGCCACCTTCAGCCTCGAGGTCTTTCGCTTACCAACCGCGTCGAAGACGAGGTCGTAGAGCTTGCCTTCGCTCGGGGCGTGCTCCTTCGTGTAGTCAATCACCGTGTCGGCTCCCAGAGACCTTGCCAACTGTAGGTTCGTGGTGCCGCACACCGCGGTCACCTCCGCACCGAACTGCTTGGCGAGCTGGACCGCAGACGTCCCCACCGCGCCGGAGGCTCCGTAGATGAGCACCTGTTGCCCGCTCCGAACGTTGCCTTTCCTGAGATAGTGCAAAGCGAGGAGGCCCCCATAGGGAATGGAGGCCGCCTCTTCATAGGTCACGTTGGACGGAGCTGACGCGAGTGTGCTGGTTTCTGGGAGGCAGGTGTACTGGGCGTAGGAGCCAAAACGAAACTTGGTGAAGGCGGTAACCGCCCGGTGAACCGCACCTGTCGAGCCTGACGGCATCGAGGCAGGGTCCGCCACGGAGGTGACCGTGGCGAAGACGAGGATGATCAGCGGGACGGACCGGGCGAGGCTGCGCGAGCTCGCGGTGGGCCGGTAC
>WNFV01007410.1_pt1 | contig 21446 bp, 27 predicted proteins | sample 5400101 | NCBI WGS metagenome assembly WNFV01 (sample SAMN13153361, study PRJNA577476) | soil metagenome | isolation source: 115 cm soil or saprolite under grassland replicate 1 | place: USA:California | collected 2016-06-15 | reverse complement strand
CGGACGCCTCGGTCGTCGGCTTGTCGATGATCATCATAGGGGTACGGTTCCCTCTTCTTGAATTGGCTGCGAGGCGTCACGATTGCGCAGCGCGGCGGCGATGGTGCGGATTTGTGGTCGGGCGATCGGTGCGGCCGCCGTGGTGTTGGACGAGCGCACTTGCTGATAGACCTCCTGGCGAAGGACCGAAACGCTCCGCGGCGCATCGATCCCGAGCTTGACGCGATCACCCTCGATACTGAGGACGGTCACGACGATGTCGTCGCCGAGCAGCAGGCTCTGCTCGCACTTGCGACTGAGAACCAACATGGATCAGCGCGCCCCGGCGTGAGCGACGGGATGCCGCGTCGAGTAGCCGGACTCGGCGAGCACCACCTGGCGACCCTGACGGCTGCTGGTATCGATCACCAGCGGCCCCATCAGGTTGGCCGTGATCCAGCCGTCGTCACCGACGGTCAGCGTGCAATACACCGCTGGATCTGAGCTACCAAGGATTTGCTGCGTGCTGGGGTTGGCCAGGTAATTCGGCTCGACGAATGAGGGGTCGGTCACCAGGAGCTCGACCTCGGGGTCGTCGAGCGAGCGCAGGACGGCCACCGGAAGATCCTCCTCGTCGTCGACGAGCAGGACGAAACGCTTCCAATCGGGGCAGCCAACGAGGCCGTCCGGGAAGACAATCGCGGGATCGAACTCTGGGGTGGTCGACCCAGGCTGAGTCGTGAACATGGCCGCACTCTACGGCCGACGTCAGTAATCTCATCAGACCGGCGAGTACCGTTCGGCTTGGCTGGAAGTACCGGTTTGGCGAGCCGTCAGCTGTCAGCCGTCAAGCTTTCAGCACAACAAAAAAGCGACCCGGCCAATAAGGACGAGGTCGCCTAGGAACTGCTGACAGCTGAAGGCTGATGGCTGAGTGCTTTTAGTGCAGATAATCGAGCAGGCTGGGCTGCATCGCTTGTGCGCCCGCCTTGAGCGACGCCGAATAGACATTCTGCGCCATCGAAAAACTGGTAATTGCCTCGGCCATGTCGACGTCTTTGACTTCGGACAGCAACGCGGTCAAATTAACGCCGATGTCTTGCTGGCGGGTCCGCAGAAACTCGAGCCGATTGACTTTGGCGCCTATCTGCGCGCGCGACATGTTGACCGCGTCGAGCGCAGTGTCGAACCCGGTGAGGCTGGTCTGAATGGTCGAGCTACTGTTCGACGTCAGGCCAGACCTGAGCGTGGCCAGCGCGTCGAACACCGGGTCAAACGTGGCGCGGGCATCTGAATTAACACCCATGCTCGTGCCCTGGGCGACCGAGCGCAGAATCTGCGCATCGTTGCCTTGATAGGCGCCCGGCGTTGTGGTCGTCGGCGCAGCGGCCATGTAGCCCGGTGTGTCAGACCGCGTGCCCGCAAAGACGTAGTACGGCCCGTACTTGCTGCTCGCCAGATCGAGCACGTGTTGCTGGAGCTGTGCAATTTCGGCGTCGATCGCGGTGCGATCCGACGGCGACAGTGTTTCGCTGGCGCCTTCGACGGCCAGCTCGCGACCGCGATGGAGTGCCTGGGTGACGGCGTCCAGGACCGAGTCCGTCGTGTTCAGCCAGGAGGTGGCCTGGTCGATGTTGCGCACGTACTGGTCGGACTGATTCAGACTCTCCTGCAAGTTCAGCGCCCGCGCGGCGCCGATGGGATCGTCCGAGGGCTTCGTAATTCGGCTGCCCGAGGTGATCTGGTTCTGCAGTTGCTCCGTGCGCACCTGGTTCTGCTCGATGTTGTGCAACATCGAACTCATCATCATGCCGGGCGTTACGCGCATAGGTCTCTAAAGCCTCCGACTAGTGGGCGCCCGTACCGTTGATGAGCGTATCCAGCATCGAATCCATGACGCTGATCACGCGCGCGGCAGCTTGATAGGCGTGTTGGTACTGAATGAGGTGCGTTGCCTCTTCGTCAATCGAGACGCCACTCACCTCCTGGCGCTGGCGCTCGAGGTGGGTTACGAGGACGCCCTGGTTGGCGGCCTGGCTCTGGGCCGTGCTCGAGAGCACGCCGATCGCGGCCACTTCCTGGGCGTACTGATCGCCGATCGTCGATGGACCCAGCGTCTGGACGGATTGGCCGTTCAACGAGGTCAGTGCGGTGCTGACATCTGCCGCCGCGCTGCCCGTAGCCGGGACTGAAATTGTCACGCGGACGCCGAGTGTGCCGGTGTCGATGGTCAGCACGCGCCGGGTCGCTGGTGTCGGGTCAGCCTGATTCGACGCGACCGTGAAGGTTGCCGCGGTCGCGGGCCCACCGTTGCTCACCGTCAGCGCCTCGGGCGGGCCAGCGCTGTAGGCGAAGGTGAAGACGGAGTTGGGCGCGGCGGACGCAACGTCGACGCCGAGCACGGTGGCGCCGCCGGTGACGTCGCCATTGTTCAGACCGGCCGAGCGCTGGGTCAGCTTGCTCTTCAGCTGCGACAGGGCGACGGCGTTGGTGCTGTCACCAGCCGCGTGTAAATAGGCCGGCGGCGTGGTCACGCTCGAGGGATCGGCATACGAACGCGCGGCAGCCACGTGATTGACCGTCAGGCTCGGATCCACCGCGATGGTCGCGGCGTCCGTGCCGTTGAAGAAGTTCAAGCCGCCCATGCCATCCAGACCGACGCCCGCGGCGTGCACGCTGTTGACCGACTGAATGACGCGGCCCGCCAGATCGTTGATCTCGCTAATTCGATCGGCCAGGACAGTGTCGCGACTCTCGATCAGGCCCGCGAGCCGGCCGTCGGCAACGCTCACGGGCGTGTTCGTGCCATCGGCCCAGATCACCTGGGCAAAGGGTCCGCTGTTCACGTCGAGATCGAGCTCGTTCACGTGGTCGCGGTCGACCAACTGGCGCCCACCGAGGTAGATGCTGACCGAGCCCTCCGATGACTCGACCGAGGTCACTTTGACCAGCTCTGACAGCTTGTCGACCAGCAGGTCGCGCTGATCGCGCAGATCGTTGGCATGCAAGCCCGTCGTTTCGACGTTCGAAATCTGCGCGTTGAGATTGGCAATCTGGTGCGCGTAGTTGTTGATGTCGTCGGTACCGAGTCGGATTTGCAGATCGACATCCCGCTGTTGCTGCTGGAGGAGCTGCACCGTGTTCTGGAAGGCGTCGGCGACAGCCTTACCTTGTTCGAGCAGGTTGGCCCGCACTGATACGTCGGTCGGACTGTTGGACACCTCTTCCCAGGCGTCCCAGTACTTGTTCAGCCGGCTGCTGATACCACTGGTCGAGGGCTCGTTGACGACGGCTTCGATCTGCTTCAGCGCGTTCTGCTGCGCCGTCCAGTTGCCTTGCGCGGCAATCTGGTTGCGGTACTGGTAGTCAGTGAAGGAATCACGCGCGCGCGTGATCGAAGTGACCTGGACGCCAGTACCGAGCTGACCCGGCTCGCCACTCTGCTTGAACACAGGGATCGGGTACGGCAGTGTCTCTTTCACGACGGCCTGTTGGCGGCTGTAGCCCGGCGTGTTCGCGTTGGCGATGTTCTGGTTGGTGATGTCGACGAGCGTCTGGTTCGCGCGCAGTGCACGCGTCGCAACGTCGAGACCGAAAAATGGTGAGGTCATGCGCGGCTGTCCACGAGCACACTCTGGCGCGCCACCGTGGCGCCGCCGCGTGCGCCATATGCAGGCGGATGCGCGCCGCCGACCAAGCGTTGCAGGAACTTGATGGTCTGCCCATTCAGCTCGACTGACTTCTCGATCAGGCTGGCGGTCTGGCTGTGCTTGGTCTGGAGCTGACGCACAGCGGCGCCGATCGTGCCGGCCAGGCTGGCAACCTCGGCTATTTCTTCGGCGAGCGCGGCGTCCAGTGAGCGCGTACCGAGCACATCGCGTCGGCGACGTTCGGCACGCTCGAGGCGCGCTGCCAGGCGCTCCTGCTTCCGCGTCACACCCTCGAGACGCTCCCGATCGTGCGCGACTACGGCGACGTACTGTTCGTCGGCGGCTTCGAGCAGCGCGGTCAACGTGGTGTGCACGTCAACCAATGCGGCTTCGAGGGGAGACTGATGATCGCGGGCGGCAGGAACGCTCATTGCGTTGGGGGTAATACTCCCTCGCTTCGGTCACCTCAAGGGTCGAGGGACCTCTGGCTAGCGAATCGCGGACTACTGGCCGCTGTTGCTCAGCATCTTGCGGGCGAGGACCCGCGCGTCGACCTGGTACGTGCCGTCGCCGATGCGCTGCTTGATGTCGGCCACCTTATCGTGGCGAATTTCGCCATCCGACGCCTTGACGGCATCAAGCGCCGCGGCCAGGGACTTCGCGTTCGACGACAGGCTCACCGTATCGACGCGGCTCTCGGGACGGGCGGCCGCCTTATCGCTGCTCTTGGCGTCACCCGCCGCGGCACTGTTGGCGCGCGACAGCTGGACGTACGTGCGGCTAGCGGATTCGGCGGAAAGTCGTTCGATGCTCATTGCTGGGGAACCTCGTCAGTCTCCGAGTGTGTGATGCTGATGAAAGTATCGGCAGCCACTTTGCGCCTCTGAAGGACTTCCGTTCCCTCCCTTTAGTACTACTGGCCTCTGTTACCCGCCGCGTAGATCGTTGGCCATACGGCTGATGTCATCCCAGGCCTGTACGACCTTGGAGCTGAGCTGATAGCCACGTTGTGCCTGAATCAGACGCGTGAACTCATCGCCAATGTCGACGTTGGAGCCTTCCAATGCGCCCGCGACGACGGCTGGCGCATTCGGCGCGCCCTGCGTGACCGGTACTGCACCCCCCGAAGCGGGGGTGGCCGTCCAGGTGTTCTGGCCGGCCGCCAGTAGGCCTTTGGTGTTTAGAAATGTCGACAGACCGAGCCGGCCGACAACCTGGCTCGTGCCGTCCTCGGCAGTCGCGGTCAGCTGGCCGGCGTCGTCGAAGCGCACGTCGACCGAGTCGAGCGGGACTATCAAATCGGCACCGGTGTCGGACTGAACTGGGGCGCCACCGCTGGTCACCAGGCGGCCAGTGCCGTCGATGGTGAGCGAGCCGTCGCGGGTATAGCCCAGCTGGCCGTCCGGCATGCGGACCGAGAAGAAGCCGTCACCCTGCAACGCAATGTCGAGCGGGTTGCCGGTGGCTTGCAGCGCGCCCGGCAGAAAGTCGTGATGGACGTCGGCGAGCAGCGTGCCCTCGCCAATACCCGTGATCCGCACGGGCGTACCGTCGGTACCAACGGGCGCAGTCAGGCCGGCCTGGTAGCCGATATCGATCGTGTGCGCGACGGCCTTCTTGAAACCCGTCGAGTTGATGTTGGCCATGTTGTTGGACACGACCTCGAGCTGGCGCTGGCTGGCCAGCATGCCCGAGACCGCGATGCGCTGCGAAACTTCCATTGAGGTATCAGCTTTCAGCTATCAGCCGTCAGCACCGTGCGACTGACAGCTTCTGCAGGGCGGTTCCGCCGGGCGGTGGACAAATGGAAGGGAATATCGTTCTCGGTGCCGGCCAGCGGAGCGGGGTTCAGCCTGGAAGAGCCGTCACGGCTGGTAGCTGATAGCTGACGGCTGACTGCTGAGTGCTGACTGCTGACCGCTGACTGCTGACGGCGGCGAGCGAAACGAGCCATTTACGCCTTGCCGACCTCGTTGACGGCGCTCTTGAGCGTCTCGTCTTGCATCTGCAGCAAGCGCTGGTTGGCCTCGTAGGCGCGCACCAGGTTCATGGTGGCGACCATTGAGTCGGTCATGTCCACGTTCGAGCCTTCGAGATAGCCCTGATAGACCTGAACGTTGGCCGCGGGCTGTGGCAGCGCGCCTGTGGCGGACTCGAACTGACCGTTGCCGACCTTGTTGAGCTGATCGCCCGGCGCGAACTCGACGACCTGGAGCCGCGCAACGGTGGCGCCGCCTTCGGTCAGCACAGTGCCATCGGCAGCCACGGATAGATTGCCTTCGGGTACCTGGATGGGCTGGCCGGCGTCGCTCAGGACAGCCGAGCCGTTGCGCGTGCGCAGCGTGCCATCGGCGTCTTTGGTGAAGCCGCCGTCGCGCGTGTAGCGCGTCTGACCATCGGGGCTCTGCACGGCGAAGAAGCCGTTGCCGGCGATGGCCAGGTCGAGCGGATTGGCAGTCTCCTGCATCGGCCCGGAGGCCAGGTCGAGCTGCGAAACGCCGACCTTGGGGCCAAGGTTGATCGAGCCGATCGGTCGACCCTGGGCGTCGACGGCGTATTTGCTCAAATCGATCGCCTTGCCGAGCTCATCGGGCAAACGGTCCTGCTTGTAGCCAGGCGTGCTGGCATTGGCCACGTTGTTCGAGACAACGCCCAGGCGCAGGGTTGCGGTGGTCAGGCCGGCGGCGGCCGTGTAAATGCCTCTAATCATCAGGGGTCAGGGTCAGGGATCAGGGGTCAGGCGTGGCGCCGACCGACAATGAATCCTGCACCGCCGCCGATGGTCATCGTTAGAGCCGGGAGTACCGGGAGCGGCAGCCACTGGCCCCAAAAAACTCCTGGCGCCTGGCTCCTGACGCCTGACCCCTCGTCAAGGCCGCCCGTGTTCGGCAGAAGCTGCGGCGGCGGATCGCGATCGCTGCGCGGAAACACGCCGGCGATGCTGTGCTTGGCCCCGGGCTTGGCTGGCGTCGCGTTGGTTTCCACCGTCAGCAGCAGCAGGTTCCAGCGCTTATTGGGGATAGCCTCCTCGAGCACGTTCTCGTAGTGCACGACGGCGTCGTCATTGGCGTTGAACGCGCCCAGGCGCAGGAACTGGTTCGTCTCTGAGTTGACGAGCCAGGCCACGTACTCGCTCTCGCCGTCGAGATGAGTGAGGCCGGTCGCCGAGATGCGCACTTCGCCTTCGAGCAGCACGAGCTCGGCAATGCCGCTGGCTGCTGGTGAGCCCGTGTTGGACACATCGGGCATATGCAGCAGGACGAGCTGAATTGGTGTCGCATCCGCGAATGCGGCGGACGACCAGGACAGCAGGGCCAGCGTGGCGACGAGAGCCAGAAGGGTGCGGCGCATCGAGATGCTCAGGCGGCCGCCCGCATGGGTGCTTGCTGCGTGCGCAGCAGGCCGCGCAGCTTCATAACCGCGGCGGTATGGATCTGGCTGACGCGCGACTCGGAGACCTCGATCACGCGACTGATCTCCTTGAGCGTCAGCTCTTCGTGGTAGTAGAGGTTCAGGACGAGGCGATCGCGCGGGGGCAGCACATCGATCGCCGAGCCGAGGCGCTCGACGAGCTCGTTTTCTTCGACGACTTCGTCGGTGCCTGCTTCGTCGGGATCGTGCAGCAGGTCGCGCAATGACTGGACGTCGCCCTCCTCATCGCCACCACCGGCACCATCCAGCGACACGATCACGTGCGCCGACTCGAGCAGCATGCGCCCGAGCTCCGCCTGATCGACGCCTAGCTCGCGGGCCAACTCATCCTGAGTCGGGGCCCGGCCGAGGCGCTGCGCCAACGCGGCAGTTGTTTCGTCGAGCAAGCGAGCACGCCGACCTGCGCCACGCGACAGCGGGCTCAGCGAGCGAATCGTGTCGATGATCGCGCCGCGAATACGCTGCAGGGCATACGTCTCGAAGCGCACGCCCTGATCGGGGTCGAAGCGATCGACGGCGTGCAGCAAGCCCACCGTACCGGCCGAGAGCACGTCATCGGAGTCCATCGCCGCGGGCAAACTGATCGCCATACGACCGATCACATACTTGACGAGTGGCGCATACTTGACGACGAGCTCGTCACGCGCGCCGCGCTCGCCAGAGCGCAGTCGTACCCAGATCGGATAGTTCGGCTCTTTCCGAAGATCCTCTGGTGTGTGCGGGTACTGCTGCGTCGCCGCGGCAGGTTTCGGAGTAGCGGCCATGGCTCCTTCCATGCGTCCTTGGGGTTACCTTTCTTGGAGTCTCAGGCCGCTTCGGCCTCGTCCTCGTGCTCGCCGACATTAGTTGAAGAGACGAGGTCAACCCGAGAGCCAACCGTCCCGTCTTCGCTAGCCGAAAGTGGCTGTGTCGCCTGCCCGAGTACTGACAGGGCAAGCTTTCCGATCAGTGCCGTGGCCAGGGTGAAGCCCATCGCTCTGACCAACGTGCCGAGCTCTGAGCCGCCCGCGAGCAGTCCGCTGACGAAGACCGTCAGATAGACCAGGGCGGACAGCCCCCAGACCACGCGGTAGCCGAAGCCGATGGCGCTCGGACTCAAAACGGGACGGCGTGTGTTGTCCATCAAGCCATCCTTCGTGCGCGCGCGACGGTTCGCTGCTGGGCAAAGATGAACTGCACGAGCTTCTGACTCATGCGCGCCGAAAGGTCCTTGAATTCGCAGCCAGCAACCCAGATGTGGACCCCGCCGCGATCGATGTGATGCACACGCCGCGCGACGGCCTGCACCTCGAATTCCTCGTCAATTCCGAGGACGCTGAACGCCAGGTCGATGGTGTCGCCGACCTTGATCTCATCCTGAGTCCGCATCTGGGCGCCGTTGGCACTGAGGTCCGTAATGCCTGCCCGCATGGGCTGAGGCTTGGGGCCGTTCAGACGCACGGCGACCCGCGGTCGTATCGCGACGGGTACGCGCACCGCGTTGCGACGCTGACTGCGCTGCCACTCGCCGGCGACCCGCAGCCACAGCAGCGGCACCCCGTCCATGTCTGCCTTGTCGACGCGCATCGTCGCCGAATACAGAGCGTCCTGACGCGAGACCGCTACGGTGACGGTGTCACCAGGTTTCAGTGGAATGAGCCGGCGGGCGGGGTCGGTGGGCCAGGCGATGACCAGGCGTGTGCCACTGTCATCGTGATCTTCGAGACGACTCGCCACCCACGGTCCGTCGTGGGCGAGCTCGACGCGCTGACCGACGCTCAGCTTAGAGTCCTGCTGCATCGCCTACCACTCCCAGCGTCGTGACCTCGACCTGCGGCGCGACCTCGCTGTAGGACAGGATGGTCAGCGCGTTGAGCGAGCGCTCGGTAAAACGGCGCAGCGCGAGCCGCAACCGCGCCGGGCACAGCAGGATCGGGTTGTGGCCCATCGAGGCGACGCGCTCCATCTCCTTCGAGAGGGCCTGGATCAGCTTGGTGCCGGTCGGCTGGTCCACCAGCAGGACGGCGTTGCCGGTATCGGTGACCTGCAGCGCGCCATTCAGCGACTGCTGCCAGGTCGGCGCAAGCGTCACGACCGACAGGCGGCCGTCGAAGCCGATGTGCTGGCGGCAAATGGCCCGACCGAGCGCCTGGCGCACACGTTCGCCGAGCTGATCGGCGTCACGCGTGAGCCGCGCGGCGTCGGCCAGTGCTTCGAGGATGGTGACCAGGTCGCGAATCGAGATTCGCTCCGACAGCAGGTGCTGCAGAACCTTCTGCACGTCGCCGATACCCAGCAGCTCGGGGACGAGCTCGCCGACCAGCGCCGGATGCTCCGTCTTGACGCCATCGAGCAGTGACTGGACGTCCTGGCGGCTGAGGATCGCTGGCGCTTGCTGGCGAATGACTTCGGACAGGTGGGTCGTGATGACCGAGGTCGGATCGACGACCGTGTAGCCCAGGCTCTCCGCGTGCTCACGCTCCTCGGCGCTGATCCAGCGCGCGGGCAGGCCGAACGCGGGCTCGATCGCGGGTAAACCATCCAGCTCGTCGGCGTTGCCGTCGACGCTGCCCGGGTTCATCGCCAGCATGCGGTTCGCGCGCACTTCGCCGCGGGCGACCTCGACACCGCGCAGGCGGATCACGTACGCGTCGGCGGGCAACTGCAAGTCGTCGCGAATGCGAATGGTCGGCACGATCATGCCCAGGTCCGTCGCGATCTGGCGTCGGATCAGCGTGACCCGGCTGAGCAGGTTGCCGCCGTTTTCGGTATCGGCGAGTGAGATCAGGCCATAGCCGATCTCGATGCTGATCGGGTCGACGCGCAGCAGATGGTTCAGGGTCTCGGGCTCAGCGTTGCTCGGCGCCGCGGCGGCTTCTGCCTCGAGGGCCTGAGCTGCTTGGTTCGTGTTCTTGCGCATCATGTAGGCAGCCGCGAGCAACACGCCGCCCACGCCCAGGAAGGGCACCAGGGGCATGCCTGGCACGAGGGCCATGCCGACCATCAGGGTGCCGACGATGCCTAATACGCGCGGGTTGCTGAACAACTGGGTCGAGATGTCCTTGCCCAGGTTGCTGTCGGACTCGGACGCAGCGCGGGTCACGATGATGCCCGTGGCGGTCGAGATCAGCAGGGCCGGGATCTGTGAGACGAGGCCCTCGCCGACCGTCAGCAGGGTGTACGTCCCGAGGGCGTCACCGAACTGCATCTTGAGCTGCATGACGCCGATGACGAAGCCGCCGATGATGTTGATCACCATGATCACGATCGCCGCGATGGCGTCGCCCTTGACGAACTTCGAGGCACCGTCCATAGCGCCGTAGAAGTCGGCCTCCTGCTGGACGTTCTGGCGCCGCTTTCTCGCGGTCAGGTCGTCGATGGCGCCGGCCTGGAGCTCGGCATCGATCGCCATCTGCTTGCCAGGCATCGCGTCGAGGGTGAAGCGCGCGGCGACTTCAGCCACGCGGCCCGCGCCATTGGTGATGACCACGAAGTTGACGACGATCAGGATCAGGAACACGATCACGCCGACGACGAAGTTGCCGCCGACGACGAAATTGCCAAACGCTGTGACGACTTGACCGGCGTGGGCGTGGAGCAGGATGAGTCTGGTAGCCGAGATGTCCAGGCCAAGCCTGTAAAGGGTGGTAAGCAGCAGCAGGCTGGGGAACACGGAGAACTGCAGGGCGTCCTTGGCGTAGAGCGCCACCACCAGCATCACCAGGCCGAGGCTCAGGTTGATGATGAACAGGACGTCGAGCAGCCACTCGGGCAGCGGCACGATCATCATGCCGATAACCGCGCAGACCGCGGCCGCCAACATGACATCTGAGTAGCGACTCAGCTTGGCCCAGATCGGGGCGCCGTTCGCGCCAGTGAGCGCGGGCGAGGCTACTGCCATAGCGATAGATGCGTTCCCTTCACGAGTGCTCGCAGTCTGCGGCCCGGGCCGTGGCTCTCAATAGGGATTGCTGGCCCGAGTCCGCCTGCCGTTAGTACTTCACCTCCATGGCCCGCAGGCTTGCGACTCCCAAAAACGCACTCTTGTTAGGCAGTTCGCCTGCGGCGGCGCTTCAGGCTGTAGACGTAGGCCAGGACTTCGGCGACCGCCTGGTAGAGCTCCAGGGGGATCTCGTCCCCGACCTGTGCACTCTTGAAGAGGCCGCGGGCGAGAGGCACGTTTTCGATGCATGGGATGCGAGAAGCACGGGCGATGGCCTTGATCTTCTCGGCCACGAGGTCAGCGCCCATGGCGATCACCTTGGGTGAGCTCATGCTCTGGTCGTACTTCAGCGCGACCGCAATGTGGGTCGGGTTGGTCACGACGACGGTCGCCTCAGGGACGGCAGCAAGTTGGCGCTGCATCGTCGCCATCTTGCGCTGGCGCGCCCGCATATAGCCCTTGACGTGCGGATCACCTTCCTGCTGCTTGTGCTCTTCCTTGACTTCCTGCAACGACATGCGCGTGCTGCGGCCGAAGTTCCAACGCTGATAGGCGTAGTCGACGATCGCCAACACCAGCAGCACCTCAGCGGCGGGCAGCCCCACATTCAAGATGGACTGCGCCAGAAAGCCCGCGAGCGCGCGCGGGTCGGTGCTGCCCTGGATGAACGGCAGCTGATCCATAGTCTGCTGCAGGCCACGCCAGGCCATGAAGCCCACCACACCAACCTTGGCCAGTGAGCGGACGAGCCCGACCAGCGACTGCATCGAGAACATGCGTTTGATGCCGCTCATCGGATTGAGGTTGTCGAAGTGCAGCATCGCCTTGAAGCTGAACGCCACACCTTGCGCCAAGCCGATGCCGATCCCCAGTGCGGGCAGCACCAGCAGCAATGGCAGCATGCTCAGCAGGTATGCCTCGCCTGCTTTGCCGAGCACTTGCTGGGCCCACAGGATGTCGACGTCCTGGGCCCGCCCGGTGATCCCGAACTCGGTAAACGAGCCAGCGAGCAATCCCTGCAGGCGTGCGGATGTTGCCGAGGCGGTCGTTTGCAGGATCAAGCAGGCGGCCAGCAGGCCAATAGACGTGCCCAGCTCAGGGCTGCGCGCGATCTTGCCTTCGCCGCGGAGTTGTTCACGCCGCCGTGGCGTTGCTGCTTCGGTACGCTCGCCGCTCACTTGACGATCGCCACCGAGACCGCGCTGACGCCCGTGAACAGCTGGTGCAGGCGCGGCATGAGCAGCGGCAGCGTGACCACCAGCGCACCCAGCGCGACCCCGATCTTGAGCTGCATGCCGATGGAGAAGATGCCGAACTGAGGCGCGACCTTCGCCAGGACGGCGAGCGCGATATCGGTCAACAACAGCGCCACCAGGACCGGGAAGACCAGCTCGACGGCGACGACAAAGGAGCCCGCGGCAATGTGGATAGCGGAGTAGGCGACCGTCGAGGCGAACCCGGCCAGCGCACCGACCAGTGCTTCGCCGGCCAGCGCGGTCCAGGTCAGCTCCACGCTGGACGGAATGCCGTCCTTGCTCAAGACAGGCACGAGCAGCAGCGACGTGAACAGGCCCAGACCGATGCGGGCTGGCAGTGGCACTTGCTTCAAGCTCATCACCGGGCTGGTGGCGAAGATGGCCAGAACCCGCGTCGCGATCAGCAGGAACGCTTCGACGGGCCCGAGTGGAATCGCGAGCGTCATGCAGCGCTCCGCGCCTGAGGAGTGAGGAATGAGGAGTGGGGAGTGGGGAAGGAGGAGTGGGGAGTGGGGAAGGACATCGAGCTGCCGTGGGTGCGCCGAACCGGCCGGTCTGCGACTTGGACTGGAGGAGGACCGGCCGTGAGGCCTGCTTGCGCAGCACCCTCACCCCCCATTCCCCACTCCCCACTCCGCGAGGGCGCGCAGCGACCGAGCATCAGTGAGCGAGCTGCGGCAGCATGGTGAACGTGTTGACCATGTAGCTGACCAGTGTGGTCGCCATCCACGGTCCGAGCACTGCCAGTGCGCCAGCGACGACCAGGATCTTCGGCACGAACGACAGCGTCGACTCGTTGATCTGGGTCACTGCCTGGAACACGCTGACCATCATGCCCACGACGAGACTGCCGGCCAGCAGCGGTCCGCCAATCTGCAGCGCGACCATGAAGGCGTTGCGCGCGACGTCGATCGCGAATTGCTCCGTCATGAGAAGCTCGTCACCAGGGAACGCACGATCAGATGCCAGCCGTCAGCCATCACGAACAGCAGCAGCTTGAACGGCAAGGAGATCGTCGCGGGCGGCAGCATCATCATGCCCATCGACATCAGGACGCTCGAGACCACGATGTCGATGACCAGGAACGGCACCAGCACCATGAAGCCCATCTGGAAGGCGGTCTTCAGCTCGCTGATCATGAACGCGGGAACCAGGGCGTATGTCGGCACGTCGGCCTGCGTCTGCGGCTGAGGCAGGTTGCCGACCTGGATGAACAGCGCCAGGTCACGTTCGCGCACTTGTTTGAACATGAACTCTCGGAGTGGGCCGCTCGCTTTTTCGAAGGCCTGGTCGGCCGGGAGCTGATTGGCGAGGTAGGGCTGCAGCGCTTCAGAGTTGATGCGCGTCCAGGTGGGGGCCATGACGAACAGGCTCAGGAACAGCGCCAGGCCGAGCAGGACCTGGTTCGGCGGCATCTGCTGCGCGCCGATGGCGTTGCGAACGAAGCTCAGGACGATGGTGATGCGAACGAAGCTCGTCACCATCATCAGGATTGATGGGACCAGGCTGAGGACCGTCAGCAGCAGGAAAAACTGAAGTGCGGTGGCATTGTCGGAACCAGGACCACCCAGCTCGAGTTTGACGCCCGGAGTATTCACCAACATTGTTGCCGCAGTCTGTGGCCGGAAGCCGCCATCTCAATAGGGTTTGTGCGCCCGACATCGACTGCCGTTAGTACTTCGTGGCGCAAGCCCTCAAGGAGTTTTGGTAGTCGCAAGCCTGCGGGCTCGCGACTACCAAATCGTCTTCGTCGTCGTCGTCGTCTTCTTCTACTTGGCCAGCTTGGTCGAGAGGATGTCGAAGAAGGAGCTGCTATCGACGGCGAGTGCGTCGTCGTCGAGCTCGCCTAGATCGGCGATCAGGTTGACCTGAGACGGGGTGGCGCCAACCAGCAGCGACTTGCCACCGGGGGTGCGAATGATATGGACGGTGCGATTGGGCGCCAGCGCCAGCGAGCTCACGACGCGCACAGCCGCCATTGCCTGCGAGCCGCGCGCGGCCGTTCCAGCGAGGCCGACCTTCTTGAGCAGCATCAGGCTGCCATAGGCCAGACCGAGCACGGCCGCGAACTTGATGCCAACGTCGAACAGGTCGAAGCCAGCGGTTGCGGCTGGCTCGGCCACGCCTACGGGCGCATTCGCGGGCTCAGGAGCGGGCTTGGCGTTGGCGAAGAGCGGCGCCTCTTGCTGGACCGCATAGGTCTGCTGCGCCGGCAGGCTGGTGCCGATTTTCTCTTGTTGTCCTTGTGGGCGGGCCACCAGGACCATGACCAGCAATGCGCCAAAGAGCAGCGGCAGGCCATAGCGCCACGGAATGGCGGGCCCGATGGGCAGGCGAATTGGCGGCAGCTTGTCCAATGCGGCCACAAATGCCTTGACGCCGCGCGCCTCCTGGGCCGGGGCCGACTCGACGAGCAGGTCGTCCAGATCTTCTTGAATTGCCGTGGGCTCAACGACGGGCGCCGGCGAGGGCTTCGAGGCCGCGGGACGGGCCGCATGCGGCTTGCGCACGGGCGAGTACGTCGCCTCGACGGGCTGCGCCTGGGCGGCCGAGATGGCCTCCAGCGCTTCCGTCAATGCGAGGGCGTAGTTCGTCTCTTCGACTTCGACGTCGACCTCGTCCTCGAGGTCCAGCGCATCGGCAATCGGCGCGCTCACTTGAACGGCGCGCTTAGCCGTGCGGCGGCGGGTGGTCGCGCTAGGCAAGAGACGCGATCCTGCGGGCCTTCGAGACAACCTCAGTGATACGCACGCCGAACTTCTCGTCGACCACGACGACTTCGCCGCGCGCGATCAGCGTGCCGTTCACCGACACGTCTACGGGTTCACCCGCGAGCTTGTCCAGCTCGATGACCGAGCCGGTGCGCAGGGCCAAGATCTCGCCGATTGACATGTGCGATCGACCCAGCTCGACGCTCACCTCGAGCGCCACGTCCATGAGCATCTCGATGCCGTGCGCACGTTCGTTCGTTGGCGGCTCAGGCGCCAGTGGCATGAATTGCACAGGGTGCACTGCTGTCGGCATGGCGGCCGGGGCGGAAGGTGCCGCGCTGATCGGCGTCGGCATGGGCGCGCTGACCATCGGTGCGCGTGGCGCCATCGTGGCCACGCTCGACGGAGCGTCCATCACGCCAGCGGCAACGCGGGCGGCCTCAATTTCGGCCTGCAGCGCGTCGTCCGACCAGGGATCGACTTCAGGTGCTGCTCCGCCGAGGTCGCCCCCGTTGAGCATCTGGTCGATCAGGTCCTGGCTGATCTCGCCGCCGTCACCAAACAGGTTGTCGTCGTTTTTCTTGGCAGACATGAGGGGTTAGCGTCCTTGCAGAAGTTTGGTGGGCGCGCCTCAGGCGGCGTCCTCGAGCAATTCGATGAGAGAGGCGGGCAAGCCGGTGACCTGAACGGCACGATTGCCGCCCAATGTCCCCGGTCGGCCGACGAAACGCGCGCGCTTGCCAGCCATGACTGGTAGCTCGCCATCGGATGAGCGGTCGAGGCGAATCACGTCGCCGTCGCGAATGTCGAGCAGCTCGCCCACGGTGATCGTGGTCGAGCCCAACTCGACCGAAATCGGCAGCTGCGCATGGCGGATGCCATCGGCCAGCTTGTGGCGATCGTCATCGGAGCCTGCCTTGCGCGAGCCGGACGAGAACCAGGCCTGAGTATTCAGGCGATCCATCAGGGGCTCGATGACAGGATGCGGAACACAGATCGAGAGCATGCCGCTCAGGCCGAGCGTGTTGATCTCGAACAGCAGCAGGGCGGCAATGTCGCCTGGTAACGCGGCCTGGACGAGATCAGCGTTCAGGACCGTCTCGACGAGTACGGGCTGCACATCGGCGACCGCGGCCCAGCCGTCCTTGAGCGCGGCACTCACCGTGCCGCCGAGGGTGCGCAGGAGCGCCATTTCGATGTCAGTCAGCTCAGCGCGGCGCTGATTGACCTGGCCAGGACCACCCATCATGCGATCCAGCATGGCCAGGCCGAGGTTCATGTTCATCTCGACGACGATGCGGCCGGACAGCGGCTGCAGCTCGATCAGGTTGACCAGGGTCGGATTCGCGAGCTGGTGGATGTACTCGTCGTATACGACCTGCTCGATCGACGACAGAGAGACCGTGGTCGCGGCACGCAGGTAGCTGCTCAAGGAGGACGCAGTTACGCGGGCGAAGGTCTCGTGGATGTTCTGAATGGCACGGATGTGCTCTTTCGAGAACTTGTCTGGGCGACGGAAGTCGTACAGCTTGACGGTGCGACCGTCCGTCGCCGATGGCATGCCGCCACCAGCGCCGTTCTTGCTGCCGCCAGAATTCTCGTTGCCGAGGCTGGTCAGCAGCGCATCGATCTCCCACTGGCTCAGAGTTTTGCTCATACGTCGTTGGGCACCTGTGTGGTCGCAGCATAATCGCCAGAGGGGGGATATCCATCAGAGCCGCGAGGACCGGAACGGGTAGTCGGTAGTACCGCGTTAGCCATCAGCTATCAGCTTTCAGCGGTCAGCGGATGCTGGGCTTGCACATTGAAATGAAAGTGCCCGCCTGGCGGAAACGACCACCGGCGGGCACGGCTGAAAGCTGACGGCTATTAGCTGACGGCTACTGGATGATGAACGAAGTGAAGTAGACGTTGACGACCTTCTCTTCTTCATGCAGAGCGTGGTTGACGCGCTCGATCAACTCCGTCTTGAGCTGGTCTTTGCCATCTGGTTTGAGCAGCTCAGGCGAGCCTTTGGCCGACAGAGTCGTAACCAGGGCGTCGTCGATGATCGCAGCGTGGCCGCTCATCTCCTTGGCGAACTCGTCCTGCTGCAGCTTGACGGCTTCGCCCTTCGGCGGCTCCTTGGCCTTGGCGTCAATGAACTCGAGCGTCAGGGAGACCTTGAGATAGCGCGGCGAGGCCTTATCGGTCAGGTTCACGACCCGCTCTTTGGTCGGGTACATGACCGTGACCGCCGGCTTGGGTTTGGCCTTCTCGGCCGCCGCGCGGGCATCCGCCAGTGGGCCGAAGGGCACAGGAACGACGCCGAGGACCACCGCGGCGGCAAGAGCGCCGCCGAGTAAAAGGCCGGCGCCCACAAAGGCGAGGATCTTGATCATGACTCAGTGGTGCTCCCTTGAGATGAAGCGGACGAAAGAACGTGAATTTCGACGCGCCGGTTCAGGGCGCGATGTTCGCGCGTGTCGTTCGCGGCGATCGGGCGGAACTCGCCGAAGCCTGCCGCCATGACGCGGCCCGAGCGAATCCCGTCGGTCTCGGTGAGATACCGCGTGACTGCCAAAGCGCGCGCCGTAGACAGCTCCCAGTTGGTCGGGTAGCGCGGCGAGTCGATTGGCGTCGAATCGGTGTGGCCGTCGACGCGAATGTCGTTGGGCACCGTGCGTATCTCATCGGCGATCGTGTCCAGTACAGCTAGCGCGTTCGGTTTGAGCTCGGCTCGGCCCGAGTCGAACAGGTACGACCCGGAGAGACGGATCACCAGCCCCTCCTTGTCGCGGCCCACGGTCACGTCGGGTGTCTGCGAGCTGCCGTCGAGCAGCGCTTCGATCTTGGTCTGCAGCCGCTGGACCTGCGGCACCTCAGCGTCCTGGATCATGCTGTCGACGGGTGGTTCCGGTGTCTGGATGCCATCGAGCATGTCCGTCTGGCTGGCGCCCTGCATGACATCGACGTTGAACGCCTGCGACAGCGACTGACTGATCTTTTTGAACTTCTCTGAGTCGGCGCTGGACATCGAGTACATGACGACGAAAAACACCATCAGCAGGGTGATGAAGTCCGCGTAGCTGATGAGCCAGCGCTCGTGGTTCTCGTGCGCCTCGGCGTGTCCGCCCTTGCGTCGTCGTCCGTGTGCCATGTCTGTGTGCGACCGGTCGTCGATTACGCGGCGGCGGCCTGTGGCGCAGCGCCCGCGGCTTCGCCCTCGGCAGCTACTTCCTCGCCACGCTCATGCATCGGCAGGAAGGCATCGAGCTTCTCGCGCACCACGCGCGGGTTGTCGCCCGCCTGCACGGCCAGGACACCCTCGACTGCGAGCGTGCGCCGCGCCACTTCTTCCTTGTTGCGCTGCTTCAGGCGCTGCGCAATCGACAGGAAGAAGACGTTAGCGAACAGAATGCCGTACAGGGTGGCGATGAACGCGCCTGCGATGGCGTGACCCAGTTCTTCGGGCTTGTCGAGGTGACTGAGCACGTTCACCAGGCCCATGACGGTACCGATGATGCCCATGGTCGGCGCGAAGCCGCCAGCGGCCTCGAACATGGCGAACTTGCCCTGGTGTCGCTCGGACATAGCGGCGACGTCGGATTCCATGATCTCGCGCACGAGCTCTGGGTCGGTGCCGTCGACGACGAGCATGACGCCCTTCTTGATCGAGTGGTCTTCGATCTGGGCAGCTTCGGTCTCCAGCGCCAGCAGGCCTTCGCGGCGCGCGCGGTCGGCCAGCTTCACGAACAGACTGACGAGCGCGCGCTCTGACGACGCGTCCTGACGGAAGGCGACGCCGATGATCTTGCCCATTTGCGTTACGCGGTCGAGCGGGAAGGAGGCGGTCACCGTGCCCAGCGTGCCGCCCATGACGATCATGAACGACGGCAGGTTGACGAGCGCCATCAGGATGCCGACGCCGCCTGATTCGATGACCGCTGCGCCGAGGATGCACAGGAGTGCGGTGGCGAGGCCGATTACGGTTCCTTTATCAGACATGTGCCGACGCCTCGTCCTTGATCAGGTGCAGCTTGTGTCGCGGGGGATTGGGAATGTCGGGGCCGATCGCCTTGAGCGGACCGCGGGCGATCTGCTGGCGGTACGCGATAACGCGATCGACAACGTCGGAGACGGGGGTTCCGACAATCAGCCGTTTGCCGTCGAGGAGAGAGATGACGGTATCCGCGGTGTGCTCGACCGTCTCGATGAGGTCGGCATTCACCACGAGCTGAGAGCCGTCCAGGCGCGTCACGTAAATCATCCAGCCGGATTCTTTCGAGTTCGGGACGGGAACCCACGAGTCAGTCGGGCCGGAACGCCGCCCCAGAAGTACTGGTCGCGGGTGACCGTTCGTCGAATCGCTACGGCTGGTCGCCAGGGATCCACCGCCAACTGGCCACCGCCGCCAGGCGGAACGGCTCAGGCGGCGCGCGCGGCGCGGGCGGTGGTCTCGTTCAGGACGACCTGAATCTCGATCGTGCCGACCTCCGTCTCGAGCGGGAAGATCAGTCGGTTCAGGTCGAGCGTGGTGACCATGGTGTTCTTGCCCATGATCAGCGCCGGCGGCGTGATATTCCAGGCGTAGCCGGCCTCGGCCAGCAGCACGCCCGCGCGGCCGGTGATCACGTTGCCCAACTCGCCGATGCCACTCTGGGCCAGCGCGTCGAATTCGGCGCACTCCTGGCGCAGCATGCGACCGACCATGCCCCGCGCAGTCTCCTCGCTCATCGAGTACAGGACGATGCCCGAAACCGCGCCAGCCACGCCGAGCACGGCGTTGACCTCGTCGGTCGTATACGCGGACTTCTGGAGGCGCAGCTTGCCACGCGACGCCTCACCGCCTAGCTCAGACTCGAGCACTTCGCGCGCCGCTTCGATGAACGGATTGACGAATTCGACTTTCACAGCTCGCCCTCTTCGACGCACTGCAGGCTTTCGAGGAACGCCAGCATGTCAGCTTCCGATGCGCCGAGTGCATCAGCCGCGGCCAAGTCGAGCTCAGCCGCCGGACACGCACCGCCCCCACCGACGGCCCCAGCAGCGTGGGCGGAAGCGTCGGCGAGATTGACCACGGTGGCCAGCGGCTGCTGCGACATGTGCGGCTGATGGTGGAACGCCACGGCGTCAACGACGGCTTCAGGCAGATCCCACGAGCTCAAAAGAGCGGCGCCGACTGCGCCATGATGAAAGCCGAACACATGTTCCTCGGCCTGCCAGACCTGCACCCGTCGGCTGCGCGCCAGCGACACGGCGGCCGCGGCGTCTTCGGGGCAGACGGAGGTCAGCACGATCTTGCCGACGTCGTGCAGCAGGCCAGCCACGCTGGCTTCCTCAGGGCTGCCGATTTTCAGTTGCGTGGCCAGCAGCCGGGCCGCAAGCGACGTCGTGGCGGCATGGCGCCAGGCAACACGCCGCGGGAGCGCATATGGTGGCAGGCCGCGGTCGAGCATCGGTGCCGCGCACGCGCGGACAAGAACCTGGCTGAGGGCGCGCTGCCCGATGCGCGCGATTCCTTCACGCAAATTGGCGATCTTGCGGTTGGGCATGGCCGAGGCGCTGTTGGCGTGCCGCAGCACAGCCGACGCGAGCGCCTGATCGGTCCCGAGCAGCTTGGAGATACCATCGATCGTCGTGCGCTCGTCACGCAGGATCGCCAGCACGCGCTGGGCGACGATGGGCAAGGCCTCGAGCTCGGGGGCAGCCGCGACCAGCGCTTCAGGTGACTGAGGGCCGCGCGTATGCAGCCCGCCTCCGATCACTACACGGGCTCCGTGCGGTAGAAGCCAGGCCCGACGACCTTCAGACCCAGCGCCTGCGGACGCATGATGGCTTCGGTGCCACCGACGAACAGAATGCCGCCCGGCCGCAGCGAGTTGACGAAGCCCTGGTAAATGCGCTCCTTGGCCTCTTCGGTGAAGTAGATGACCACGTTGCGGCACGAGACGAGGTCGAACGGTCCACGCGGGTAACGGTCGCGCAGCAGGTCGTGCTTCTGGAAGGTGATCATGGTGCGCGGTTGCGCACCGACCGAGTAGCGGCCATCGGGCTGCAGGATGAACCACTTGGCCATGCGCGCGCTGCCCACGTTGCGAATGTCGGAGGCGAGGTAGTCGCGTCCAGCGCGAGCCCGATCGAGGATGGTCTGGTCGATGTCCGTGGCCAGGATGCTGTGGTTGCGCCCGAGCGCGAGCTCGCGCAGGATAATCGACATCGAGTACGGCTCGGCGCCGATCGAGCAGCCCGCGCTCCAGACTTTGACACCCGCGGTGCTGCCGCCCAGCAGCATCGGCAGGATCTTGCGTTCGAGGTCGCCGAAGCGATCCGAGTCGCGGAAGAACTCGGACACGTTGATGGTGACGTAGTCACGGAACTCCTGGCGGCGCGCGGCGTCCTGCTCGAGCAGACGCGCATAGGCCGTGAGGGGGGGGTTTGGGTTTGGGTTTTGATCAACAGCGCCTCGTCGCCACTCTGAGCGATTTCGGCGACGACCACGTCAAGGATCGCGCCG
>WNFV01003111.1_pt1 | contig 21455 bp, 22 predicted proteins | sample 5400101 | NCBI WGS metagenome assembly WNFV01 (sample SAMN13153361, study PRJNA577476) | soil metagenome | isolation source: 115 cm soil or saprolite under grassland replicate 1 | place: USA:California | collected 2016-06-15 | reverse complement strand
TACCCGGGCGGAGCCATCAGCGCCCGCGGCGCGATCCTGGTCACGGGGTCGCCGTCGTCGTCGGGGTCGCGCAGGAAGCGATACCCCTCGGCCTGCTGGAAGCCGGTGAACAGCTCCGCGACCGCCTCTACGCGCGTGAGCCACTTCACGTTGGTCATGCCGTACCAGCCCGGCACGACGAGCCGCAGTGGGAACCCGTGTTGCGGGAGCAGCGGCTGCCCGTTCATCTCGTAGGCGAGGATCACCTCGTCGCGTGACGCCTCGTCGACGGACAGGCTGCGCGCGTAGTCCTGCTCGACGCCGCCCTCGATGCCGTGATCCAAGCCGGTGAACACGATCTCGATCGCGTCGCCGAGCAAACCCGCTTCCTCGAGCAGTGGTCGCAGCGGCGTGCCTGTCCACTCCGCCGTTCCCACGGCCTCGACGAGCCACGGCTGGCTCAGCGGTCGCGGCTCGAGGTGCGCGCGCCCGTTGCCGGCGCACTCCATCGTGACCGCGACCGTCCGCGCCGGGCGCGACCGAATCTCGTCGAGCGACAGCGTGAGCGGCCGCTCTACACGTCCGTCGACGCGCAGCGACCAGGTTGCGTGGTCGACGCGGGGGATGTCGTAGTGGATGAGTAGGTAGTGGAGCCCGACGGGCGTGACCGCCCAGTCGAGAGCTTCGAGCGGCATCCCGCTGTTGCGGGTCGCGAGCTGGAGCTCGGCGACGCTGATGTCGCCCTCGCGGGTGGAGCCCGCCGTCTTCTGCCTGCCGATGACGCGACCCTACGACGCACCAAGGGCGTCATCTAGCGTGGCGTCCGATGAGCCCAGGCAATCCGGCGCGTCCGGCAACCCCGCGCATCCCGCCGCTCCCCGGTGAGGAGCGGGACGACCAGGCCCGCGAGCTCCTCGGCGCGATGGACCAGCTCCCGGACGCGGTGGCGGTCAACATCTTCGCCACGATCGTCCGCCATCCCGGGTTGTACCGCCGGTGGATGCCGTTCGCGGGCAAGCTCCTCGCCGGGAAGCTGCCCGTACGCGACCGCGAGCTGCTCATCCTGCGGACGGCGTGGCACACCCGGTCGCCGTACGAATGGGGACAGCACGTCCGCCTGTCGAAGGCGGCAGGCATCACGGACGACGAGATCGAGCGCGTGATCGCGGGCCCGGGCGCCGACGGCTGGGCTCCGTTCGACCGCACGCTGCTCCAGGCGGCCGACGACCTCCACGACGACGCGTGCATCTCCGACGCCAACTGGAACGCGCTCGCGAAGCAGTACGACGAACGGCAGCTGATCGAGGTGCCGATGCTCGTCGGGCATTACCACATGGTCGCGTTCGCGCTGAACTCGTTCGGCGTGCAACGGGAGCCCGGTGTCGACGGGCTCCCCGACACGCGTGACTGAGGCCATGTCGAACGAGCTGTCCGCCGAGGCTTCCGGCCGGGCCCCGGGTCGGGGTCGGCTCGACGGACGGCGGATCCTCGTCGTCGGCGCGGGGACTCGACCCAGCGACGACCCCGACGCGCCGATCGGCAACGGGCGCGCCATCGCCACCCTTGCCGCCCGCGAGGGCGCCGTCGTCGGCTGCGCGGACCGGGACGAGGCCACGGCGCGCGAGACGGCCGACCTCATCGCCGCCGAACGCGGCCGCGCCGAGGTGCTCGTCGCCGACGTGGCGCGAGCCGAGGACTGCGCCGCGGTGGTCAGCGGCGCAGAGGCGCGCCTCGGTGGTCTCGACGGCCTCGTCCTGAACGTCGGCATCGCGCAGGGCGCACGGCTTTCGGGGACGAGCGCGGAGCAGTGGGACACCACGTTCGCCGTGAACCTGCGCGCGCACTTCCTCGTCTGCCAGGCGGCCGTCCCCCAACTCGCCGACGAGGCATCGATCGTGTTCATCGGCTCGATCGCCGGCATCACCCCGGGCAGCGGGCTTCCCGCGTACGACACGTCGAAGGCGGCGCTCGGCGGGTTGTGCCGGCACGTCGCGCACGAAGGCGCGCGCCGCCTGATCCGGGCCAACGTCGTCGCCCCCGGTCTGATCGATACGCCGCTCGGCCGGCTGGCGTCGGCGGGACGACCATCGCGCGAGCGCACGCCGGTGCCGCTCCAGCGCCAGGGGACGGCGTGGGAGATCGCGTACGCGACGGTGTTCCTGCTCTCCGACGAGTCGAGCTACGTGACCGGACAGACGCTGGTCGTCGACGGCGGCCTCACCATGTGATTGGCGCCGTCGCAAGCTCCGGCTTTGCAGCGACGGTCGCCAAAGCCGCCGTCGCCGCGGCGCTGCGGTGACGGCTAGGGGGCCGGCGGGGGTTACGGGTGCGTCTTCGCGAGGGGCGCGTGCTTGCCGTCTCCGGACGCCTCGACCGCGGCGCCGAACGCATCGGGCGCCGGCGACTCGTCCTGCCGGGCGGCGTCCTGCTTCCGCGAGCGCCACGCCGCGTACAAGGCCGCCCCGATGGCGGCGATGAGGCTCAGCCGGACGAGCCATACGACGCGTCCCGCCGTCCTCGAGCGGCGGTGGCGGTCGATCGGCGTGTCGACCGGGAGGCGCTGCGCCGCCGCGGCGAGGCGACGTTCGAGCTTGTGCGCCCGCCGACGCCGTCGATACCGCCGGAATCCCTCCTCGACGGCGTCCTGCGTCGTCGACGCCACCTTCTTGGCCACCTTCTTGCTCGCCTGCTCGGCGAGCTCTTCGGCACTGTGCACGTCCAGCATGACCTACCCCGATCAGCTCCTAGAGATATGGAGACACAGAAGGAGTACCCGGATCGAGCCCGAACCATTCGCCACCTCTCCGGCGCTCACGCCGGCCCGGCCGTTCCGGCCGTTCCGGCGGCACGCGGCGGCTGCCCGGCGAGCTCACGCAGGTGGTCGATGCGCTCGTCGAGCACGAGCTCGTGAGCGAGCCGTCGCGTCGCCCGCGACGGGAAGTCCCCGAGCACGTGGGCGGGGAACTCGAGCCACAACGGCCCGGTCGCCCGGCTGACTCGCCCGATCTGGCTCGAGTCGGCGTCGAGCTTCTCGAGCGCCCGGATCAGCGCCACCGGGTTGCGCGTGAACTGGATCGCCGCACGGTCACGCTCGACTCCCTGGTCGCGCAGGGCCCACACCTGCAACGACGCGGCGAGCCGGCGGGGCACGAACCCGAGGACGGCGCGCAGGATGCTGTCGTCGGAGGAATCGACGGCCGAGATCGCGCCGCTCGTGAGCGCCACCGTCCAGCTCGACAGCGCGACGTCCAAGCTGCGGATGCGGCTCACTTCGTAGGCGAGGACGGCCTCGAGCTCGTCGCGGCTCAGCCGTTCGCCGAGACCGGTCGTGATCCCGACGATGGTGTGCGACGGACGCGTCCCGACCCCGAAGGAGTTGGGCGCGGCGTCGTCGATGACGGCCACGCGCGGTGGCGGTATCCCGGCCGCGATCGCCAAGCCCTCGAGGAGGTTGCGGAGCTCGGTGTGCTCCTCGGGTTGGATCACGTGCGCGCCGGTTTCGCGAAGGACGCGCTGCTCGAGCGATCGGCGCAGGAACGGGATGCGCATCACGCCCACGAGGACGCCGATGACGGCCGACCCGACGGCGACGACCGCGAGCCCGATGGCGACGAACTTCACGGAGTCGGCATCGGTCGGAAAGTCGCCCTGAAACGCGATTGTGAGCGCGATCCCGAGCCCGAGAGCGATCGCGGCCATGACCACCGCGACGATGTAGTTGAGCGTGGCGAGGAACACGAGCGCGACGATGCGCATCCGATTGCGGCGTTCGAAGAGGTCGATCCGGTCCGCCATTGGGACGCAGAGTAAGCGACTGCCGTTCTCGAAGGCGCCGTGACCGGTAGCGTCTGCGGAGGATGACGACCGCGAGGCGCAACCGGCACGTCGACGCCATGTGGCGGGTGTCGGCGCGACGGCGGACGTACGTCGTGGCCGCGGTGGGCGGACTGGCCGGCTTCGTCGCCGCGTTCCTCACGCCGTGGCAGCTCTCGATGCTGACGGCGTGGGATGTCGCCGCCGGGCTCTTGGTCCTCTGGGTCTGGACGAGCGTCCGCCGGTTCACCCCCGAGGAGACCCGCGCGTTCGCGACACGAGAAGACGACAGCCGCGTGTCGGCGCAGCTCCTGTTACTCAGCGCCTGTGTCGCGAGCCTGGTCGGCGTTGCGTTCGACCTCGTCAAGGCCAGCGACGTCAGCGGCAGCCACAAGATCAGCTACATCCTGACCGCGGTGTTCACGGTGGTTCTGTCGTGGGCGGTCGTCCACACCGTGTACACGCTGCGGTACGCGCACGAGTACTACACGGCTCCGGTCGGCGGTATCGACTTCAAGGCGGAAGGCGACTACGCACCGAGCTATGTGGACTTCGCGTACGTCGCGTTCGGCGTCGGGATGACGTTCCAGATCGCCGACACGGATATCCAACGGCCCGAGATCCGCCGCACCGTGCTCGGGCATTCCCTCCTCTCGTACCTCTTCGGGGCTGTCATTCTCGCCGTCACCATCAACATCGTTGCGTCGTTGTTGCAATAGGCATAAATTGCCGCCTTCCGCTTACACACCGGCGAGTGAGATCGCGCGACGGGCAGGGGTGCACGAGTGAAGGACATGCGCACGCGAATTGTGATCGGAACGGCGGCGCTCGTCCTCGTCGTGGGCGTGCTCGGCGCCGGGGCCCCGACGGCGTCGGCGCAGACCCAGCCGCGTGAGGTCCACATCGGCGCATTGCTCTCGCTGACCGGCGACGGCGCGACGCTCGGGAACACGAGCAAGGCGGCGCTCGAGATCGCCACAAAGCGGTGGAACGCCGCCCACGGCAAGCAGCTCAAGGTCGTGCTCGACGTCGAGAATACGAACCTCGAAGCCGAGCAGGCGCAGCCGGCGCTGACCCGGTTGGCCGACCGGGGGGCGCGGATCGTCATCGGCCCGCAGTCGAGCTCGGAGGTAGCGGCGATCAGCGCCGAGGCCGACGCCCGCGGCGTGCTCCTCGTGTCGCAGGGCAGCACGGCGTCGTCGCTCGGGCAGCCGGACGACAACGTGTTCCGATTCGTCCCCACCGACCGGGTCGAGGGACGCGCCAGCACCGATCTGATGCGCCGGCAGGGCGCGAGCGTCATCGTCCCGATGTGGCGCAACGACCGCGGCAACAACGGACTCGTCGATTCCGTGCGCGCCGCCGCGACCGCCTCGGGCGCGACCGTGACGCCCGGAGTGCAATACGAACCCGACACGACCGACTACGGCCCCGCGCTTGCAAGCTTGTCCTCACAGCTGCAGGAGGCGGTCGCGACCGCCGGCGCGAGCAAGGTTGCCGTCTATCTGGCCGGATTCGAGGAGGTCGGCGAGATCTTCAACGAAGCACGCACGGTCACCGGCCTCGACTCCGTCCGCTGGTATGGCGGCGACGGCTCGGCGCAGTCCAAGACGCTGCTCGCGAGCGGGCCGGCGACGTTCGCGACGAGCGTGAAGGTGAACGGATATCCGAGCCCGCTCGTGGCGTTGCCGGCGAATCGCAGCGAGAAGGACGCCAACCTCCTGCGCCAGATCTCGAAGCGCGCCAAGGCTCCGGCGGACGCGTTCACGCTCGCCGCGTACGACGCGTTCGACGTCGCCGCGCGGACTCTCCAGCAGACGGGTCCCGACGCCGACGCCGCCGCGCTCCGGGCCGCGTTCGTGAAGTCGGCCGACGGCTTCAAGGGTGTGACCGGCACCATCGAGCTCGACGCCGCCGGCGATCGGGTGTCGGCGCCGTACGCGTTCTGGTCGGTGTGCGGCCGGAAGGCCTCGGCCGAGCGCTGGCGTGATACCGGAACGTGGACACCCGCCGCCGACCCGACAGCGGCCGGACGCGTGCGCGCCACGAGCTGTCGGGAGTCGACCTAGCCTCCGACGCCGTGTCCGAGCATGTGCACCAACACGTGCCCGAGGAGCTCGCCGAGGCCGGCGACGCGTCCGGCGCGCGGGCTCGAATTCTCGAGATCCTCGCGGTCGTCATGCTGTCGACGGCTGCGATCGGCACGGCGTGGAGCGGCTACCAGGCAGCGCGCTGGGCGGGAAGAGAAGCCCACCGGTTCGCGGAGGCGGACGCGCTGCACGCCAAGTCGACGCGGGCGGTGACCCGCGCCGGCGAGGACCGTCTGCAGGACCTCTCGGACTTCGAGCGGTGGTTGGACCTCCAGACCACCGGCAACCTGCCCCTTGCCGATTTCCACGCGCAACACTTTCGCGACGAGTTCCGCCCCGCGTTCGACGCGTGGCTGGCGCAGGATCCGCTCAACGACCCGAACGCGATCCCCACGCCGCTGAAGATGCCGCAGTACCGGCCGGCCGAAGCGGCACGCGCCGACCACCTCGAGGCCGAAGCCGACCACACCCTCGAGGTGGGAACGACCGCCCGTGACCGTGCCGACGAGTACGTGCTCACGACGGTCTTCTTTGCGTCGGTGCTGTTCTTCGCCGGGATCTCGCTCCGGATCTCGCGGGAGGGTCTGCGGATGGTCGTCGTCGGACTCGGGATCGCGTTCCTCGTGTACGGAGCCGTCCAGCTCATCGTGCTCCCGACCCTGTGGTGACACCGCGCCGCTGAGATCTACCGTCGTCCGTGTGACACCGGCCGATCCCGAGCTCGACGCAGCCCGGGCGCGGGTCGTGCAACGTGGCCTCACGGGCGACGCCATCCGCGAGCTGACGCCGGTGGTGAGTGCGCTGCCGCTCGATGCGCTGGGGCCCGTGAAGCAGCTGCTGAAGCGGTTCTTCTCCGACGCGCCCTGGACCCCGGACGACGACGTTGCGCTCGCCGACGTGGTCGGCGGGGGCAGCGGCGGCGGTCGCTACGAGCTCGAGCCGGGGCTGACGCTGACCTGGGCGTGGGAGGACGACGGGTTCCGACTGCGGGTACAGAGCGAAGCGGCGGCCGCGCCCGAGCCCCCGGACGCCGACACCGGCCCGACGACCGACCTGGGAGAGACGTTCGACGGGGCCGTGGTGCCGGAGGCGACGCCGAGCCCGCGCACCATCCGGTTCGCGACCCCGCCGCTCGACGGCGGTGGCGCCCGCAACTACGACTCCGCGAACGCGGCGGTGGCCGACGCGCGAGCGCGTCGCCTGTTCGACGGCTTCAACGAGGTGACCAACGTGCTCGTCGGCCCGGACTTCGTCGCGGTGACGATCGCGCGTCCCGACCGCTGGGAGCAGCTGCTCGAGCCGATCCTGCTCGCCGTCGCCGACGAGTTCACGGACGACGCTCCCGCCGGCGCCCAGCGCGAATCGGCCGCGCCGACGAAGGCACGTGCGCCACACGACGACCGCGAGCCGCGGCCGCCGCGCCGGCTCGAACGTGCGTGGGCCGAGCTCGGCTCGCTGCATGCGGGCTCGCCGGACGACCTCGCGCTCGTGCTGGCAGCGTGCGACGACGAAGAGCCGGCGCGCCGGCAGGTCGCCGCCACCTTGCTCGCCGACGCCCCACCAGACGTCGCGGCAGACGCGTGGGCCGGCCTCCTCGGCGATCCAAGCCGCGCCGTGCGGCGCAGCGTCGTCGATGCGGCCGCCGGGGCCGAGCGCGACGAGCTGCGGCCACTCCTCGAACGATCGCTCGAGGACCCCGACGCGTGGATTCGTTGGAAGGCGCTGTCCGGCATCGGCGCGCTCGGCGCCGGGCCGAGTGCCGCGGCCGTCGCCGGGCTCGCCGAGGATCCCGACTTCCGCGTGCGCCTCGAGGCAGCGCGGTTGGCTCGCTCGGACTAGGCGTCGCCGTGGTAGCGAGCCGCCGGTGTGCCGGGCGGGTTGCTGACACCGGGGCGGGCGTCGGGGTTCTGCACGCACACCTCGCACTCGAGGCCGTCCGGGTCGCGGAAGAACACGCTCAGGATCGGTCCGAAGTCGGTGACGAACCCGTCGGTGGCGCCGCGGGCGATGAGCCGGTCACGGATCGTCTCGAACGCCTCGAGCGACTCGGCGTGCAGCGCGAGGTGGTCGATGCGCCCGCGGCCGAACATCGGGGTCTGCCGGTCTGCCTCCGTGTTCCCGGTGATCTCGAACACGTTGAGCTCTGAATGCGGGCCGACATGGACGACCGACAGCCGCACGTCGGTGTCTTCTGGCGTCTCGAGGTCGTCGCGCGGGACCGAGGCGTCGAACACTTCCTCGTAGAACGCGTGGAGGCGCTTCGAGTCGTTGGTGAGGATCGCCACGTGGTTGAACCCGTCGAGCAGCATGTAATTCAGCGTACGCGACCGCCTGGGCGACGATCGCGGCGCTGCATTCGGATTCAGCTGTTGGGCGTGTTCTCCGCGGACCGGTTCGCGAGCTGGACCTGGACGTCGTTCGAGGCGCCGCTCCGGCTGTACGTGATCGTGACCTGGTCGCCGCTCTGGTGGGAGCGGATGCGCTGCGCGAGCTCCGACGGGCTCGTCACGGCGGTTCCGTCGACGGCGGTGATCACGTCACCGGCCTGCAACCCCGCTTGCGATGCCGGACTGCCGTCCAGGACGTTCGCGACCTGCGCGCCCTGCTGGCCGCCACCGGCGGCCTCGGTCGACACGCCGAGGAACACGCCGCTCGTGGGACGAGGCAGTTGGCCGTTTCCGTTGCCATTGCCATTGCCGGGACGCCCGGGGAAATCGGGGAACTCGCGCTCGGCGTGCTCGCGGCGTTCGCTGCCGCCACTCGACGCGGTGGCGCGCCCTATCGCGAAGCTGCCGCCGGCGAGGACGCATACCGCGACGAACGCGACGAGCGAGACCACGAGCCATTTGGGGATCATCCAGCCGCCAGTCGTCGCCGGCGGCCCACCCGGCGGAGCCGGGGTCGCCGCGGCCGGCTCGGTCGCGTCGGCGTGCGCCTCGTCGGCGTCGGCGGCGTCGAGCTCGTCGTCGGGCGTGTCGCTCGCGTCGGGCGCTCCGCTCGCGGCGCCCTGTTCCTCCGGTTGCTCGTCACTCATGGCAGCCTCCTGCCTTCGACCCGTGATGACGCGCAGTGTGTCGGACCGGAATGGGAGCGCCCTGCAGAGAAGCTGAGAGTGCGCTGTGAAAACGCGCTCCGATCAGGTTTCGCAGTCGGCGAGGCTCGCGACGGGGTCGGCCTCGGCGTACGCCTCGCGTCGCTCTTCGTTCACGGTGTCGGGGTTGGGCCGGGTGCGCCTTCGACCAGCCACGTCGTCGTCTCCCTTCGTCCGTCCTTCGCGCCGCTCCCCATGGCCACCCACAGCGACACATCGGCCACACGCCGGGTACGCACGCGGCCTGCGGTGATAAGGATTGCGTCATGCGCTGTGCTCGCGCCGTCATCGTCGCTGCCGCCGTTGCGATCGGTGCGGCCGGCGTCGTGGGCGCAGGCCCGTCGAGCGCCGCCGCCGACACCCAGCCCGTTCCGAACCCGACCGTGAGCGGCCCGATCGCGGGCGCGCCGGCGTCGTTGTCGGCGGTCGACCTTGGCCCACGCGGCTACGTCGAAGAGGAGTTCTTCGTCGAGGGGACGGCCCGCGCGTACGAGCCTGTCGGCGCACTCGCCGAGGACGGCCGCTGGGCCGTGCAGCCGACCACCACGGCGCCGTATCGCACCCGGGTGCTCGTCCGCCGTCCGGAGGACCCGTCGAAGTTCGACGGCGTCGTGGAGGTCGAGTGGCTCAACGTGAGCGGCGGCCTCGACGCCGCGCCCGACTGGGGTCTCGGGCACGAAGAGTTGCTGCGCAGCGGCTCCGCGTGGGTCGGCGTATCGGCACAAGCCGTGGGTGTCACGAGCCTGAAGAACGACGGTCGGTACGCGACCCTCGACCACCCCGGCGACAGCTACTCCTACGACATCTACTCCCAGGTGGGTGAGGCGCTGCGCCATGAGAAGGGCACGGAACTGCTCGGCAACCGCAACTTCGAGGTGCGGACGATGATCGCCGACGGCGAGTCGCAGTCCGCGTTCCGCATGGTGACGTACATCGACGCGATCCAGCCGCAGACCGGCCTCTTCGACGGCTTCTTCGTGCACAGCCGGTTCGCCACAGGCTCCGCGGTCGCCGAGGGCGAGTCCGGAGCGATCCCCAACCCGACGCTGATCCGCACCGACAGCAAGGAACCGGTGCTCGTCCTCGAGTCGGAGACCGACGTGCCGCGGCACCTGACCGCGCGACAACCTGACTCCAAGACCTATCGCCTGTGGGAGGTCGCGGGGACGGCGCACTTCGACGAGGACGGTCTCCACGCGCTCACTGGCATCCCGAAAGAGGAGATGGCAAAGACCCCACCGCTCGGGTGCGCGCAGCGGATCAACTCGGCGCCGCAGTGGTATGTGGTCGACACCGCCATGCACGACCTCGCCCGCTGGGCGGGCGGGGGCCGACCCCCGCCGCGTGCGCCGCGGATCGAAGTGACGCCCGGCACGCCGCCGACGATCACGCGCACCGGGCTCGGTATCGCACAGGGTGGCATCCGCCTCCCGCAGGTCGAGGTTCCGACCGCGATCCTCTCGGGCGAGCCCGGAGGCGGGCCCGGGTTCTGTTCGCTGTTCGGCACGACGACGCCGCTCGACCCCGCCCAGCTGTCGTCGCTGTATCCGACCCATCGCGAGTACGTAAGCGCGTTCACCAAGGCGACCGACCGGGCGCAGCGCGAGGGGTTCGTCCTCCCCGCCGACGCCAAGACGGCCAAGGCAGAGGCGAACCGGTCGACCGTCGGCGGCTGACGGGCCGGTGGAGTGCAGGCGGCCTCCGAGACTGCGGGATCGGGCCGGAAGGGCGGCATCCCGCTTTCCACAGCCGCCTGTGGAGAACCCTGTGGCTAGCTGTTGAGGGCGAGGCGCCAGTACGTGCGGCCCCAGCCCTCGAGCTTCTGCGTGCGCTGCCACGACGGCACCGCGTCGTCGAACGTCACGCCGAAGCCGCGACCGAACCGTTCGTGGTCGGCGGTCGCGCCCTGGAACACCGCGTAACCGCCCTTGTCGAGCGAGAACGGTTTCCGGAGGGCGCGAAGATGGTCGTACGGAGCGGGGGCCCACGGGTTGAAGTAGGCGGGGAGCACGAAGTTGCTGACGGCAACCCGCATCCCGCCGGCGGTGATCTTGTACGTGCCGACCTGCACGGGGTCGCAGACCTCGCGCGCCCACAGGCGTCGATCACCGTCGAAGCAGAACTCGTTCGCCCGCGGGTCGGCAAGCATCTCCAGTGCCTCGTGCGACGCGGTCACCGAGACCGACTCTGTGCCTTTGGACCAGTCGTTCCCGTGCGTCATCGACGCGGCGGCGAACACGTGCGCGTACGGCAACCCGTTGTCGTCGACGATGTGCCACCCGAAGTCCGACGCCTCGCGCGCGCTGTCGAAAAAGTGGATCTTGTCGCCTCGCCCGCCCACCGTGAACTGCGCCTCTTCGACGCCCCACGCGGGAGCAAAGTCACGCCGGACCTGGATCGTCAACGCCTCGGCGATCGCCTCCAGGACGCCGATCGGCGGCGGGTACTGGTCGGTGTGATCCACCAGAGCGATGGTGCGCATGGATCGCATCGTACGCGCCTACACTCTTGCAATCTTTGGGCAGGCTTCTTCTCGTTTCTCGCGCGCACGGCGTTGGCTGCTTCCGCTGGCGGTGCTCGTCGTCGTTGCCGCCGGCTGCTTCCCCGGTGGCGGCCCAACCATCGACAACTTCCGCTGCCCGGTGGACGGCTCGTCGTATACAGACAACTACGGGCCGCGCGCCGACGGGTCGTTCCATGACGGCATCGACATGCTCGCGCCGATCGGGCGGACCATTTGGGCCGTGAAGAACGGCGACGTGCGCTACAACCTCGAAAGCGCCGGCGGCCTCGTCGCGTACCTCTACGCCAGCGACGGCAACGTCTACTACTACGCGCACATGTCGGACACGATCGGGGCTGATCGGCGCGTCGGTCAGGGCGAAGCGATCGGTCGGGTGGGCCAGACCGGCAACGCCACCGGCCCGCACCTGCACTTCGAGATCCGGTTGGGTGGCGTCAACGGTCAGCAGGTAGACGGATACAACACCCTGCGAAACGCCGGCTGCTGACGAGCTCCGTTACTCCCCGCCGACGCGGCCGATCACGATCTCCCACGTCTGCGTGTAGCTGAGGCCGTCGCCCTCGACCGGGCGCATGCCGGTTGGTGGTCCGCCGTCGAGCTCGGCGCGCAGGGCGGCTCGGAGCGAGTCGGCAATGGCGAGCGGCGTCGACGCCTGGGCGAGCCAGCGCTCGACCGGGACCTGCACGTCCGTCTGCGTGGTGTGGACGATCGTCGCGCCCGATCCCTCGACGGCGGACTCGAGCTCGTCGGCGGTGAGGGCACGTGTGTGCGAGGGATCGCGGCGACGCTCGAAGTCGTTGTACGCGTCGGCCATCGACGGCTCGGCCGAGATGAGGTCGATGATCGCAAGCCGCCCGCCGTCTCGGCAGACGCGCGCCATCTCGTCGAGCTGCTGCTGGGGCTCGGCGAAGTGGTGCACGGCGAAGCGGCAGAACGCGAGGTCGAACGAGTCGTCCCGGAACGGCAGGGTGGCGACGTCGGCGCGGGTGAGCGCGACCCGGCCGCCGCCGCGGTCCTGGAGGCGGCGCCGGGCGACGTCGAGCATCTCGGGCGTGAGATCGGCGCCGACGACGCGACCGACCCGCTCCGTGATCGCCTCTCCCTGGTGGGCGGCGCCGCACGCCGTCTCGAGCACGAGCATCGACGTGTCGAGGGGCTCGAGGTGGCGGGCTACCCACGCCGCGAGACGCGGGTCGGCGAAGAACGAATCCTCGCCTTCGAAGGTCGGGGACTGCCGGCGGAACTCGGTGCGGACTGCGCGGTCGTGCTCCGTTCCCATCACCGCGATTCTGACAGCCGGCCGCCTTGCCGGTCCCGCGTTTTGGCGTCGATGAGTTCCGCTATTCGACACTCAGCGACGCCAAAATGCATCGCGCGCGCGCTCTCCACTCGTCCGATGATTTGCGCCTACCGACGAGGCAGAAGTCGCCACTCGCGCTGATAGCGTCGCCCGAATCATGTTTCACCGAATGTTGATCCCGACGCTCGCCGCGCTGCTCGTGGCGTCGCTCGCCCTTGCGACGCCGGCGAGTGCCGCCGAATCGAAGATCGACAAAGCGATCCTCGAGGCGGGCGTCGTGACCAAGGCCGACGTCCCCGCCAGCTGGACCTCAAGCAAGTCATCGAACTCTGATCGCGCGTTCAAGGTTCCGGAGTGCAAGAAGATCCGGGCCGCAGTGGACAGCGCCAAGAGGAAGGCGCCGCGGGTGCAGTCGCGTCGGTTCGAGGACCCGGCGAAGGGCGGCACCGCGTTCGCGGACAGCCTGGTGTACGCGTTCTCGGACGTGAAGGCCGCGACCAAGTTCCTCTCCGCGTACCAGAGCCCCGACGCGCCGACGTGCTTCCAGGCGGGCACCGCGAAGGCCTTGACCGGCGCACAGTCCGCGGGTCAGCCGACGGTCGCGCCCATTCCCGACCTCCAGGGGGTAGGTGACGATGCGGTCGGCGACCAGATCACGATTCCCTTCACGTCCGGCGAGCAGACGGCATCGCTCGACCTCGACTTCGTCATCGTGCGCGTCGGTCGGGCCGTGATCGGCTTTCGCTTCTCGAACGTTGACGCGCGCCTTCCCGAGGGTCCGGGCATCGTGCAGATGGTCGTGCAGCGGGTCGCGAGCGCCGAGGCGTGACGAGCATGCTCGACGCGCCGCCGGGGTAGGTACGACGGTGCACACGAAGGAGGTGCGCCGTGGTGACGACGAAGCAACGCAAGGCAGCCAAGCGCAACGTGCGCAAGGCGATCGGCGCCGCCAACCGGAAGAAGACCATCGCCCACATGCCGAAGAGGGCCCGCACGGCACTCGGCAAGCAGGCGTCCGCCGTTCGGCAGCGCAAGCGGACCGGCGCGAAGACCCCGAAGACGCGCGCCGAGCTCATCAAGATCGCCCGCCGGCGGGGCCTCGAGGGCCGGTCGAAGATGGGCCGCGATCAACTGGCGAGGGCGCTCGGCGAGAAGTAGCGCCCCCGCACGGGCGGGGTCGAAATGAGCTGATCCCGGGTCGGGACGGGAACTCTCGGGCCGGGTTCAGCGGTTACACAGCTGGCACCGAGATTCGGACGCCAGAATCCCTGTGATGACGAGCCCCGCTTTCCCACCCCCACTCCCCCCACGCCCTCGTCCGTCGCGATCGGTGCGCGGTATCGCCGCCGTCGCGGCGCTGGTCGTCTCGACCGCCCTGATCGGATACGCGTTCAACCAGGCGGAGTCGCCGTCGAGCTCGGACACCCGATCGGCCGCGCCGGCGCGCCCGGTCGCCTCGGCGGACTCCGGACGCGCCGCCGCCTCAGGCCAGCTCGACGCCGCCGCGATCGCCGCCGCGGTCGACCCGGCCGTCGTCGACATCAACACCACGCTCGACCAGGGGGAAGCGGCGGGAACGGGGATGGTCATCAGCTCCTCAGGCGAGGTCCTGACCAACAACCACGTCATCGCGAACGCGACCGACATTCGCGTGCAGATCGGTGGGACCGGCAAGAGCCACTCGGCCGAGGTTCTCGGCTACAACGTGAGCGAGGACGTCGCGCTCCTGAAGATCGACGGCGTCTCCGGCCTGAAGACGGTGGACCCCGACACCGACGTCTCGGTCGGAGAGTCGGTGCTCGCGCTGGGCAACGCGCTCGGGCAGGGCGGCACCCCTGACGCCAAGACCGGTTCCGTCGCTGCCATCGGTCGGACGATCACCGTGTCCGACGAATCGGGCAGTAGCCAGCAGACGTTGAGCAACCTGATCCAGATCAACGCCGCGCTCCAGCCCGGCGACTCGGGCGGCCCGCTCGTGGACGCCGACGGAGAGGTGGTCGGCATGGACACCGCCGCGAGCAGCAGCGGGTACCGGCTGGAGTCCAGCGGCGAGGGATACGCGATTCCGATCAAGACCGCGCTGGCGGTCGCGCATCAGATCGAGTCCGGCAACGGCAGCGGCGACACACACGTCGGCGAGCGCGCGTTCCTCGGCGTCGCCATCCGTGACGTCGGGACGCCAGGTCGGCGCGGGGGCAGCAGCTCCGGTGACGGCGCGGTGGTCTCCAGCGTCCAGCCCGGGTCACCGGCCGACGACGCCGGGCTCGAGCAGGGAGATGTGATCACGTCGCTGGCGGGGAAGAACGTCAGCTCGATCTCGGATCTCACGTCGGCGCTCGCCCCGTACCACCCGCGCGACAAGGTGGACGTGGGCTGGGTCGACCCGTCGGGCGAGCACAACACCGCCAAGGTCACGCTGACCTCGGGCCCGCCGGCCTGACCAACACCGTCTCGGGTTCCGTGAGCACATGCGTTTTGGCGCTGAGCCATGATGGCGGGCAACGGGATGTTCGGGGTGACGACGCCGGGTCCGGTCGCTCAGCAGATCGTGGTCGAGCGCGCAAGCCTGCTCGAGACACTCCGAGCCGTCGGGCCTCACGCGGAAACACTGGCCGGAAACTGGTCTGCGTCGACGATCGCGCAGCATCTCGCCGCGCAGGACCGCATCGCGGGGCTGCCCGCCGTCGTCGCCCGCGCCGTGGTGATGCGCACCGGCCTGAGGCTCACCGAGCCGTATTTGCACAGCGCGCGGCTCGCCGCACTGGTCAACGGCCCGCCTCACGCTTGGGCATGGTCCCTACAACGTCTGAACCGCCCGCCGCCGGCGGCGGTGCTGCGTTCGCTCGTCGCGCCAATCACCTTGTGGGAGCACTTCGTACACCACGAGGACGTTCGTCGGCCGAACCACAGGCCGCGCACGAGTACGCCAGAGCTCTCGGTAACCGTGCCGTGGCTCCTTCGCTACAACCGTTCCCGTCTGGGCGGCGCGTCTCTTCGCATCGTCAGCAAGGAGGGGCGCGAATGGCAGATCGGTATCGGGAGTGAAGTCGTCGTCGCCGGCGCGCTGCCCGAGCTCGTGCTGTGGCTCAGCGGTCGTCACCGAGCCGCGGAGGTCGAAGTCGTGGCGGGCAAGGCTCTCGCGGACGCGTTGTGCCGCCGGCTGGCCGTCTAGGACAACGTCGATCGCGGTGGCACGTGCGGTGGCGAAGGTCGTGGTTCGGGTTGGCGCGGTGGGCGCGGAGCCGGCACCGGCTCCTCGGCATCCGACGATGCTGACAACCGTCGGAGCGCGGAGATCGACGGCTGGAACAGGTAGGCGCCACCGCTCGTGAAGATGAACCGCTGCATGGTCACGTGACCGGGGCGGCCGCCAGGAAGCGTGAAGCTCTTCGTCTTCGTGGCCTGCGAGATGATCGGGTCGTGCCCGTCGCCCCGCTCCGGATGGTCGGGCTTGTTGAACCACTGCGACATCACGAACTCGAACTGTCGCTCGAGCGACGACTGGTAGCCGAGGAACAACAGACCCCGATCGGCGTCGGCGCCCGCGGGTGACCCGGCGAGAGCGTCCTCGCGGAACGACTCGCCGTACGGGATGCCCCGCCGCATGATCCGGTGCGTCTGCGTGTCGGCCTCGCCGCCGGTGGGCGTCTTCTCGTCCCGGGGATACGCCTTTCGGATGTGCGCGGCGCGCGGCACGAGCTTGCCGTCGGCGTCGTCGCCGAACTCGAAGTTGTTGATGCTCCGGTCGTCGAGGATCGACGCGTCCTTCACGGAGGGGTCGACCTTCGACGGGTCGAAAGTCTTCGCCTGATCGTCGGTTCGCTCGAGGGGCGCGCCGCTGGCGTAACGACCGACCAGCTTGGCCCCGAGGCGCTCCACGCTCACGCCCTGCGCGTCGGCGGTGTCGGCCAGAAAACGGCGGAAGCCGGCGACGTCCTGCCGCAGACGACGGAACGCGAGGTACGACCCGTCGGCCGTCCACGCCGGTCCCGAGGTGGAGATCGGCCCGGGCGTGGTGTTCTCTCCATCTCCTTCCGGATCGGGCGTGCCGTTCTGCGTGGGGTACCCGAGGACGAACTCGCCCGGCCACAGCAGCTCCTGGCCCGGGAGCCCCTGATCGGCGTTCTTCGGGTTCTGCCGCCGCGTGACCCCGCGGATCCCAGGTTGAGAGACGCCGTCCTTGAAGCCGAAGTGCTCGTGACCGGGTTGGTCCGCACGCACAGTGCCGGTGTCGTCGAACATCACCGCCACGCCGTGCGCCGACATCCGCTGCGTGTGTGTCCGCGCGAACCGATCCACGACGCTCGGATCATCGCCCGCCAGAAGCAACAGACCGTGCACTCCGGGCGCGGCGAACGGCCCGACCCATCGTGCGGGCGCGCTGTCGTCGACGTCACCGATGAGCGAGGCGCGGGCCGCCATGCCGTCCCGAAACGCCGCGGGGAACAACGCGAGCTCACCGGCACCGACGCCGAGGGCAGCCAGACCGGGGTGCGTCAGCGCCACATTGAGCCACGTCGCCTGGGGTGTCGCGCCCTCGCCGCCTCGCCGCGACCGCGCCCGTCGGAACAGCTCGTTGAACGCGAGCACCTCTTCGCTCGTCGCCGTCTCGTCGACGATCGACGCGAGCCACTGGCGGGCGCGGGCACCATCGCCGATCCGGAAGAACAGCAACCGCTGATGGTCTTTGTTGAAGCCGGCAAGCACGTTGCCCTGGATGTTGGACAGGTTGATGCGGGGGTCATCGGACGACGCGGCGTCGTCGTCCTCTTTCTCCTTCCGGCGACGATTGCGTGGCGGGTCGTCGTCGAGATGGCGCCACGGCACGCCGAGGGCTCCGATCGCGGCGCTCGCACCGCCGGCCCTGAGCAACGCCCGTCGACTCACCCGTCGGGACGATCCTCCCATTGGCCCAACGTACGAATCGAAGCTGAGTGGAAGCTGAACGCCGGGTGTGAAGTTGGCGCCGCGCGTCTCTCAGGAAGCGCGTCTCAGTCGCGGAACACCGGGTCCCGCTTCTCGCGGCGGGCCCGGACCGCCTCCTCGAAGTTCTCGGTGGTCAACCGGACGTACAGCTGGGCGTGCGCCTCGTGGTCCATCTGCGCGTGCAGGCTGCCGGCGTCGAGGCTCGACCACAGCATGCGCTTGGTGCTCTCGACGCCCACCCGGCTGAACCCGATGATGCGATCGGCCAGGTCGTAGCAGCTGTCGAGCAGCTGGTCGGCGGACACGGCGCGCGACACGAGGCCGATGCGCTCGGCCTCGGCGGCGTCGACGTCGCGTCCGGACAGCATGATCTCGAATGCGCGCGACGAGCCGATCGCCCGCGGCAGCAGGTAGCTGATCCCGAGCTCGGTCGACGTGAGCCCGTTGTTGATGCCAGCAGCGCGGAAGTACGCGGCCTCCGACGCGATCCGGATGTCGGCGGCGACGGCGAGGCAGAACCCGCCGCCGATGGCAGCGCCGTTCACCGCTGCGATGACCGGCTGGTGCATCTTCCGCAGGGCGACGATCACGTCGTGGAGCAGGTCCATCGAACGCTGCGCGATCGACGACCGGGTCAGCCCGGCGATGTTCGGCACCGTGCCCGAGTCCTCGAGATCGGCGCCCGAGCAGAACCCGTGCCCGGCACCGGTCAGGACGACGACGCGCGCGTCGTTGTCGAGGCTCACCTCCTCGAGGGCATCGCGCAACGGGATCATCACGTCGAAGGCCATCGAGTTCATGCGCTCGGGCCGGTTGAGCGTGACCAGCGTGACGTGGGGCCGGGGCTTCTCGATCAGGACGAAGGGCATGCCCCGGTTCTACACGCCAACTCGCCGCGCGCGTAAAGCCGCGTGCGTCAGGACCTCGTCGGCGGGATGTTCTGGTTGTGGCGGAACAGGTTCGTCGGGTCCCACTTGCCCTTGAGTGCCTGGAGCTTGGCGAACTTCTCGGGTCCGAACGCCGCCTCCACCCGGCCCTCACCTTCGTCGCCGATGAAGTTGAGATACGCCCGACCGGTCGTCCACGGCTTCATCGCGGCGGCAATCTCCTTCGTATAGGCGACATTCGTCTCGGTGTCGGCCGGGTCCTCCCACATCGACAGGAAGTGCGTGTTGAACGGAGCGTTCCGCTGGCCGAACGCGGTGGCGTCGTCGGGGACCCGCGCGATCGCGCCGCCGCCGGGGAGGAGCAACATCTGGCTCATCGGCGAGACGGGCTTCGTCGCATGCTCGACGAGGGTGTCGACGGCCTTGTCGGGAAGCTCGGCCAGGAAGTCGGCCGACCAGTAGTTCAGCCTGCCCTTCGGGTTCGGCGGGTCGATCAGCTGTTGCACCGCCACGTACGGGATCCGGTCGAGCATGTCCATGCCGGGCGGCCCGAACTCTCGCAGTGGCCGCATCACTTCCTCGCCCTCGGCCGGGTCGCCGGCGTAACAACAGATGATCGCCACGATCGGCTGCCCGCGTACCGGCTCCGGGACGAACTCCTCGGGCGGCGCAGTGATGAACGCCATGCCCGTGCCCACCTCGTCGGGTGCGTCGGCGACGAAGTCGCGATAGAAGCGCACGAGGTCGTTCGCCATCGGCGCCGGCCACATGAGCATGCCGCCGAACACAATCGGCCCGATCGGGTGCAGGCGGAGGTGGAACGCGGTCACGACGCCGAAGTTGCCGCCCCCGCCGCGCAGACCCCAGAACAGGTCGGGGTTCTCGTCCTCGGACGCGACGACCTGGCGGCCGTCGGCGGTGACGACCTCGGCCTTCACGAGGTTGTCGCACGTGAAGCCGAGCTTGCGCTCGAGCCATCCGCTTCCGCTGCCGAGCGCGAGGCCGCCGATGCCGGTGGTCGTGACACGGCCGCCGGTCACTGCCAGGCCGTGCTCCTGGGTGGCAGCGTCGATCTCGCCCCACCTCGCCCCGCCCTCGATGCGCGCGATGCGCTGGTCGGGGTCGACGTCGATGCGGCTCATCGTGCGGAGGTCGATGCAGATACCCGCATCGACGACGGCGGCGCCCGTGACGCCGTGGCCGCCGCCGTAGACGGACAGGGGGATGTCCTGCTCACGCGCGAGGTTGACGACAGAAACGACGTCGTCGGCGCCGATGCAGCGGGCGATGAGCGCCGGCTTGCGGTCGATCATCCCGTTGAACACCGAGCGGGTGTCGTCATATTCGGCGTCACCCGGATGGACGAGCTCACCACCGAAACCCGGGATCTCGAAACGTGCGGTGCGGTCGCGGACGTCAGCCATGCCTGCCCTCTCTCGTCTCTCCTGAATCGAGCGAACGGTGCAGTATTCCACGCCGGCTGGGGTCGTGGATCAGCGCGGGGCATGAGAACCCTCGGACACCTCGGGGCGCCGATACGCTCCGGCGGATGCCGGCAGAGTTCGACCCGTTCGACCCGGGGCAGGCACAGCACGCGTGGCCGCTGCTCGAGGAGCTGCGGCGTGAGGGCGCGGTGGCGCCCATCTCGGGCGGGATGCACTACGTCACCCGTCACGCCGAGTGCCGGGAGGTGCTGCGCGAGACGCAGGCGTTCTCGAACGCGTCGGGGATGAAGGCTCAGGGCGTCGAGATCCCGTTCGAGGACCGGATCCTCGGCGAGCTCGACCCGCCCCAGCACACGGCGGTCCGGCGCGTCATGGTGACCGCGCTCACCCCGAAGGTCGTGCACGCCGCCGAGCCGTTCATCCGCGGCACCGCCGAGGGGCTCCTGGACGGGGTGACGGTCCCCGGCACAGCCGATCTCGTCGCCGCGTTCACCGTCCCCCTCCCCAACCGCGTCACCGTCCACCTCCTGGGCTTCCCGGCCGCGGATGCCGAGAAGATCGCGTCGTGGGCGGGCGAGCTCATGGTGAGCGAGTTCCCGCGCACGAACCGCACCGAACGGGGCGAGGGGTTCGCCGGCGCCTTCCCGGAGTTCGCGGGCTACATCGACACGAAGATCGAGCATCGCCTCCATGAGGTCGAGCGGGGCAAGGACGTCCCCGACGACGTTCTCACCCGGCTCGTCCAGCTCGAGGTCGACGGAGTGCGCCTGACGCCCCGGCAGCTGCGAGCGCTCATTCGCAACCTCATCACGGGCGGGCTCACGACGACGAGCCAGCTCCTCGGCAACGTCCTCTATCAGCTGCTGAGCACGCCCGGGATCGAAGCGGCAGTGCGCGCGGACCCGCGAGCGCTTAACAATGCGGTCGAGGAGAGCCTGCGCATCGCGCCTCCGGTGCTGTTCGTCGCCCGTGGGTGTGTGCGCGACAGGCCCGTCGGCGGCACGGACGTCGGGGTCGGCGAGCGGGTGATCGTCGGGATCGGCTCCGCCAACCGCGACGAGCGCCTCTTCGCCGACGGCGACACGTTCCGGGTCGATCGTCCCGAAGCCGGTGAGCACTTGTCGTTCGGGTACGGGCCCCATGTGTGCCCGGGCGCCGCCGTGGCGCGGGTCGTCGCCCGCATCGGGATGGCCGCGTTCCTCGACCGGTTCCCCCCGGGGTCTGTCCGCATCGCCGACGGCTACGAGTTCGAGAACGTGCCGACGTTCTTCGAGATCGGACCCCGCCGCCTCCCCGTCGAGACGACGGTCACATGACGAGCGCGCCGCGGGCTCGTCCGCTGCCGTGCGAGGTCGTCGGCTCGGGGCCGACGATCCTGTTGCTCCACGGATACGGCATGG
>WNFV01003104.1_pt1 | contig 21479 bp, 14 predicted proteins | sample 5400101 | NCBI WGS metagenome assembly WNFV01 (sample SAMN13153361, study PRJNA577476) | soil metagenome | isolation source: 115 cm soil or saprolite under grassland replicate 1 | place: USA:California | collected 2016-06-15 | reverse complement strand
CCCGCCGCGACACCGACAGTCCTTGACCCACGGCCCTGCCGCCTAACTACGCGGCATTGCTGCGCGATCGAGCAAGCTCGCCACTTGACCCGCACCGCGCTGGCCTTGGTCTGGCAGCTATTAGGCGGACGGGGGAGGTGTGGCGGGTGGGCTCTGAGGAGCATTCCCATCCGGTGCCGTGGATCCTGGATCGACGCCAGCTCCATCACCGCCCCTGCCGTAATGCAGCAGCCAATCCGGGGGATGGTATCGCGCCGGAGGACGCAGCGATTTCCATGCCGCTCCTGCCGCCTCGCCCGCCTCTGTCGTTCTGACCAGCCTCGCCACCTTCACCACCGATCGCCAGCCCGTCACCGTGGACACCTCCACCGCCGCCGTCGCCGCCAACGCCACCTGGCCCAGCACCGCCGCCGGGCCCTCCTATGGCTACGCCCTTGCCGCCGACCGTTGCATCACCACCTCGACCGCCCGTGCCGCCTTGAGCGCTGATCGCATACATCACGGAGTCCGCGAGGTGGAGGTAGTCGAGTGCCCGCTCAGCTGTCGTATCGGTGGCCCGACCATGCGCCGCCATGTTCCGCAGCACAGCTATGCCCTCAATCGCGCGGGCAGTTTCCTCGGTGATCACATCGTGCTGTTGGCCTAGCCGCGCAAGCCCGCCGAGACCAGGGGTGGGGGGCATCTGGACACCCCGCGCGGTCAGGGCAGTCAAGACCATGGACCCTAGCTCGCCCTCCACCCTGGCCGCTGCCTCAAGGATCGCGGCCGTCGGCATCGACCTAGCCAACCCGCCGAGTTCCTTCGCTAGCGACCCGGAGAACCTCATGCTCGCCTCGATCGGGGACAACCCCGGCTGTTCGAGATCAACCTCGGCCTCGGAGATCGCTCGATCCCACTCGACCTCGAACGGGCCAGCCTTGAGTCTTCGGATCGCCGGAGTCAGCAACTCGATGATCTTGGACCGAAACAGCAGGGCGACGACGACCACGACCAGGGGCCAGGCCAGCGAGCCGATCAACGATGCAATGAACTCCAGCACGGACACGCGATGAGCGTACGGCGGATCGCTGGCGTACGGACGGCAGACTTCCTAACGGATTTGCGAACAGGCGGTGTCGCCGGAGACGATCGCGGCCGATCGACCCCGGGTTCTACGCTCAGAAACGGTCCTCACGATCGCAATGTGGACCCGCCTGGACGGCCGGTCTGCAACTCTGAATCTCAGGCATCGGTGCCCCCGAGGTGCCCCCGAACGGCCCCGAACAGCCGTCAATGACTCCTGACCACTGAGCACGATCACTGCTCAAGTTCGGGGTCGTCGTACTGTCGGTGCTCAGGGCAACGGACTCGTACTGAGGAGGTCATGGTCGTGGAGGCGAGGAATGCGCGTGGTGCCGATCGTGGTGCGAAGTGGCGTCGAACAGGGTTGTCAGAGTGGGCTGAAGTGGTTGGTTGCCGGACTCCTGCAGCCTGAAGTCGGCTGCAGTGATGGATGCCTGGGCTCTCATAATCCCTGGGTCGCGGGTTCGAGTCCCGCCCGCCCCACGAGAAACCGCAGGTCACGGCGGCGCCGGTCACCGGGTGGCGGTGATAGGGCCGTTATCACGGGGTCGGATCGCGGTCAGCGTGCGAGGCTGCCGAACAGAACCACCCACGCCCCAGGCGTCGTACTCGCTGCCGACGACAGGTGCCGGACGTTTCGATTCGTTGCATCTGCGTCGCGCATTGAGTTAGTCGTGGACGCGGCGGCAACGGTGTCTACGCCGCACGAGATTCCAGCGCTCACGTTGCAGGCCGAGCTTAGGTCATCACGGCCACGCCTGCGGCGGCGAGAGCTTGCCGAGTGCGCGCTTGTGGCTCGCGATCGGTGATGACCCGGGTCAGGCGGTCCAGCGCGCAAAGCCGCACTGGTGCGGTGTGACCGAACTTCGAGTGGTCGGCGAGCAGCACGACCTCGTTCGCGGCGTCCATCAGGGCGAGCTTTGTGGGTCGCTCGATGTCCGCCTCGACGTAGACGCCTTTCTCGTCGATCCCTGCGGCGCCGAGAAAGAAGATGCGCACCCGCAGCCCGCGGGCTGCTTCAACAGTCGCCGGCCCGACGAAGGCTTGGCTTGTGCGGAGAAGATCACCGCCGAGGCCGACGACATGCGGCTGCGGTCGGCCGAGCATGGCCTGGTAGACCGGCACTGAGTGCGTGACGATCGAGCCGGCGAAGTCGTCGGGCAGCTCGTGGACGACGTCGTACGCCGTCGTTCCCGCATCGATGGCGATCGTGTCGTTGGCCTGGATGAGCTCGACCGCGCGATGGGCGATGGTTCGCTTGTCCTCGGCATTCGCGCGAGCGCGGGCCACGAATTCCGATGTTCGCAGGGTCGGGTGCGGAAGGCTCACGCCGCCGTGCACGATAAGCACTTCACCGTCGGCGGCGAGCCTCCGCAGGTCGCGCCGGATGGTCATGTCCGAGACGCCGAGTTCGTGAGCGAGCCCCGCGATGGACAGGAACCCGGTGGCGCGGAGCCGGGACAGGATCATCTCTCGCCGTCCGGGCGCCTGGTCGTAGCGCAGTGTCTCGGTACTCACCACGCCTCCCTTCCTGATGTCTGGGAGAAGCCTATGCGAAAAGTGTTGACTTTCCAACATCCAGTGTTAAAACTATAACAACCGTACTCTCGGAGGTGGCCCATGCGACAGCCTGTCGACGGACCGGTGGTCTTCGTCGGCGCCGCGACCCTCGACGCGATCGCTCTCGTCGAGTCGTTCCCGCGCCCGGACGAGCGGGTCGTCGCAGCTGATCTCGTGTACGCAGGCGGTGGCCCGGCGGCCACAGCCGCGGTGGCGGCGGCCCGGCTCGGGATAGCCGATGTTGCCTTCGTCGGGGCCGTCGGTGACGACGAAGAGGGCGAACGCGTCGTCGCGGGCCTGGCTTCTGAGGGCGTTGACACCGCGGGCGTACGGCGGGTGCCAGGGATTCGCACGGGCGCGAGCGTCGTGGTGGTCGACCGCATGCATGGCACGCGCACCATCTGCAATCGACCGGCGCCTCGTGTCTCGCTGGAGGCGAGCGAGCTTCCGCATGCTGCCTGGGTTCATGCGGATCATGTCGGCTGGCCGGCGGTGGCTGCCGCGCTCAATCTTGTGAGCTCCACGCGCCCGCGGGTCTCGGTGGACGCGGGCAACCCGATCGACGGTTTCACACCCAAGGGTGTCGATTTGTACGTCCCGACGATCGAGGCGCTGATCAAGGTGTACGGCAACCGCAGCCTGGACGAACTTCTCAGCGCGGCGCTGGCTGACGGTGCCCGTACGGTGGTCGCGACCGGTGGGGCGACAGGCTCCGTCGCGGCGACCGCTGACGGCGAGCGGTGTTCGGCGCCCGCGCATCAGATCGATGTGATTTCAACGCTCGGCGCGGGGGACGTATTCCATGGCGCATTACTCGCCGCCGTGCATCGTGGTCATCCACTGCCCGCGTGCCTGGAGTACGCGAATGTCGTGGCCGCACTGTCCTGCCGAGGCCTGGACGGCCGTTCCGCGATTCCGACCCACGACGAAGTCCTCCGGCGACTTGCCGGCTGATCCAAAAGCGAAGGAGAAGTCCGTGGCTACTGCCACCGGGGGAGTCCCCAGAGTTACGTCGCTCACGCGGCCGTCCGGCGCGTACGCGATGCTTGCCGTCGACCAGCGTGAGGCCCTGCGCGCCATGTTCGCCGAATACCAGTCCGCCCCGGTGACCGACGAGCAGGTCACGGCTTTCAAGCTCGCCGCGACGCGCATCCTCACGCCGCACGCGTCGGCCGTCCTGCTGGACAAACAGTTCGTCCTCGACCGGGCGATAGAGGAGAACGTGATCGCTCCTGGCTGCGCACTGATCGCGGCCGCGGACCGCTTCATCGCGGGCGAAGACGAGATCGTCGCGGACGTGGAGATCGACGACGCGGTCGACCCGGTTCACTACCGGGACAAGGGCGCGGCGGGGATGAAGATGCTCGTGATCTGGCGCCCTGATGAACACCCCGATGGGCGTGTCCGCCTGGTCGAGGACTTCGTCGCGCGGTGTCGTAACGCCGGTGTCGTCAGCATCATCGAACCCGTTTCGCGCAAGCCCCGCGACGGCCGCGAGTGGGATTGGGACGCCGGTGTGCTGGCCGCGGCGAAGGAGCTCGGTTCGCTGGGGGCCGATCTCTATAAGGCAGAGGTCCCGCTGCACGGGCAGGGTGATGACGCTGACATCCGTCGTCGCTGCGCGCAGATCACCGAGGCGGTCGCGTCCCCGTGGGTCGTGCTGTCCTCCGGCGTGCCGCAGGAGGCTTTCCCGCACGCCGTCGAACTCGCCGTTGCCGAAGGTGCCTCCGGCTTCCTCGCCGGCCGCGCCGTCTGGCGTGCCTGCATCGGTGCCGCCGATGTCGAGAAGGCGTTGCTCGAGGGCGCGGTCGATCGGCTGCGCCGGCTGTGCGACGTCGTCGACGACGCCATCGCAGGTCGGTGAGAGCGATGACCCGCGTCGTCTGCATTCCGACTGCCAGGCCGACCTTCGCCGTCGAGGTCGCCGCCGAGCGGGCCGCTGCCGCGCGTGCTCTGCTCACGGAGCTCGGCGCCGAGGTGGTGGGCCCGAACGAGCTCGTCATGACACCGGAGGATGTGGAGGCCGCGGCGTCGTACGTCGATCCGGGCGCTGACCTGGTCGTGAACGTATGCGCGTCGTTCTCCGACGCCAGCCCGGCGCTGCGCCTGTATCGCGATCTCGGCAAGCCGGTGTTGTTGTGGGCGTTTCGCGAACCGGGACCGGTCGGTGACCGGCTCTGGCTGAACTCGCTGTGCGGGGCCAACCTCTTCGGCCACGCTCTGGTGCGGGCGGGCGGCGATGTCCGGCTGCTGTACGGCGATCCGGGCGAAGGAGACGTACGCGCTGCGCTGTTTGCTGCCATCAATGGCGACCTGCCGCCGGCCTCGAAGCTACCGGAGAGGCACGGGGAGCGCGCCGACGTTGCAGTGGTGCAGTCGGCACTCGATGCTCTGCATAGCCGGCGGATCGGCGTCGTCGGAGACCCGCCGCCCGGATTCACGCCGAGCGAGTACGACGCCGATCTCGTCGGCAGGCTGTTCGGAGTCACGGTCGAGTGGCTGAGTATCGACGAGATGTTCGCCAGGGTTCGCGGCGTCGACGATGCCGCACGGGACGCCGAGCTCGCCGACGCGTCCGCCCAGCGACCGACGCTGCGTGAACTGGATCCCGAGCAGGTGCAGCGATTCGCCGCGGTCACGACTGCACTTCGCGACTGGTCGGCCGAACAGGTCCTATCGGCGGTAGCGGTCCGATGCTGGCCCGAGTTCCCGACGGAGCTGGGCGTTTGTCCCTGCTCGTCGCTGTCCCGGATCGCTGACGAGGGAACCCCGACTGCTTGCGAGCGGGACGTGTACGGCGCGCTGACGATGTTGCTCGCTGAGGCGCTCGGCTCCGGCCCCACCTACCTCGTCGACACGGTCGACTTGCAGGCGACCGACAACATCGTGCGGGTGTGGCACTGCGGGTCGGCGGCGACCAACCTCGCCGCCGATCCCGCCACAGCAACCCAGGATCTCCACTGCAACCGCAAGATCGGCGTGGCCGGAAACTTCCCGCTGAAGACCGGACGAGTCGTGCTCACCCGGCTCACCGAGAACCCCGAGCACTCGGGCGGGCTGCGACTACTCGTCACCGCCGGTGAGTCGATTTCGGCCCCGAACCGGTTCCAGGGCAACACCGCTGACGTCGTACTCGACACACCGGCGGATGAGTTCGTCCACGGACTGGTCACTGGTGGCTTCCCGCACCACACCGTCGTCGCCTGGCGCGACATCCGACCTGAGCTACGTGCCGCCGCCGACCTCCTCGGAATCCCGGTCGTCGAGTGGTGATCCCCAACCCCTATGGCAGGAGGCAACGATCATGAACGAACTTCCACAAGGCATAGCCCGCCGCGACCTGCTCCGGCTCCTGGGTGCCGTCGGCCTCGGCGCCTCCGCTGTCGCCTGCGCCGGTCCCGGCTCCAGTGGGCAGCGAGGCGGTGCTGCGCCGGCGACCGGTGAGGTGACGGGTTCGATCTCCTTCGCGCATTGGCGCGCTGAGGATAAGGAGGTGTTCGACAAGCTCATCGCCGACTTCGTCAGCGCGCACTCCGGCGTCACGGTTCGGCAGGACATCTCGCCGTCGAACGACTACCAGTCCACCGCGTTGCAGCGGATCCGTGGCGGCGCAATCGGCGACGCGTTCACGGCCTTCCGTGGCGCGCAGTTCGTCGCCATGGTGAAGGCCGGGCTCTACTCCGACCTGTCAGCCCAGTCGTTCGTCGGGGGCTACGACCCGCGCCTGATCGAAAGCGGCAAGGACGGCGGCAAGCAGCTGGGCCTGCCTTACCAGCTCGTCTTCAACATGCCGCTGGCGAATACCCAAGTGCTGGAGCAGAACGGCTTCGCCAAGCTGCCGACGGACTGGGATGGCTTCATCGCCATGTGCCAGGAGCTCAAGGCCCGCGGCATCATCCCGATCGCGTTCCCCGGTGGTGACCCGGGCAACGCCGGACAGTTGCTCAACTGCATGGTGATGAACAACGCACCATCGGACGACATGTTCGCCAAGATCGAGGCCGGCGAGATGAAGGCGACAGACGACTGGTACGTCAAGACGCTCGAGCAGTACGCGCAGCTTCGCCCTTATGTGCAGCCGAACGCGTCGGGCACGGCGGTGGAGCCGGCGCAGCAGCTGTTCGCCTCGCAGAAGGCCGCCTTCCTGGCGACCGGATCGTTCCACATCAAGGCCGTCCGGAAGCTCGGCGCGAAGTTCCCGATCGGTCTGTATGCGCCCATCACCGTGGCGGCCGGTCAGGCGAAGTACGACGGCATCCACAACGCCACGTTCGTTCTTGGCGTGAGTACGGCTTCGAAGAATCAGGCCACGGCCTTGGAGTTCGTGAAGTTTCTCTCCGAGCCGCAGAACGCGGCCGCATATGCCAACGGCACCGCCCAGCACGTCACGGTCAAGGGTGTCCAGTACACCGACCCGGACCTCAAGGCTCTGGAGCCGTGGCTGTCAAAGAAGACACTGCTGGCCCCGCGTTTCCAGTTCAACAACCTCGACATCCGTGCCGCGGTGGAGAACGCCGCCACCGAGGTGCTCGCTGGCAAGTCCCCGCAGCAAGCGGCGGCGGCAGCGCAGCGGATCGTCGACCAGAAGCGCCGCTGACGGAGGCTGTCGATGAAATCGATGTCGAAGACGACCGTAGCGGCCTTACCGGCTGCTGCCGGTCGGGAGCGCTCGCAGCGACGGGCTCGCCCCATCCTGCGGGTGAACCCGTGGCTGTACCTGTTCCCGGTGCCTGCCCTGGTGCTGTACGTCGTGTTCTTCGCCGTGCCCACCTTGCAGGCGTTCCAGTACGCGGTGACCAACTGGGACGGATTCAGTGCCACCTACGAGAACGTCGGCGTCGAGAACTTCGTGCGGATAGCCACTGGGGACGACCTGTTCCGCAACGCGGTATTCAACAGCCTCAAGTTCATGTTCGTCGTGGTGGTCTTCCAGACGCTGTTCGCGCTGGTGCTGGCGATCCTTCTGGTGCGGAACACGCGCGGATCGATCGTGCTTCGAGCGCTGTACTTCCTGCCGACGATCCTGTCCAGCGTCTCGGTCGCGTTCATCTGGAAGTTCATGTATGACCCGAACTTCGGGCTGATCAACCAGGTGCTCGGCGCGGTCGGCCTGGACGCGTTGCGAAGCGCGTTTCTCGGCAACGCCTCGCAGGCGATCTTCTGGGTGGCCGTCACCCAGGTGTGGTTCCACGCCGGGCAGATGATGGTCATCTTCATCGCCGGCCTGCAGCAGATCCCGCGGGACCTGTACGAGGCGGCCGAGGTCGATGGGGCCTCCCGGTGGGCTCAGTTCCGGCACGTCACCTGGCCGATGGTCGCACCGGCGACCGCGATCGTGATGGCCTACACGACGATCCAGTCGTTCAAGGCGTTCGACCTGATCATCGGCCTCGGGGGCAACCCGCCGAAGCCGTCTTTGGACATCCTTTCCACCCGCGTCTATGGCTCGTTCTTCAACTCGGAGTTCGGGTACGGCGCGGCGGAGTCGGTCGTATTCATGGTCCTGATCGCGGCCATCACCGTGCTGCAACGACGAATCGTGCGCGCCGTCCAGGCGCAGGCGTGACCGGAGGACGCCATGACAGCTCAGCTCACTCGCAGGACCGTGCTCATCGTCTACGCAGCACTCATCGCCGTCCCATTGCTGGTCGTGCTGCTCGGCACGTTCAAGACGACCCAGGAGTTGTTCGACTCGCCGTTCGGACTGCCGTCGTCCTTCAGCGGCGAGAACTACCGGACCGTGCTCACCGAGCAGAACCTCGGACGAGCGTTCGTCAACAGCACGGTGGTCGTCGCCTTCTCGGTGCCGCTGGCGCTGCTCATCTCGAGCCTCGCGGCCTACGGCGTGGCTCGCATCCCCGGGTGGAAGGGCTGGGTGATCTACGGGTTCCTGGTCCTCGGCATGGCGGTTCCAGCGCAGGCGAACATGATTCCGCAGTTCGTCCTGTTCCAGTCGCTCGGGCTGCTGAACAGCCTCGCCGGGCTCGTGCTGATCAACATCGTCGTCACGTTGCCGGTGTCCGTGTTTATCCTGGCCGGCTTCATGAAGACGCTCCCGCGCGAGGTCTATGAGGCGTCGAGTATCGACGGCGCAGGTCCATGGCGGACGTATGTGTCGATAGTGCTGCCGCTGTCGCTGCCGTCGATCGCGGCGACGGCGATCTTCCTGTTCGTCATCCACTGGAACGACCTGCTCTATCCGCTGCTGTTCATCCAGGAGCCGAGCAAGAAGACGCTACCGGTGGCGTTGCTGGACTTCACCGGCGAATTCCTCACCGACTATCCGCTGCTGTTCACCGGTGTCGTCATCGCCTCGGTGCCGATCGTGCTCGCCTACCTGTTCCTGCAGCGTTGGTTCGTCGCCGGCATGACCGCAGGTTCCGTGAAGGGTTGATTCGTGAGCGAGACGTATCTGCTTCGTCAGGTCACCTCCGTACGGCGGGCCGGTGACGACGTCCTGATCTCTGTGGCCGCCAGGCCGGGGGTCCAGGTCGGGATCATGCCTGGCTACCTCACCGGCGAATCGCTGGCCGAGCAGGGTATCGAGAGCACGCTGCCGAACCTTCCCGACCTCGACCTGCCACCCGCGGATGAGCGACCTTACGTCCTGCGGCTGTCGTGGGCTGCACCGGACACGGTGCGGTTCACCGTCGCACCGGTCGACGCGCAGGTGCTGAACGACGATGGCACCTGGCTGGGGATCGTCATTGATCCGCACCCCGTGGCAACGTCGGTGACGGTGACGGAGACCGACAGCGAAGTCCTTGTGGCCAGTCCGGTCCTTCGTGTCGTCATCAGCCGCCGCCCGTTCGCCGTACTCATCCAAGACATCGCCACCGGCGCAACACTGCTGCGCACAGCAGAGCGGTTGCGCCAGATCGCGGGATTCCCCATGGCGCCGCCGGTCCTCGTCGAAGACGGGCAGACGACCCTGCATCTGGAGTTGGACACCGACGAGGAGATCACCGGCTTCGGCGAGCAGTTCAACCGCCTCGTCAAGAACGGCCAGCAGCTCGTACTGCGCTGCGAGGACGCGCTGGGCACCGGAACGGGGCTTGCCTACAAGCCAGTCCCGGTATGGCATTCCTCTGCGGGCTACACCGGTTTTCTCAACACAGGCGCCGTCGTCACCGCCGACATCGGCCACAATCGGCCGAGTGTGCTCGGTCTGACCGTCGACGATCAGGCGATCGACCTCTACGTAATCGGCGGTGCGTCCCCGCGGCAGCGGCTCCGCTCCTACACGGCGTTGACCGGACGGCCGGCGGTACCGCCGCTCTGGGCCTTCGGTTACTGGATGGGCCGCTGCCGCTATCACTCCGCCGAGGAGATGCTCGACGTAGCACGTCGAATGCGGGAGCACGAGGTCCCACTCGACGTATTGCACTGCGATCCCGACTGGCTCGTCGTCGACCGGCTCAACTGCGACTTCATCTGGAACACACAGCGGTTCGGTGATCGCCGCGCCTTCATCGACGCGCTCGCCGCACATCATGTGCGCCTGTCCGTGTGGGAGTTGCCCTACCTCGATCCGGCCTCGCCGCGATTCGCGGAGGCTGAGGAGAAGGGATTCCTGATGCGAACGAGGAGCGGAGATCTGGCCGAAATCAAGAAGACGCCCACCCCGGACGGCCGACCACGAGCGCTCCTCGACTTCACCAACCCGGACGCAGTCGCCTGGTGGCAAGGCATGCACGAGGAGTTCCTCGCCGACGGAGTCGCGGTGTTCAAGACCGACTTCGGCGAGGCGCTTCCCGATGACGCCGCGCCACACAGCGGCCTGCCCGCCAACCACGCGCACAACCTCTACCCGCTGTACTACAACGGCGCCGTCTGGGAAACCATCCGCCGTGTCACGGGGCGCAATGCCCTGGTGTGGGGGCGCAGCGGATGGGCGGGATCCCAGCGGTACCCCGGCCAGTGGGGCGGAGACGCCGAATCAACCGTGGCCGGCATGCAGGCCACCCTGCGAGGCGGACTGTCCTACGCGCTTTCCGCTCCGGGCTACTGGAGCCACGACATCGGCGGCTTCTACGGACCGGAGCTCACGCCCGCTCTGTACGTGAGGTGGACCCAACTCGGTGCGCTGTCCCCGCTGATGCGTGCGCACGGGCTCCGTCCCCGTGAGCCGTGGGAGTTCGGACCCCGCGCCCTCGACCTCACCCGCCGCTGGATCCGGTTCCGCTACGAGCTTCTGCCTTACCTGTGGCAGGTCGCCCACGAGTCGAGCGCGAACGGCTGGCCCGTGCTGCGACCCTTGGGGTTCGAGTTCCCGGACGATCCCGTAGCCGTCGGCGTCGACGGCCAGTTCCTGCTCGGCTCGGACTTGCTTGTCGTGCCCGTGTTCGATGACAACGATGCGCCTGCGTCGCGCCGGTTCTATGTTCCGGAGGGACGCTGGACCGACGTATTCACAGGCGAGGTGATCGAGGGCCCGCGGTTCGTCACGCGGGATGTGCCGCTGGAACGCATACCCCTCCTGGTGCGGGACGGCGCCGTACTGCCGCGCGTGCCGGTCGACGAGACCGTACGCTGTACCGACGATCTGATCGGGCGGACCTGGACGCTACACGTGTACGGCGACGCGGACGCCGACCGTGACCTCGTCGGCTTCGATGGAACCGTCACCCGGGTACAGGTCCGGGGCAGTGACGTCGCAGTGGACAGCAGCCCGCAACCGATCGCGGTAACGGCGGTCCGACATGCCGGGTGATCCTCGCATCGTCCCCACGGGGGCCCCGCCGGATCTCGACGAGAAGCTCGCCAAGCTCAGTCGGGTCGCCGCGCGCCACGGCGTCCATGCGCTGGTGCTGCGGAACCCGGCCACGCTCGCATGGCTGCTTGGCGCACGTGTGCACGTGCCGCAGACCCTCGACACCGCCTGCTTCGACGTCGTCGTCGAGGACGCCGCGTCCGCGCCACGCCTGCGGATTGTGACCAACGCGATCGAGGCCCCACGGCTGCAGGACACCGAGCTCGCCGGGCTGGCTGCCGATTGGGACGTCGTGCCCTGGTGGGAAGCCCGGGATCACTGGCTGCCGATCGGGCATGACGTCGGCGCGGATCGCTCGTTGCCCGGAGCCGTCGATATAGCAGCGGATGTCGCCTCTGCACGGCGAGTCCTCACCACACACCAGGCCGAGCAGTTGCGCGCCGTCTGCCGAGACGCAGCACAGGCGGCGACCGCAGCCGCGAAGCAGCTGAGCCCCGCGACGAGCGAGTACGCCGCAGCCACCGCATTCGCAACGGAACTTCTCGAGCGAGCGCTCGATCCGATCGTGCTGTTCGCGGCGGGCGACGAACGGATCGGCCCACATCGACACCCGCTGCCCACCACAGCAGCACTGGGGCGTCGCGGCATGCTCGTGTGCTGTGCGCGCCGACACGGCGTGGTCGCGAGTGTCACCCGCATCGCGGCGTTCGAGTCACTCAGGCCCGGCGCGCTGGATCGGTACCGCGCGCTTCTCGATGTGGAGGCGGCGTTCCTCGACGCAACGGCGCCGGGCACCCGACTCGGCGACGCCTTCGCCGCCGGTGCCGCGGCGTACGCCAAGAACGGCTTCGATCCCGATGAGTGGCATCGCCACCACCAGGGCGGGTTCAGCGGCTTCATGCCGCGTGAGTTTCCGGCCCACACCACCTCGGACGTCGCAATCCATGCGGGTGCGGTCATCGCGTGGAACGTCAGCGCGCACGGATGGAAGGCCGAGGACACATGCCTCGTCAGCGCCGGGGGACCGCAGCCGCTCGTCCATGACCCCGAGTGGCCGACGGTGGATGTCGCGGGCCGGGCCCGTCCCGACGTACTTGTTCTCTAGTCCCCGAGAGGAACAAATCGTGAGCATCCAGGGCACGATCCTGGTCGACGGTATCTGGGAGAGCCGCGACGAGGTACACCAGGTGACCAACCCAGCCGACGAGACCGTCGTGGGCTCAGTCGCTTGGGGCACGGCCGACGATGCCACCCGCGCCGCCGACGCCGCCGCCCGCGCCTTTCCCAGCTGGGCGGCCACTCCCGCACGCCGCCGAGCGGACATCCTCCACGCCGCGGCACAGCTCATCGCCGAGCGGGCTGAGCGGTTGGGGGAGTTGCTTGCCCGCGAGGCTGGTAAGCGCAGGCCGGAGGCCATCGCCGAGATCGCGTTCTCAGCCGAGTACTTCCGCTGGTTCGCCGAGCAGGCCCGCCGGCCCCACGGGCAGGTCATTCCGCACGAGGCACCCGACCGGCGGCACCTGACCATCCGCCGTCCGACCGGGGTGGTTGCCAGCCTCACCCCGTGGAACTTCCCGTGCTCGATCCAGGCCCGCAAGCTCGCCCCGGCCCTTGCCGCCGGTTGCACGGTGGTGGCGAGGGTGTCGGAGAAGGCGCCACTCGCGGTCACCGAGATGATCCGTTGCCTGACTGACGCCGGATTGCCAGCCGGGGTGGTGAATCTCGTCAATGGGCCGGCTCGCGACATCACCCACGCTCTGCTATCGCATGGTGCTGTGCGCGTCGTGACCTTCACCGGGTCGACGCAGGTGGGTCGGCAGATCATGGCGGCTGCGGCCGGGCGAGTCGTCCGGCCACTGCTCGAACTCGGCGGCGACGCGCCCTTCGTCGTGTTCGAGGATGCCGACCTCGACGCGGCCGTTGACGGCGCAATGATCGCGAAGTTCCGCAACACCGGTCAGTCGTGCATCGCGGCCAACCGTTTCCTCGTACACGAGTCGGTCTATGACGAGTTCGTCGGCCGGCTGGTGGAACGGGTCGACGCGATGACGATCGGCGACGGGCTCCACGACCCGTGCCCGGATTTGGGTCCGGTCATCGACCACGGGCGCGAAGCTGACCTGGCGGCATTCGTCCAGGAGGCAACCGAGTCCGGCGCAAAGGTGCTCACCCGGGAGTTCGAACTGCCTTCCCGCGGTACCTTCACCGCTCCAACTCTGCTCACAGATGTGACCGACGGCGCTCGCCTCGCGTGCGAGGAGGTCTTCGGACCAATCGCCGGCGTCTTCCGTTTCCGGGATACCGAGCAGGCACTCGATCGGGCCAACCGCACGGAGATGGGGCTTGCGGCCTACCTCTGGTCCCGCGACGTATCGCGGTGCTGGCGCATCGCCGAGCAGATCGAGGCGGGCATCGTCGGAGTGAACAACGCCTTGCCGTCCGTCGCGTTCGCTCCCATGGGTGGCGTGAAGCAATCCGGACTCGGCCGCGAAGGCGCCGATCTGGGGTTGGAAGAGTTCGAAGATGTCCGCTACCTGGCCTTCGGGGTCTGACCGGCGGTGAGCACCGTACAAGTGACGTTGTTGGGCCTGGCCGTCTTCGCTGGGGCGAGCACGCAGCGGATCACCGGCCTTGGCTTCGCGCTGGTCAGCTCACCGATGCTTGTTCTCGTCGCCGGCCCGTTCCACGGGGTGCTGCTGTCGAACTGGCTCGGCCTGACCGTGAGCCTCGCCGTGCTCGGTGCCACCTGGCGGGCCGTCGAGATGCGGCGGGTGGTCCTGCTGGCGCTGCCTGCCCTGCTGCTGATCCCGGTCGGCGCGTGGGTGGCTCGGAATCTGCGCGCCCCGATCTTGCTGGTGGTCATCGGTGTGCTGGTGGTGGTCGCCTTGCTCGCCGTGCTGAGCAGCGAGCGTGCGCGTATCTTCCACGGGACGGGTGGAGCGGTCGCCGCAGGAGGCCTGAGCGGGTTCATGAACGTCACGGCCGGCGTCGGGGGACCGGCCGTAGTTCTGTATGCGAAGAGCTCGAACTGGTCGCACCGCGGGTTCGTGGCGTCCCTGCAGCTCTACTTCGTAGCGATCAATCTGGCATCCATCGTGGTGAAAGGCGGGCTTCCCCACGTTGCAGTTCCGGGGCTGCTGGCAGCCCTCGTCGCATTAGTACTCGGCATTGTCGTCGGGCACTTCATGGCACCCCGGATCAGTGCGAGCCAGGCGCGGCGCGCCGTCGAGACGCTCGCACTCGCCGGCGGTCTTGCCGCTGTCATCAAGGGCATCGCCGTCTGGTGATACCACGCGCGTCGAAATCCTGTAGGCAACTCGATGTGTACGGGTATGCGAGTTGCAGACTCGGCGCGGAAGGGATCCGCGAATTCGTGAACGTCTTGTCGAGCAGTTCGTTCAATGCAACGCGCCCGCACGAGGTGACCTGCATGGCACAGAGCTTCGGGAGGATAATCCATGGCTGACTTCGTCGGCGCCGTCGACCAGGGCACGACCAGCACGCGGTTCATGATCTTCGACCACTCCGGCAACGAGGTGGGCAGGCACCAGTTGGAGCACCGGCAGATCCTGCCGCGGGCGGGTTGGGTCGAGCACAACCCGGTGGAGATCTGGGAGCGCACGAGTGCGGTGATCCGCACGGCGCTGAACGAGAAGGGGCTGCAGGCAACGGATCTCGCGGCGCTCGGTATCACCAACCAGCGCGAGACGACGGTGGTGTGGGACCGGAGGACCGGTCGCCCGTATTACAACGCGATCGTCTGGCAGGACACCAGGACCGACCGGATCGCGTCGGCGTTGGATCGGGATGGGCGTGGCGAGGTGATCCGGGGGAGGGCGGGTCTGCCTCCGGCGACGTACTTCTCCGGCGGCAAGATCCAGTGGATCCTCGAGAACGTCGACGGGGTCCGTGAGGCGGCCGAGGCCGGTGACGCGGTGTTCGGGAACACCGACACGTGGCTGTTGTGGAACCTCACCGGCGGGACGGACGGCGGTGTGCATGTCACGGATGTGACGAACGCCAGTCGGACGATGCTGATGAACCTCGAGACGCTCGACTGGGACGACGAGCTGCTGTCGTTCTTCGGTATTCCGCGACAGATGCTGCCTCAGATCCGGCCGTCGTCGGATCCGGCGACGTACGGGGTGACGCTGAAGTCCGGGCCGCTGGGCGGCGACGTGCCGCTGACCGGTGATCTCGGCGATCAGCAGGCGGCGACGGTCGGGCAGGTGTGTTTCAGCCCTGGCGAGGCGAAGAACACCTACGGCACCGGCAATTTCATGCTGCTGAACACCGGCACCGAGATCGTGCATTCGCAGTCGGGTCTGCTCACCACGGTGGCCTACAGGTTCGGCGACGACGCGCCTGTCTACGCGCTGGAAGGCTCGATCGCGGTCACCGGTTCGGCGGTGCAGTGGTTGCGCGACCAGCTCGGCATCATCTCCGGTGCGGCCGAGACGGAGACCCTTGCCCGGCAGGTGGAGGACAATGGCGGGGTGTCCTTCGTGCCGGCGTTCTCCGGCCTGTTCGCGCCGTACTGGCGGTCGGACGCACGCGGCGCGATCGTCGGGTTGTCGCGGTTCAACACCAACGCCCACCTGGCGAGGGCTACGCTCGAAGCGATCTGTTACCAGAGCAAGGACGTCGCGGACGCGATGGCCAAGGACTCCGGGGTCGAGCTGGACGTGCTGAAGGTCGACGGGGGCGTGACCGCGAACGAGCTGTGCATGCAACTGCAGGCCGACATCCTCGGCGTGCCGGTGAGCAAGCCGGTCGTCGCGGAGACCACCGCGCTCGGTGCCGCGTACGCCGCGGGCCTGGCCGTCGGGTTCTGGCGGACCACCGACGAGCTGCGGCAGAACTGGAACGAGGACAAGCGCTGGCAGCCGGAGTGGAGCGACGAGCAGCGGGCCAAGGGGTACGCGGGCTGGCGGAAGGCGGTCCAGCGGACCTTGGAGTGGGTCGACGTCGACTGACAGCGGCAACCTAACGAAGGGCAGCAGACAAGTGGGCGTAGCGGCTCTGTCACCGCGGGCGCGGCAGGAGGCCATCGACGCGATGGCCGACGGCCGGGAGCTCGACGTACTGGTCATCGGCGGCGGCGTGGTGGGTGCCGGCACGGCTCTGGACGCCGCCACCCGTGGGCTCACCACGGGACTGGTGGAGGCACGCGACTTCGCCAGCGGCACCTCCAGCCGGTCCAGCAAGCTGATCCACGGCGGGCTGCGTTATCTGGAGATGCTGGACTTCCGCCTGGTGCGCGAGGCGTTGCAGGAACGCGGGCTGCTGCTGCAGCGGCTGGCGCCGCATCTGGTCAAGCCGGTCCCGTTCCTGTATCCGCTGCAGTACCGCTGGTGGGAACGGTTCTACGCCGGCGCCGGCGTCGCGCTGTACGACGCGATGGCGTTCTCGTCGGGATTCGGTGCGGGTCTTCCGCGGCATCGCCACCTGACGCGTCGCGGTGCGCTGCGGCTGGTGCCGAGCATGAAGAAGTCCGCGCTGGTCGGCGCCTTGCAGTACTACGACGCCCAGGTGGACGACGCCCGGCACACGATGGAGCTCGCCCGCACGGCGGCGACGTACGGCGCTCTGGTCGCCAACCGGGTCAAGGTGATCGGGTTCCTCCGGCAGGGCGAACGGGTCACCGGCGTTCGCGCCAAGGACCTGGAGACCAAGCAGGAGTTCGAGATCCGGGCCAAGCAGGTCGTCAACGCGACTGGCGTGTGGATGGACGACACGCAGGCGATGGTGGGGGAGCGCGGGCAGTACCACGTCCGCGCCAGCAAGGGCATCCACCTGGTCGTGCCGAAGGACCGGATCCAGTCCAGCACCGGCCTGATCCTGCGGACGGAGAAGTCGGTGCTGTTCGTGATCCCCTGGGGGCGGCACTGGATCATCGGCACCACCGACACGGACTGGCAGCTGGACAAGGCGCATCCGGCCGCGACGGGCAAGGACATCGAGTACCTGCTCGACCACGTGAACGAGATCCTCACCACGCCCCTGACCCGCGAGGACGTGGAGGGCGTCTACGCCGGGCTGCGGCCGCTGCTGGCCGGGGAATCCGAGAGTACGTCGAAGCTGTCGCGCGAGCATGTGGTGACGCATTCCGCTCCCGGTCTCGTGGTCGTTGCCGGAGGCAAATACACGACGTATCGCGTGATGGCCAAGGACGCCGTCGACGCGGTGGCCAACGTGCTGGACGGCCGGGTGCCGAGGTCGGTGACGAAGAACATCCCGCTGGTCGGCGCCGACGGCTACCACGCCAAGTGGAACCAGCGGCACCTCATCGCCGAGCGCTCCGGCCTGCACGTGGCTCGAATCGAGCACCTGCTGAACCGTTACGGTTCCCTCATCGATGAGGTGCTCGAACTCGTGGCGAAGGACCCGTCGCTGGGCGAGGCGCTGTCGGGCACGCAGGACTACCTCAAGGCCGAGGTCGTTTACGCCGCGCAGTACGAAGGGGCACGGCATCTGGACGACGTGCTCGCGCGCCGTACCCGGTTATCGATCGAGGCCTGGGACCGCGGCGTCCAAGCCGCAGAACCGGCCGCACGGCTGATGGCGCCGGTACTCGGGTGGACCGAGCAGCAGATCCAGCGCGAGGTCGCGTTCTACCTGCGCCGGGTCGAAGCCGAAAGGGCCTCCCAGGACCAGCCCGACGACGAGTCCGCCGACAAGGTCCGCCTCGCAGCCCCCGAAGTGGTCTCACCCGTCTGACGTTGGCGGTCATTCGGTCCCATTGTGCGCGACGCGACCAGGCTCCCTTGCTAGCGGTCCGCTGATAGCGAGGCTTGGGTCCACAGATCCACCTCGGAGCTCCACGAATCCGTGGCCCCGTCTATGAAGCTTGGTCATGGCGTCAATCATGTTGCCGGCGATAGCAGCGGTAACGTCACCGGCTGGGCACGTAACCGCGGCGGCTTTGCGTCGAGGGTGGAGAATGGATGCCATGGGCAACAAACGCCGCGAGCCGGTGCTGGCGGCGCGGCTCAAGCCGTTCCATTACATGCTCGCATGAGAAGGCCGAGGTCGGGACACGGTCCCGCCTCGGCCCGGGACACGTCTCTCCATCTCGCTCAACGCCGACCTTGCCCGTCCACGCCGGGACGTACCCCTTCAGGAGCTGTGCCTGTAGACGACCGCGGCCTGCGGCAACTCGAAGAAGTTCTGGTTCCTGCTCATCACGCACCCCGTTCCTGCTGCTGGTCCAGAGGACCGTAACTGGAGATGCGGACAGTTGCGCAGGTGTGCAAGGCGTGGCGTCCGAGCTCGGCCTGCGCTCGTGCGCCGGCCCGGGCGTGACGCGAATCGTGACGCGAACTGCCGTCGACTAGGCGTGAAAGGCAAGGTTGGCGGTCTGGTCCTGCGTTGCCGAGGTTGCCATCGGCCTGGCCTCCTTGTTTCCGGGTGTGCCTACAGACCCCGCTCGGCCTTGAAGTCGGCGATCATCGCCTCGGCGACCGCCGAGTACGGCGTCTCCGGGTTCGCCTTCGCCTCCAGCTCCCGGAGGTTCCTCGCCAGCCGTGCGCGGAAGTCCGCCAGCAGCGCGTCGCGCTGCTTCTTCGAGAGGCCCGGCATCGACTCGAACCTCGCGATGTCGTCCAACGTCTCGACGACGTGCGTGATGGCGGCGCGGGTCGCCAGGGCGGCCGCTGCCCTGGCGTCGACGAGATCGCGGCGCTGCAGGGCCACGACGTCGATGGTGGCCCGGCCACGCGCATCGTCCTTGCCACCCACCTCCGTGGGCCGCACGCCCCCGTCGGGCAGGAACTCGAGGTGCTCCGCCGGATCGTCCACTGTCGGGTCGAGCAGCAGGGCCTTCTCGCGGGTGACACCCTTCGTGGGAGTACCGCGGACCGATCCGGTGCCGAGCGGGAACTGGTTGGCCTTGCCGGCGGCCATCCGCCGTTCGACGCCCACGATCTCCTGGGCCCGGGCCCGGTTGCAGTCGGCACAGGAGGGCAGCAGGTTGCTCCACTCCATGGCCAGCCACCAGTAGCCCGGCTTGTGCTGCTTCCCCCGGTCCAGGTACGCAGCCTTGGGCCGGTAGTGCTCGACGTCGTCGGGCATCGCCGGTGCGTAGAAGGTCTCGCAGTAGGCACACTTGCGGTGGAACATCGTCCGCATCGCGTCCCGCACGTCCGCGCCCTTGTACGCCTTGAACTCGAACGACTTGCCGGCGTTCGCCTGGCTCTCGAAGAACTCCTTCGCGGCGGCCAGCTCCTTCCCCCCGGCCGAGACCGGGCCGTCGAGGCTCGGCGGGATCGCCGTACGGTCGATGCGGCGCATGCTCAGCTACTCCGCTTCGCGAAGCGTTCCGGGGTCTCCGAGGCCCACACCTCGGCGAGCATCGCCACCGCGGCGTCGTTCTCCTGGCGCACGGACGTCGGCTCCTCGCGCTCCTGGCGCGTGGCCAGCCACCGGTCGGCCGCCTCGAACACGAGCCGTTCGCGGGTCGTGTCCCCCATCAGGCGCAGCCCATCCAGCTGGTCCTTGAGCTCGTCGACCCGGCGCGCCTGGGCCCGCGTCCGACGGCGCAGCGCCAGCAGCCAGTAGTACTCGTCGAAGGCCGCCTCGAGCTCGGGGTCGATGGTCGACCGGAGCCCGAACAGCTCCGAGGTCAGCAGCTGGTCCGCCCGGAGCCCCGCGATCGGCGGGAGGTCCTGTCGGACGACGACCGTCGCCGCGGCGTCCTGACGCCGCTCGACCAGCGCGACCTCGCCCTCGCCGAGTCCACGAAGACAGAGGGGGTCGTGGGTGGTGACCAGGAACTGCACGCGTGGGAACACCGTCCGCAGGCTCTCCACGATCCGCATCCGCCAGCGGGGGTGCAGGTGGGCGCCCAGCTCGTCGAGCACGACGATGCCCTCGGCCGCCGCCATGTCGCCCCACCGGCTGAGCAGCACGGACATAACGTCACAGGCCGTCGCCACCACCGACTGGTAGCCGTCGCTCATCCGGGCCAGCGGCACGACCGCGCCCAGGGTGCGGCAGCGGACCTCGCCTGACTTCCGGTAGCGCAGCAGGGCGTCGGTCCCCTCGAGTTCGAGAAGCTCGCGGAGGGCGCGGGCGGCGGCCTCGAACTGCTTGTCGTCGAGGCTGAGCAACCAGCCGTTGGCGTCAGCCATCGGCACGAACGGGTCGAAGAGGTTGTCCACGTCCGCGATGTCGTCGGACGTCGGCGGAGGCGGCTCCGCCGGTCCGTGGCTCGCACCCGGCAGGAGTCGGGTGGCGCCGTACGCGAGGATCAGCACCTTCGGGTCCGTGCTGCCCCCGAAGCGCGTGTCGCCGCGCCGCGCGGTCAGCACGCAGGGCTCCTCGATACCGGTCAGCCAGACCTTCACCTCCGCGCTGCGCGCGCCGTTGCGGATGAACCCGTCGGGCCGCAGCTGCAGGCTGTCGCGGCTGCGCTGACCGAGGAGCGCGAGCGCGATGCCCTGGAGGAGGGACGACTTGCCCGCGCCGTTCTCGCCGAGCAGCGTCAGCCACGGGGCGCGTTCCGTCGCGCCGCCCGGGACCTCGATGCGGACGTGGCGCACGGCCTTCCAGTTGGTGGCCTCGACGGCGTGGACGTACTTCGACGTCGCGAAGTACGCCTGGTTCGCCGTCGGGTCGTCGAGCGAGTAGGCGTTCTGCTCCATCACCGCCTGCGACTCGGCCGCGACGGCCGCGGTCTGCTCTGCGGCGGTCACCTTGCGCATCTGCACGCCGCTGACGAGCAGGTGCTCGCCCGCGTCGACGACCGAGTCGAGCTCGCTGGACCGATGCTCCGCGAGCCGGCGGACCGCGTGCCGGCGGGCGCCGGCGTACGGGTGCTCAGGGGCCACGGCGTCCTCGACCTCCCCCGCCTCCCAGGCCGCGACGGCGCGGGCCACCTCCGCACGCCGGGCCTCGACGAGCCCGGCCCGGTTGAGCGAGAAGCAGTCGATGGTGGCGCGGCCCTCCGCCGTGTCGGTGCTGACCAGCCCGTCGTCGGTGAACAGCAGGTGCGGGTCGGGGTCGTCCACGAACGGGTCGAGCAGCAGCGTGTGCTCGCTCGTGGCGAGGTCGGGCCACGGCGTCCCCACCGGACAGCGCGGCCCGTCCACCGGGAACCGCAGCCCCTTCGACCGGGTGCAGTCGGCGCACGAGACGTGCAGGT
>WNFV01005621.1_pt1 | contig 21480 bp, 23 predicted proteins | sample 5400101 | NCBI WGS metagenome assembly WNFV01 (sample SAMN13153361, study PRJNA577476) | soil metagenome | isolation source: 115 cm soil or saprolite under grassland replicate 1 | place: USA:California | collected 2016-06-15 | reverse complement strand
CTGGATGGCGCGTCGTTCGCGCAGAAGCTGCGGCAGATCACGCAGCGCCGCCAGCCGCCCGCTAGCTATCGCGGGCCGGCGGGTGAGCCCTGAATAGGCGATTGCAAGCAGATCGTATGCCAGAATCGCCGGCAGGCAGCGCGCGGCAAGATCGGCCGGGAGGCATCGCGCGATCACGCGTAGGCGATTGCGCCCCAGCAGGCGCTGCTTAAATGGCGAGCCTTGCCCAGCCGTGGCCGAGTAGACGTGACGTGCGCGTGCCTGTGGCGCGACAACGCTGCGCCAGCCGCGCAGCAGCGCCCGCCAGGCCAGATCGACATCCTCCAGGTAGTTGAAGAAATTCGGCTCCACCAGCCCGATGTCCTCGAGGAGCGCGCGTCGGTATAGCGCCGCGCCGCCGCTTGCGCCCATAATCGGCTGCGGGTCGGTCGGCAGTTCGGCAGCGCGCTGGCCGGCCCATAGATCCAGTGCCAGCCAATCGCGCCGCACCCGAATGCCCGCCGAGGCGACGATCTCGGGCCGGTGGGCGAATAGCAGCACACCACCGGCCGCGCCGACATCCGGCCGCTGCGTCATCACATCCAGCAGCGCTGCTACAAAGCCTGGTTCGACAAACGCATCGTCGTTGATCAGCAGCAGCAGATCGCCACGCGCCGCCCGCAGCCCGACATTGACGCCACCGGCGAAGCCCAGGTTTTCGGGCAGTGCGATCATCCGCAGCTGGGGATGGTTTGCCCGCGCCCATGCTGGTGTCCCGTCGGTCGAGCCGTTGTCCACCACGATCACCTCAGCATCCGGCGGCAGCTGCGGCAGCAGCGCGGCCAGACACTCCGGCAGCTGGCGAATGCCATTCCAGCTGACAATGACTACCGATAGGGTCGCACTGTTGATCATTGTGTGTCGCTCGATCCAATTGTCGTCCACGCTCGTGCAATCGTAAGATAGATGATCATACCATGAATTTTTGGGTGATATGGTGGTTGACATTCACGAACGCTTGTACTAGCATGCCAACCAAGATCTTACACCTATCACGAATATTACTATGTGTCGGTCGGTTTTTTTGCCTTGCAGGGGCGAAAAAACGACCGACAAAAGAGGAACGGGATGGAGCCGAATCAACTCAAGATCGGCGTGATTGATCTGTTGGGTCGCGCCCAATCCGATCAGCGTGAGCTGCTGGCAGCAGTAAGCGATGCCGAGCGCGCCGCAATTGGCGCGGCCGACAGCTGGTCGGTCAAGGATGTGGTGCTGCATGTTGCATTCTGGAAGAATCGCCAGGTCGAACGCCTGGCCGCCGCCGCGCGTGGGGAGACACCGCTGGAGCTGGAGCACTACGAGCAAGTCAACGCGCGGGTGTTCGAAGAGTGGCGCGAGCGCCCCTGGCAGGCGGTGATCGATGAGTCAGAGCGTATTTTCGACGCCCTTGTGGCTCAGGTGCGCGAATTTGATCCGGCGGCGCTAGCCGATCCGAACCGCTATGAATGGCAGAACGGCCGCTCGTTGCTCTCGTCGCTGGTTGGGAATGGCTTCTGGCATCCCGAATCGCACATCGCGCAGTGCTACATCGACCGGGGCGACCTGCCGCGCGCAACACGCATGCAAGAAGAGCTGACCGAGCAGCTGAGGCAGTATGGCGATCAGCTGGCCCCACGCGGCGAGGCGCTCTACAACCTGGCCTGCTTCTACGCCACCAACGGCCAGGCCGATAAGGCGCTGGCGCTGCTGCCCGAGGCGCTGCGGCTCCAGCCCGACGTCGTCGAGTGGTCGAAGGAAGATCCCGATCTGGTCTCGCTGCACGGTCTGCCCGCCTACCAGGCGCTCTACGAGGCATAGTGTATGGCTGCTGTGCAGGTCGAGCGGCGCGTGTATTCGGTGTCGTCACCCCAGCTCTTCGGCATCTGTTTGGCCGCGCTGGGGCAGCTGGGTGCGACGATCGAGGGGCATGATGTCGATCAGGGCACGATCGTCGCGATGCTTGGCGCGGGGCTGCTGGCGCCGATCAGCGAGCTGTCGCTGGCGCTCCGGCCGCTTGGCGCGGAGCGAACTGAGCTGGCGGTGACCTGGCGGGCGCGTAAGCGCGGCGGCGATCGGCGTCTGCTGGCGGTGTTTCTCGACTCTGTCGATGTGCTTATCGCCAGCCAACCTGTCGATGGTGCGGTGTAGTTTTGGGCCGCATAGCGGCCCAAAACTACACCGCACCATCATGTTATGAAGATAACTGCTGCGATGATCGAACGTCGGCTCATTCGTGCCCGTGTGTGGTGGCTGCTTGGCCCTGGAGTATGGGATGAAACATCGACCCAAGCCCAGCGCCAGTGATCAGCCCTGCCGCCGTCACTACCAGATTGTTGAAGCCCCACAACCCTGCGGCCTGGCCCGCAAACTCCGCCGCGTAGGTAAAGATCAGCGCGGCAAAGATCGGCAGCGCGCGCAGCCCATAGCGTCGTAGCCAGCCGCGCCCAGCCCCAGCGTCGGCGGCGTAGAGCAACCGCGTCAGCAATAGCCCCAGCACCGTGCCGTAGCAGCGCATGCAGATGGCCATGATCTGTCCATCGTACAGGGCTGGCCCCTGCGCTGGCTGCGGGCAAACGAATATGCCCATAGTGTAGATAGTGCCGGAGACCGTGCGTGGTACCAGTAATCCCCCGGCTTGGAGGAACGGCGCGGCGAGAGGGCCAAGCAGCAGCCCTGCCAGCACAACATCGGCGATCATGCCGCGCCAGTGAATCGGGCGCGAGATTCGTCTAGCCAGAGTAGTCATAATTTTCACTTCTTGCTTTGTATATGTTAGGCTTGTTTCAAAATAATAGCGCAACATTCGGTGTCGCGCCAGCGTCGCATTGGCAGACACATGCCCGCACAATGCGGGCGGATAACGATAAAGGAGCAATATAATGCATTTCAACAAGCAGCCTTCGGTGGCGTTAGGCGCTTTCTTGATTGGGCTGGGAGTCGTCTGGTGGCTTCATCTGTGGTCGTTGTTGTTGCCGGCCGCGCTGCTGATTGGCGGCGTGGTGGCGTATCAGCAGCGCCGTCGCATGGGTCGCACGGTCGAGGGTGTGCAGGTTGGGCTGTGGGGCGTCGGTCTAGCGCTACTGTTCATGCTGCACTTCATTTGGCCGGGGGTGCTATTCCTGGCCGGCGCGAGCGTGCTGATGCGCGGCCGTGAGACCAATGTCGACGCGTATGTGCAGAACGCGCTGTCGCAGGCGCGCCGCCGGCCTACTGTCGCCCGGCCTACACCGACTCAGCATGTGCCGATCACGACCAGCCAGCCAGCGCCGCTGTCGCCAGCTCAGCCGCATCCGGCTGTCAGCGAGAATAAGTCGAACACCGGCGAAACGACCAGGCTATAAGACGAACACGCCAAGCATTCAGCCGCCCGTCAGCGTATTGCTGGCGGGCGGCTGTGTATTTGGGGTAAGCCTTTGATGATAGATGATAGACGATTGTGACGTCGTCTCTCGTCCTTCGTCGTAATGAGGAAGCGACTTTCGTCGACCTATGCTACGGTGTGTTTTCCGGTGGAAACAGCGCAGTGGCCCAGCGCCGCCAATTGGGCTCGGGCACGCTGGTTGGTGCAAGCTGTGCTGTCGGCTGGGCCGGGGTAGGTGTAACTTGCGGAAAGGTCGGCAGGATGACTGTATCACCATCGCGGGCGTAGCCACGCTGCTCGCGTAGGATGCGCTCGGCGTAAGCCGGCGACTCGGCCTCAATCACGTCGGCGGCGAGCGTGGCGATCTCGGTGGCGAGCTGCGCGTTTTCGGTGCGCAGCTCCTCTTTGCGGCGCTCCATCTGCGCGCTGGTGATTACCTGGCCAATGAACCCGATCAGTGACCAAAGTGCCAGGGCCAGCAGAACAAAAGTCAGCAGATGAACGCCAGGGCGGCCGAGGCGCGATAGGACAGGTATTGCGGACGCAGCGCGAGCTGTGTCCAGGCGGCGAGGGCGGCGGGGCATCTGATGGCGCACTATTCCGCGCGAGAGGCGCGCGGTGCCTCCAGCAGCAATGGCTCGTCAATATTAGTCGACATCGCGCTCTGGCCGCGGAACAAGCCACCTGGCTCGATATGCAGCGCAGCGGTGGTGATGTCGCCCCAGACTTTGCCGGTCGGCGAAATTTCGAGCTGCTCGACGGCGATGATCTCGCCCTTGACGGCTCCAGAGACGTGAACGTTCTGCGCTTTGAGCGTCGCGATCACGCGGCCGGTCTCGCCAATAATCAGGTTGCCCAAAATCTCGATATCGCCCTCGACACTGCCATCGATTCGGATATTGCCGTCTGATTTGAGCGAGCCGACGATACTGGTGTTTGTGCCGATCACTGTTTCCGGCTTGCCGTTAAGTGTCGATGGAGTCGCAATCTGCGTCTTTTTCGTGTTTCCGAACATTGGTCCTCCTCTACTGCCCCGGCTGAGGGGATATGTCGTATTCAGTGTGCCGGGCGACCGTCGGACCCACACAATGAAGAGTAGTACCACGATGATTACGGCCGCACTACCAATTATATAAGACGTTGGTAGTTCAAGCAAATTAACCACTTCCATTATTCGCTATCCATCCGATAGTTGCTAGGAATGCGCGATCTGTTGGGGTGAGCTCGGCGCGTGCCAGCAGATCGGGCCGACGTGCCAGCGTGCGCCGGAGCTGCTGCTCGCGCCGCCAGCGCGCAACTTCGCCGTGATGACCAGCCCGCAGCACCGGTGGTACCTCGCGCCCCTCCCAGACGGCCGGGCGGGTGTAGTGTGGGTACTCGACCAGGCCTGCGCTGTGCGACTCTTCGCCGATCGACTCGGCGTCGATCACTCCCGGAACCAGCCGTGCCACCGCGTCCACCACTACCATTGCCGCCAGTTCGCCGCCGGTTAGTACGTAGTCGCCGATCGAGATCTGGCGATCGATCAGCGCCTCGCACGCGCGCTCGTCCACGCCTTCGTAGTGCCCGCAGACCAACACCAGCTGCTCATAACCAGCCAATTCCATAGCTGTGCGCTGGCTGAACAGCTCGCCCGCCGGCGTCATGAGCACCACCAACTTCCGTCGAGAAGGGGAGACCAGGAGAGAGGGAGACAGGGAGAGAGCACTAGCCGCATCATCAACTACCTCCTCATCTCCTTGTCTCCTTGTCTCCTTGTCTTGCAAGACGTCACGGATCGCGGCGGCCAATGGCTCGGCCTTCATCACCATGCCGGCTCCACCGCCATAGGGCGCGTCGTCGGCGGTGTGGTGCTTGTCGGTAGTATGGGCTCGAATATCGTGGATGCCAATGCCGATCAGGCCGGCCTGCACGGCACGTTTGATGATGCTCTCGGTGAGCGGGCCGGTGAACATGCCCGGGAACAGCGTCAAAATGTCGAATTGCATAGGCTAGGGGCCAGGGGCCAGGGGCTAGGGGCTAGGGGCTAGGAAGCTCAACTAGCCTCTAGTCTCCAGGCTCTAGCCTCCCGCGAGATATTGCTTAAAGAACTCAGTCACTCGAGCGATATAGCCGGTTCGGTCGGCAAAGTAGGCGCCACAATGATCAGCACCCTCGACGATCCAGCTCTGCTTTGGTTCACGCGCGGCGGCGAAGAGCTCGTGGGCGTGCGAGACGGGGATCAAGCGGTCGGCTCCGCCGTGAATCAGCAGCAGCGGGCGCGGGCTGATCGCCGCCACTGCCTCGATCGGCCGCACCGCGTCGAAGCGGTAGCCATAGCGCCAGCCGGTCAGCCGGTCGGCCATCGGAACCACCAGCTGCGGCGGCAAGCGCAGCTGTGCAGCTCCGTGAGCCACCACCTCGGCGATCCCTGTGAACGGGCTGTCGGCGGTGACCGCCGCCACACCCGGCTCGCGCGCCGCCAGCAGGAGTGCCACCGACGCACCCATTGAATAGCCTATCAGCCCTAGTCGCGCTTCGGGTATGCGTTCGATTGCATAGGCCACGGCCGCTTCAGCGTCGCGCAGCTCATAGTAGGCCAGCGAGTGCTGCGCGACATCGCTCTGCCCGCGCGAGCGCCAATCGAACAGCAGGACATTGTTGCCTGCGCGCCAAAGCCCGCTGCCGATGCCGAGCAGATCAGATTTTGGGCTGCGGTGGCCGGCAAGGCCGACAACAACCCGCTGCGAATTGGGCTGTGGCAGCCACCACGCGCTGAGCCGCAAGCCGTCTTCGGTCGTAAGTGTGATTTCTTCGTATCCCTCCACTTGGGTCTCGAAGGGCGAGAAGGTATAGTTTGAGTAAAAGGTGTCTGGCGCGCGCAAATTGATCCGCGCGGTAGCATAGGCCGCGACGCCGACCAGCACGCCAGCTGCGCCCAGCGCCGTCGCACCGGCGATCCGGGCGATGTGGCGCGGCATGAGTACTTTATGAAGCTGATTGTGGTGGTTACGCATGGTGTTATTGTAGCACAATATCTGCGCTGAAATATCGCGCAACCAAAAGCGACCCGCGCTGCCCCAGCGGCGGCGCGGGTCGTTTTTACTGCATGGCCGCCCAAGCAGCCAGCCAAGTAGGATTGTCAATCGATGCTGTAGGCGTATTTGCGCCAGACATCGTGACGCTCTAGTTCGCCCAATAGCGCGAAGGCTACATACTGCGGCTGGCGCGGTTTGGACGCCAGAACCATATTGGCCTCTTCAGGTGTGCGGCCACCTTTGCGATGGTTGCACTCGCGGCAGGCCGTGACCACATTCTCCCAGGTCGTTTGCCCGTTGCGCGAGCGGGGCAGGACGTGATCAACTGTTAGCTGCGAGCGACCAGGCTGAATCCCACAGTACTGGCAGGTCTCACGATCGCGCGTAAGCACACCGCGGCGCGAGCACGGCAGCCGCAGGCGGCGAGGAATCTTGATGTAGCGTACCAGGCGGATGACTAGCGGAATATCGAGGAACAAGCTCTGCGCGCGCAAGCGCTGCTCGGTCGCCTCGATCACCTCCGCTTTTTCCTGAAGCAGGAGCACGATCGCGCGCCGAGTCGAGACGAGCTGGAGCGGCTCGTAGCTAGCGTTGAGAACCAGGACACGTTGCCCCAACAGGAACCCCCTTTCCAAAGCCGCACGTAAGACGCACGCGCTCTAGCAGGGGCAGCCCCTCCTAGAGCGCTCTGCCTATCACATCCGCAGCGCTGGCGAGCAGCGCCGCGCGGGCGCGCCGGGCTCGATGGATCTGGGCCCGGTATCTCAGGGCAGCGCTTGGAGGCGCCGCCGCGAACCTCTGCTGACTATTAGGAATACTGGGCGCGGCCTGCCATCGCGAATTGCGATGTGGCCCGCCCGTGTGATATCGATTAGTCAGATGGTTCGTCATATATTGCGCGCTCGTGGAGAGATGGGTTCTTGAGGTCGGGCGTTGCTCGCCACAAAACATCCAGCCTCGCCGCGAAGTGTCACTTTGTCAAAAACGTTGCAGAACGGCTATTTAGTGCCTCCCAGGCACCTAACCTAACGCATATAGAATACACCATCACCGGCATGTCTGTCAAATGTTCTTGTGCGAATTTAGGTTAAAATACGATAAGCATTCGATGATCATTTGGAGGTACACAATGGCACGTAGTGTTGTTGCAACCGCCGACGCGCCGCAGGCGATCGGCGCCTACTCGCAGTCGATCACAATTGACAATCTGGTGTTTTGCTCCGGCCAGATTCCGCTTACGCCGGCGGGTGCCCTGGCTGAAGGCGACATCTCCGATCAGACGCGCCAGGTGCTGACCAACCTCAAGGCGCTGCTGGCCGCATCTGGAAGTTCGCTGGATCATGTGCTTAAGACGACAGTATTTTTAGTCGACATGAGCGATTTTGCTGCTATGAATGCGGTCTATGCCGAGTTCTTCACATCCGCGCCGCCGGCCCGCTCGACTGTGCAGGTATCGCGGCTGCCGCGCGATGTGCGGGTGGAGATCGAAGCGTTCGCGGTGCGAACCATCTAAGAGTTTTGGGCTTACTCACCCCGGATTCTTTCTCTTTGTATGTTCTTTTTCACTCTGGGGTGAAAAAGAACCTACAAAAATGTAACGTACCCTGCTGCCGTGCATCCTGAGCGTGACGAAGCCACGTCCTGAGCGTGACGAAGGGGGCAGGCGAAAGCGGCCTTGCGTAAGCCCTCAGTTAAGGGTTGATTGGAGCTTCTTTTCGCCCGGCGGGGTGAAAAAGATGCTCCAAATGATGAGAAAGTGAGACCAGCTATGAGCAAGACGATTGTGGTGCTCGAAGGTGATCAGACCGGCCAGGAGCTGCTGGAGGAGTCCCTACGCGTGCTCGATCCAAGCGTCACAGGTGTGGAAGTCGGATTGCGGCGCTTCGACCTGAGCTTGGAGCAGCGCCGCGCGACCAAGAATGAGGTGGTGCGTGAGGCGGCCGATGCAATGCTGGCGGCTGGGCTAGGCCTGAAGGCCGCGACGATCACGCCCGAGATAAAGGGCGATGTCGGCAGTCCTAACGCAATTCTGCGCGAGCGGGTGGATGGAACCGTGATCGTTCGCACTGGCCGGCGCATCCCTGGAGTGCGGCCGGTTGGCGGTGTCCACGCGCCGATCTCGGTCATCCGCATGGCTGTAGGCGATGCCTATGGTGCTAAAGAGTGGCGCGAGGGCGCTGGGCTTGAGGAGATCGCGTTTCGAACCGATCGAATCACGCGTCGCCACTGCCGCGCTGTAGCCGAGTATGCGTTTCTACACGCCGAAAAGATTGGCGCGAAAGTCTTCGGCGGGCCGAAATACACGGTTAGCCCGGTTTATGAGGGCATGCTGAAGGAGGAGATGGACTCGGCCGCCGCACGCCACCCGACTATTCGGTACGACCCGCAGCTGATCGATGCGACCTACGCGCTGCTGCTCGGCAACATGGGCGATTCACTGGTCATCCCCACGCTGAATCGCGACGGCGATTGTATGAGCGATCTCGTGCTACAGATGTTTGGCTCGATCGCCGGCTCGGAGTCGCTACTGATCAGCTTCACCGAGGACTGGCGCCCACGGGTAGTGATGGCCGAGGCGCCGCATGGCACCGCGCCCTCGCTTTTCGGCAAAAACCTGGCTAACCCGATGGCGATGATTCTGGCCGCTGGCTCGCTGCTTTCCTATATTGGCGAGCCAAAAGCCACGCTGGCAGCGCGCGCAATCTCCGAATCGGTCTTTGAAGCAGTCTACGATGGCGTGCGCACTGCCGATCTTCAGGGCCACGCGATGACCACCGAGTTCACCGACGAAGTGATCAAGCGTGTGAAGACCAAGCTGGCGGTCTGGCCGACCCTGAACGCTTGATTGCAGATTGTAGATTGTAGATTGCAGATTACGTTTCCCAATCTGCAATCTACAATCTACAATTTGCAATTAGGCTAGCGGCAGCACGAAGTAGAAGGTCGATCCGTTGCCCTCTTCACTGATCGCCCAGATTCGGCCGCCATGTCCCTCTACGAGGTGTTTGGCGATCGCTAGACCTAGGCCGGTACCTCCGGCGTTGCGCGTGCGTGCGCGGTCGACTTTGTAGAAGCGCTCGAAGATCCGTGGCAGCTCGGCGCGCGGAATGCCAACGCCGGTGTCGGCCACGGTGATCAGCATCCAGTCGCCGGGGCCAAGCTGCTGCGGAATATTGAGTGTCGGGCGGCCCTGCTGGCTGATCGCGGTCGGTCGCTGCCGTCGCTCGTCGCTGGCGTCGTTCAGCAGCCTAGTGTCGACGCGCCGCTCGATATAGCCGGTCTTTGGCAAATCCGGCACGATCGTGAAGACCGACGCGCGGATGGTGATGCATCCACCGCTGGGTGTGAACTTGATCGCGTTGTGCAGAAGATTCAGCAGCACTTGCCCGATCCGTCCGGCGTCCATCAGCACTGGCGGTAGCCGATCGGGAACCTCTGCGCTAACACGCAGCGTCTTGCGTTCAGCCTGTGGGCGGATGCGCTCGATCGCGCGCTGCGCCACCGGCGCCAGCGCTGTCGGCGCCAGTTGCAATGCGACCCGGCCGGACTCGATCTGCGACAGCTCGTGCAATTCGTCCACCAGCTGCGTGACCGCATCAACCTCTTGGGCCATCTGGGTGAGCATACGCTCAGCGATCGCCGGTGGTGGGTCGGATTGGAGCGTCTCGACCAGCAGCTTGACCGAGGCAAGTGGCGTGCGCAACTCATGCGAAACATTCGCCACCATATCGCGACGCGCGCGCTCGAGGATGCTCAGCTGGGTGACATCGCGAATCAGCACGACCGCGCCGCGCAGCTCTGGCGTGTCCAGCAGACGTGTACGTAGGCGTAGTGCGCGCCCGCCGATCATCTGCTGCAAGACGATCTCGCGGGCCTCGCCGTCGCGAATAACCTCTTGCACCAGCGTATCGGCTTGGTAGTCGCGCACCAGCGTAATGAGCCCCTCGCCAAGTGCGTCCTGATTATCGACATCTAGCAGCGTCGCGGCATTTTGGTTCAGGTAGCGAATCTGGCGCTCCTGATCCACAACGACAAGCCCGGAGTCGAGTGCCGAGATTGCGGCGTGAAAAATCGGCGTGAACAGCTCGCGCGGTGGTGCTGGAAGCTCGGCGATCACCATGCGATGGCGCCAGAGCCAGATCGCCCAGCCCAGCATGGCGAGGAAAGCCAGTGCGAGGATGATGTTGAGTGCGGTCATAGTCTGACAAGGAGACAAGGGACACAGAGACAGAGAGACAAAGCGGGTCGATTATCTCCTTGTCTCCCTGTCTCTGTGTCTCATCACCTGGCTGGTATCTCGAACCGATAGCCGACGCCACGAACCGTTTGGATGTAGATTGGTCGGCTGGGATCTGGCTCGACCTTTTCGCGCAGCCAGCGGATATGGACATCGACGGTGCGGCTGTCGCCTAGGAAATCGTAGCCCCAAACCCTTTCCAGCAACACATCGCGCGAGAGCGCCATGCCGCGGTTGCGGATCAGGCATGTCAGTAGGTCGAATTCTTTTTGCGAAAGCGTGAGCTCGGCACCCTCGCTCCAAGCGCGCCTTGATCCTGTGTCCACTCGCAGCGCGCCGGCGTCTAGTATCTCGCGGCTACCGGCCGGCTGTCGATCCGATCGGCGCATAATCGCTCGCACACGTGCTAGCAGCTCGCCCAAGCTGAACGGCTTGGCAACATAATCATCGGCTCCCAGTTCCAGGCCGGCGATCCGGTCGACCTCATCCTGGCGTGCGGTGAGCATCAGGATCGGCATATCGCTCTCCTGACGCAAAATCCGACAGACCGAGAAGCCATCCAGGCGCGGCAGCATGACATCGAGAATCAGCAGGTCAGGCTGTTCGCGCCGCGCCAGTTCCAGCCCACGCACGCCATCTCCGGCGGCGAGCACGGTGTAGCCTTCGCGCTCCAGATTATAGCGCAGGGTTTCCGAGAGGGTTGGTTCGTCTTCGACAAGCAAAATAGTTGGCATAGATGTTGTTATCGCGCGTAATCGTTAGGTTTTGTACATTGGCACATCGCCACACCGACATTATAAGGCGGTGTTCTTAAATCTATGTTAAGGAATGTGACCGTTTCCACATTGTTGCTTTATCATCGTTAGTGGCTTACTTACAAAGCAGTTTTCGCCTGCGGTGGCATGGTACTTTGCATTTTTGGGGGTTCTTTTTTCGCCCGGCCGGGCGAAAAAAGAACCCCCCAAAGAGTAAGAATTTCTATGGACGAGTAGCCCTGTTATTATTCCGGCAGCGCCCGGCCGACCCCATCGCTGGCGCGGCAGACATAGATCGTCGTATCGCGCCCGGTCGCCGCGCGATAGGCCACGGCAACGTCGCGCTTGAACTGTTCAACCTGATGTTCCTGAACTAGGCTGACGGTGCAGCCACCGAAACCGGCACCGGTCAGTCGCGAGCCGTAGCAACCTGGTATCCGCTGCGCCGCCGCGACCAGCGTATCCATCTCGGGAATGCTGACCTCGTAATCGTCGCGCAGGCTGACGTGAGACTCATTCATCAGTTGGCCGAAGGTCGTGGCATCGCCGGCCTCAAGCGCTGCTGCGCCGCTTACTGCGCGATCGTTCTCGGTGATCACGTGGCGTGCGCGCGCACGCACCGGCTCTGGCAAGTCGGCTTCGTGTGCGTGGAACTGCTTAAGCGTGATGTCGCGTAGGGCGATGATCTTAGGATGCCACTGCTTAAACAGCCTCACTGCCTCGTCGCACTCTTTGCGGCGCTGATTGTATGCTGATGCGGCCAGGCTACGCTCCATATGGCTGTCGCAGACGACGATCTTAGCATCCGTTGGCAGCGGAATCGGTCGGTAGTTCAGATCGCGGCAATCCAGCAGCAGCGCGTGATCCTGCCGCCCGAGTGCTGAGATGAATTGATCCATAATACCACACTGAACGCCGACGAAGGTGTTTTCGGCCCCCTGCGCTAGCAGCGCCAGCTCTTCGCCCAGTAAATTGAGCCGATTGAGTAGCTGGAAGGTGTAGCCGGTGGCGACCTCCAGCGCAGCCGATGAAGAGAGACCGGAGCCGCGCGGCACATCGCTGGTGATCAGTACATTCGCCCCACCGAGCGCGTGACCGGCGATCAGTAGCGCCTTCGCGACGCCGCGCAGGTAGTTGCTCCACGAGTGCGCGGTGCTGAATTCGATCTGTTCGAGATCGAACTCGTCCTCGTCGCCTAGATCGATAGCAAAGCTATGAATCTTGTTGTCGTTACGCGGCCGCGCCGCCACATATGTCGCGCGGTCGATTGCGGCGGGAAAAACAAAACCATCATTGTAGTCGGTGTGCTCGCCGATCAGGTTGACACGTCCGGGCGCGCGGACGATCAGGCGCGGATGAATGCCATAGTGCAGCTCGAACTGGTCGCGAATGAAGTTTACATCTAGCATGGCTTCTCTCAAATTGCAGGTGTATACGGTGCGCGGCTTGGGTGTTTAGCATATCCATTATAGCACAGCCGCTTCCGGCCAAAATGATCTTGGGCGATAACACGGTATCACTAGAAGTATTGGACTTACATCTCCCATGGATTTTTTGCTTTTGTGGGCTCTTTTCCCCTTTGCGGGGAAAAGAACCTACAAAAAACATACAGTGCCAGGCTATCATAGGCTAAGGCAGCATTGGGCGTCAGTCCTAATCGGCCTCCTCGAACAGCTGCGACGCACCTTATTTGACATGGGTGGCGAATGTTCTGGTATAATAGCCCAGGCGTGGGGTCGTGGCCCGTGCCTAAAATAGTATTGAGGAGCGGCGCGAGCATGGATAAACAGCGAACTATACTTATTATGGACGACGATCTCGCTATGCAGACGGTGCTCGAGATAGCACTACGCGAAGCCGGCTACCAAGTCGTTCTTGCAAACGATGGTCAAGAGGGCATCGAGAAGTTACGGACACTTAAGCCCGCGCTGGTGGTTTCCGATATTATGATGCCGCAGATGGACGGCGTAGAGACCTTCCAGCGCATCAAAGAGCAGCTCCAGGATGATGGCATTCCAATTTTTATCATGACCGCGCTGAACCGTAAGCCGTGGTTTGCTGATCTTGAGGCTGAGGGCGCGGTGATCCTTCAGAAGCCGTTTGAGATCGACCAGTTCCTGCGCTTGGTCGATGATATGTTACTCTAGACTCTCAGTACGACACTGCCTGGCTCGCGCGTACCAGGTGATCGGCCTTTTCCAGCATATCCAGGCAGTGCTCCAGAATATCTACACCGCGGTCCTCAAGCGGCACGCCGTTTTCCCAATCGCGAAGCAATGCAACAGCCTCATTATAGGTCTGGAGCATAGCCTGTTGTTCCGCACTGTCAGGCAACCGCGCATCCACAGTGGCAACCAGCAAATTCAGCCGTTTACGCGTGATATCCATATTGGTGGCATGCGGCTGGATCAGCGCATGACATTCCTCTAGCAACTTCTGCTCTTCCTCAAGGTACTGCGCGATATTTTCAAAGCAGCCGCTCACCTCACCGAACAGCGGGTCGTTGATCTGGCGCGCCAGCAATCGCATGCCCCGCTGGGCCTCTTCGCGCTGCCGCCGCGCCTCAGCGATCTCATCGGCGAACCCAATAGTTCGCGCGAATGCCTGCTCGCGATAGGGCCACAGGTTGGTCAGGTGAAAGGCCATCTGCGCCAGGTCGGCGGTCTGCGGGCCGTTGGAGAAAGCCAACAGCGCGCGTGCCAAGCGCGTCTCTTTGACCACACAATCGCATAGCGCACGCGCCTGCGGCAGCGCGGTGACGATTGTGTGCAATGCTCGCGTATACGCCTCCAGATCGTGTCGTAGGGCTTCATTCGCGCGATCAAAGATGTTCATGTCAGGCCTCCCATTGTGTACCGATTTGTTGCCATATCGTAGTCTATGTACCGTTGTGTTTGTTACCGAGGTACGCCGTGGCCAAGTGTTTGCAACGCAAAACTGTATTGGTCAGATCGATGATGCAGTGGTCAGGAGACAGGGGTTGCGAAGCCACCTAACCAGCCGCAGGACAACATGTGTTTGTCCAGAATACAAAACAGTATGATTGCATCCTCAATCCTGAGTCAATCTGATTACGGTTTGATTACAGCGAGATCATACGTGCAAAGAGTGGAGGTGCTGGAACGTAACTTCTGCTAGGGTTGCTCGGTTGATTGCATGTAAATAAAACATGTCGGCGTGCGGCGATTCACCGCATCGACTATTTACCAAGATTTCACCTAAATGAACGTATCCAATGGCTCACTAAAGCGTTTCAACAGTACCATTGCATTGCTGATGCAAATGTTCGATCGACCGCGCACGTTGTTTCACCAGGGCGCTATTGCATCCTGGAATGGCCGAAATACGATCCGAAAACAGCTCGCAATTTACTCAAACAAGGAGGCCCGCCCGTGAGTCGTCGCAAAGGATGGATGTTTTTTGCCCTTGGTCTGATCCTGGCGCTGAGCGCCGCCGCGATGGTGTTCGTTTTTCTCCGGGATGTCGAAGCTAAGCCGCCGGTGGTGGCGCCGCCGCCGCCCACCACCAAGCTGCCTGTGGCCGCGCGCCCGCTGGAGCCGGGCATGAAGATTAGCTCGCAAGAAAGGTATGGTGCTCTTCGCCTTCCCGATCGTGGATCTGATGAGTCAGAGCGATGTCGTTAAGGATGGCGACCATATCGATCTGCTGCTTACGCTGCCACTCAAGGGGCTCCGCGGCGACGATTCCGAAAAGGATCTTGGGCAGGCTACAGCGCTGACGCTTCAGAATATCGAGGTATACAAGGTGCTGCGCACGACGAAAAAGGATGATCAGCCAGAGGGTGCTCCGACCGCACTGATGATCAGCGTGACGCCCGCTGATGCTGTGATTTTGAAGTATGCGAAGGATTCGGACGGTAAGATTGACTTCACTCTGCGCTCATCGCTCGATGCGGAACCATTCGTTGCGCCGTACATCGATCGCGCCGAGTTCTCGAAAAAATACATCATCTCGCAGCAGTAGACAGTGATCTCGCTTTAGCCACAGGAATTACAGTGATCATCGCGCTTGAATACCTAGGTCAGATCCCTTAGCCCATGGTGATTGCTGTAGCGAACCCTGGTATAGCAGTGCTAAACACTATCGAATGCCGGCCCACTTGCGCCGGTGTCGACCAAGAAAGGAACTATCGTGGCGGCTGATACAGCAGTTCATATTGTCGTCATTACTGCGCCTGAACGGCTGGAGCAGGACTGGATCAACCGGCTTGCCCACGAGCCCGATTTTGGCCGCGTCGAGCGAGTTGGTGTGCTCTCAGCCGCGCTGGAATTGATTCAGCAGACGCGCCCCGACCTGGTGATTGTCGATCGCGATCTGGAGCAAACCGAAGCGTGCATCCGGCAGGTTTTCACCACGCTGCCGGCGACACTATGTATCGCAGTGGTGGCTCAGCCGGATATGCCGACACTACGCCGTCTGGTGGCCGCCGGCGCGCGCGATGTGCTGGGACGCCCGGTGCAGTACGCCGAGTTGGCCGGTAGCGTCCGTGCTGTGCTGGCCACCGAGGCCGATCGGCGCTCTAAATCGCTGGTGGTCGTAGATGGACAGCCGCGGGTAAGTGGGCGCGGCCGGCTGGTGGTGGTGGTTTCGCCCAAGGGTGGTGCCGGCACCACTACGATCGCCACCAACTTGGCCGTTGCGCTGCGGCAGATGAGCGCGGGCCGGGTGGTGTTGGCCGATTTTGGCTTGCAGTTCGGTGATGTTGGCGTACATCTTAATATCTGGTCGAAGTATACCATCCAAGATCTACTGGCGCGGGCCGAAGATATTGACGACGCGATGCTGGGGCCGGTATTGCAGCAGCATAGCTCGGGCATTCATGTGCTGCTGGCACCGGCCACGCCCGAAGTTGCCGGCGAGATCACCGGCGAGCAGGTTGAAACACTGCTCGACCGGCTGCTGGAGCGGCATACGTATGTGATCGCCGATACCTGGTCGTTTCTTGATGAGGTGGCCTGGGCGTTGCTGCGACGGGCCGACGAGGTGGTGGTGGTCACAACCCCAGAGGTGCCGTCGCTTAAGAACGTTAAGCACTTCCTGGAATACACGCGCCAGCAGAATCTGATCCAGGGTCGTATCACGATGGTGCTGAACCGCTTTCCGAGTGTTGATGGCATTTCGCTACAGGATGTGCAGCAGCATCTGCGCCATCCGGTCAGCGCCAATATTCCTAGCGAGGGCCGGCTGGTGACGCACAGCGTCAATCGTGGCATCCCGCTGGTGATCTCGCATCCGCAGAGTTGGGTAGGCCAGAGCATGCTGAAACTCGCTGGCCATATCGCCGGCGACCGCGTTAGCGCGATCTCGTTAACGCCTGATAAGATCAAATCCAAGGATGGTGGCGAATCGAAGGTGCGGCGCGGCCTATTGCGTTTTGTGCGCCGCGAGGCATAGCGTATAAAGATGGGGGGATTGGAGATTGCGTTTATCTCCAATCCCCCCATCTCCCGCGAATGTCGTGCTTTTCAATGATTGGTTGAACAATTAGGCGATCCACGAGGAGCCAGCTTCATGAACCGTATTCGCTTTTCCAAGACCCCCAGCGCGACAGCCGAGCCAGCCGCGCCCGCTGGCCCGTTTGAGGCGCGGCAGCCAGCGCCCGAGCCGACCGCCATTAGTCTGAGTCAGGCTGCGATTGCCAGCAAGGAAGATCGTGATGTGATCGAACATGTCCAGTCGCGGCTGCTGGCCGAGCCGAGCAACCCGACCGGTAAGCGTGAGGCCGACTATTATGTCCGCCGAATCGCGACGCTGGTGTCCGAGCACCTCGAATTTAGCGGTCGCGTCGTGTCCGATCGCGAGCGCGCGCGGATCACCCGGCTGGCGCAGGCCGAGTTGCTAGGGCTTGGGCCGCTGGAGCCGCTGCTGGCCGATGAGAGTATCACAGAGATCATGGTCAATGGGCCCGACCAGATCTGGGTCGAGCGCGAAGGCAAGCTGCAAGAGACCGACGCGCGCTTCTCCAGTGAAGAGCACATCCGCCGGATCATTGATCGAATCATCTCGCCGCTTGGTCGCCGCTGCGACGAAACCACGCCGATGGTCGACGCGCGCCTGCCAGACGGCAGCCGCGTGAACGCGATTATACCGCCGCTGTGCTTGAATGGCCCGACGCTGACGATTCGTAAGTTTTTCAAGATACCGCTCTCAGGTGCCGACCTGGTGCGGCGCGGTGCCTGCACGCCTGAGTTGATGGAGCTACTACGCGCCTGTGTCCTCGGCCGGCTCAATATCATCGTCTCCGGTGGCACCGGCACCGGCAAAACCACGCTGTTGAATGTACTCTCATCGTTCATTCCCGAGGACGAGCGCATTCTGACGATCGAGAATGCGGCCGAGCTTCAGCTCCAGCAGCGCCATGTCGTCACACTCGAGTCGCGGCCGGCCAATATCGAGGGTCGCAACGAGGTCGGCATTCGCGAGTTGGTGGTGAATGCGCTGCGTATGCGGCCCGACCGGATTATTGTCGGCGAGTGCCGCGCCGGCGAGTCGCTGGATATGTTGCAGGCCATGAACACCGGCCACGATGGCTCGATGACCACGCTGCATGCCAACAGCCCGCGCGACGCGCTGCACCGCATGGAGACGATGGTGCTGATGGCGGGTATGGATCTGCCGATGCGCGCGATTCGCGAGCAGGTCGCCTCGGCTATCCACGTGATTTTGCAGCTCGAACGCATGCAGGATGGATCGCGCCGGGTCACCCATGTCTCAGAGATCACCGGCATCGGCAGCGAGGCGATCACAATGTCCGATCTGTTCGTTTTCCAGCATCAGGGCATGCGCGAAGGCAAAGTGATTGGCCGTCTGATGCCGACCGGTATTCGGCCGCGCTTTATGGAGCGCTTACAGCAGTTGAATATCACGCTCCCGCCGCAGGTGTTTGGTGCCAATTTCGCGGGGCGGAGCTGACGAGCGATCGGAGATTGGAGATTGGGGATGATGGGTGATAACGCATCAATCTCGAACCTTCAATCTGATTCCAAAGGGAATGTCAATGACACTGACTATGCTTCTCCCAATACTCGCCGCTAGTATGGCTGGCCTGGCGGTGCTGACTGTGGTGTACGGGGTGCGCGTGATGGCATCGCGCGATGCGAATGTGGACGCGCGGATGAGCACCTACGTGAATAGCCAGGCCGCCGATAACCAATCGTCGGTGGTGTTCGAGCCGCAGTTCGCCGAAAAGATCAACGCGGTGATCAAGCGGCAGAGCTTCGCCGAGCGGATCGAGCAAGATTTGGCGCAGGCCAACCTGCTGCTCACGGTGCCGGAATACCTGCTGATCCGCCTAGCCGTTCCACTGGTGCTGTCGATTATTGCGCTGCTGATCTGGCGATCAATCCTGCTAGTGCCGTTTGCCGTGGGATTGGGCTATATAGTGCCAATCTTGTGGTTGCGCCAGCGCCGCAGCCGGCGCAACCGTGATTTCAATGATCAGCTGGGCGAGACGCTCTCGCTGACCGCTGCATCAATGCGCGCTGGCTTCAGCCTGGTTCAGTCGCTCGCGAATGTGTCGAAGGACTCGCAGGAGCCAACTAAGAGCGAGCTACACCGGGTTGGGCAGGAGATCCAGCTTGGTCTGAGCTTGACCCAATCGCTTGATAATCTGGTTTTGCGGATGGAGAGCGAGGATCTCGATCTGGTAGCGACAGCGATCAAGATTCACTCGCGTGTCGGCGGCAACCTGACGACGATCCTCGACAATATCAGCACCACTGTCCGCGAGCGCGCCAAGCTGCGGCGCGAAGTGCGCGTGATTACGTCGATGCAGCGCGTCTCCAGCTATATCATTGGCTTTCTGCCGGTCGGCCTGGCGCTGATCATCTTTACGATCAACCCAAAATATATCATGAAGCTGTTTGAGCCCGGCTGGACGCTGTGCATCCCGATTGGTGCAGTGTTTTTCTGGATTGTCGGCTTCATCATCATTCAGAAGATCGTGGATGTCAAGGTTTAACATCCATGAAAAACGAGCCGTGCGAGAACGCGTTAATCAGAAGTTGGTGTGAGGATTCAACCATGACTCTCAGTATTTTGACCAGTGTAGTGGTGATGTTGAGCGTGCTGTGTTTTACCGGCGGCTTGCTACTGACCCGCCGTGACAATAGCTTGTCAGATCGTCTCGACGTCTACCTGGCCACCGGCGATCCAAATCACGTTGTGACTCTGAAGGAGCTGGAGCTATCGAGGCCCTTTAGTGAACGCGTGATTCTGCCGATCGCCCAGCGCGCTGCGCGTTTGTTCGCGTGGATGCTGCCGCAGAACCGCATGAATGCCTTGCGTGCGCGGCTGACGATGGCGGGCAACCCATCCGGCATCACGCCATACCAATTTGTTGGCGTCAAAGGGTTGGTGATGTCGCTTGTAGTTGGCGCTTCGCTAGTGATTGGCTACCTGACGCACTATCCTGTTACACCCGTCAATCTGCTAATGTTGGGCCTGATCGGTTTTTGTGCTTTCTCACTGCCGGATTTCTGGCTCTCACGGCAGATTACTCACCGGCAGACGGCGATCGTGAATGCACTGCCGGATGCGCTGGATCTGTTAGTGATCGCCAATGATGCCGGACTGAGCTTTGAGATGGCCATGCAGGAGATAACCAGCAAATGGGACAACGAGCTGGCGCAAGAGTTCGGGCGCGTGCTCAGCGACATTCGGATGGGCCAGTCACGCCGCGATGCACTCACCAGCTTGGCTGACCGGACTGGCGTGTCTGATGTGATCAGCTTTGTGACGGCGGTCATCCAGGCCGAGAACATGGGTGTGAGCATCGGGCGCGTGTTGATCGTCCAGGCCGAGGAGCTACGCGTGCGGCGCCGGCAGCGCGCTCAGGAACGCGCGAATCAGGCGCCGGTTAAGATGATGATTCCGCTGGTATTTTTGATCTTCCCCGCGATTTTCGCTGTGCTGCTTGGGCCGGCGGTTCCTGAGCTGATGCGCGCGTTTAGCGGCTTGTGAGGCCCACAATGGATGACGAGCAGACACTTGAGTCCGAACAGCTGTATACGCGCGGTATGGCGCAGTTGCGGGCAGCGCAGTGGAAGGCAGCAGTTCAGACTTTGGCGGAACTGCGCACAATCAGCAGCGCCTATCCAGAGGTCGATACGCTGATCGCCGACGCGCTTTTGAAGGCCGAAATTGATCGCTTGCGCGCGCCTGATGGTATGGCACCGCCCAAACGGCGGCTGCTGCGGCCGCGCTTTCTTACTGCCGTGCTAGTGCTGTTTGCGCTTGGGGGCGCGCTGCTGATCGCCATGCGCCCGTTTGGCGCCGCGCCGCCGCCCGCGCCGCCGCAGCCGACATCCGCAGCGTCACTGCCGACGCCCGCGCCGACCAACGTGCCGCCGGCCACGGCCACGGCCACGGCCACGGCCACGGCCGAGCCGTCGCCGACCGTGCTGCCAACTGCAGTACCGACTGCAGATCCTGGGCCGGGTGCGCTCCAGGTGCGAATGGCTGATGGGCAATCGCTGGTGCGAACGATTGGCAATCTTGAGATCATTCTTGATGCGTCCGGCAGCATGAATGGCGAGATCGACGGGCGGCGCAAGATCGACATTGCACACGAGGCGCTGGCGGCGCTGGTCGGGAAACTACCCGATCGCACCAATGTTGCGCTGCGCGCCTATGGTCATCGCAAGGGCGGCGACTGCGGCGATGTGGAGCTGCTGACACCGTTGGGGGGACTCGACCGCAGTGCGCTGACCGCGCGGATCAATGCGGTCAACCCGGCGCAAAAAGGTATGACTCCGATCGGCGCCTCGCTGCAGCAGGTCGCCCAGGATCTCCAAGGCGCGCAGGGCGATGTCCTGGTGGTGCTGGTGAGCGATGGCGATGAGACCTGCGATGGCGACCCGGCCCAGGTCGCCACGCGCATTCACGCCGACAACTCAAAGATTCGCTTCGACGTGATCGGCTTCAACGTTGGGCCGGAGGAATGGCGGGCGCGGCTGAGCGGAATCGCGCAGGGCGGCGGCGGCAGCTACTTTGATGCTAAGGATGCCGCGCAGCTGGTGGATGCGCTTCAGCAGGCGGTGGCGCTGACCTACCGCGTGCTGGATGCGCAGG